>ENA-OWRJ01003271-OWRJ01003271.1-human-gut-metagenome-genome-assembly--contig:-NODE-3271-length-12153-cov-5.120185_pt1 | contig 12153 bp, 6 predicted proteins | sample MGYA00248269_ERZ651897 | MGnify/ENA primary metagenome ERZ651897 (study PRJEB26924, sample SAMEA4378252) | human gut metagenome | biome: human gut; feature: human-associated habitat; material: faeces...
GGCAATTGCGATTCCCAAGGCAAGCTGGGGATGTGCCCCAGCCTTGCCGAACCGGTTTCAGGTGGTTTTCCAAGAATAGGCATATCAAACAGTGAAGCAATTCCGCTGTATGCAAGCGTAATATGATAAAAAAATCCCACAAGGAACGCATTCCCTGTGGGATTTTGTATTGTTTCAAAAGTGAATATCATTCTCCCTGACATGTCAGAACCGCACCAACGGTTTTGAAAATGATTTTCCAGTCCAGCCAATAGCTGCGGTCTTGAATGTACTGAATATCCAGTGCCACCCATTCCTCAAACGAAAGGCTGTTTCGCTGTGGCTGAATCTGCCAGTAGCAGGTCAAACCTGGTGTGACGAGCAATCGCTGCATCTGGTATGGCGTGTACTTTTCAACCTCTCTTGGTAAAGACGGTCTTGGCCCTACAATGCTCATTTCTCCTTTCAGAATGTTGAAAAGCTGTGGAAGTTCGTCAATGCTAGTCTTGCGAATGAATCTGCCAATTCGAGTAATGTGAGGGTCTTTTTTGATTTTGAACACTGGTCCATCCATCTCGTTCTGTTGCATCAAGCTTTCCAAATTGTCTTCTGCATGAACGACCATAGAACGAAACTTATAGAGTTTAAACTTTCGCCCATTCTTTCCAATACGATATTGTGAGAAAATCGGGCCACCGTGTGGGTCATCCAGCACAATCAGCAGTGCAGTCAGCAGCATCAGCGGAGAAAGAACGATAATTGCAAGGAGTGAAAAAAATATATCTCTTGAGCGTTGTAAAAGTGCATAGACATGCTTGCGATTGAGCAGGTCTTGTTTCAACCAGACTTTCTGACTGCGTTTTTCGGTTAAAATTGCTTGGTTGGCTTTTGCCGCCCAAATCCATTCTGTTTGCATCGTACCATCCTCCTCTTGAAAAATAAATCCCCATATTCAAGCAGTGAAATGATATACCCTGTTTTACTGTACACCGTCTTCTGTTAGCTGCTCTGCAAGTTCCATGCAGGTTTCTAACTCAGCCGTTCGCTGCTTTCGCTGCAACAGCTGTGCAGCCGCCTGAAAATTCACAGGGCGACTGGTGAGGTTATGTGCGTCTGTACCCAGCAGGTGCACTTCTTCGTCTGAAAGCCAGCGGAGCAACTGCCGCCGCTGTCGCCAGCGAGCATGACAAAGAGAACTACAGTTAATTTGTTTGTAGACGGGCAGTTCCATGACTGCTGCAAAGGTTTCTTTATTCCATAAGCGGGAAAACCGCTCAATATGGGCAAATACAACTTGAATATCGTTTCGGTTGATGATGGTTTCAACATCTTTCAGCCGAAATCGGCGATAATATGGTAACTCCAACAGCAAGACATTTGTTCCGGAAATGCAGAGCGGTTGTAAGTCCATCTGTGCCAATGCACTGGACATGGCAACCTCTGCCCCTAAGCAAAGCTCTGGAATATCGTCGGTATGCGGTTGGTCGGAAATAGCGGTTTGTAAGGCGGAAAAAGCCTTTTTGCGTCGCTGTAAGAACGCTTCTATCGATTCCTCTTCGCAGTAGAAATGTGGCGTCAGAACCACACGATTTACCCCTTGTGTGTGTTCTGCTCGGAGCATTGCGAGGGAAGTGTTTATGGAATCAGAGCCATCATCCATCTTGGGGAGGATATGGCAGTGAAAATCAATTGTCATAGGACTGCCTCCTTCTTAGGAAACAGGCTGTTTGTTAGAATCTGTATCTGTTGTGGTAGAAACGGGTTTAGATTGCTGTGTGGAATGAGAATGGGATTTCTTTTTGCTTTCATTTCCATAAGTATAATAAGAGCCTTTTTTATAATATTTCTTGTAATAGCCGCCTTGCTTGAAGTCCACTTCTGTCAGAACCAGACCCAATACAGTTGCACCTGTTACAGAAATTGCCTGCAAAGCGGTTTCTAATTCCTTGGTCGTGGTAACATAGTAACGTGCTACCATTAAGATACCGCCGATGCAATCGGAAAGCCCCAACGCATCGCTGACAACATTCACTGGCGGTGTGTCGATGATGATATAATCATACTGCTGTTCGGCTTCTTCCAGCAACTTTTTCATTGCCGGAGATGCCAGCAGTTCAGATGGATTTGGTGGACAAGTACCAGCTGTCAAAACATCCATGTTTGGCAATGGTGCAAGATGGCGAGCCACTTGCCAGGTTGTCATATGCCCCAGAACTTCGGATAAACCGACCTTGTTTTCCAGCTTTAACCGCTGGTGCTGAACCGGTTTTCTCAAGTCTGCATCAATGAACAACACTTTTTTGTTCATCATCGCCATTGCCATTGCAATATTTGCAGCAGTTAAGCTTTTACCGTCCGAAGCGTTTGGACTGGTTACTGCAACAATTTTATGTTCCTGTGGAGCCAGTGCAAACATCAAGTTGGTGCGGATGGAGCGGTAAGCTTCCGAGCACGGGAACGGAATATCTTTTGCACAGAGCAGCATATTCCGCAATGCGGAAGGGCTGTTCTTTTTCTTGCGGCGTTTCCGTTTTCCGCTGCGAGCTTCCACCATTTCCGGAACTTCGCCCAGATAGGAGATGGAGAAAGACTGAATGTCATCTTCGCCCTTAATGGTGCGATCCAACAGGTAAATTAAGACTGCAACGCCGGCAGAGAGGACAAATCCTGCTGCAGCTGCCATCATAGTAATTTTTTTCACATCTGGAGCGGAGGGGGATTGCGGTACTTCGGCATCGCCGATGACTTCAACAGACCCAGCACCAATGATGCGGATGAGAAATGTTGGTGCAACTTCTGCGTAAATATCGCAGATTTCAGCGGACACATGCGGATCTTTGGTTTGTGCAGAAATTTTCAGCACTTCTGTGTCGCCGTCCGCAGACATGGAAATTGCATCTTTGAGTTCAGCGGTAGAAATGACCCCATTTTTGACTGTAAAGCATTTTGAAATTTCTGACACCCCGAACTTGCTGACCAGATTCATACCAACCTGTTTCACAACGGTGTCATTTTTCAAAATGACAATATAGGTTTCTACCAGTGATTTGGAAGCCATCAAATCCTGTTGGTTGATGGCAGTTTTTTCTTCGGAAGTATCCCCATTTTTTACATACATATAAGTGCTGGAGGTGTACTCCAACGGGAGATAATACTTGCCGTAGGAAAAGCCAATGGCACTGAAACAGAGCGTTACCAGCAAAATAATTGGCAGCCGCTGCACCAATGCTTTGAACAATTTTCCTAAGTCAATTTCGGTTTCGTCATCTTGTTTGTTTTTGGTTTTTTGATTGAGAGTCCCCACTGTATCATATTCCTTTCTCATTTTGGCTTGCCTTTTAGACTCGTCAAAAGAAGATTGAATCGTGTATAAAAAGCAAAGCGTTTTTTAAGGTAATCTTATGATACCATGCTTTGCAATGATTGTCAATCATATTGCAAATATTCCTTGCAATTCAGTGATTTGCTGGAAAAACACGCAGATTGTGCAATTTTTTGCATGAACATTCAAAAGAAGGATGAGAACTAGGAGGGATGAAAAAGAACCTTTTTGGTTCTAGTGAAACGAAACCATCTCAGCCTTCATACGGTTTTTGATTATTTTTATTATATCACATTGGGAAAAAGATGTCAACAATATCCAGTCTGGCAATTTATTTTTCGTAAATATGGTACAAAATTCAAAAGTGGAATAGGACGGTTTTTGGGGCAAAACAGAAATAAAAGATGCTAAAATTTTCTTACGATTTTGATTTTTATGAATAAATTAAAAGTGACAGAGTAAAAAATATTAGTTTTATATGTAAAAATAGGAATAATATGGCAAAAAAACATGATGAAAAATTGAATCCTGATACGAAATTCGCCGAAAAAAACGGAAAAATTTGTATGATTTCTGCTATTTTTCTGTCTTTTTAGTATTGAAAATAAAAATAGTTGAGAAGCAGTATAAGTAAATTTCAAAAGAAAAAAACCGGCTGCAAGAATGGATGCCATTGTCAACATCATTAGAATCTCTGTCGAGATGAGAAAGATAGATGATACTTTCGTGGCAGTTAAATTGCTGTTTTATGATAAAAATTGTGATAATGACCAGATTGCTGGCGATTGTTCTGTTTAAAATGATGAAATTATGAGGAATGATTGACAATCGTTTGAAAATATGATAAGATTGTACCAAGATACAATTTACGGTTTAAATTTTAATCTAAGAAAGAAGGATGCTTTTTGGCAAAGCGATATGATAGCCGGGCAGCAAAGATGAAAATCATGGAAGCCTGTGTACCATTGTTTCTGGAAAAGGGATATTATGATACGACCATCAAAGATATTTTAACAGCAGCAAATGTTGCCCATAGTTCTTTTTTTAATATTTTTCCGACCAAGGATGCATTATTGTTGGAATACGTCAAATATATGTTTCAAAATCAGTTCGATATGGCAAATCAATTTTTAGGGGATAAGGCGTTTCCAGCATTGATTTATGCAGTGGAAACATCTATTCAGCTGGCAGTGACAGAAATGAAAGAAACACTCCGCAGTATTTATGTAGAGGCATACAGTGCAGAGGGATCGTTAAATTATATCATTCATCATACAGCAATGGAAGTTCAGAAATTATTTGGACAGTATTTTCCGGAATCTAATTCTGAATCGGATTTTTACGAACGAGTGATTGGCAGCAGCGGTATGATGCGGGGCTATATGGTGGTTCCCTGCGATTTATATTTTACACTGGAAAAGAAAATTCAGCGGTTTTTAGAGATGTCGCTCACGTCTTATCGTGTACCGCTGGAAGAACAAAAGAAAGCAATTGGCATTGTCCTGCAAATGGATTTGAGAACCATTGCAGAAGGGGCGATTCAGTCGCTTACCACAAAATTAAGATCTCATTTTACCGTTGACCCTGCGATTGCATATTAAGGGAAAACGGGAATGAAACATATTTCATCCGTCATCCGCCAACGATCTGACAACATATGAAGGAGGGTATCTTATGGCAGCAGATCCAACACCGGTAAAAGTCCGGCAGAACAAGAAGAAAACCGTTATTTTCATCACAGCAGCAATGCTCATTCTTGCAATTGCAGCAGGCATTGGCGTGAAGTGGTATCGGGACGTACAAAATCGAATCACCGTATCGTTCAACACGAACGGCGGTGAAACCGTCGAAGCAGTGACATTGGAAAAGGGTTCTGTGTTGACTGCTGTTCCCTGTGCCAGCAAGCAAGACCAAAATTTTACGGGCTGGTTTTATGATGGGGATTGTACCGAACCGTTTCATTCAGAAGATCCGTTCGAGGAAAACACTGTTCTATATGCAGCTTATGAAGAGCCGGAACAGGGGGTTACCAAACAGGATACGGCATATGTTGCGGACTGCGATGCAAAAGAACCCATTGTGATTCGTTCCGAGGAGGAAATTACAGATGAAAACTGGATGGATTACTTGGAAATTGATTCCGCATTGGGTGATTTGCCAACGGCCTTTCATGTAACCGCACTGGAAGACAATCAATACGAAGTAACGCCGGAGCAGGATTATCAGGCAGGATTTACATATGATTTTCATGCAAAAAACGGAGCAACGCTGATTTCCGGCGAAAGTGAAGACTTGAACACGGTTACCCAGCGGATTCACAAGGACAATGTGGAAGAAGTTGTCCTCAAGAAAGAAATTGTCTATCTGGACTGGGATGATGTGGTACGAGAAGGAGAAACTTACCAGTTTTATATTCCGAAGCGTGCAGAATTTGTCATCACGGAAAAGACACCGATTTGTTTCTTGAATGGCTATAATGAATGGGTTGCAGCCGGAAAGAATCCGAATACCTTCGGCGATTTGTACGATGATGATACATTGTTTGTTTCCGTCAACTTGGTGAATGACCAGTTCCTTGCAAAAGAAAGCGATAAAGGCACTTTGAGCGGAAAAGACTGGTATTTTGTCACCGTAGAAAATGCCGACCTTGCAGACATCATTGACGATGTGGATGTCTACATGGAAGAGAACGTGGAAGCAGAAGATTTGATTGACACCGAACAGATTGAGCAGAATATTTTAGCGGGGGACGGCATCAATCAGCTGGAAGATTTGCTGACATGTGCCATTTTGGATGATTAAACATTCCAGAATCTTTCCGATGAGAAACCCAACGACAATGTTTTTCTGTTCAACAACATTGTTGCCTCCGCAGCGGAGATGGATAACATTCCGTTCCGGGATGGTCTGAGTATGGGAGAACCCGTAAGGATTCCCGTTGCAAAAAAGGGTGATATTACTGTCAGTGTTTCGTGGAGCAGAGATAGTGCAAGAAACCCGAATTTCCCCGGTGTTGATTATAACGACCCAGAAAATAAAGAGTGGTCAGCGATGCAGGTTATGGTAGAATTTGACAAGGTCGTCAACGGCGTGGAAATCAAAGCCGCAACCGATATTACCGAATACCTGAAAATTAACATGCAGGGCTGCAAAGAATGGCAGGGTATCAATTTAAAATTTGACTATGCTGCAAATATCTATTCGCAGGTGACATTTGATTTCAATGTTGCCATTCGGGAAGAGGGCGGCGAATGGCTGGACGTTTCCGAAAGCGTCACCAGTAAGATGACTTCGGAAGAAATGCTCCAGCGATACAGCGATATTATTAATGCGGACACTGGATTTATTGACATCTGCGATGAAACGATTGTCAGCGGAAAATTCCGTGTCATTCCGTTTATTCCAATTTTCACAGTTAGTCTGAATTTGAATTATACCTTGCGGCTGGATTTGGCAGCTGGCATTTCCAGTAACTTTACACAGCTGGATGCGACACAGGTTGGTATGAGAGGCATTTCCAGCGGAAAAGTAGAGGGATATAAAAATGAATTGAGTGGTGCAAACCGTTACGCCTACAATTTCAATGCCTGCGGACGAATTGGTGTGGAAACAGGTTTGAAAGGCGAGCTGACCCTTTCCTTTACAGGACTTGAAAAATATGGAGAAATCGGAATTTCGATTGAAGTAGGCGTTTATACGGATTTGTATGGATATGTCAATTTCAGCCTGAAAAAAGAACGGCAGCATTCCTCTCTCGTAGAGAAGAAATTCAACGGTGCTTACTACTTGGAAGTGGGCATCTATCTGGAAATCAAGGCGTTTGCAAGAGCAGAGGCATTCGATGTGGAAAAGGATGCAAGATTGTTCAAAGATAAGTGGAAGCTGTTCAGCTGGGGCAGCCGGTATGTTGTATATGGATTGGACGGCAAAAAGTCTACTGGTAGCGGCGTTGGATTCAGTCAGGATGAAGACGGAAACAACCGCTATTTCATGCACCAGAATCAGGCAAATATTATTGAAATCTGTGGACTGAAACCAGAATATGTGGACTTGACGACAGGAAAACTTACAACAGCGGTCGACCAAGAATTAAACGGTACGTTCTATCCGCAATTTTCCAACAAGGCTTTGCGTTACAATCATTCCAATCGAATGGTTTCTGTTGATACGAGCAAGACGAATGCAAAGGCGTTTGTCGCAAATGTGGATATTTATTTTGATGTTCCGATGTTCTCGCTCTCTTCGACAAAGACCGCAGATGGAGAATCCTTTGTTTCCACGAAACTATATTGGTCAGACCCATCTACCGATATTACATCGATTGATGATTTTAGTAAGACCTATACGGCAAGCTTTGGATACAAGTTCCCAGATGGTTCGACGAAGATCCTTGAAACAAAAGAAGTGCTTGCAATAGAACCAGTTGGTTATTTTAAAGTACACGAGGATTTGGACAAAGTTGTATTTCGGGTGGATGGATACAGCTGGAGCAATGACGAGCCTTTTAATCATCATCCAAACAGTGAATATAGTATGCGTAATGTTTACATTGCAGAAGATACTTCTTTTTATGTGGATGTGACCCCAAAACAGTATTATGTGTCCTTTTCCTATTATGATGTAGATGCGAAACAGTGGAAAGCAGAAGTGCGGGCTTGTACGGTTGGGGAAACACTCGTTCCGCCAAAGGAAGCAGAAAATGCAATGTTTACGGGATGGGAAGGGCAAGATTATGTAACAGGCGATGGACTTTCTGAATTAACCGCCCTAAGTTATGGAACGAGTTGGGATTCAACTTGGAATCCCAGTGCCTCTCAATATTATGAATTAAATGATACGATACAAAGGATGGGATTGACTTCATTCGACAAAAGTCCGGAGGAAGTGTTGGCAACTTATGATGCAAGTTATTACAAAAATAAGTGGGGTTATGCATGGAATGCAGTTGATTTTATTAACCGTAGACCTCCCAAAGACGGCTTTGTACAGGCATATCGTGCCAACTATCGGGATTGCAACATTACCTTCTTGTACGGCAACGAAGATGCCTATGATAAAACCGGCAACGAAGCAGTAGATGTAAAGAGCCAAACCCGTGCATTTAAAATTGGTGACACCATAGAAGCCCCGTATGATTCCACCTATATGGAAGGCTATGGTCTGGTACAGGGATGGGATAAAGATGGCGATGGCGTCAACGATTATGAATTGGATGACGAAGGAAAAGCCATTTTACCGGTAGCCACGGAGGATGGCATGATTTTAAGAGGGATTTATGAAATTCCAGAAATCACGCTGCATTTTCAAACCTATAATGGCGACAAGCAGCAATATGAGGACTTTACCGAAGTCACATTGAAAAATGGGTTGGAAATCAATTTTGACGGAAAAGAAGTGACATTTGGTGGAGAAAAAGTCTATGCAAAGGGAGAAACAGAAGATGTCTTTACGCAGACCATTGCAGCTTCTTCCGATTTCAGTGCGTTCCGTTATTGGGGATATCGTCCTGTTTCAATAGACGCATGGATCAGGGCAGATAAAGCATACAAGACAACTTATTACACCAGTGATATTTTCTTCCGTCCTGCTTTTATGACCTATTACAAGATTGATTTTCTGCCGGGTGAAATGGGGCAGTTCCGTGTGAAAAATGACGATGGAACGATGACGGAGCAGGAACAGCTTACACATCGAGTACTTCCCGGAGACACCGTTATACCACATGAACTGATTGACAATGCTTATCCAACAGAAGATGGGGAAACATTGCGGTGGCTGGAAGGCTGGGATGCAGATGGCGATGGTGAAATTGACTATCGGCAGAGGAGTTTATTCACCGCAGAAAAGAGCCTGACGCTGACCGCAATTTACAAAAAAGAACCGCTTACCTTCCAGACAGAAATCGAACTGCCATTGCAGTTTGAACCGGAATTTCCAGCTTCCGCAAAGCCTTATTTGACCAATGAAACCAAAGAAGGCGATTCTGTTCAGACTTATGTATATGAAGGACCATATACCCCATATTTACCGCTGGAAACCTACATCAAAAACTTGTATGAAACGACGAAGCACATCGACAGTGAAACGGGATATGAAGTGTATGATTATGCTTCAATGACCTCCTTGCAGACGCATTTCTATTATCCGAATGGAAAATCAACTGCGGTCAATGTATTCAAAAAGGTGGAAATTCGGGAAGGACACACCGGACATACGATTACATTTGATGCGGGCGAAGATGGTTACTTTATGAGTTATGGAAGTGCAGACGTCAAGAAGCATCAGACGTTCACAAAGAAATTGGACAATGGCACGTATAACATTGCAGATTATACCTGCTGGGCAAATACCCGCCCGAACCGTGACAGTCCGGACTTGTCTTCCTACTATACAATAGATTATTGGACAGATGAAGACGGAAACCGACTGGAGAACGACCAATTTACGGTTGACAAACAAAACAAGACATTGACAGCACACTGGATATACAATATGCAAATTCGGCTGGATAGTGAACAATTAGAACCAATCGGGCAGATCGGCAGTTATACCTATAGCGGTATGAACACTTCCAATATGCTGCTTGCAGAGGGAACACACAAATTCTCCGAATTGAATCAGCCCGTTCAAACGTATTTTCCAGAGAAGTATTTATTTGAAGTCGTTGGCTGGAAGGATAGTCGGGATAAAACGGACATCATTCATGGCTTAGAGGAAGAATTTGTGCTTTCGGATGAAGAACAGGATACCGTCTTTACTGCTGTTTGGAAACAAAAGGGCGTTGCTGTGATTCTTCACGCAGATAAAAACTTCCAAAACGCAACAGGAAATGCAGTTGCACCGGAACATGACTTTAATGAAAACAATCAGGTTCTTTTGAACTTCGGAACGTATCCGATTAGCGGTTTCCCAGTTCCATATGATTTAGACGGAATCTTTACCTATCAGACAGTCGGGTGGAAAGACTCGAATGGAACGGTATACAGATTGGATGACCCGAATGCAGCGATTACCCTGACAGAAGATACTGGTTATTTAGAATTGACGGCTGTTACAGAGATTTCAGAGTGTACCTTTGACTTTGATGCAAACGGCGGAACATTCAGTGATGGCGGAACACATTACACGAAAAAACTTCCTGTCGGAGAAAGTCAAGTTGATGATTGGGCGATTCCGGAGCGAGAAAACACCGCTTATGAAACCTATGACTTTGCCGGATGGAAAGTTGTAACGAATGACGATTCTCAGGAAACGATTTGCAAGGCAGGGACACTTATACAGTAGATGATTCTTGTTGCAGTGTATATGCAATCTGGCAAACGACCGAGCAGAAGCATCATTATCGTTATGGTTTTGATGAGGATTCCCATTGGTTGGTTTGTCTGAATGAAGGCTGTACAGGAATTGATGCTGAAAAGGCCGCACACACTTGGGATGAAAATCAGATTTGCAGCGTCTGCGGATATGGATGTGTCACACCGCAAACCGATGAAGACGGCAACTATGTAATTACCAACACTGCGGAATTGTATGGATTTGCAAAGCTGGTCAATGAGGGACAGACCGATGCAAATGCAGTGCTTGGCTGTGATATTACAGTCAATCAGGGTGTATTGGATGCAAGCGGCGACCTTTCAGATGGCACATTTATCACATGGACACCGATTGGATTTTCCTATACAACGCCATATTCTGGAACATTCGACGGCAGAGGACATTCGATCAACGGGCTTTATTTCTGTCAAGACCGAACACAACCATTACAAAAAAAGTTGTATTTGGGACTGTTTGGACTGTTGGAAAATGCAACGGTTGAGAATGTAACGGTAGCAGATTCTTATTTCAATGCTGGTGCTGATTATTCCTATGCTGGCGGAATTGCTGCACAAGCAGGGAATAGCACGATTTCTTGTTGTGAAACCAGAGTCAATGTCTATGCAATGGTATCTGGTGGTATTACCGCAGAAGCTCACAGTTCAGAAATTGTCAACTGTTCGAGTGTTGGAACGATTGATTCGTTTACGAAAACAGGCGGCATTACTGCATTTGCGATGGAAAGTACGATCAAGAATTGTTTCTATGCCGGAGCAGTAACAACTTCGTTGCAGGGAAGCGTGATTCCAATTGCAGATTGTGAAACGATTTCTAACTGCTATTATGACAAGAATCAATTCCCAGGACAAACAGAACTCCTATCTGGTGTTACAGCAAAGACAACCAAACAATTCCAGTCCGGTTCTGTTGCATATTTGCTGCAGGATGGACAGGAAGCGGAAGTTTGGGGACAGGAAATTGGTGTGGATCAGTATCCGAAGATTCATGGGAAGAAAGTTTATCATTCTGGAAATAAGTATTTTAATGAACAGGTAACAACAACTACCACTACGACGATTACAACCACTACTACAACTGTAACAACGACCAAGTTGACAACGAAGCCAGTAACAACAACGTCTACAACCAAACAGACCACCACAACGACCAAGTTGACAACAAAGCCAGTGACCACAACATCTGCAACAAAACAAACAACTGCAACAACGAAGTTGACAACAAATTCAGTGACCACAACGTCTGTAACCAAACAGACCATCACAACGACCAAGTTGACAACCAAGCCGATGACAACAACGACAAAGCCTACTACTATTACTACAACGAACACAGCAAAATCGACTACAACCACGACAATTCCGACAACTACAACCTCTACAACCGAATCGATTACAACCACAACAATTCCGACAACTACAACCTATACAACCAAATCGACTACAACCACGACAATTCCGGCAACTACAACCTCTACAACCAAATCGACTACAACCACGACAACTACAACCTCTACAACT
>ENA-OWRJ01003272-OWRJ01003272.1-human-gut-metagenome-genome-assembly--contig:-NODE-3272-length-12138-cov-3.716378_pt1 | contig 12138 bp, 7 predicted proteins | sample MGYA00248269_ERZ651897 | MGnify/ENA primary metagenome ERZ651897 (study PRJEB26924, sample SAMEA4378252) | human gut metagenome | biome: human gut; feature: human-associated habitat; material: faeces...
ACGTCCTCTCGATGGTGCTGTTCGGAATAGCAATCGGCGTGCTGATCTGCTTCCTCGGAGGACTGATGGCCGTGGATATCGTACCCCGCAAGGCCACGGGAGCCGCGCTCGGGGTCGTGGGAATCGCCTCCTACATCGCCGCGGGCATTCAGGACGTGGCGTCCGGATGGCTCATCGACTCGCACATCACCGTCGCCACGGACGGTGCGAAGCATTACGATTTCGGACCCGTCGCCCTGTTCTGGATCGCGGCGTCCGTCATCTCCTTCCTGCTGCCGCTGATGAACCGAAAACAAAAGACAGAAGCATGAAAAGACTGACATACCTGCTCCTTTGCCTGCTGATGCCGGCAATGGCCGCCGCAGAAAACGCTCCGGTAAAATACACGGATGCGGCAAGTCTCACGATCGTCAACAAAGCCCAGCCGGGCGGCCCGGCGTTTCAGCGCATAGACGTAGCCCGTTATCCCGAGCTGACCCCGACAGTCACGCGATATTACCGCTACTCCACGGGGCTGGCCGTGGTGTTCCGCACCGACAGCCGCAACATCCGCGCCCGGTGGACCACCGTCAACCAACTCCCCGGAGCCAATTCGACGCTCATCGCCCAGCGCGGGCTCGACCTCTACATTCGCCGCGACGGCAAATGGGTCTTCGCCGGAGTCGGTGTGCCGAGCAAATCCGGAACGCAGCACGAAGCCCCCGTCGTCGAACACATGGATACGACGATGAAGGAGTGTCTGTTGTACCTCCCGCTGTACGACGAGATCGCCGGCCTCGAAATCGGAACCGACGAAGGAGCGCTGTTGGAAGCCGCTCCCGACCCCTTCCGCCACCGGATTGTGGTGATCGGGTCGAGCATCACGCACGGCACTTCGGCTAGCCGTCCGGGAATGGCCTACGCCGCACGCCTGGGCCGCACCCTGGGATTCGGGTTCATCAACCTCGGGGCCAGCGGGCAATGCAAGCTCGATACATTCTTCGCGCGCATCGCCGCGGAGACCCGGGCCGACGCCTTTCTGTTCGACACCTTTTCGAACCCGTCGGCCCAACAGATCGACGAGCGGCTGGAAGGGTTCGTCCGGCGCATCCGCGAAAGCCATCCCACGACGCCGTTGATCTTCCTCCAGACGGAGGTGCGCGAAAGCGGAAACTTCGACCTGAAAAAACGGGCTTTCGAAGACGCTAAGCGGGAAGCTGCCCGGAAAGGGATGGAGAAAATCCTCGAAACGGACAAAAACATCTGGTTCATCAATCCCGGCATGAAGCTGGGAGACGACCACGAGGCGACCGTCGACGGCGTACACCCCACGGACCTCGGGTTCGAACGGATGCTGAAGAAAGTTCAGCCACAAATTATTCGAATATTGCAGAAACACGGAATAAAATAATTTCTATGTTTGATTTTTCTGTATAAATTACAAGTTTTCCCATATCATATTGTTTTTTATCTTTTATAACTTTTGTGATTTGTAAGTATCTGAATGAACCCAATATTTCCACTCGCAATTTCAACTTCCCATTGAACAAAAAAGTATGCTAAATAAAAGAGCATTGATAGGGCCCTCCAGTAAAATACTGGGATAAGTCTGACTGCGAGTCTACGAGAATTCGGGTTCAATTCACATCAATATTACCGTATCCGATGTAAGCATTAGGAATTGCGAGTCTTTCCCAAAGGCGAATTCATTTAATTAAACCCACAAAAGATATGATGTTGATGGTCGAAAATAGATAGAAAATTCGAAATGTCGTTTAAACTGTCAAAAAACTATAAAAAAATGGCAGGTAATCAGCTTTATACTTATGCGTAAGGGTGATTTATATTCCTGCAATATCAATTTAGAGCTGATCTCCGAATAGCTTCAATACTAAATTGATTACTTTCCAGAGATAGAACGCTTGTAATACAGCACTGTATTACAAGCGTTCTATCTCTGGTTTAGATCGTGACCACCAACATTATCCCAACAAGTATCTCTACCAAACTGCTTCTTACTGGGTGATTAAAAATACCAGAAACCGGTAGTCTCGCTCATCATTTTGACGCTCAACGCCAGACTTGCCACTATGTATAACTTAAATCGTTGTGGCTGTTTGCGGGATGAAATTCAGGCAGAAAGTATAGGGCCTGTTATTGACGATAAGAAACTCTGTGCTGTAAAGAATTACATGTGGTGAATTGCAATGCTGTGCCAGAAAATCTTTTTCCCACCATATACAAGTTCCCGTAACGGTCGTCTGACAAAAAACTTCTGGAAGACTACTAGGAGGGGACTAAAGTGATGGATATATGATTTATGGCTTTTTCGAAAGGCCGCAAGACCACAAGTGCTGAAACTATGGATGAAGATATTTTTGCCAGAATGCCTCAAAATGAATTGAGCAATAGAAACCTCAGAAGATACCTTTAACAAGTGATGAAAATTCCACGGCATAAACGTATCTTAAGTGACCTTTTTATCTACTGATATGCTGCAAACATGACAAATTCTGTCAAAAAGATACAATTTATCGAATGCTTATGAATTAAATGCATATGTGGAAATATTGACAAAGATTCCATTTTTTCAAATACTAATCAAAATATCTACAGGGATATCCCTACTGCAGAAAAATTAGATCTACATTTCCACGATTTCACTCCAATTATTGCAACTCTATGTGATCCAACGGATAAAAAGACAGCTTGACGAATACTAAGTTATACACAGATCAAATTGCGAACTTTGCAAGAACATTTTATCATGGATAAAGTTCCGATTTCATTGCCGCTTTATTGGTCGAAAGAGTATTCGGCAATCAGTGTTTCGAAGATACTTTGCAAACTCGATCGGATGGCTTTACCACCTTTCGCTCTGGCAGATAGTTCGGCAGCTCTGTTCAATTTGGTCGTTCGAGTTTTTGAGGACACATTACATATTAAATTCGGTAATCCAACCGATGTTAAATGCCGTGTCTTGGAATGCAAGAAGGATCGCACGAAATTTACTGAAGCATTACTTTATTCCTTGAATAAGGATGACGAGTGATTTCTTCCGGACAGATATTCAGGCATGCAATTCTGTATTCTAAAAATTCCTACTTTAACAAAACAAACGAAGCTGAATTCTTTACAGTTCGGACTATAGAAACTTGGACAAAAGCTAATTTATCGTCTTGTCTAAAACATCTCTCAACCGATGATTTCAAAGGATAGAACAGGATACTCTTGATTCTACCTATAAAGTTATAGTGATATGTTTCATAACCTTACCTTTCAATCGTCTCTCAACCTACTCACACGCCACTGATCATCCTACTTGATACGACGATAAAACAGGTTACCAGAGAAAACCCTTGTAAGCGTCGCGACTCAAATCGAAGCTTCTGCGGACAAATGTCAAAATCCGGTTGGTCTTTACTCAATTTCAGTATACGTCTATTGCCAATCCGATTCCGGTCGAGGCTTCGAAATCTCCACTCTTCTTGTTGAGAAGTTACACCGGGTAATGCGTTACCTTTGTTACAATATTAGTTAGACTTTTTTAATGGTACTATAAATAGAGTGACCATTCTTAACTTTCATTAGTAATATTGAGATTTTTTACAACAAATGTCGTATAAAAAACATGCTTTTTTCGATACGTTGTCTAATTTGCCTATCCCCAAAATTTTTCGTATTTTGTGATAGGTTATTTGAAATACAGTATTTGAGTGCAAGAAGTTGAAAATAAACCGTTGCTTTCTCGTTACCTATTATCCTATACAAAAATGTAACAACTTGATTTATCAAGTTGTTACATCATTATAATCCCGAACCCCGACGGGGTCCGCTGTTTCAGTCGAATATCTTTTGCAGCATCACCTCGTCGTGATAGCCGTTGGGCCGCCATAGCCAGTCGCGTTTGACGCCGATCTCGGTGAATCCCGCGCTGCGGAACAGGCGCAGGCTCGCTTCGTTGTCGGCACCGACGTTGCACCACAGCTGATGCGCGCGCAGCGTATCGTGTGCATAGCGGCAGAGGGTTTCCACGGCGTCGGAGGCGTAGCCGCGTCCCCGGTCGCTCTGTTCGTAGATGAGGATGCCGATGCCTGCCCGGCGGTGGATCGGGTCGTATTCGAACAGGTCGATCGCCCCGACCGGCTTGGAACTCAACAGCGTCTCGATGATCAGCCGCAGTTGTCCGTCGCAGAGCACCCCGACGATGTCCTGATGCCGTTCGACGAAGCGCTCCAGCTGATGACGCGAGAACGGCTCCGTCGTCCCGCTGACCGGCCAGATGTCGCAGTCGTTCTCCCACTCGTACATCAGGTCGACGTCGCCCGGCTCCACGGCCCGCAGGCGGATGGTGCGGCCCTCGATGTTCATTACAATCCGATGATCTTGTTGCGGATCAGCATGGCCACGCCCCAGGCGTTGGCGTTCTCGGTCATCTTCGACACGCGGAATTTGGTGTCCTTGTAGACTAGGTTGAGCGAATATTTGTTCGTCGCCGATTTGAGCGGCAGCATGATGTAGTCGCCCGCCGCCGCGAGGTTGCCGCCGACGATGACTGTCTCGGGGTTGAACGTGTTGATCAGGAAAGCCACGGCCTTGCCGACCTTTTCGCCCGCCTCCTCGATCAGTTCGATCGAAAGGTTGTCGTCGTTCTTCGCCGCAGTGATGATGTCGTCGATGTGGATGGTCTTCTGCTGGTCGTATTTCTCCTTGAGGATGGTGTTCACGCCCTTTTGGATCAGGTGGCACATCTTGTCCTCGATGGCGATGCCCGAAACCTCGGTTTCGAGGCAGCCCTTCTTGCCGCACGAGCAGATGATCTCGTTGTCGAAGAAGGGAATGTGGCCGAACTCGCCGGCGAAGCCGCTCTTGCCGTAGTAGAGCTGTCCGTCGACCACGATGCCGATGGCCACGCCGCGGCCCATGTGGAGGTACAGCACGTTGCTCTCGTCCTTCGATTTGCCGCAGGTGTATTCGGCATAGCAGCGGGCGCGGGTGTCGTTCTCCAGCAGTACGCGGATGCCGACGCGCTCTTCGAGCAAGTCGCGCAACGACTGTTCGCTCGACGTGAAGTATTTGTAACTGCGGCCCGTGTCGGGGTTCACGCGTCCCGTCATGCAGACGCCCAGCCCGAGAATCTTGCCCCGGTCGATGCCGCATGTGGCGATGAAGTTCTCGATGCCCGAGCAGATGCGCTCGATGCACTGCGGACGGTCGAGCAGCTCGAACGTGAAGTCGTTCTCCTCTTTGATGATGTTGTTTTGCAGATCGGTGATCAGGAAGCGCATGTTGTCACGACCGACGTTCACCCCGGCGAAATAGATTGCCGAGTTGGCCAGGCCGAAGATGTTGGGGCGCCGTCCGCCCGGGGTTTCCACCTTGCCCAGGTCTGTCACGATGTTCTCGTCGACCAGTTCCTGAACCAGTTTGGTGATCGTGGGGACACTGATGTGAAGCTCTTTGGTAAGCTCCGAAAGCGTGCATTCTCCGTTGACAGCCATGTGCGCGATGATGTTGCGCTTGATGATGCTGTTTTTGTGCGTAATGCCCTTCAGGGCGTCGTCTTCGTGTTTGTTGAAAAATTCGGTAAGTGATGTCATCCTTCCAGGCTCATTTTTAACTAACTCTGCAAATATATACACTATCTTTAATAAATGCAATAAGTTTTTAATAAAATTTAATAAATTTTGCTTCAAAATGAGGGGTAAAAAATTAACGCACTGAAAATCAGGGCGTTAATTTTTAAGCGAAACTTTTTGTTTTACAGCGTCGATTTCGATTCCACGACTGCGTTGGGGTCCACCTTGCGGATGAGTCCCTGCAACACGCTGCCGGGGCCGAGTTCGGTGAATTCCGTCACGCCGTCGGAGAGCATGTTGCGCACGATGTAGGTCCAGCGCACGGGGGCCGTCAGCTGGGCGATCAGGTTGGCCTTGATGGCGGCGGGATCGGTATAGGGCTTGGCGTCGACGTTCTGGTAAACGGGGCATACGGGCGTTTGGAACGGCGCTTCGGCGATGGCTTTCTCGAGTTCCTGCTTGGCAGGCTCCATCAGCGGCGAGTGGAACGCTCCGCCCACGGGCAGACGCAGTGCGCGGCCGACGTTCAGTTTCAGCGCCCGCTTGGCTCCCGCAGCGGTCAGCTTGGCACAGGCCTCGTCGATCGCCTCGTTCGTGCCCGAAATGACGAGCTGGCCCGGGCAGTTGTAATTGGCCGGAACGACCACGCCGTCGACCGACGCGCAGATCTCCTCCACGACCTTGTCTTCCAGACCGAGAATGGCGGCCATCGTTCCGGGCTGCGCTTCGCAGGCGGCCTGCATGGCCATGGCGCGCTTCGAAACGAGCTTCAGACCGTCCTCGAACGAGAGCGCTCCGGCGACCACGAGGGCCGAGAATTCGCCTAAAGAGTGTCCGGCGGCGGCATCGGGCTTCACGCCCAGCGCCTTGGCCATGATCACCGAGTGGAGGAATACGGCGGGCTGGGTGACGCGGGTCTGCTTCAGTTCTTCGTCCGTACCGGCGAACATGATGTCGGTAATGCGGAAACCGAGGATCTCGTTGGCTTTCTCGAAGAGTTCCTTCGCAGCCGGAACGTTGTCGTAGAGGTCTTTGCCCATTCCGACGGCCTGGGCGCCCTGGCCCGGGAATACGTATGCGTGCTTCATAATTTTTTGCGAATTTTATGTTTGCGGAGGCAAAGATACGAATTTATTTCCTAAATTTGCACCGCAATGGTTCACAAAGGGCCGGGCAAGGCCCCGTGTGATTAAATGGGAATGCCGTGAAAATCGGCAGCAGTTCCCGCTGCTGTAAGTTCCGAGAGTTGCCGCGACACGCTGAAAGCCACTGGTCCGAGAGGGCCGGGAAGGCGTTGCGGCAGGAACGAGCCAGAAGACCTGCCTTGCAGCTTCCCGACGAGGAAGAATCTTTTTTCGGGGTGTGTCTGCGGAGAACGGAGCATCGCAAGTCTTGGTATTTCGTGGCTGAAATACGGGTATGGACGTGAAAAAGGTTCGATTCAGGGAGGTTCCGGGACCGGATTTTTTATTTTACGAACATACTTAAAATCAGACGAACGATGAAAAAACTCTTGCTTTTCGCATTTGCGGCCTGCGCTTTGGCCGCCTGCTCGGACGATGACGGCGATTCCCGCGTCCCTGCGACTGCGGTTGTGCTCGATTGTACGGAAAAAGAACTTGCAGTCGGCGAAACCCTGCAACTCACCGCAACGCCGGCGCCGGCGAATACCACCGACGACGTGGTGTGGTCTTCGGATGCCGAGGAGTTCGCGACGGTTTCCGAATCGGGTCTTGTGACGGCCGTGGCTGCCGGAACCGCCAAAATCTCGGCGACATACGGTTCGGTGTCGGCAACCTGTACCGTGCATGTGAGCGAACCCGATCCGGAATTTGAGGTGATTTCGTTCGAAACGAGCGAAGGAATGCTCGATGCGGCTGAAATGCCCGTTGAATTGCGCGATGTTACGATTGCCGGGGACTGGGCCGGCGGTGACTTTAGCAAAGTATTGTGCGGTAAGGAGTATATGATGGACGAGGATTTCAACGGAACTTATTTCGACGGTCTGCTCTTTACGACGGCTGATAAGAAGATTGGATTCGGGTCTTATTTCACTGATAACAAATACAGTTCCTATGGGGCTTCCGACGTTTGGGGCGGATTCGTCCTTTCGCAGAACTTCAGCAAGAGGAGCAACGGCGGTTCGGCCGATTACAGTAAGGACGGGTTTTCAGCATGGGCGACGGCCGGGGCCAATGCAAGTGCTACGTTTGCAATCGCTTACGACAATGGATACGGGGTTTACAATTACCATACGCCGAAGGTCGAATTTACCGAGCCGCGCAAAGTAGCCTATTTGTACCTGGCCAATGCGACTGTGGCTGCGCAATATACCAGCCGTGTTGAGAATTACTGGTTCAAAGTCGTTGTGACGGGGTATCTCAAAAATGCCGAGGGCGGTAGCGTGGAACAGACGCTCATTGAGGGTGAAAACATTGCCGCCGACTGGGTGAAGGTCGATTGTTCGTCGCTGGGCGAGGTGGATGAACTTCGTTTCAAGGTTCAGTCGAACGATATGAGCGGCAATTATCTGAACTGCCCTGCTTATTTCTGTATCGACGAAATCGGACTGATTGCCGAGAAGTAATTTAGAGATTAGTTTCCGGAGAAAGACCCGCAGGACTTCATCGTTTTGCGGGTCTTTCGTATCGGGGGGGGGAGGGATGTCCGGACGGAACGGGCTTATTCGTCCCGGAACTCCATGCGGCAGGGCAGCACCACCGATTCGGGTGCCGGGCGGACGGAGCCGGGCGATTGGCTTTCGCGGATTTGCCGCAGCAGGAGGCGCACGGCGTGGGCGCTGATCTCTTCGACGGGGAAGCGGGCGACGCTCATCCGGGGGGCGGCCAGGCGGAAAAGCGGGTCTTCGTGCATGCAGGCAAGCCCCCGACGGCCGTCGCTGATGTCGATGCCCCGGTCGTGGAAATAGCGCAGGGCCTCGGTGGCGAGGATATGCGTGGTGAAGAAAAAGCCGTCGGTGTCGGGAACCGTGGAGAGAATGCGGTCGAGCGTATCGCAGACGTGCTGCCGGTAGCCGGCATAGGCGACCTCTCCGTAGAGGCGGGGATCGGCGTGCAGTCCCGCTTCCGCCAGCGCGCGGAGGTAGCCCCTGTGCCGCAGTTCCATCGTCGGGAGGTGGGGGAAGGTCGTGATGATGGCGATTTTGCGGAATCCCCGGGCGGCAAGATGACGGACCAGCGCATGGCTGCCCGCCTCGTTGTCGATCACCACGCAGCCGGCGTCCGTTTTCGCGAGGCCGCGGTCGAACAGCACGACCGGGCAGCCGCTCTCCGCAAGGCGGCCGACCTCGCGTCCCGAAGCGTCGGCCGGGGCGATGATGATGCCGTCGACCTTTTTCGACCGGAAAAGCCGTATCAGGGCGTTTTCCCGTTCGGTTTCGGAGTTCGAACCGGCGATCATCAGCGAGTAGCCTTCCCGCTCGGCTTCCGACTCGATCCGGTCGGCGATGTGGGCGAAGAAGGTGTCCGAAATCGAGGGGAGGATCAGCCCGATGGTTTTCGATACGCCCGTGTTGAGGCTTCGGGCCAGCAGGTTCGGTTCGTATGCCAGGGAGCGGGCGCAGGCGAGCACGCGGCTCTGTGTCTCCGCGCTGATCCCTTTTTTGTCGCCCTGCCCCGAGAGGACCCACGAAACGGTCGTTTTCGAGAGGTTGAGCTTGCAGGCTATGTCCTTGAGTGACGCTCCCACGATTTATCCGTATAAGCAATGCTCTACAAAGATAAAATTTTTCCGGCATTCGGCAAATAATCCGGCCGTAAAATGACGCCGGGAGTTCTGTATCCGGGGCGTGGAAGCGAAAGTCTCCCGCAGGGCAGGCCCTGCGGGAGACTTCGTATCGGGAATGCGCTTATTTCGAGATCAGGTTTTCGCGCTCGATGTCCTTGAAATAGCGGTAGGTGGCTACGCGCAGCTCCTCGGCGGCCGGGTCGTCGCAGACCAGAATGCCGTTGGGGTGCACCTGGAGGGCCGAGATGGTCCACTGGTGGTTGTAGGAGCCTTCGACGCCGTGGCGCACCGCGCGGGCTTTCTTGTGGCCCGTGGCGAGGATCAGCACCTTCTTGGCCGACAGCACCGTGCCCACGCCGACCGTCAGCGCGGTTTTCGGCACGAGCGAGATGTCGCCGCCGAAGAACCGGGCGTTGACCTGGATCGTGTCCTGCGTCAGGGTCTTGAGGCGCGTGCGGGAGTTGAGCGACGAGAACGGCTCGTTGAAGGCGATGTGTCCGTCTTCGCCCACGCCGCCCATGAAGAGGTCGATGCCCCCGGCCTCGACGATGCGCGCCTCGTAGTCGGCGCACTCCTTGGCCAGGTCGTCGGCGTTGCCGTCGAGAATGTTGACGTTCTCCGGCCTGATGTCGACGTGCTTGAAGAAATTGTTCCACATGAACGAGTGGTAGCTTTCGGGATGCTCCTCGGGGAGACCCACATACTCGTCCATGTTGAACGTGATGACGTTCTTGAACGACACTTCGCCCGTCTTGTGGCGGCGGATCAGTTCCTTGTAGGTCTCCAGCGGGGTCGAGCCGGTCGGCAGCCCCAGCACGAAGGGCGACGAGGTGTGCTGCTCCTTGTTCTTGATCTGGGCGATGATGTAATTGGCGGCCCACTGGGCTACCTGCTGGGGGGTATTTTCAATGATTAAGCGCATGGGGTGATTTTTTAATGTTCAATGCTTCATTTTTTAATCGAAGTTTTTGTGAAGATGCGCTAAAACATCTTCACAAACACCTCGATAGCCTGGTATTCGGCCATGCCGAGCTGGTCGTAGAGCTTCGCGGTGTTCTGCGTGCGCTCCTCGGCCCGCTGCCAGAACTCGCGGGGATCGCTGCCCGGGAAGGGCATGATGTCCTTCTGCGAGAGGTGGCGGTAGATGGCGTGGCGTTTCATAATCAGCTCGTCGGGCGACAGGGGCACGGCCATGTCCACCATGCCGAGGTCCCACTCCATCCAGGCGCCGCGGTAGAGCCACAGGTGGCACTTCTTCAGCCACTCGTCGTCCTTCACGACTTCGAGGGCGCCGAGCACGGCCTCCATGCAGGTGCGGTGCGTGCCGTGGGGGTCGGCAAGGTCGCCGGCGGCGTAGATCTGATGGGGCTTGATCTCGCGCAGCAGCTTGACGATGATTTCGATGTCCTTCTCCGTGAGCTGGCCCTTCTTGATGCCGCCCGTTTCGTAGAACGGCAGGTTGAGGAAGTGGGCGTTGGTGTCGGGGTTCAGTCCGAACGAGCGCACGGCGGCACGCGCCTCGGCGCGGCGGATGGCGCCTTTCAGGTCGAGCAGCGGGCGCGGCTCGGGTTCGCCCTTCCTCTTGCCGGCGATGACCTTTTCGACTTCGGCGTAGTGGTTGCCGTAGCCCAGTTCGCGGGCCGTGTCGATGTTTTGCAGCACCACGTCGTCGTGCACGGCCACGTTGCCCGAGGTTTCGTAAGCCACGTGCACGTCGTGACCTTGCTGCACGAGGCGGATGAACGTGCCGCCCATCGAGATCACGTCGTCGTCGGGATGCGGCGAGAAGACGATCACCCGTTTGGGGAAGGGCGACGAAGGTACGGGGCGCGTCGAGTCGTCGGCGTTGGGCTTGCCGCCCGGCCAGCCCGTGATGGTGTGCTGGAGGTCGTTGAAGACGTCGATGTTGATCTGGTCGTAGGCGCGGCCCTGTTCGAGCAGTTCGCCCAGCGAGTTTTCGATGTAATCCTTATAGGTGAGTTTCAGGATGGGCTTCTTAACCACGCCGCAGAGCCATACCACGGCCTTGCGGACGAATTTCGGCGTCCATTCGCAGGGACCCACCATCCACGGCGTCTGCTCGCGGGTGAGCAGCTGCGCGGCATTCTCGTCGATCACCACCTCGATATTCTGGTGCGCCTGGAGGTACGAGGCGGGAACCTGATCCGTGATCTCGCCCTCGACGACCCGCTGCACGATGTGGGCCTTCTCCTCGCCCCAGGCCATCAGGATGATGCGGTTGGCGCGCATGATCGTGTCGATGCCCATCGTGACCGCCATCTTGGGCGTGTTCTCCAGCCCGAAGAAAGCGCCCGACTGGATTTTGCGGGTGTTGTAGGTCAGCTGCACCAGCCGCGTGCGCGAGCGGGAGTAGGACCCCGGCTCGTTGAAGCCGATCTGCCCGTCCTCGCCGACGCCAATGATCATCAGGTCGATGCGCCGCACCGAGTGGTCGTACGACGCGCAGTATTCCGAAACGCGGTCCTCGGGAACCGTACCGTCGGGGATGTGCACGTTCTCGGGCAGGATGTCGATGTGGTTGAGGAACTCCTCGTGGATGCGGTAGTTGCGGCTCTGCTGCTCGGTCGATCGGATCGGGTAGAACTCGTCGAGGCTGTAAACGGAGACGTTCCGGAAGCTGATCTGCCCTTCGTGGTGGCGTTTCACCAGTTCCCGGTAGAGACCCAGCGGCGTGCGGCCCGTCGTGAGGCCCAGCACGAAGGGCTGCGACTCCTCGTAGACCTCGTTCGAGCAGTGGATTTCGTTGTACATGCGGATCGCCTTGACGATGTTGTCGGCGACGTACTGCACACCCTCGTATTCGTTTTCATAG
>ENA-OWRJ01003279-OWRJ01003279.1-human-gut-metagenome-genome-assembly--contig:-NODE-3279-length-12114-cov-3.506924_pt1 | contig 12114 bp, 8 predicted proteins | sample MGYA00248269_ERZ651897 | MGnify/ENA primary metagenome ERZ651897 (study PRJEB26924, sample SAMEA4378252) | human gut metagenome | biome: human gut; feature: human-associated habitat; material: faeces...
CTGCCTGATTCGTCTTAGTAGTTTAAAAGGGGGTGATATACATTGACATTTATGTGGAATTGATTTATAATAAAAATTAACAATAGATTAGATAGAATCTATGACTAATTGGAGGTTTATAATGAGCAGAATAAAGGAAAAAGACATTCAGTATGTGTATGATGTTTTACTTGAATCGCCTGAAATACAGAATCTTATCCGGAAAATTGCAAACGGAAATATGCCTATTCATCCTGCACCAGTAAAAAATGATGATTGCATAGAAGAAGCAAATCTCCGTTCACGGCTTTCTAATGTGCCATTACAGCTGAAAGAAACCACAGAAGAACTTGAAAAGTATAAAAATTTCTACCAGCAGACTCGGCCAAAACTGGAAAGATATGATTCTTTGAAAACTGAAGTTGGTAATTTAAGGAACGAAAAAGATATTCTTTCTGCAGAACTTCAATCTACCAAGGAAGAACTTGAAAGGTATAAAAATTTTTACAGGCAGGCTCAGCCAAAACTGGAAAGGTATCGTTCTTTAGAAGATGAAGTTGCGGATTTGCACAGAAGAGAGCAAAATTATGTTTCTAGGCTGGAAAAAAACGGGTCGGAAATAGAACATCTTGAAAGTACGGTTGATAATTTGAGGAAAGAAAAAGATGCTCTTTCTGCAGAACTTCAATCCACCAATGAAATGATGCAGGGATTGAAAAAGCAATTTGAAATCCCTATGAAATATCTGGAACTGTATCGTTCACTCTCTTCTTCTGTAAGAAGTGGCCTTGAAAATGTGATTATGGATTGCAATGAAATTACATTTATCGCTTCCTGCTCCAAGGAAAGTAGTCTTTCCTCTATTTGGGAATACATCAAGGAGATTTCAGAGGATTCTGATAGCGGGGATTTCAAAGCATTAAATCTTATTTTTGACTATTTCTTTGAGGTGTTTAATGCTTCTTTGCCAGAGCCGAAATATGAGAGAGATGATGTTGAAATTGGGGACGAGTTGGATGATGAATATTATGACCGTTGTTGTGGCAGTTCTACATCCGGTGAAATTACAGAAATCATTCTGAAAGGTTATCGTTCAAGAAATACCGGAAAAATAATACATAAATCTTTGGTGAAAGCGTTGTGAGCATATAAATGAAAACAGAACAAGTGGACTACTTAACAGATAAAAATGTGATGTACCTTACAAATTCTCTGGAATTTAAGAAAACAGGCATAATCGAAAACAAAGATTTTTATTTGCTGAAAATTACGGATATTTGCTATGACGAACAAGCACCGAAAAAAGAAGCACTTGAAAATGTACTTTCTTCTCTCAAAATGGAAGGATTAAACTTCCTATTTCTTATCATTGGAAGAAAAGAAAAAGTTGATTTTTATTATGGCATATCAAAAGATTTGAGCGATCATAAATCACTGGATTTTGCTATCAAAGATATTGGGGATAATATTTTAAAACCTTCCATTCAGGGAAATTTCAGAGGCAGCAAAACAAAATCCCTGTGTGCAGATGAAAGAAATGATATAATAGAAGTAATATCCGCTATGCCGGAAGTCGGCATTATCGAAGGCGTTCCAGGTGCGAATAAAGATGATGAAAAGTATCAGGGAATAGACAGACTAATCAATGTCATGTATGGCGATACCTATTGCTTTATGGTGGTTGCAAAGCCGCTCAATATAGACGCTGTTCTTGAAATTCAAAATAATCTATATGAATTTTACGATATGAAATCCTCATTTTCCAAGAAGAGCGTACAGATTGGTGCGGGAACAAATACAGGTGCATCTGAATCAACAACAAATGGTAAAAGCACGACAGATGGGACTTCTGGTTCTTCCACTACAACGAAGGGAACATCTAATAGCGATACGCATACAAGTGGGACAAATGATGGTTGGAGTGAAGGTGGTTCTTCAAGTGAAACAAAGGATGGACAAAGTAGTCATCCATCCACGGTCGGAAAGTCCAACAGTAAATCTGGTGGGGAAACGCATTCTGATGCACATACAGATGGTAAAAATGATTCCAAAGCGGAAACACTTGGAACAAGTCATTCAACTACAAAAAATGACAGTACTACAAAAACAACAAGTTCCGGAACTTCCACATCTGAAACCACTACCATGGAATACAGCAATCGAAACGTGCAGGATTTCATAAAGTTTATGGATGATATTGTTTTCCCTCGTCTGGATTATGGAAAGGGAAAAGGAATGTTTTTAACATCCATGTGCGTATTTTCTGACAAAAAAACCTCCTTGCAAAAAATAAAAAATACCGTTACTGCTCTATATTCTGGGGAAACAGGAAATAAAATCCCCCTTCTTTCATTTGATATTTCCGAAAATGCAAGAAATGCTTTTCGTTCTTTTCAGCTGCCAATGGGCAAGTATAAAGATGATGGAACGACTGAAAATTATTTGACGCATTTTGCAATGCACCACATTGTTGATAAAAATCACAATACCTATCTTGGAAATTGGATTACGACAAATGAACTCGGTATGATTGCAGGACTGCCGCAAAAAGAAGTGGTTGGTTTAAGTCTGAATGAAGAAGTCGAGTTTGGTTTGAATTATCAAAAACCAGAAGTAATCGATAATAGAATTGAACTTGGCTGTTTGATTCAAAACGGAAATGAATTAAAAGAAAGTCCAGTATACCTGGATAAGGCGGATTTGGATAAGCATATTTTTGTTTCCGGTGTGACAGGCAGCGGAAAAACTACAACCTGTCAGAAAATATTGAAAAAATCAGAGATGCCGTTCCTCGTGATTGAACCTGCAAAAACAGAATATCGTGTCATGTATCGGGAAGAGAAAGAGATTAAAATTTTCACGCTTGGGGATAATCAAACAGCCCCAATTGCAATGAACCCGTTGATATTCTATCCGAAAGAAAGCATCACCTCCAGAGTAGATATGATTTGTGCGTGCATTGAATCCGCTTTTGACATGGAAGCTGCCATTCCGCAAATCATTGAGCAGGCACTTTATAAAAGTTATGAGGAAAAAGGATGGAATATATATACCAATCAAAACACGAGATACCGGAGAGAAGAATGTTTTGATGGTTCAGGAAAAGCGTTTCCGACGATTTCAGAATTGATTGATAATTGCGAAGTTGTTGTAAATGAGCAGGGGTTTGATGCAAGACTGAAAAATGATTATATTGGCTCTATCAAAGCACGATTGCTTGGTTTGACCAGTGGAGAAAAGGGCTTTTTGCTCAATACAAACGCTTCCATTGATTTTATGGATTTGCTGAATCATAAGGTTGTATTTGAGCTTGAAAACATCAGAAGCGGTGCAGAGAAATCGTTGATTATGGGATTCATTCTCATCAACCTTTCAGAAGCAATTCGGGAAAAATATCAGATGGATGGAAAATTCCAGCATATCACCCTTGTGGAAGAAGCACACAGACTTTTAAGTAAATATCAGGCAGGAGAAAACCCAGCGAAAAAGCAAAGTGTTGAAATGTTCTCGGATATGCTTGCGGAAATCAGAAAGTATGGCGAATCCCTGATTATTGTAGACCAGATTCCAAATAAACTTACACCGGATGTGCTGAAAAATACGAATACGAAGATTATTCACCGCATATTTGCCGCAGATGATAAAGAGGCTGTCGGAAATACAGTTATGCTGAAAGAGGAACAGAAGGATTTTCTTTCCAATCTTCCGACAGGTAGAGCCATTTATTTTACAACTGGAACGGATAAGGCAATCCAAATTCAGATTAACAGAGAAACGGATACTTCGGAACAATCGCCCTCCAATGAAGAAGTCATGGAAAGTGTAGAAAAATATTACCGGAATCATTACAAGGAAGGTTTGTACAAAGGGCTTGAAGGATTTACAGCTGTTCCAACAATGGCACAATTTGATTGTATCAGAAAATTGAATACGGGACTTACAGGAAAATGGCTTCATGAATTTCGGGAAAGTTATGGGAAAAGCATCAGCAAGGAAAGCGAAAAGGAAATAAAAGATATCATCAAAACCATTGGAAGAAATGTGTTTGTAGATTATCTCAGAAAGTATTCTGTGAGAGAATTTGAAGTGTTCATTTCGAGAAATAATCAAGAGGAATTATAAAAAGGAGTAGATAAAAATGGGCTTTTTTAGCAGCATCGGCAGTTTTTTAAGCAGTGCGTGTAGTGCAGTTTGCAGCTGCGTGGGAAGAATTTGCAGTGGCATTGCGGGAGCATTGGGTGGAACTGCACTTGGTGGAGCAATCAGTTCCTTTGTAACAAAAATAGGCGTGGTGATTCCGGGACTGGATATTATTTCTGCAGTTTTTATGATTGTAGATGTTGTCTGCAAACTATCGGAAGCCCTTGGAATCAAGGAAAAAGATACGGATGAACCGGATGAACTTGCAATGAAAGCGGAAAAAGATGACAAATCCCCTGAGGATTTTGAATCAACAGAGGCGTATGTAAAGCATTTGCAGGAAGACATTCAGCTTTCAAAAGAAGAGAAAGAAAAGCTGAGTCATCTGTCGCCGGAAGAACGTGCTGCATACAGAGCCACCGGTACGTATCTTTATGCAAAGGCTTGCAGCGAAAAGCTTGGATTTGATACAGAGGGACTTAAAAATCCTGAACTGGTAGGGCTGACCGTAGAAACGCTTGCAGACTTATCAAAAATCCAAAAGGTTCTTTCCCCGTCTGAGTTTGTCGCATGCAATCAGTATTTGCAATCCAATGGAATTGGCATGAAGGAATTTTCGGATTATCTTCATAATCGTTCGGTAGATCTTACAACCGATGAAAAGGTTCAGTCTGCACTTGTGGATGCGATGAAAGAAATCACACCGAATATTTCTGAAGCGGCAATCAATCAGAAATTGTATGGAATGTATATTGAGGATTGATGATATGACAGTCTGGCATTATTTATTCTGGGTTGAAAACAATCAAATATCCGCCATACTAAAGAATGGAAAAAAGTTTGAAATCATAAAATTTGGTGGGAATGATTCGATTTCCTATCAGAAAGACTTCTGGGAAACATGGAAAGAGTATGCAGGATTTTTAAAGGATGATTCCATTGATTTCTGCTTTGTATACGATGCAGAATGTCCGCAGATTTCAGAGGAACTTCAAGCAAGAGCATGTTCGGATGAGGAATGTGTATGGGATCAATACGCAATTCAGAACGCCGTGAAGATTCTGGAAAAGAATGAGCCGGTTCAGATTTTGAATCAAAACGGGGTATGTATTGCAAAAATTGGTTCGTTCAGAAATAGAACGGATGCGGACATCCTGTACTTCACAGCGGTATATAGAACTTCCCAAGAAGAAAGGGAAGAAGAGAAAGAAAAAGCTTATAAGGTAACGCCGTTTATCGAAAGGCAATTGAAAAAACTGAAAATTTATGACGAGGAGTAATCTACAATGGAAGCAAATGTTAAAAATAGTCGAGCAATCGCTCCAAAGCAGGATAAACCGGAAAAAGAACCTGCAAAGACACCAGTCAATGCGGTCACCAGTCGAACAAAGCAAGTAAATAAAGTTGTTTTGAGAGATAACGTGCTTAAAAATGTCATTCATGCGGAACTTTATAAGACGTTCCGAGAGAAAGTCAAATCCGAATATGATAAGGTGGAAAAGAACTATTTTAGTGCAAATGGAATTGTATTTTCGTATAATAAAGTATCAGCTTGCTATTATGCTGCAAAAGAAGTAGCTGTTATTTTAGAGAAAAGTACTTTGAAAGATACTTACTTGGATATAAAAAGAATAGACCTTAATGAGCATTCAGTCGCAGATTTATTTGGTAAATCTTGCCCTGATGAAGTCTTAGCTTTAATAAAGGAAGGAAAATCTTTTGAAGGTGGTCATTGGATTGGATTTGGTTCGTATTCTTACTGTGTTGAGGAAGAACGGTATGCGAACTGGAATGACAATGATTCGATTCAGGTAGGGGTTGTAGAGATTTCTCGGAAAGAGTTCAAAAAAGCGATTCTCGAACGGAAATATGAAATTCTAACGGATACTACTTTTAAAAAAGCTGTTTCAGTCATAAAGGAAAGAAGCATTCTTTCCACAAGCGATAAGACAAAGTGTGTTTCGGAGCGGGATATTGACAAGCTGCTTGATATTCTCAACATGGACAGAGCAGAAATAGAAAAAGAAGTAACCGAACGTGTTATGCACAACTTTACGATGACACCGGAAATTATCAGCTTGTATACAGAGGGACTTCTTGCCTGCGATAAGGTTCGTGCGGACTTGGATGTATATGAGAAAAAGCGGCTGGAAGATGTGAATGAGGGGCACTGGGAGTTGTGGTCTGATTCTGAACCGGTTGCAAAAGAGGGACAGGTGATTGCCACACTTGAAAAACCGCTCGTTGCAAGAAATCCTGCCATTGATATTCACGAAGATGGTCTGATTGGTATCGACTTTGGAACAAAGAGTACCATTGTATCCAAGCAGGATGGGCGTGAAAAAACAAATCTTTTGCGTGTCGGAACGGGACAGCTTAATAAAAAAGCGGTTTCTTCGCATTATGAAAATCCAACTATTATGGAGTTCATCAACCTTGAAAAGTTTATTTCCGATTATCACACAAGATGCGGCAGACCGGAAACTTCCATTGATGATTTGAGAGTTTCTCACACCGCCAACACGGATTTGAAATCCTGTACCAGAAGCGATGATTTTTATTCGTTCTTCTATGATATTAAGCAGTGGTGTGGTGATACAGAACGCAACATTAAAATTATCGACCAGAAAGGCGTGGAACGTGTTCTTCCTGCGTTTGTCAATCTGGAGGAGGATGCATTCAATCCGCTGGAATTATATGCGTATTATCTTGGCTTGTATATCAATAATATGCATAAGAAAGAAATTTACCTGGATTATATTCTTTCGTTCCCTGTTACCTATGAAAAGTCTGTAAAGGAGAAAATCCTCAGCAGTTTTACAAAGGGTCTGAAAAAATCACTGCCAGAACCGATTTTGAAGAATGAAGCAATTATGTCAAAATTCAGAGTCAGACAGGGTGTCAATGAACCGGCTGCCTATGCAATTATTGCTTTGCAGGGATATGGTTTTGAACCCGATGAAGATGAAAATGTATTGTATGCAATCTTTGATTTTGGCGGTGGTACAACTGACTTTGATTTTGGCCTTTGGAGATGTTCTGACGACAGCAAACGGGAAGAAAGACGATATGACTATGTAATTGAACACTTTGGTTCTGAGGGCGATAAATATCTCGGCGGTGAGAATCTGCTGGAATTGCTGGCATTTGAAGTGTTCAAGGCAAATGCGGATTTGCTCGGAAAGAAAAAGAAAGCAAAGAAAGCAGGTGCGGATGAAAAAGCAGAGGAAGAGGGAACATCCGGATTTACTTTTTCAAAGCCAAAAGAATGTGATGAATTTCCTGGCAGTGAGACTCTGATTTCTGATTCACAGGAAGCAAGACGAAACACCAAGCAGCTGATGGAGGCATTGCGTCCGTTCTGGGAGGGAATTGTTGCAATCGCCGATAAGGTGCGGAATCTGGCAGCAAATCAGAAGAAGAAAAGGAAACAGCTGCTGAAGACTATCAGGACGAATCAGAGGGCAATCAGACGATTGTCTATGAGGGCTATGTATTCAGAAATGATGCAGATTGCAAGTTCCCAATTGATAACGGCTGTATTACCGTTTCTTTATTCGATAAGGATGGAAACCGCAAATCTGACCAAAAACTTTATATTGAAAATCCGAAAGAAAATATCCATGTGAATCTGGTTGAAATCCTTGAAAAGCGGATAGAAAGAGGCGTATCAAACTTCTTTACCTCCATTGCCAAAGCGTTCAGAAATGAAGCAGCTGTGAAAAGTGAGGTCAATGAAATTCAGATTTTCCTTGCAGGGAATTCCAGTAAGTCGCCGATTTTAAGCAAGTTGTTCCAGGCGTATATTCAGAATGAAGAGGGTGGAAAAGAATATTATCACCTTTTCCCGCCGCTCGGCACGAAAGAAGCCTTTGCAATTCAGCGGGAACGTGGCATAGCCGTGCACGAAGAGGATATCACAGCACCGACTGGTAAAACGGGTGTTGCATATGGTCTGATTGCAGGCCGTGAGGGCGGCAAAATCAAGGTGATTTCGGAAATCAAAGCGGATGCACAGACGAAGTTCCGCTATAATATCGGTGTGGAAAAGCGTGGCAAATTCAAAATGATTCTGGACAGAACGCTGGTTGACTATGGTCAATGGGTGCTGCTGACGGATGCAGGGGTTGAAGATTTTGAGATTTACTATACCTCGCAGCCGAACGCAGCAAAAATGGCAATCAGTGAAACGGGTATTTATAAGAAGCGTTGCAGACTGCCTTATGTGGATGAAGATGCAGACGTTTATATTCGTTGCGTAGAGGATTCGCCAGAGGAGCTGGAATACTGCATTTCAAAGGACGATCCGAACGATGATGCTGAGGGAACTCGCATTCATCTGGGTGAATAAGGAAGGAGTTTTATTATGAGTAAGCGTGTTATTACTTTAGGTACATGGGATGGTAAGCCGATTGAGTGGCTTGTTTTGAAAGAGGAAGGATTTGCTACTTTGGTATTCGCAAAGAATGTTATTCAAGCTGGTGTTACATTTAATGACAACAATTCGAATAACAATTGGGCAACTTCAGATATTCGTAGATATCTTAATCGAACATTTTATGATGTTAGTTTTAGTGCTGAAGAAAAAAAGAAAATAATCAACTGCTGCTTGGAAGATTCAGGCTTTTCTAAAGACAATATTTTTCTATTGAGTGTTAATGAAATTGGAACATACACAAATGAAGCTGATAGAAAAGCATCGCATTTGTATTGGTTAAGAACTCCAAGTCCATATAGATCAAATACAGTTACATATGTATGGACAGATGGGAGAATAAATGATGATCACGTTGGTGGAGCTTATGCTGAATCTGGTAGTACTTGCGGTGTAAGACCAGCGATGTGGATAAAGGAGTAACTATGAGTAATCAATATGATCATATCATTATACCTAGAGCTACATTAAAGCGATTTGATGATGACAAGAGTTTTCTTCATATATTAGATTTAAGCAATTTGGAAGAACCATTATTAAAAAAGTATAGATCAAGATCATTTCATACTAAACCTAATTATTATCTTGTTGATATTGATAAGGAAATGAAGAAAGTAGAAACATCTATTGGTGTTTGGAACAAAACTATAATAGATGCAATTCAAAATGGTACGGTAAACGATTTAGATTTTAATAAAATTAAAGAATTTGCAATTAAACTTATAACATTGCAATGTAATAGAACATTTATGGAAGATCGTGAAAAAAGAACTATCGCACTGAAAAATAATGGGTGTTTGGATTCAGAGATAATAAATGATGAGGAAAAGTCTGTAAGATATTTCCAAGAAAATTTAATGTTAACTATTAACGAGAAAATTACTAAGCAATATGAGAATTTTAAATCGACCATCATGTTTATTAATGATGATGATTTTAATTTTATATTGCCTCCAACTCATTTTATTGGGCTAGATAATTTTGCAAGAATTATTCTTAGCCCAAAAATATCCATCGGATTGTATCCTAATGATCAAGCAGAAGTTCCAAAATTATATCAAGTAAAAAAGGATGAAGCTGTTTCACTTGTTGCAAGATCTTTGGAATGTGCGTTGGAAATGCCAGATGGATATAAAGAATTAATTGGCATAGAAAAGGATTTAGCATTGATAAAAAACAATATTCGTTTAATAAAAAGCACAGTAAAAGTTGACTATAAAAAGAATAGTATTACGCTTTCACCTGAAAACGGAAGTTTTAGAACAAGCTATGACAATATTTTTGAATTTATTATTATTGTTAATTATTTATATCCGAATTGCAAAAATATTGTTTTTGATAAAAAAGCTTTTGAATCAGAAACTGATGTTTCAAAAATTGAATGGGAATTAATAGATAAATACGGTCATGAATTTTATATAAATAATTTAGGAAAAATTTGTCCTCTAAAAAATAAACATCAAATATATGTGCAACCTCCCAAATGAAGCATATTGCATGGAAGAAATAGGGGGTAAATTGGATCAAGAATCACTAAAAAATAGCAGTTCTGTCCGGCAAACAGTGGGCAGAATTGCTATTTTTATTTTAAAAAGAGCATTGTATGAAAGAAACACCTTGATTTCTTTTCAAATTTATGGTATACTGATTTCTAGTTGAAAAACCAACAGGAAGAGTATATGGGGAAATACAGATATTAAAATCGAAATGCGGTGTAGCAGATTCGATTGAAACTTTTAGGAGGATGTTAATCATGAAGAGAAAAAGAATCAAGGCGGCTGTTTGTGCGGCAGTGATGGCATTTACACTATTTGGAAGTGTATGCCCAGTAGACCACCACTTTATGCGGGAAACATCTGTGACGGCTTCTGCGGAAGCGGCGATTTGGGATGGAACGGAAGATACCGCTTGGTATTATCGGGAACACGATGTGGTCGTAAGTGAAAACGGAGAACGAATTGCCATATTCAATATTCGCACAGCAGAAGAACTTGCTGGACTTGCCAAACTTGTTAGAAACGGCAACAGCATGAAAAATACCATGATTAATCTGGTTTCTGATGTTACCTTGAATGACACCACGAATTTCGACAATTGGGATGAGCAGCCCCCTGCAAACAATTGGACGGCAATTGGTGCAGTTCCAATTGAAGCCCCCAATGTGAATGTGGTAATGACCGTGCAGCCAGAATGCAGAAATACGGTATTTGCGGGTATGTTTAATGGGAATGGTCATACAATCTCCGGCATGTATTCTCTGCATCACAATTATGCAGGATTGTTTGCAAGAACATCCGGCATTATTACCAATGTAATTGTGAAAGACAGCTATATTCAGTGTATCAATACACAGAAAGTTGAGAGCGGTGACACAGCATTATGGGAAGCGTGTGCAGGCGGAATTACTGCAATCTGTGACCGAGGTGTCATTTCTCATTGTGAATTTGACGGTAAGATTTTTGCAAGCGGTCTGAATCAAGTAGGATATGGAACACATGGCAGTTTTGCAGGCGGAATTGTTGGAAAATTCAGCGATGATGAGAACGGCGTTGCAGCCGTTGTAATGATGTTTGCACTTGTTCCGGCTGGATTTCTCATCAATCCGGCACTGTTTTTAACGGCATCTGGTCAGCAGGTGATAACAGACCCTGGAATTTATAGCTGTATCAATCGAGGAAGCATCTATACAGAACATGGTACAGATGAAAACGGTGCAGGTGGAATTATAGGAGCAGGGGGACTTTACACGTTCCGTAATCCGGACTTTGCAGTCTTCTATTGCTTGAATCTGGGTGAAGTGCATGCAGACCATCAAAATATTGGTGGAATGGTCGGAGAAGGATACAAGTTTTCGGAACAGAAGAGTTATTATACAAACTGTGAAAGAAGCAGTGAAAATGATGATGCAATCAACTTTGTAGATGCTGGAATGAGTCTGGAAGAGGTTGCAGAGGAGATGGACGGCAATTATAAGTATGAAAATGGTGCAATCATGCTGAATTTTGACGGAAATATAAAAGAAGAGCCCTCTGAAACCATGGAAAAAGAAACGTTTACAAGAGAAACCGTGAAAAAAAATATTACCATGCCAGCACCGGAATTATCCTGTAGTTTTCTGACCCATTATTTCGGAACGGTTGTTGATAAAGATAATGTTCAAGTTTCTATAAGCACAAATTCGGAGGTTTCCAATTGGAGCATTGATGTTGCAGGCGACCCGAAGTTTACAGATATTTATTTGAACGATTTTACCATTTATGATTTAATCCCAGAAGTCACTTATTATGTGCGGGTACAGGGAAGAACGCTGTCAGACCGAACAGATCCGGAATGTGAATATACCGATTATGGTTATCTGTCGATTACTTTGAAGGATGATGGATCACTTGACGTAAATAAGGATTTTGTAGCAGAAGATGAGAAAATAAAAGGCGATGTAAATGCAGATGGAGTATTGAATGTAGCGGATGTTGTTCTTTTTCAAAAATGGCTGCTGGCAGTTCCAGGTGTAAAGCTGGATGAGGGAGAAATGGCGGATCTGTATGAAGATGGCAATTTGA
>ENA-OWRJ01003281-OWRJ01003281.1-human-gut-metagenome-genome-assembly--contig:-NODE-3281-length-12109-cov-2.339223_pt1 | contig 12109 bp, 12 predicted proteins | sample MGYA00248269_ERZ651897 | MGnify/ENA primary metagenome ERZ651897 (study PRJEB26924, sample SAMEA4378252) | human gut metagenome | biome: human gut; feature: human-associated habitat; material: faeces...
ATACGCTACCGGTACGATCCGTAAAACGTCATTCGATATAGCCGAATCAAAATAAATCCTTTCCATGAAAATCGAACGAACCTTTCGGGGCAGCGTATATCTGACGCTGACGCCCGCGATGCAGATCCGCCACATCTGCATCGACATTCCGACCGATCCGCAGGGATTTTTACGGTTCCTGCACAACAATTACGACGATCTGGACGACTCCAAAAGCGTACCGGACAACTACATGATCCGCTACGACTTTCCGGACGCCTCGAAAATTCCCCCTCTGAGGCGGGACGACAACTCGGCCTACCTGCACGAACTGACGGCCGTGACGACCGAACAACAGGCGTATCCGAAGAAAATCGTATCGCTGCTCGATGTGGCGTACTGCAAACGGAACCGCATCGGTCTGCTTACGAAAGAATCGGAACACGAAAACCTTTGCAAAACCATAGGATACATTCCGCAGATTTACCGGCTGCGGAGACTCAATCCTTCTTTCCCGAAGATAACGGGCTTTGAAACGGACCGCGGGGTACTGCTGTTCAGCAATACGGAAAAAGGACGAACGGCACAGGCCGATTACCTCCAGTACCAGGCAGATCAGTTTTTCAAGGCGCAGAACGGGACGACCTTTCTGCGAGTGCACAGCCTGCTTCATTTACCCGAAATTCCCTCTCGGCAGATCGACCGTTTTGCTGAAATGAATTATGAACATCATACGGACTGCAACGATTTTCAGCCCGTACCTGCCGAAATATATTGCCCGCCGGAGACGACCCGTTACGGATTTTGCAACGAGCGTTACGATATGCATCCGACGCTGGAGAATTTCGACAGATTCGTTCATCTCGACTATTGGAACAGCCCGACCTTATCGGACGAAAATTACGACATCGCCGCGCTGCTTCTCATTCGACAAAACGGCTACCCTCGCGGAGGATTCTACGCCGATCTGTCTCGACCGTTTTTCCGTCAGGAAGAATTCGACCGGCTCGATGCCGCCAAAGCGGGCAAGAGCCCGGAACAGTGCGCCGGAATCGACGAAAAGATAAAGACCCTTGCGGGAGAAATCCTCGATCATGCATTTTCCGGATACCGGGGCGTTTCGAACGGGCGGAACCCGTCGCTGTCCGAAGAGCCCGGTCTGCCGAAGCAGCGAGCCGGCATGAAACGGTAGAACATCCCGATCCACCGTAAAAACGCCGCTGTCCACAGCGTATCGCCGGCCATGCGCGGCCTGAGGCGGCCGCCCGGTATCAGGCGTCGAGCGGCTCTGTATATTCGTCCTGTAATCATTGTTCAACCTCTTAATTCTATTTCAATTATGGCAAAAAAAGAGAATGCGGGAACGGAAGCGTACCGCCCCGACCCTAACCGTGAAACCATTCTGATGGCCGACAAAGCCAACGGCCGGCTGGACGTTATCAGCGAGTTCCGGCGCGACCCGAACGACAACAACCGGATTTCGGTAGTTACCGTCACGCCCGAAACCAAAAACCGCGCGTCCTACTATACGCTGATGTTCGGCAGCGATGCGGCCAAAGCGATCTCCGATCTGCGCTATCAGGATTTCGTGACCCACCGCGACAATCCCGAGACGCCGGCCGTGGAGCGTGAGTTTTTCCTCTGTCCGGTGGAGCGCGTTCCCGAGGTCGTGAATGCCTACTATGCGCTTCGCAACGATCCCAAAGACGAGATCAGCGCCGCCATCCTCGCCGAGTGCCGCACCAGTTCCAACCAGCTCGACCGGCTCCGCTATAACCTGTACGACATTCCGTGGGGCGAACTCGCTTCGATCGGGATCGACCGCAACCAGCTCTCCGCGCAGGATATTCAGCGGCTCCGCGAAGGAGGAGAGACCCCTGCGCTGTTCGACGTCGTTTACAAAGTAGGACAGGACACGCAAATCTCGGTGGACAAATGCTCGCTGCAAATGTACCGCGATCTGGACGACCGTCCCCGGCTCGACGTCAAAGGCCCTCTGCCGCATCCGGAGTACAAGGACGAAAAGTACAAGATGCACATCAGCGCCGACGACGAGGCCCGGATCGCCTACGGCCGGGCTCTGCCCCGCGCCATTATGGTCGATAACCACGGCAAGCAGGAGTGGTGCTACGCAGGATTCCGCACCGACACCAACCGGATGATTACCGTACCCGTGCGGGCCGTCGCCAAACCCGAGTTCATCTACGGCAACCGGATCAGTCAGACCCAGCAGAACGAACTGGCGCTGGGCCGCGGTATCCGGCTCGAACACTGCAAGCTCAGGGACAAGGACAACGAGTTCAGCTCCGTGTTCCAGTTCGACGTTACGCGGATGGATTTCGTGCCGATCAATCCCAGTTATGCCAAGCCGTACATTCCGCCCCGGATCGCCGAGCAGTTGACCGAACAGCAGATCGAAGCGTTGAAGCGTTACGAGGAGATCGACGCCCGCAACGTCAAATCCTCTACCGGCCGCAACCTTTCGATCATGGGAATCGACCGTTCGACCAATGCGCCCTATTACTCCCGCATCAACCGTTCTCAGGAGCAGAATAAGGAGCAGGAACAGGCCAAAGCGCAGGAGCAGACGGCGGAACGCCAGCAGGCCGTATTCGAGGAAAAGACCCGATCGCAGGGGATGAGCGTCTAACGATGGCTGCCAGAAGGAAGATTCCCGATCCGGCGTACTTCGCCCGAAGGCTCGGGGCATTTCTGCGGGAACATCACCCCCTGCTCGAAAAGACCGTGAGCGGAGCCGCAGGGCGTGGGTCTCGGCATGGGACGCCCTGCAATCGGGCGACAGCGTGCGCACGGCCCTGCAAAAAGCGGACAGCGTGCTTTATAAAGGACTGCTCTTCTCCGGATACGATACGCTCAGGTGCGTTCTCGCCGCGGAGTTTCCCGAAGTTCCCGAATCCGAACGGCACGAGTGCGTGGTGCGGCTGCTCCCTCTGTGCAAGGAGACGTTCATGCGCTACGACCTCGGCGACAGCCTGCTCGCGAGCCCGGAATACAACCACCTGATTCTCGATCTGATCGGGGTCGTCCGCAGGCATATCGGGGAATGCCTGTATTAAAATGATCGACACTGCCTGCAAAGGCATAATCCATTAAAATTTATCACGATGAAAACATTGTTTTTTACGGCTGCCGCCGCAGCCCTGCTTTGCTCTTGCGGCAAAGAACCCGTTTGCGAACATACGCCCGCTCCCGACACGCAGGGGCCCGCAGTAACCCTCTCGTTCGATGCCGGATCGTCCCGGACCAAATCCTTCTTCGACCCGACGGCCACGGCCGAAAGCTGGGAGAAAAGCCTCTCGTCGGTCTGCGTGCTGGTCTTCGGAGCTGACGGACGACTGCTCGTGCAACGTAACTTCACCGATTCGGAACTGTCGGCCAAGAAAGCCACGTTCGCCATCCCGAACGCTTTGGCCGGACAAAACTGCGACTTTTACGTCGTGGCGAACAAAACCGTCGGCGGTATTTCCGGTAAGACGGCGCTGATGACACTGAGCGAAACCACCCCTGCCGAATACAACGGCACCTTTGCCGAAGTATCCGCCCAAGCCAAGCGGTCCGGAGGATTCGTTATGACAGGCCATACGACCAAAGCCATCGCCGCGCAGGGAACCAAAACCGACGTGGCGGTAACGCTCGAACGCACCGTAGCCAAGATCGCGGTACAGGCATCCACGACGGCCGAGTTCTCGGAACGCTATTCGGGCAAAGTGCGGATCAACTCGGCCGTGCTCTCGAAAGCCGCCTCCCGGAGCAACCTGATCGCTCAGCAGACCCCGAACACGGGGCCCATGACCTTTACTCACACGCAGGCGGCCGACGAGCTCTCCGGCAAGTTCCGGAACCTGTTCTACGTGCCGGAGAACGGCGAGCTGGCCGAAGGGAGCCGCCTGCTGCTGACCCTCGGCGCGACATACGACCGCGACGGCAACTTCTCGACGACGGACGACCAAGCGGAAGTCACCTATCCCGTAGAGCTGTCAGGAGACGGCGCGGGCCGGTTCCTTCGCAACGGATATTACCGCGTACAGGCCCTGATCGACGGGCTCACAGGCAGCGAATTATCCGTCTCGATCTCCGTGGCAGACTGGGAAGCCCCCGTCACGCAGTCGGTAAACCTCGGGCAGTAGCGCACTCTTTCGGGGCAGGGGCCGTCCTCTGCCCCCTTACTTTCTCATTTAAACTATACCGGTTATGAAAAATCCGCTTATCGTTTTCACGTATGCGCTGGGGGCGCTCTGGAGCTCGTGCGCCGGTCTTGCCGACCGGGACCGGGCGACGGGCCCCGATTCGCTCGGCGTCACGTTCGCCGTTACCGTCCCGGAGACGGAAACCGTAACCCGCGCCCTCTCGCCGGAAGACGAGCGACAGGTGCGCGACCTGAACATCTACCTCTTTCACAAAACGACCGATATACGCAAGCACCTCTTCTCGGACGACGGTGCCGGACAAATTACCGCAACGCTCATCCGGGTCGACTACGACGTCTTCGTCATAGCCAATGCCGGAGGCGATACGGGCGAACTGACGCGCGAAGAGGCCGAACGGTTCTCGCTGGGCGTTCCCGGAGAATCCGGCCTGACCGCCGCCGGAGGACTGCCCATGTCGGCCCGTCTCTCCGTCTCGGTCTCCGGTACTGCCGTCATTCCCGTGTCGCTCGTGCGGTGCACGGCCAAAGTGACCCTCTCTTTAAGAGTGGATGAGCAGACCGACGGGGAGATCGCTCTGCAAAGCGTCCGGGTAGGACACGCCCCCGGCACGGTAGCCCTGTTCTCCGACAACCGGGCGGCGGAATCCGCCCTGACCGACTACGCGAAGCGAAGCGTCACGGGCAACGCCTTCTCCGGCACGTTCTATATCCCGGAGAACCTGCAAGGAGTCAACGCCTCGATCACCGACCAGCGGGACAAGAGCGCCGCGAACGCGCCCGCCGCAGCCACCTGCCTCGACATTCGGGCTGTGGCCGAAGGTCGGGAAATCGCCTACCGGATCTATCCCGGAGCGAACAATACGACCGATTTCAACCTCGAACGGAACCATCACTACGTGATCGACGCCACGATCCGGGGCGCCGACGCCATCGACACGCGCGTATCGACCGTCGATCTGACGTTCGGAGCGATCAAAAACCCTTGCAACGTCGGGGAAACCGTTACGTCGAGCGTAACCGTAAAATGCACGAACAGTCCGAACCGTCAAATCTATCTGGCCGCGCAGATCGTCGAGGGCGGCGGGGCGCTGACCGTAAACGGCTCCGCATGGCCCCCCGGCGCGGCCATGCCCTTTTGCAAAGGAAACGAGACCCGAACGGTTCCCGTTACGCTGGTTCCGAGCCGCAGCGGACTGATCCGCATACGGTTCACGGTATCGGACGACGCCGGATACATTACTTATTTGGAACTGACCACCTACTGTCAACAGTCTTATCCGGTAACGACCGTATTCAGCGAGAACAGTTGGAGCAAAACGGCCCATACGCCGCTTACCTTCTCGGTAAAAGCCAATCAGCAGAATAACACGTCGGGTTTTACGATCCGTTACGAATTGCTGAAAGGCGCAGGGGATATGTACTATGGCGGTATCAAACTTTCCGACGGACAGTCGTTGACCAGCGGCGCAAACGATCCGGCGACGGGGCTGACTTTCCCGTTCAGCTTTACCCCGACCGTTATCGGCACGGTATCGTTTCGGCTGACGTTTACCGGCGCGAACGGGCAAGCGTCCGTCGTCGAAAAGACCTATACCGGGATCGTTCCGTACAAAATCGACATCACGCCGGATTTCGCCAAAATCCAACCTGCCGGAACGACCGTGACATCGGACGGATATTCCGGAACTTATTACAAAAATTTCACGATCCGGTTGCTTGCCAGTACCGATAAAGCCGTTCCGAAACCGGTAACGCTCCGTATCGGTTTGCAATACAAGTTAGGGGAATACGAAACCTCGCTTACGCCGACCATAACGACCCAGACCAAAACGGGAACGGTCACGCTCAGCGCCGGAAGCAAAACCGGATATACGGATCTGGTAACGTATGCCGCAAGCTGCATCGGCTATAATGCGGGCATGGGTTCCAAGATTATCTACCCCGGTTTCTACATGGTTCCCAAACAAAATTACGAAGCAAACGAACACAGCGAAGATGCTTCTGTTACCTCGTGCAAAATAACGAGCGACGCCGATAGCTCGATCGAATTTACCCTGCTTACGCCACCCAAATAACAACGCTATGAAAACATATCTTTTATTGATTCTATGGGCCGCAGTCCTCTGCGGCTGTTCGAAGCTGGCCCGTACGGAAGACCCGGCGACGGCTGCCGAAATTCCCGTATGTTTCCAAATAGAGTGCCCGCAAATGGACGAGCCCGCGAAAGCCCTGACCGACGCGCAGGAGAAAACGGTGAAAGACCTGAACCTGTACCTGTATTGTAAAAATGCGACCGGCAAAGACGAACATATCTATTCGGCGGGATCGGCGAATATTACCCGCAAACTGACCGTAGGCGATTACGACCTGTTCGTGATCGCCTACGCGGGCGGCGATCTGGGAAACATGACCCGCGCACAGGTCGAACAGTCGGCCCGTACCGTCGGCGGCGAAGCGGCGCTCGAAACCGGCTCCGCGCTTCCCCTGTCCGCGAAAACGTCCTTTTCGGTCAAAGCGGCCACGACCGTACCCGTTGTCCTGCGGAGAATCGTCGCTTGCATCGAACTGAACCTGTCGGTCGCCCCGCAACTAAGGGAACGGATCGCGCTGCGCTCCGTGCAGATACTCTCCGCCCCGCTCCTTGCGGCTTACTTCGCAGACAACGCGCCCTCGGAAGACGACGCGGTGACGGACTACGCCCCCCGGAGCATCACGGGCCACTCTTACAACGGAACGTTCTACGTGCCGGAGAATCTGCAAGGCACCGTGGCCGGCATTACGGACCCTACGCAAAAGGCTCCCGACAAAGCTCCGGAACAAGCGACCTGCATACACATCGAGGCCGTGAACCAGACCGGTCGCAAGCTCGACTACTTCATCTATCCCGGCGAAAACGATACGGACAATTTCGACATTCGGCGCAATCGCCGCTACATCGTCCATGCGACCGTCATGGGCGAGAACACCATCGACACGCGGGTATCCACGACGGACGTCGTACTGGGCAGCGTCAAGCCGTCGTACCGTCCCGACGAGCCCCTGTCGACCGAACTGCGCCTGCTTACCGTCAACAACCCCGAACCGTCGTACAGCTTCTCGTACCGCATCTACGAAGGCGCGGCCTCGGAACTGCGCGTTCAGGGACGGCCCCTCGCGCAGAACACGCCGCTGCCGGTAGACTTCTCCGGCAACGAGTACCGCCTGCCGATTCTCTATACGCAGGCCGCGCCCGGCGAAGTACGCATCGGCCTTAGCGTAACCGACGGGTACGGGTACTCGGTCGAAAAGGAGCTCCGTGCGACCTACAAGGCTCCCGAACCCATCGTGGCGGACCTGTCGTCGCTCGCAGGGAGCGTCTGCCACACCGCCCAATCGTTCACCCTCGACATCTCCGAGCGGGAGTACGAAGGCTCGTTCGGCGTCGTATGCGAACTGGCCGAAGGCGCGGGAACGCTGGCCTACGGCACGGCGTCCAATACGATTGCCGGCGGCAGGCGGCTGACCCTCCCGGCCGGCAGCCATACGTTCTTCTTTACCGGAACGCAGAGCGGTCCGGCGCTGATCCGCTTGACGCTGAGCGATACCAACGGGCAGAGCCTGACGGTCGAGCGCTCCGTGACGATGACCCCGCTGATAATCCACATCCGCCCCCGGTTCGTCTACGGCACGTGCCGGGTACCGCAGAGCGGCGGACTCGTGCGAATGGACAGCTACCTCGATTTCTCAGTCGATACGGACCGGCCGCTCCTGCACGAGATCGCGCTGAAGTTCGATTGCTCCCTGACGCTCGAAAGCACGACCATCCCGTCGACTCAGAAGATCAAAAATCTCGATCCGCTGACCTGTATGCTCACGCCGAACCGCCCGAGCTACTCCGCGCAGGCGCTCTACTATTCGGCCGAAAGTCCCCTCTATTACGCGGACGCTTCGGGCAACCCGACGTCCGTCATGCGGCACGGCTATCAACTCAGGGATTATTCTCGTTTGGTTCAAGATATTACGAACCGTCCGTCGGACAACTCGGTCTCTTACATACTCGACGGAGCCGTATGGAGTCGCGTGAACAAATAATCGCATGGACATGAAACGGATCGCTACATGGGCCGCCGTGCTGACGCTCTGTACGGCGGCCTCCGCCTCGGCCCAGCTTCGGGCCGTGCGGGTCGATGCCTTTGCCCTGATGACCGGGACGCTTCACGCAGGCATGGATTTCATGATCGGTGAAAAACTCTCGCTGGACGCTTCCCTCTACTGGAATCCGATGCGGCTGGACGCCTTCCGCTCCAAACTGCTGGTCGGGCAGGCCGGCGTGCGCTTCTGGCGTTTCGAGCCGAACGTAGGCCCCTTCGTCGGGACTTATATCGCCGCAGGACGCTACGATATGGGGAACCGTCGTCGGCATCGCAAAGGCATGTTGGCTGGTGCGGGCGCATCCTACGGGTACTGCTGGATGCTCGCCAAGCGCTGGAGCCTGATCGCCGAGATCGGGGCGGGACTCTATTACGTGATACTTTACCCCGTGGAGCGAGGACGAGATCATCCGCCGCAGCCGGCGACTGATGCTTCTGCCCTCGAAAGTCGAAGCGAGCCTTTCGTACCTGTTCTAAATCCCTTGTGCCATGAAAACCCGTAATATAGTATTTCTGGCCGTGCTCTCTGTATCGGTGCTCTCCTGCACGCTGACCCGCAGGATGGAGCGCCGGGGTACGGCCGCCGCGCTGTCGCTCATGCAGAAGCGGAAGCCCGCGTCGGAGGACAGCCTACCCGAAAGCGGCAGGCATCCCGGCGAGGGATGGGTCAGACGGCCGAACGGCGATTCCCTCTACTGGGCCGGAACGCTGGTGGACAAGGACGGCGAACGCCGCATGTTGATCCATTTGGATGAAGTGCGGGTGGTCGGACGTAGCAAGGTCGTCGTAGAACGGATGGGGCTGGTGACGCTCGACTTTCAAATTACCGTACCTGAACATTTACAAGGAAACTGCCTGGGAATTGTTATTACACCCCAGCTACACGATGGAGACTCGACCGTAAAACTGGAGCGGCTCGTCGTGCGGGGTGGACTGTACGGCCGCTTACAGGAACGCGATCTGTGGCAATTCGACAGATATCGGGAACGCGTGACGACTCTGATGCGGAATGCGGGCGACTCCATGCGTGAATCCGTGCTCGACAGGGCTTACCGCCGGATCGTCCGCTTCCCCCGCACTTCCGGGGCGCGGCTGGACTCGGTCGTGAAGGAACGGGAGCGGATCGACTATTACTACACGCAGCAGGTCAGGCCCCGAAACGGCAGCAAGCAGCTCGTCGTGACACTCGAAGGTGAGGTGCGGGGGCTCGACGGGAGCCGTTACGAGCTCCCGCCATCGGACACGCTCCGCTACACCGTATCTTCCATGCTCTCGCTGATCGACACCCTGCCGAGATTCTGCATCCGCGTAATCGACAAGTATGCCATCGTGCGGGACCGGAACTACATCGCTTTCCGGGTCAACGGAACCGAACTGTGCGACACGCTGGGAGACAACCGCCGGCAGATGGAGCGGATCGCGGCGCTGATGGACAGCGTGGTCGATCTGGAAGAGTTCTATCTGGACAGCCTCGTGATGACGGCCTCCTCGTCGCCGGAAGGCTCCTTCGCACGGAACGGCTTTCTGGCGAAGGAACGGGGATATGCCTTGCGGGACTATCTGCGCGGGCGCTTCGGAGACGGTGTCGACACGACGGTTACGGTCCGGTGGATAGCCGAAGACTGGAAGACTCTTGACAGGATGATCCTCGAAGACGACAGCATCGCCGATAAGGAACCGATTCGGGAATTGATCGCAGAAGAGAAAGATCCGGATCTGCGGGAGCGAAAGATCCGGGAACGCTTCCCGAAACAGTACGCCTATATCCGGCGCAAATATTATCCCCGGCTTCGCTGTGTGGATTTCCGTTACGACCTGCGTCGGAAGAATATGATTAAAGACACGATCCACACGACAGAATCCGACACGCTGTATGCACGCGGGGTACGGCTGCTGCGCGAGCGCCGTTATGCCGAAGCCGTAAACCTGCTCTACTCGTACAGGGATCGCAACAGCCTGATCGCCCTGCTGTCGCTCGGATACGACCGCTCGGCTTATGAAATCGCACAGGAACTGCCCGCCGGGGCTGAGAACGACTATCTGCATGCCATCGCCGCGATGCGGGTAGGACGCCGGAACGAAGCGGCGGAGCACTTCGAAAGGGCTGCCGGGGCGGAACCGAGGCTGAGGTTCCGCGCAAAACTCGATCCCGAACTGACTGAACTCGCAACCAATCCTTAATGCCATGAAACCTCTTTTGTTTCTTTTTCTTACGGGAATACTCTGCGCCTGCACGCTGAGCGAACAGGCCGACATGGAAATCAATCTCAAACCGACCCTCGTAGTGGAATACCGGTACACCGATACGAACGGAAACAACACGACGCACGAAGAGATCGGACATACGGTCTCCCTGCTGTTCGATCCTGCGGGGATGTTTCTGCGGGAAATAACCGCTTTCGGGGAACGTTTTACCGACTCGATCACCCTGCTTAGCGGCGTTCCCGCCGGGGAATATACGGTCGTCACGTTCGCCAATGCGGACGGCATGGAACGTCCGGTGCTTACGCCCGGTGTGTCGCGGATGACGGAGCTGCTGTGCAAAAGGAAAGACACGGGGGCAAACCGCACCGCCGAGCGTCTTTTCCACGCCCTCGCGCGCTTTACCGTACAGCGGGGCCGGCCGCAGGTGCGCCGGATAGAACTCTGCAAAAAATATTTTCGCATAAAGCTGAGCGTAACCGGCGCCGATAAGCTGTCCGGCAGCGCGGACGACTTCCGGGTGCTGTTCGACGGAATCCCTGTGGGAATCGACTACCGGGGAGAACCTTTGCAGGAAACGATACGGTTCACGCCGCTGCTGGAGAAAGACGAAACGGGAACGATGAAAGGCACATTCGACGTATTCTGTTTCGGACGGCAGAACGAGGTGCGGATAACTCTCCGTTTGAAAAAAGAGACGATCGGAGAAATTTCTTTGTCCGACTACCTGGCCCGGTACGACGAACGGATCGACTATCACTGCGGCAAAGAGGTGGTGATCCCCATTCACATCGACGTCACATCCTCCGAAATTACCGTTACGGTCAGCGACTGGGACGAAGCAAAGGTGCAGATTCCCGTAATAGGAAAATAGTCCTTATCGTAAGTGAACGGGCCGGCGGCTTGCCGGTCCGTGCGCTTATTCGGGACTCTCGTCTTCACCGTCCGGAATGAATACGCCCGTCTCGATTTCATAGCGGCCGAACGAACTGTTCCGATTCCCTAAAAACACATATCCCTCCTCTTCACTCGAAAATTCTTGCAAAGGAGGATCGAATAGATAACCGCCCTGATTCGCCATATACTCATTGAACGAATCCAATGCCTTATTGAATACCGATCTCTTCATGCTGCTTTTTTGTAAAGATAAGCATTAATTTCGTTCCCGAATCCAGAAAATAAAGTAGATATTGCATCGGGCAATATTCAAATTATCTGTTCTCTTTACTGTAATGTAAAACTATGTAGAATGCTCAATATCATCTTTATAATCTACATAGAAATACAGAATTTGTTTTCAGAAAATAGATTCGTTATTTAGATAAATCAGCTCCTCTATGGGCAATATCCCAAACGTATAAAAGCCGGAAAATCATTATTTTTCCGGCTTTGCCATTAACAGGATAAATATCCGTTAATTTTTGATAGATTCCCGAAAGATTTTAGCCGGCTTAAAAGACGGTATGCTATGGGCGGGAATTACGATAGTGGTCTGTTTGGAGATGTTCCGGGCGACTTTCGATGCCCGCCGTTTCACGATGAAACTACCGAATCCTCTCAAATATACGTTCTCATTTTTACATAACGATTCCCGAACATTTTCCATAAAGGATTCGATTACAGCGCCGAC
>ENA-OWRJ01003283-OWRJ01003283.1-human-gut-metagenome-genome-assembly--contig:-NODE-3283-length-12099-cov-5.790435_pt1 | contig 12099 bp, 10 predicted proteins | sample MGYA00248269_ERZ651897 | MGnify/ENA primary metagenome ERZ651897 (study PRJEB26924, sample SAMEA4378252) | human gut metagenome | biome: human gut; feature: human-associated habitat; material: faeces...
CCATATACAGCACAGAGGAATCCGGTCTGGTAAAGGTACTCTTTTCTTTCAGGGAATTCCATTCGTAGAACCCGCCTGCCGGAATCAACAGCCGGTGATATAAGATTCCGTTCTGAAAGGAAGGTTTATCCATGACGGTTTCCACCCTTGCATTGATGACCGGATTTTTGCCTTTTGACAGGGGATATCCCCCTCTGCACATACCCAGTTCCAGTCCATGTTCTGACTGTCCAATGACCGGTGCGACATCGGTCGGACGGATATCTCCTTGTGTCAGCCGGATCCTCCCATCTATGTTCTGTACCACTCTGGAAATCTCCTCCATCATATCGAGATCTATATAATATCTGCTGCACATATTCTCTCCTATTTTAGAATCTTTCTTATCTGCATATCCTTAGCTTCCGGATAAAGCTGCTTCATATAATCAACAATTTTTCCCCAGGATGTTCGCGGATCTTCCTTATAACAGGAAGTAACATGGTCATATCCATAAATGTGTTCCGGAGAAGAATACACAGCCACATCCCAGCCGTACTCCACGCCTTTTTGATTGATCCTTTTTCGAAAGTCGCAGTTACACAGATATGTCTGCATCATAAGGCTGGTAATGGCTCCGTCAAATCCCTTTTCGCCATCTTTTCCAAATCCAGCCAATTTTTTCAATTCGTAGGAGTAGATTTCTGCATCATTTTCCATAAAATGATCCATAATATTCTTATGTTTGATCGGTGCTTTTTCATCCTCAAACAGAGCATCAAAATCATAGCCGTCCCTGCGGTAGTTGGCAAATACCGGCAGCCATTTTTTGGAAATAAACCCGGCTTTTTTGGCAAAAAATTTCCCGTAAAGAACATCATGCTTTTTTGCAATGGCAATCCTCCATCTCCACGGATCCCTCACCGGATCATCAGACCACCAATATTCTGCCACTGTCCGTTCCTCCAGAGAAAACCCCGGAATTTCGTTCTTAAAAAGAGGAAGAAAACCAACCCGGTTGATATATTCGACTGCTTCATCCACATCGTGGATGCATTTCGGATCATCCCATGTTACTCCATGAATGATCCATTCCCCTGCTTCGTTTCCCATGACTTTCTCCTTTCTGTATTTTGCTGTCTTAAGTATACCACACATTGACAAGGCAAGACAAAGATATATATTTTTATCGAAAAAATTGATGACATTTTTGTTACTGTTCATACACAATGTCATTAACTTAAGCAATTTGCCAATACTGCATTGATGAAAATATCAGCAGAAGGATTTAATTATGATAAAAAAGGGAATATTGAGGGATTAAGATGCAATGTCTTGCTGAAATTCGGGTATAACAAAAAGACAAAATCAATATTTAATATTGAAATTTGTCTAAAGATGAAATATAGTAATATACCACCTTCTGCAATAACTGGTTTATCCACCATTTTTGTGTTAATATAAAAGTAATAAAATACATTTAAGGACAAGAAGGGTGTAAATATTATGGATATTTCAGATTTTGTTAAGAAAGCAAAAGAATATAATGTTCTTGGAATCAAAATTTCAAAAGATAATGAACTTGCAGCAGAGTGGTACAGCGAACCGGAATGCAGAAGGAATATTTATTCTGCAACAAAGAGTTTCACATCCTGTGCAGTTGGCTTTGCTGTTCAGGAAGGGCTGATCGATCTTAATGAAAAACTAACAGAAGCATTTTCAGGTGACTTGCCGGAGTGTATAGATGAGAACCTGAAAGAAGCAACTGTTCGTGATCTTCTTACCATGTGCCTTGGACAGGAGAAGGGCAGTCTGATGGGAGAACAACGACCTTTATATGAAGAAGATAACTGGGTAAAAATGTCTCTGGCTATTCCCTTTAAGTATAAGCCGGGTACACATTTTGTGTATAATAACGTTGGTCCCTATCTGGCAGGCATTCTTGTACAAAGACGCTCCGGCTGCGATCTGGTTTCTTACCTTACACCCAGACTTTTTTCCAAACTTGGAATAAAACGTCCTACATGGGAGACTGATCCACTTGGAAACAGTTTTGGAGCCGGCGGATTATTTCTGACCCTTTCTGAACTTCACAAATTTGGACTGTTTTATCTTAACAAAGGCAAGTGGAATGGAAAACAGATACTGTCTGAGAAATGGATAGAAGAAAGTACAAAGGCAGCTGATGTTGGATACTATGGTTATCTTTTCTGGCGTGGTGAATATAATTCTTTCCGGGCGGATGGAAAATACTCCCAGATTTCTATGATCCTTCCGAAAAAAAACGCAGTCGTTTCGTTTGTTTCAGAATGCCGCAGGGGAGACGAACTTCTGAAGACAGTTTATGAGCTTGTCTGCGCAAAATTATAATATCTTTTCTCCGCGGAAAAACAATCTTCTCTTTCTATAATGCTGAGTTAGTGGATATGGGAGTTTCCGCGGAGAGAATCCAATTTCCTGTTTTAAGGCAATCGCCGATTATTTGAGAAAATAATACTACAATCAGAACCCGATTCTGGTTTGGCTGCTGCCCTGCTTATGGTTTCCACGCAGCAGAAAAGCGACGGGTTTCCCCGCCGCAATATCTCTTATACTTGATCAACCACCATTGGTTCTGTCTCTCTGTAGAACCGCCGCTGCTCTACCCTGAAAAGCTGCTCCAGTCGTGCCGGGCTGTCTAGTCGCCCTTCGTACTCCTCTTTATTCTCCGCATGTATAATAAACGGAGCAATATCTGCCTGCAGGCATTGCACAAATGCAATGATGCAGGCTACCTTATAACATGAGAAAAACATTAAACAAGGAGACTCACGCCAAAACTATGAATCTCCTTGTTTAATAAAGGTTCGAAGTATCCCTCCGGGTATATCTATATCTTATTTTTGATTAATCTCTGCGAATCCAGCAGCATCAATTTTTAATTCTATTTTTTCACCTTTTTTAAGTTCTTTCCATTGAGAAAAATCCATTTCATATCTTCCTGTTTCGGTCTTGCCCTTCTTTTTCTCATATGTAGCGGTCACAAAATAATGCTCTTCTTCTGCTCCTGTTCTCTGTCCGTCTTTAAGTTTCGGTTCCGGCCAGGAAGGGTTCTGATCATTACCGGAACTTTTTGCAGTATCGACAACTGTCCATTTGTCTATTTCATAGTAATATTTTGTAGCATACACAGGCTCCTTCCGGTAGACTGGTTTTTCTACATCTTCGGTGTAGGTTTCCTCAGTATATACCGGAACGCTTTCCGTTTGCTCCTCAAAATATCCATTTCCAAGATCAACATAAGAACTCTTCTCTTCGTAGTGGTCTATGACACTGCGTGTTTTGGTTTCTGTAACTGTCTCGTAATGGTCGAGAACGTCTTTGTAGGATTGAATTTCACTTTTTGTATATTGCAGCCTCGCATCATCGGGCAGCGACCAGTCACTTTCATTGTGAGTTACAACCTCTTCAATGTCAATGGTTCTTTCCCAATCCAAGTCATCAATCGTTACGTTTTTGATCTTCGGTGCCAGGCATGACATCATGCCAAAAATGATTGCTGCGAAGATTCCCAGAATGAGCAGCACCCGCCTCAGCAGTGGCTTTTTCTTTGGTGTATTTTGGGGGATATTTTTCTGGCAGGATTCTTTTTTCTCTTCTTTCTTTCGTTTCTTTTCCTCTTCCTGCTGCCTCATCTCGAAGTAGTTTCTCTCCGAATCTTCTTTTGTGGCACCACAGTTTTTGCAGACATTCAGATCGTCGCTGTTAAGACTGCCGCAAAAGCTGCACTGCCAGTCCGGATTACGGCTGATCTTTTCTGCTTCCTCCTCAGAAACATATTTAATTTCATCCGGCATATAGAATTTTGTATTTTCGTCCTGCGGATGCCCACAATCGGGACAGGTTTTTTGACCGGCTCTAATCCTTTTATTCCCACAAAACGGGCAATCCCAGAGACCTTCGATTATCTTTCCCATACAGACTCTCCTCTTCCTTCCCTCAATAACAATTTCAACAAGTATTTAGATTTCTCTTCAATTTTATAATTTTCTGCAGTTTTTTTATTTGCTCATTTATAGATTACTGTTTATTTTTCATCTCTGCTACTCTGTCCAGAATCTGTTTTTTTAATTCTTCTACATTATCGGTCCGATATTTTAATCCTGCTGCGGAGATATGTCCTCCACCGCCAAAAGGTTTCAACAGTTCATTAACATTGATCCATTTCCCGTCTGAACGGAAAGAACATCTCCACCCGTTTTCTTCTTCCTCATACATGGTAAAACCAAGTTCAATATCGTCGCAATCGCGCAGGATCGTGCTGATACAGTGGATGTCTTCGTATGTGATATCTTTTTCGGCAATTTCCTTCTGTCCCATAATGACATAAGCAACCCGGCCATCCATCGCACGTACTGCCCCATGAAGAATATCGGCTCTTTTGTACAGAATGTCCAGGGTATCACTGTGTAAGGTTTTCATAATCCTGCCATGGTCAACTCCCATAGACATCAGATCAGCTACAGCCCGAAAAATCCCCTGGTTTGCCCTTGCCAGTCCTCCGGTATCATGCAGGATGCCAAGGTAAATATAATCTGCGGCATTGGGGTACGCTTCTTTTTGGGCTGCATTTAGAAGCAGTTCGGAAGAAAGCATATGGTATACATTTTCCGCACACGCCTCAGAAACCTTTGTCCAGTTCACATCTCCGTATCCTTCATTGGAAGCGTGATGATCAATAACAATGCTGGCAGCGGCATTTTGGTAATATTCCAATCCGATCATACGCTCCAGAGTTGCATTATCACAGACTATGACACAATATTGTTTTCCGGATATATCCGGCATCTCAAAAGGAACAAATATCTTATCTTCCACGACCATCTTTTTCGGACCGCGCTCCAGCGTTTTTGCAAGGTATGGAAACACCCTGTATTGTGGATAATTGACATGGATATAGTGCGCAAGGCTCATCACCGATCCGGCAGCATCGCCATCCGGATTTAAGTGTCCCAGAATCACTACAGTGTCCAGATTGTGCGTCTGCATGGTTTCATCAAAAACAGTATCAAAATTAAACTCTGTCATTCCTACCTCCTTCGTATATCACTTCCCTGTTATATTTTAATTTTATCATCTAACAGATCAGATAGCAAGTTGTGGGCACATACAAGCCAAAATTCATTACAGATTGCATTATTTTGCGGAATTGCTACCGAATCAAAAAGAGACAAAAGAGACCACTTGTCTCTTTTGGTCTCTTTTCTGTCTCTTTTAAAAAAACTATAGCAATTTCGTAAGATTTCTATAGTTTTTTCAGGGTTTCTGTACTATAATGAAACCCATAAAGAGATTGTCATATCAAAAATAGTAATCTAATTTTCTGCTGAAAAATCAGATCATCTCCCATCAAACTGGAAATTCAGGGAAAGTTGTTCTGATATTATTATGAAAAAGATGATCGAAGCCCAGGAAAGACAGATGTCCAGTGGTTCCCAGGGCGGACAGTACTAATCAGATAAAAGCCTCTCAGTTGAGGAACTGAAAAAAACCGATGGTGATGACTGAAAACAGTCAAATCCATCGGTTTTTCTATAAAAGCGAATTAATAAAATCAGATCATCCCTATCAGATGTACGATCAGTGCAGCCACCCAGGCAATCACACACTGCCATACCACAACACCAACAGCCCATTTGCTGCCCATTTCACGTTTGATCGAAGCGATAGCCGCCACACATGGTGTATAGAGCAAACTGAATACCAGCAGGGATGCTGCTGCCAGCGGAGTCAGTACAGAGGCAATATTTCCACTGAAAAGTACTTCCAGAGTAGATACCACGCTCTCTTTTGCCATAAATCCGCTGATAAGAGCTGTACAGATTCTCCAGTCTCCCAGTCCGATCGGTTTAAATATAGGTGCCAGGACTCCCGCCACCATTGCCAGAATACTGTCTGCAGAATCTTTTACAAGATTTAAATGCAGATCAAAGCTCTGCAGGAACCAGATTATCATTGATGCAAGCAGGATAATAGAAAACGCTCTCTGCAGGAAATCTTTTGCTTTTTCCCACAAAAGCTGACCTACATTCCTTGCTCCCGGCAGCCGGTAATTGGGAAGTTCCATGACAAACGGTACGGGATCTCCCTTGAAAAGAGTTCTGTTATACAAAAATGCCGCCAGGATTCCCACCAAAATTCCAAGCAGGTAAAGACCTGCCATAATAAATCCGCCCTTCTTCGGGAAAAAAGCACTTACAAAGAAAGAATAAATCGGCAGCTTCGCAGTACAGCTCATAAATGGAGTCAGCAAAATCGTCATCTTTCTGTCACGCTCACTTGTAAGTGTACGTGTGGCCATAACAGCCGGAACCGTACATCCGAATCCAATCAGCATTGGTACAATGCTTCTTCCGGAAAGGCCGATCTTACGCAGAAGTTTGTCCATCACAAAAGCAACACGTGCAACGTATCCGCTGTCTTCCATAAGAGACAGAAAGAAAAACAGGGTTACGATAATCGGCAGAAAACTGAGTACACTTCCCACACCTGTAAAAATACCGTCAATGACCAGGCTATGCATGGCACTGTTTACATTTGCTGCTGTCAGTGCTGCTTCTACCAGCGCAGAAACCTTATCAATTCCAATCTCCAGAAGCCCCTGAAGCCACGCTCCGATCACATTAAAGGTAAGATAAAATACCAGTACCATGATTCCGATGAAACAGGGAATCGCGGTATATTTTCCTGTAAGGACTTTATCAATTTTCTCACTTCTGATTCTCTCCTTACTCTCTTTTGGCTTTACAACTGTCTGTTCACACAAACGCTCAATAAAGTCAAAACGCATATCTGCGATCGCAGCGCTTCTGTCAACCTGACGCTCTGTTTCCATCTGCTGTACGATATGCTCCAGCATCTCCGTCTCATTTGTGTCCAGCTTCAGCTTCTCAAGAATCAGCGGATCTCCCTCGATTGCCTTGGTTGCTGCAAAACGGGTAGGAATATCAGCCTGCGCCGCATGATCCTCAATCAGGTGCATGACCGCATGAATACAGCGGTGTACTGCACCGTCATGGTCACTCTTATCACAGAAATCCTGACGCAGCGGACGTTCCTGGTATTTCGCCACATGAAGTGCATGACGTATTACTTCGTCCACACCTTCATTCTTCGCCGCTGAAATCGGAATAACCGGAACTCCAAGCAGTGCCTCCATTGTATTCACATCAATAGAGCCATGATTTCCAATCACCTCATCCATCATATTCAGCGCAACAACCATTGGAATATCCATCTCAAGCAACTGCATTGTCAGGTAAAGATTTCGCTCAATATTCGTTGCATCCACAATGTTGATAATTGCTTTCGGATGTTCATCCAGCACAAAATTTCTTGAAACAATCTCCTCACTGCTGTATGGAGACATTGAATAAATTCCCGGAAGGTCTGTCACATTCGTATTCGGATAACCTTTGATTGTTCCATCCTTACGGTCTACTGTTACTCCCGGGAAGTTTCCTACATGCTGATTTGCTCCTGTGAGCTGATTAAACAACGTTGTCTTTCCACAGTTCTGATTTCCTACCAGGGCATAAGTAAGCACTGTTCCATCCGGTAACGGATTAGCATCTTCTTCAGAATGATACTTTCCTTCTTCTCCAAGTCCCGGATGATCTACCGGTTTCAAACGTTCTCCACGGGAATGGCTGTTTGTTCTCTCGCTGATTTCCTCAACTTCAATCTGTTCTGCCTCTGCAAGACGAAGTGTCAGTTCATATCCATGTACCTGCAATTCCATCGGGTCTCCCATCGGTGCAAACTTTACCACCGTAACTTCCGCACCCGGAATCATACCCATATCCAAAAAATGCTGTCGTAACGCACCGGAAGCTCCAACTGTTCGAATTACAGCACTCTTTCCAATCGCTAATTCTTTTAATGTCATTTTTTTATCATCCTCTTTAGTTTATTGCGATTTTTTATCAATTAGTTTTACAAAACTAGCTTATTCCAGGATATTGAATTTGTCAATAATTATCATTTACAAAATACTGTAATAAAAAAAGAAATGCTTTCTTCCCTCTTATATTTTGGGAAATAAAGCATTTCTTTTTTCATTATATAGCAGCCTCTCGTTTTTTCAGTGGCGCATAAACGATTCTTCTGACAAAAATAAAGCAAATCACCTGCAGGATGATCGTAATGATCCAGGATGCTGGATAGGAAATAAACAAAATCTTCAATGATCTGAATTTTGGAAATATTCCAAAGATCCAGACGATTCTCGTTCCGACTGTTCCGATTACGGAAAGTAGCATCGGCACAATTGATTTTCCCATTCCACGAAGAGATCCCGGGAACAGATCCATCCATCCGCACAGAAAATAAGTAACTGTTGTATACAGAAGGATCTCCATACCACAGCTGATAACCTGAGGATCATCAGTATAAATCTTCAAAAGTTCCGGTCCAAAGAGATACGCACCTCCACCAAGAATTAATGCAATCGTTGTGGAAAGAATCAGGCAGTCAACTAAGACTCTGTCCATTCGTTTCCATTTTCCGACTCCGTAATTCTGGCTTGTAAAACTCATACATGCCTGTGTCACTGCATTGATCGATGCATATAAAAATCCGAAAATGTTATTCGCTGCCGTATATCCTGCCATCGCCACAGATCCGAAAGAGTTGACCGATGACTGCAGAAGTACATTTGAGAAATTGATCACGGTACTCTGGATCCCTGCCGGAATTCCCACCTGAAAGATCTGTCCTAAATATACTTTTTTTATCATTAACTTCGAAAAGCGAAGCTGATAACTGCTTTCTGATTTATATAAACACCGCAGTACCAAAATACATGATACACACTGTGCTGTCACAGTTGCAATTGCAACACCCGCCACTCCCAGATGAAAAACAATTACAAGTAAAAGGTTTAAACACGCATTGATCACACCTGCTACAATCAAAAACAAAAGTGGCCGCTTCGTATCTCCAACCGCTCTTAAGATTGCCGCACCGTAATTATATAACATAAAAAACGGCATTCCCAGGAAATAGATCTTCATATATAGTGTCGAAAGATTGATCACATTATCCGGTGTTCCCATCAACTCAAGCGCTCCTCTGGAAAAGAACAATCCAACTAATGCCATCACAACTCCGCTTATAATCGCAAATGTAATCGCTGTGTGCACCGTCTCCGACATCTCTTTCTCGCGCCCTGCCGCATAGAACCTGGCTGCAAGCACATTTGCTCCAAGAGATATTCCTATAAATAGGTTCGTAAATACATTAATCAGTGCTGTGGTTGATCCGACTGCTGCCAGTGACTCACTTCCACTGAATCTTCCTACCACAACAATATCTACTGCGTTAAATGCAAGCTGCAGAATTCCAGATAACATCAGCGGAATTGAAAAAGAAATCAGCTTATTCATGATCGAGCCATTGCACATATCAATTTCAAATCTGTTTTTCTTCTTTTCTGAATGCATAACTTTTCCTCATTCTATAAATTATTGTAACTGTTCAAACACTCTCTTAATGCTGTCATAATGAAGGAAGATTCCCTCCTTGGCAAAGTTTTCAATCTCCTCCTTAGTTGCGAACATATATCCATCTGTTTCTTCTGTCTGAAGTTTCAGATCATTCTCATCAATATCAAGCACAAAGCGATATACATCAACAAAATAATTATCACCCTCGCCCGGATTTTCTCGCTTATAAGTAAATACATATCCGCCTTCTGCATTAGAAATATCTAATCCTGTCTCTTCTCTCACTTCACGGCATACCGCTTCCTCAGAAGACTCTCCTGCCTGCGCTGCACCGCCGGATACTTCCCACCAACCCGGTGCCCACGCTTTTGTCATTACACGTTTCGTGATCAGATACGTTCCATCCGGTCTTGCCACAACTCCAAGCACTGTCAGATGGTATTCCCCATCCTTTAAGCACCAGTCATTTCGCTTCATTTTTCTTCCTGTCGGCTGTTTCTCTGCATCATAAATATCCCAATACTCCATGATATTTTCTCCTGTCTCACCTATCTCATGTTTTTCATTTTCCGTAACTGTTCAGAGCCAACCTCCAAAATGCTACGCATTTCGTCGGTGTGGCGTATCCGCCAAATAAAATTTCAAAAACAGCCTTAAAAATGCAAGCATTTCATATCTGCTTTTGAAATTTTGCTTGGCTCTGAACAGTTATCATTTTTCTTTCTTATCATACATTTTTAGAAAAAAGCTGTAAAGTCTTTGGCAAATATTTTCCATTAGACTTTACAGCTTTCACTATCATTCGTTATTTACTTCTATCTCAGATAATATGTCATTTCATGCCATTCTTCTCCACCCCAGACAGAATCTGACATTCCCAGATCTACAAAACCAAATCTTTTATACATCTCTACTTTTTCATCCAGGCAGGTAAGAACAATTTCTTTTCTTCCCTTTTCTTCTTCTCTTTGCAGATAACATCTTACAATCTCTCGTGCCAGACCTTGTCCTCGATACTCCGGTAATACATCTAAGCCAAGGATCATAACTTTCTTTCCTTTTGGATTATTCAAAGATGCATCTGTAAAAAATTCATCTCGGAATTTTTCCTCGTCCGTTGCAATTCCATTCAAAAATCCCGCTAACTTTCCAGTTGTTTTATCTACCGCAACTAAAAACAATTCTGGAGTCACACCAATTCGCTCCTTCATGTGTTTCTCAGAACATGCTTCATTTGGCGGGAAACAAATTTTCTCAATCAAGACTGCCTGATCTGCCTCTTCCTGTCTAATATCCCTGAATTCAAATCTTTCTAAAATTCTACTGTTCACTTCAATCTGTCCTTGCATTTTCTAATCTCCTTCTTCATCAACTTTTGTAATAACATGTTTGTAACTTCACACTGTCACCGTAAGCACCGCTCCTACAGATGCTACCAACGAAGCTGCTACTGCTAATATCTGGAACGGCAAACTACCAAGTCTTCCGCAAATCAGGCTAGTTCCCGCACGTCTTCTGGAACGATTGTACGCAACAATAACTCCTACTCCGGTCAGAACCTGAACCACACTTGCCATTCTTGTGAAACCAACAAAGCTCTTCACACCCACAAGTGCGATCACAAGACAAGGTAATGTAGCTGCAAGCCAGCTGATCTTTTCGCCCCATTTCGTCTGTTCATTCACAATATCTCGAAGATTCAGTGTATTCGCCCAGAAAGATGTTGCAAGAGCCAGCAAGGAAAATACATATCCGATAATGCTGACCCATCCGCCAAGATAACCGGAAAGATCCACCAGTGCTCCATTCTCTGTCACATTAGAACATCCCAGAAGCGTCATAAATGTGATCAAAAGGATCAGTCCCATATTTAGTCCTGTACCGGCTGCAATCGCTTTACGAATACCTTTTTCGTCTCCTTCTAAACCTTTCACAACCTGTGGCACAGACATGACTGCAGATAAGGAAAATGCAATCATGCTATAAAGTGCCAGCATATTGTTATTCGAATAGAACTTTGTCGAAAGCTCTGTTGTCTCTGAAAGCATCGTTGCTACAAAAAGGATCCCTATGACTCCAAACATAGAAATCACTGCAATTTTTTCACAGATACCAACCAGTTTCATTCCGATATAGACCACACTTGCTGCCAATACATAAAAGAGCAGCATTCCGACCACTGACGGAAGGTGAAACCATGCAGAAAATACTGCTGCCGCACCGGTAATAAATCCACTCACATTCACTACAACCGAAAAGCCAAGCAGCCCAAACGCCAGCCATGTACATGCCATCTTCAGCTTTCCTACAAACAATTCATTTTCAAAGCATTTGATAAACTGCGCGCCATTGTTATTCAAAGACAGTTCCGCAATCATAAAATGCAGTAAAAGATTCATGAAATAAGCTACTGCTGCAATCCAGATGATATCATGCCAATTATTTCTGGATGCAAGGAATGGGACCGAAAGAATTCCAGATCCCACGCCGTGTCCTATGATAATACTCGTCGACTCCAAAAAAGTCAGCTTCGATTCCCCATGTACTTCCGCCATACCTACGCCTCTCCGTCCGTTCGTTCGTTACTGTTCACACGATGTGCGACCAGCAACGCATCTCGCCATTTTAAATCGCC
>ENA-OWRJ01003290-OWRJ01003290.1-human-gut-metagenome-genome-assembly--contig:-NODE-3290-length-12079-cov-11.177395_pt1 | contig 12079 bp, 10 predicted proteins | sample MGYA00248269_ERZ651897 | MGnify/ENA primary metagenome ERZ651897 (study PRJEB26924, sample SAMEA4378252) | human gut metagenome | biome: human gut; feature: human-associated habitat; material: faeces...
AAATCCCTTCATCTTTAAGCGAACTTCCATCTCTAAATATAACTTCAAATCTTTCCTCTTTCTTCGCCATGTTTATTCCTCCTCGTTAAGCATTAAATACCGATTTGTATTTCTGTTTATTTTAAAAATGGGCAATCCCGATTGGAATTGCCCACTCATTGCACCAATTATGCGATTTTTTCTTGCTTGCACCGATTTCTGCATCAATCTATTTTGTAAACGGTACATTTTTACATCATCTTAATAGAGCTTTGCACCTGCGGGGATATGGTTATCAACCATGAGGAGGTGGAGCTTTTCTTCGCCTTCTTCTTCGTGAACTGCGCTGAGGAGCATACCGCAGGAGTCAATACCCATCATTGCTCTCGGCGGAAGATTTGTGATAGCGATAAGAGTCTTTCCAACCAGTTCTTCAGGCTCATAATAAGCGTGAATACCGCTTAAAATGGTGCGGTCTGTGCCTGTGCCGTCATCAAGAGTGAACTGTAACAGCTTCTTTGACTTCTTAACAGCCTCGCAAGCCTTAACCTTTACTGCACGGAAATCTGACTTTGAGAATGTTTCAAAATCAACATATTCTTCAAACAAAGGCTCAACCTTCACCTTTGAAAAATCAATCTTTTCTTCAACAACAGCGTCCTTGGTTTTCGGAATACCTGACGGCTTCTTATCGGAATCCAAACTCTTCATTGTCGGGAAGAGAAGTACATCTCTGATTGCAGGAGCATTTGTAAGAAGCATACACATACGGTCAATACCGAAACCAATACCGCCTGTTGGTGGCATACCGATTTCAAGGGCATTAAGGAAGTCCTCATCTGTGTGATTAGCCTCTTCATCGCCTTGTGCGAGAAGTTCTTCCTGTGCTTTGAATCTTGCCCTCTGGTCAATCGGGTCATTAAGCTCAGAATATGCATTAGCCATTTCCCAACCATTCATAAAGAACTCGAAACGCTCAACATATTCAGGATTCTCTGGCTTCTTCTTTGTAAGAGGAGAAATCTCAATAGGATGATCCATAAGGAATGTAGGCTGAATAAGATGTTCTTCTACGAAAGCTTCAAAGAATAGGTTGAGAATATCGCCCTTCTTATGTCTTTCTTCGTATTCAACGCCTTTTTCCTTAGCAACAGTTCTTGCCTCTTCAAGAGTATGTATTTCGTTAAAATCAACGCCTGCATACTTCTTAACAGCATCAACCATTGTAATTCTCTCAAACGGCTTTCCTAAATCCATTTCTATGCCATTATATACGATAGTTGTTGTACCAAGAACCTCTTGTGCAACATGGCGATAGAGATTCTCTGTCAAATCCATCATACCGTGATAATCTGTATATGCTTGATAAAGCTCCATAAGAGTAAATTCAGGGTTATGTCTTGTATCAAGTCCTTCGTTACGGAATACTCGACCAATTTCATAAACCTTTTCAAGTCCACCGACTATCAATCTCTTAAGGTAAAGCTCAAGAGAAATTCTAAGCTTTAAGTCCTCATCAAGAGCATTGAAGTGTGTTTCAAATGGTCTTGCAGATGCACCACCAGCATTTGAAACGAGCATAGGAGTTTCAACCTCCATAAAGCCCTGTGAATCAAGATACTTACGAATTGTGCTGATAATCTTAGAACGCTTGATAAAGGTATCCTTTACTTCTGGGTTCATAATAAGGTCAACATAACGCTGACGATAACGAAGGTCAGTATTTGTAAGACCGTGATACTTTTCTGGAAGTGGCTTAAGTGACTTTGAAAGAAGCTTAACCTCTTTTGCATGAACTGAAATTTCACCCATCTGGGTTTTGAAAACAAAGCCCTTAATCTCAACTATATCACCAATATCCCACTTTTTGAGGAAGCCGTATTCTTCTTCGCCGAGGTCATCAAACTTTGCAAAAATCTGAATTTTGCCTGAGCGGTCCCAAAGGTCCATAAACGAAACCTTACCCTTGCCTCTTTTTGAAAGCAAACGACCTGCAACACAAACATCTTTGTTTTCGTATTCTTCAAAATTATTTTTTATTGTTTCTGTAAGAATATCACGGTCACTTGTTGTAATTACAAACGGATCTCTGCCTGCTTCCTTGAGAGCGTCAAGCTTTTCATATCTAACCTTGATAACATCGCTTGAGTTGCCCTGCTGTGGCTTTTGTTCCATTTCAATCATTCCTCTTTTCTTAAACATCAATAAATCTGACAGAACTGTAAAATCAGAATCAGTCAGTAAAAATTCTTAATTATAAAATTATTTTCTTATCTCAAGAATTTCAAACTTAACTTCTCCGTTTGGAGTTTCAACCTCTACAACATCACCGATAGCGTGTCCGAGAAGTGCCATACCAACAGGAGATTCATCAGAAAGCTTACCATTGAATGGGTCAGCTTCGCTTGCACCAACTATCTGATAGTCAACATCTTCATCAAAATCATAGTCATGTACCTTTATTTTAGAACCAACATGAACCATTTCATTCGTAAGCTCACTTGAGTCGATAACCTTTACATTCTTGAGCATAGCCTCAAGCTCTTGAATTCTGGATTCGTTAATACCTTGCTCATCTTTAGCTGCATCATACTCGGCATTTTCAGAAAGGTCACCTTGTGCACGAGCCTCTTTAAGTTTTTCTGCTATTTCTTTACGCTTAACGGTTTTGAGAAATTCAAGCTCTTCCTCATAATTTCTAAGTCCTTCATCTGTCAAAATAACCTGTTTCTGCATAGTGTGAAATCAGTCCTTTCAAAATTCACTAATACCTATTATTATATAAAAGCGTTGATTATATGTCAAGAAATTAGAATTGAAAAAGATTTATTTAGTTCGCTATTTTCTGGCTATAAAGAAAAATCTCGGAAATTTGAAAATTATATCTTCATTTTTGTTCAAGATAAGCTTTGATAACTTTCTTAAGAATATCGTTCTCAAATTCAAACTTATCATTTTCATCGAGAGTACTAAGATATGGTCTTAAGCTTGTATCCCTATACCACTGATTAATATTTGAAAAAGCATCAAGCTTACAATATCTGCAAACCCATTCTCAGTGTCACAAAGCATACATTCCATATTTAGATAATTTTTCTTTGCTAATGTAATCATATTTTCTGAATCATTTATGCCAAGAATTTTTGCGTTTGAAAATTTCAGATATTGCTTTGAAGCACAGCTTACTCTATATGTAAATATTGCAGAATTTCTTGCTTTTACAAAACCGCTGTGATAAAATATACTTGTGCGGGAGTAGTTTAGTGGCAGAACATCGGCTTCCCAAGCCGAATATGCGGGTTCGATTCCCGTCTTCCGCTCCAAAACAAATACAGCTCACAAGCTATTATAAGCTCGTGAGCTGTTAATTTTTTCATCAATTTATATACTTACATTACAAAATGGTCAATAAAGTCAAGTCCTGTAATTCTCCATAATCTATTATATTTAGATATATAGAGGCGATTTAATTATAACAAAAAAGTATGACTGCACTAATTGATGCATTATGTAAGCTTTCTTTTTGTTGTAGTTTATCAACCGTAGTGTACAGGTGCTTTGTTTGTCGGCTGAACATCTTTAGGACCATTCTCTATATCATCAGGAATTGCAAGCTGATATGCAGATTCACCATGGTAATCATATGTTGAACGCCAAACTCTTTCTCTTTTGATTTCCTTACCATTTTTAAAGTAAACTCTTGCACTATATGTGCTATACTTTGAACCTGTATTCTCAACACACCATGCAATTGGAACTATCTCATCATATGCTGTTGGCTTTTCTCCATAAATTTCTACCATAAGTTCAGGATAACCATCGCCATTATTATCATACATATATGTTGCCATATACATTGCATATGCAGATGTATTCTTCATTTTGAGGTCGATATTTCCATAGTCGATAGTAGCATCAAGACCTACTGGAACATATGTTGAAGCGTATTGGTGTGGCAAACGCTCAACTATCTCCATATTTGCACGAAGCCCTGCATTATAGATTGTAGTAGCAGCCTGACAAATACCACCACCATACTGAGGCTCATAGCTGCCATTTACGATTGCCGAGGATTTAACATATCCAAGTTCACCTGTTGTTGTATCGCCTGTGCTTTTATTGAATGACCATGTTGCACCAGGTTTGATAACTGAGCCATTAATCGCTTCCATAGCAAGCTGCATATTATGGTTTGAAGCCCATACATTTGTAGATGTTGTTTCAAATGATGTAATAAGCTCTGTCTTTGTCTTTATTGTCTTTAAATCTACTTTAAAAGGAACATCAGAAAGTGAAACATTGATTGTGCCTGTCTTATTGCTTGTAGCCATTATAGTATTTAACTGCTTTATAGCACCATCTTTGTCAAGCTCTTTTCCAACTGTACCATCTTCATAAGTGAATTTTTTATTTGCAGTTGGGTCAAATTTTTTAACATGAGCATCGATTGCTTTTATATTAACCTTTTTAGCAATTTTATCAGCAACAAGGTCGATAGCATTATCACTTAATTCAGCTGTAAGTGGAAAATCTGTTACACCAGCTTCATTTTTGTTATGGGCAGCTGATGGATTATCAAGCTCACCTCTGCTGAAATGATATGCATCAATCAAAACATCAGCGGTATTATACTCATATGTGAAATCATCCTGAGTAAGATTAAAGCTTTTTTTGCCATTCTTAACTGTAATATTTATATTATCCCTTACTGATTTTTCTGCATCAGCAAGAGCTTTATAGGCGTTGCTTAATGTCATTCCAGAAACATTAACGCCCTGAACAGTAACATTCTTACCAAAAACAATAGAATCTGTATTTATTTTCTTTACATCAATATCTGTTAAACTCTCTGAAGATACTGTTGAAACTACTGCTGGAACACTATCGCCAGAATTATTATTTTTTATCAAAGAAGCGACGCCTACACAAATTCCTGCTACTGCTACAACTGAAATAGCACTAATTATAATAGCCTTAGTCTTCTTCGAGGTTTTAGGATTTTCCGGTGCTGAGGTTCTATAACTCGCACGCTTGTAGCTTCCTCTCTGATTGGAAGCCTTTCTCGAGCTTGATGCACTCGCAAAAACAGTTGAAGAACCACTATTCTCTTTATGAGGAGTGGTAGCGAAAACGACTTCGCCTTTGTTTTCGTCTGAGCTTTGAGCTTTAGTTTCTTTTTCTAATTCCTTATCTATATCGCCCATAGCACATACCTCCCTATCTTTATAGAATAATAATAACTCTTTTTCTCAAACTTGTAAAGTAACACTTTTTTTATTATTTAGGAATTTTATTATGAATTTATTGGCAATTTTAGTTTTTCTTTTGTTAAAAAATTAAAAGACCAATTTTTTTAAATATAATTGATAGATTTACCTTTTTTAACAGACTTTAATTTATTGATTTTAGACAGCGATATTCATACAAAGCTGTAATTTGGGGGGATTGCAAATTTTTTGTTAAAATTACAACTGGTGTTGTTTTTGAAATTTTTATGCTATAATATTGTTAAAGCTTTACTTTGAAAAATTTAAAAAACAACTTTGAGGTGACTTATGCAAATGTATGATAACATAGAAAGACCACAGCGTGCAATACTGATTAGTATAGATACTGGAGATTATGATGCGGAGGCATCTCTCGAAGAACTCAAGGAACTTATGAGGAGTGCTGGAGGTGAAACTATTGCTACTGTTTCTCAAAAAAGGGATAAACCAGATAGTGCAACCTGCTTAGGTTCTGGCAGGCTTCTCGAAGTCAAGGAATTTGCACAGGCTAATGATATAGACCTACTTGTTTTTGACTGCGAGCTTACTCCTACACAAATAAGAAACCTCGAGGCTGAAACTGACATTCGCACAATAGATAGAACTATGCTTATTCTTGATATTTTTGCACTTCACGCAAAAACTAACGAAGGTAAGCTACAGGTTGAACTTGCACAGCTTAAATATCTTATGCCAAGACTTACTGGCAAAGGTCGTGAGATGTCAAGGCTTGGAGGTGGTATAGGAACTCGTGGTCCTGGTGAATCTAAGCTTGAAACAGACCGCCGTCATATTCGCAGAAGAATTGAAACCTTAAAAGAGGAACTTTCTCATATCACTGACAGACGAAATCAACTTCGTTCAAGACGCAGTAAAGACGGTATAATTACAGTTGCAATAGTTGGATATACAAATGCTGGAAAATCTACACTTATGAATACGCTTACTCAGGCTGGTGTGCTTTCTGAGGATAAGCTTTTCGCAACACTTGACCCTACTTCCCGTTCTCTGAAATTACCGAACGGCGTTTCTGTTATGATGATTGATACTGTTGGTCTTGTAAGACGCTTGCCACACCATCTTGTCGAAGCCTTTAAATCTACGCTTGAGGAAGCCGCTCTTGCAGATATAATTGTAAATGTTTGTGATGCTACAAGTGAGGAATATCAACTTCACCTTGATGTTACAACCTCACTTCTACATGACCTTGGCTGCGAAAACAGTCCTATTATTACAGCTTTTAATAAATGCGATTTACTTTCGCCTGATGATATTCCTCATAATTCAGGAAGTGTTCTTATAAGTGCTAAAACAGGCAATGGCATTGATAAGCTTTTAGAGGCTATTGAAGAAAATCTTCCTGTTCAGATTAAGCGTTTTAATATGTTATTGCCATTTCAGAAAGCTAATCTTATAGCACCTCTTCGTTATATGGGTGCTTTAATCAGTGAAGAATATACTGCTGATGGAATACTTGTAACTGCTAATATAGAGAAGCCCAAATGGCATATATATGAACCATATGAAATTTGATAATTATTAGTATATTGACCGCTTGTCAGGAAAACCTCACAAGGAGTATCTGAAATATAAATCTTATCTTTGATATAAGTCATTATTGTGCAATTATCATTGCGAAAATTGTGTGTTAGTGTTGACATAATATCCTGATAGGCTTATAATATTATGTGGTATATTCTGACAATATTCAGCAAATTTCATATGCAAGGTGTAAGGGTGTTATTTTATGAGAATTTTTAATTCAAGAGATAATGAATGTAAATCCCCGTTCGGTTCTGTTCGTGAGGGAGAAAATATTCATTTTAAGATTACTATTCCAAGATATTTAGGTTGTTCAAGTGCTATTCTTGCTTTAAAAGATGACCTTTCGGGTGATACTGTTTCTTATAGTATGTTTTGGTGCGGAATGCCTGATGAAAACAATGAGCAGTGGGAACTTGACCTTTCAAATATAAGCACAGGACTTTATTGGTATCATTTTAGCCTTGATACAAAACAAGGCAGAAAATATATTATGCGTGGCTGGGGTGGCGAGGGCTACTTTTCTCATACAGATAACGACCCAAGATACCAGCTTTTATGCTATGATAAAGATTTCCAAACCCCATCATGGCTACCTGGTGGAATTATGTATCAGATTTTCCCTGATAGATTTTATTTTTCAGGAGAAAAAAAGGAGGGTATTTATCCTGATAAAAAGCTCCATGATGAATGGTATAAAATTCCTGATTGGCGTCCTGATGAGAACGGAATCGTTACAAACTCAGATTTCTTTCAAGGTGACCTCAAGGGAATTACAGAAAAGCTTGATTACCTTCAAGAGCTTGGTGTAAACTGCATATATCTTAATCCTATTTTTGAGGCTTATTCAAATCACCGCTATGATACAGGCGACTATGAAAAAATTGACCCCGTTCTTGGCACAGAAGAAGATTTCAAGGAGCTTTGCAGTGAGGCTAAAAAGCGTGGTATGTATATTATAAATGACGGTGTTTTCAGCCATACTGGCAGTGACAGTAAGTATTTTAACCGTCAGGGTCGTTATCCTCAGAATGGTGCTTATAATTCAAAAAATTCACCATATTATACTTGGTATAAATTTATGGATTGGCCGAATATTTATCATTCTTGGTGGGGCTTTGACACTTTACCAGAAGTTGAAGAGCTGTCATATTCCTTTGATAGATATATCAACGGTGAGAATGGTATTATAAGAAAATGGATGAAATGCGGAAACTCAGGTTGGCGACTTGATGTTGCAGATGAACTTCCTGACCCATTTATTCAGCATATTCGTGAGGCTATAAAGGCTGAAAATCCAGACGCACTTCTTTTGGGTGAGGTTTGGGAAGATGCCTCTATAAAGGAAAGCTACAGCAGCCGCAGACGCTTCCTCTATGGAAAACAGCTTGACAGCGTTATGAATTATCCTTTCAGAGATGCTATTCTTGGTTTCCTTGATTGCGGTGATGGCAGAGATATGGTAGAAATGATTACCTGTATCCTTGAAAATTACCCTCGTCCTGTTGTTCGTTGCCTTATGAACCTTCTTGGAACACACGATACTGAAAGAGTTATAACACTTCTTGCTGGCGAAAGACAAAACGGCAGAGGCCGTGAATGGCAAGCTAATACTTCACTCACACCTTCTCAGCGTGAATATGGCTTAAAGAGAATGCGTCTTGCAAGCGGTATTCAATTTACACTTCCTGGTGTGCCTTGCATTTATTATGGCGATGAAGCGGGTGTTGAGGGCTACAAAGACCCATTTAACAGAGCACCTTTCCCATGGGGTAAGGAAGATAAGGGCTTAACTGAATGGTATAAGCAACTCGCAAAGCTCCGTTCATATTGTTCTTGCCTTAAAGATGGTGATTTTAAGGAATTTGGTTCTTATGAGAGAACTATGGGTTATATCCGCTATGATGATACAGACGAACTTCTTTGCGTTTTCAATGCTGCTACCTTCCCTATCGACTTTATTGTACCAAAGGAATTTGAAGATGGTGAGGCTCTTCTTGGTACAATTCTTAATGGCAGAGATTTAGAGATTCCTGCAAATTCTTGTGCATTTGTTAAGATTTCAGCAGATAAAAAGCATATTTCAGAAGAACCGGAAAACAATGAAGTAATTCCTGAACCTGCTGATTAAAAAATTATTTAAATAAAGAAAAATACAAATCAAAATTTTTATGGCTAAACGCAGAAAAAACTTTTTCGAATAGCTTTTTGATATAAAACTTTTATCTTATTTAAACAAGCTTATTAAATTTATCCCAAAATTCCTTTGCGGGACAATCTATAACTATTTTTTCTCCTGAATATAGGTCTTCAAACTCCGCTTGAGAACAGTGTAAGCATTGTCTATCAAATATATCAAGGTGTCCCCCATACATGTCATCACCAGCTAAAGGGTGTCCTATATGTGCCATATGAGCTCTGATTTGATGTGTTCTGCCCGTTTCAAGAACTAATTCAAGCATTGTATGATTTCCTTTTACTGCAAGAGATTTCCAATGAGTAACTGCACGAACACCATCAGCACGAACCTCTCTGCAAATTGTATGACCTTCTTTTAGTGCAAGTGGTGCGTCTATCGTTCCACTACCAAAAAGCTCTCCCTCACAAATTGCGGTATATTTTTTCTTAACTGTATTCGGTAAAATTGATGCAGTAAGTCTATTCTTGGCAATTATAACAATTCCAGAAGTATTTCTATCAAGGCGATTTACAGCACGAAATGTATAGCTCTCATCATTCTGAATTTGATAATATGCTACTATATTTGCAAGCGTATCAAAAATATGGTCATGCACTGGGTGAACAGGCATAAACGGTGGTTTATTTACTGCAAGAATATTTTTGTTTTCAAAAAGTACATCAAGTTTTCCCTCTGTTGGCTCTACTGAAATTTCTTCATCAGGAAATTTTATTGTTATTACATCTCCTGCATTGACTTTATCAATACTTCTGAGAAGTTCACCATTTCTTGTTATACCATTTTCTGTGCGTTTTAATCTTGTTAAAAGTCTTGCAGAAACAGCACAATGTTTTCTTAAGAATATTTCTGCATTCATTCTATCAAATGACTGAGGTACTATAAAAATTGTTTCACTTCTTTTATTTTCCATTTTATTTATAAACATTCCTTTAACATAAATAGGGGCTGTGAAGAAATGGAGTTTAAGACTTCATTCTTCGCAGCTCCCTTTTTATTTTTTATGAGCTAACTTTTCCAGTAATAAGATTTCTGAAAGAATTAATTGCACTTCCGTTATTATCAGAAACAACTACTAAAACATACGGACTACAATATTCTATTTTAGTATCCTCAAGCATCTTACTTTCTTTAGGATTAAGCCTTTGGAGATTAGCACTTTGCGAGTTAATATGATTTTTTATTTTATATTCTACCTTAGAATAATCAGCTTCATCATTCAGCTTAAAACAAGACACCTCAAAGCATGAATCTGCACTATCAGAAATATATACTGTAGCTTCAGAAATAAGCTTCTTATCAATATCATAATATTTTGCTATATTATCAGAGCTTACACGAGAAATACCGCTATAACCAAGCTCACTGATTATTCTATCTACAATAGTATCAGTAGATATACTCACATCTGTTTGTTCCCTATTTGATGGAGGCTTTCCAAAGCCCATATGTATCAGAACAGCAATAACAATGACAGCAATAACTAATATTGATAAAATCAAAGAAACGGATATTACTACTTTTTTCTTAGTTATTGTCATAAATTCACCACCCTTTCTGATATTTATAATAACTTAATTCTATTATACATATTTTGTATAAATTTTTCAATTACAAGCTTGTTACTATTGGTTAAATGGCGTAATATAAAGTCATTCAAAAAATAATAAAAAACCATAATCTTGAAGAAACTTATTCTTTCTGCAAGATTATGGCTTTTATTTAATTATGTGAAGACAGGACAATAAAGATGTTTTTGCGTTTTCACTGTCTTGATTTGAACACTCGTCACAATCATTCTACATCACTCCGTTTCTGTTTTCAAGGCTGCTTACAGCACCATTTCAATTTCCGTGCCGCCGATAAAGACCACCTTGATTTTCTCTTTTGATTCCACCACTACGCATTCAATAATCTGTCGGACGAGCGTATCGTCATATTACATCGGGTGATTTTGCAGTCCGTCAAGTATGGTGAAAATCTCATCGAGTCGGGATTGTTGTGGTCAAGCTTTTTTGTAACACTTTGTTCGAATAATATATTATAATATTACTTAAACAAGGAGGACGTTACTATGTCAGTACATTACACCGAAGACTTCAAAAAAAGTAGTTAAAGCCTATATGGCAGGCAACAAATCAATACCGCAAATTGCTGTTGAATTTAATGTTGCCAAAAGTTCCGTTAGCAAATGGGTTAACGAATACAAGGAAGAATGCCTCTATACCACCAGCACAACCGCAGAATCTAATGAAGCAAAGGAAATCAGCTTCTTAATGAAAAAGATAAAGAGATTGCTTTCTTAAAAAAGCGGCGGCATTCTTCGCAAAGGAAATCGATTAGTGGTATATCGATTAATCGATGACAATAAAAATATATTTGGTTTAAGATGGCTATGCCAGAAGTTTGGCATTATTCCTAATTGTTATTACAACTACAAAAAGGATGCAAAGCGAAAATATCGTGAACGCTTAGCACATATCTTTGAGCTTATAAAGTATGTTTATTACAACAACAATCGTGTTATAGGCTATAGGGCTATGCGCATTTTTATCAAACGATATGGCTATGAGTTAAACAATACCACAATGCATAAATATATGAACAAGGAATTGAATCTTTGTGCAGTAATTATGCATTCTAAGCCAGGTTACAAGACTGGCAAAAAGAATAAAATCTTTGACAATCTCTTAAATCAGAATTTTACTGTCGACTGCAAGAACAAAGTATGGTGCACAGACTTCACATATATGCGCCAGCCAAATGGAAAATTCAGATACAACTGTTCAATTATTAATTTGTATGACAGGTCCGCTGTCGCTTCGTTAAACAGTGATTATATCAACACTGATTTGGCAATAAGCACTCTGAAAACAGCCCTTGAAAAGGAAAACTACCCTAAAGTGATTTTGCATTCAGACCAGGGGGTACAGTTTACTTCATGGGAATTTATAAATTTTTGCAAAGAGAATAATATAACACAAAGTATGAGTAAGGCTGGCTGTCCTTATGATAATGCTCCCATGGAAAGATTTTATAACACTTTCAAAAGCAACTTTTATAACATAACTTCATTTTCAAATGTAGAGATGAT
>ENA-OWRJ01003295-OWRJ01003295.1-human-gut-metagenome-genome-assembly--contig:-NODE-3295-length-12062-cov-5.403181_pt1 | contig 12062 bp, 7 predicted proteins | sample MGYA00248269_ERZ651897 | MGnify/ENA primary metagenome ERZ651897 (study PRJEB26924, sample SAMEA4378252) | human gut metagenome | biome: human gut; feature: human-associated habitat; material: faeces...
CTCTGGACTCCGCAAGGGACTTCGTCCCTTGACCCTTTCGCGCGATTGAGTTGGTCGCATCTGCATACTGCTTCCGCGTGTTTATCCACAGGATACCCACACAATTCACGCGATTTCAGGGAAATAAAACCACATTTACATCATGGTCGTGGGGTTATACTCAAAGTACACCTCCGCGCCCTCCTGCTTCTCCCGCGCCAGTTCGCTCAATGCCGCGGCAAACTGCTCCGTCTCCGGATGCACCAGCAGCTTCATCAGCACATGCCAGCGCGTTTTTCCGCGCAAAACCGTGATGCTCGGCTGGTCAAGCCGCACCATCAGCGCCCGCTTCTTCCACAGTGGATGCGCGTTAAGCAGCTCCTCGCACCGCGCATGAAGCGCCGTCGCGACCTCTCGCGCTTTCTGCGGCGAATTGCTCTCCACCAGCAGGCGCGCCAGAATCGTGAACGGCGGATACAGCCCCGTCCGCCGGCGATCGAACTCCAGCTCAAAGAACGCGCGGTAGTCCTGCGCGGCGGCGGTCTGAATCACCTCATCCTCCGGCTTGTACGTCTGGATGATGACCTGCCCCGGCAGTGTGCCGCGTCCGGCGCGCCCGGCGACCTGCGTCAGCAGCTGGAATGTCCGCTCCCGCGCGCGGTAGTCGGGCAGATTCAGCGTCATATCCGCCGCAATCACGCCCACCAGCGTCACCTTCGGGAAATCCAGCCCTTTGGCGATCATCTGCGTGCCGACGAGCAGCTTTGCGCGCCCGGAGCGGAACTCATCAAGCAGCTTTGCGTGACCATCCTTGCCGGAGGTCGTGTCAATATCCATGCGGATGACGTTTTCCTGCGGGAAGAGTTTCTTCAATTCTTCCTCGATTTTCTGCGTCCCCGCGCCGAAATAGCGGATGTACTTGCTGCCGCATTTCGGGCAGGTGTTCGGCGGCAGCGCGGCGAATCCGCAGTAGTGGCAGTGGAGTTTCGCCTCGGTCTGCCCGCTGCCCACGACGTGGTAGGTCATGGCGACATCGCAGTTCGGGCATTTGACGACATAGCCGCAGCTTCGACAGCTGACGAAGCTGTTGTACCCGCGCCGATTCATCAGCAGCATGGCCTGTTCGCCGCGCGCGACGCAGTTCTTGAGTGCCGCGACCAATTGCCCGGAAAATACGCTTCGGTTGCCGTTCTCCATCTCCTTGCGCATGTCCACCAGCGTGACCTGCGGCATCGGGCGGTTGCCGACGCGGGAGGGCATTTCAAGCAGCACATAATCCCCGCGCCGTGCCCTGGCGAAGGACAGGATGCTGGGCGTGGCGGAGGCAAGCAGAAGCGTCGCGTGCTCATTTTCGCATCGGCGGATGGCAACTTCGCGCGCGTCATATCGCGGATGACGGTCGGAGATATACGTCGATTCGTGTTCCTCATCCACGACAATCAGCCCCAAATTCCCGCACGGCGCGAACACCGCTGACCGTGCGCCGATGACGACCCGCGCGTCGCCGCGCCGAATGCGCCGCCACTCATCAAAGCGTTCGCCCGCGCTGAGCCGCGAGTGCAGCACCGCCGCAACCGCCCCAAACCGCGCCCGAAACCACATGACCATCTGCGGCGTGAGGGCGATTTCCGGCACGAGAATCATGGCGGATTTCCCCTGCCCGAGCGTCTGGCGCACGAGGCGGATGAACACCTCGGTTTTGCCGCTGCCCGTCACACCGTGGAGCAGGTATTTCCCCTGTCCACTGCGCAAATCCGGCAGCATGACAGACAGCGCTTCCTCCTGCCCCGGCGTGAGGGGCGGGTCAGGGACGGCGGTGTCCGGCGTATTGCCGCCCGGTCGACGCAGCACTTCTTCTTCCCGCAGGGCAATTAGTCCGGCTGCTTCTATCTGGCGCAGCGCTTGCAGCGGTTCGCGGACAAGCAGCTTCAATTCTTCCACCGGGTGCGTCCGCCCGTCGGATAAGACCGTCAGCAGCAGACGCCGTTTCGGCGAGCGTTTCTCCGCCAGTGCCGCCGCTTCCAGCATTTCGCGTGGCTTCGCGGCCTGCGCGACCGTCTGCGTTTTCACCTGAATGCGTCCACCGCGCATTTGGGCGGGCAGCATCAGCCGCAGCGTTTCCGCCAGTGGGCAATGCACGTCGTCCGCCATCTGCTGAGCGAGCGTCAGCAGCGTGGGGCAGATAGCGGCATAATCCTCCAGCGGGCGGAGGATGTCGCGGAGCTTTTCCGGCGGCACGTCCGTCTCCTGCGTCAGGGAGAGGACGACCCCCTCCTTGCGCATCCGCCCGAACGGAACTTCCACGCGCTGTCCGGCGGTGAGCGTCATGCCGTCCGGAATGCAGTAGGTAAACGTGTGCGCAACATTCTCATGCACAATGTCCACAATTACCTGTGCGTACAGGACACTCACCCCTTTCTGCTCAATGCGCTAATACACCATTGTTTATTATACATCGGAATGCCGAAGGGGTCAAGGAAAAAAGGCATGTTTCTGCGATTTCCCAAAACGAAAAAAGCGGTCAGCGACCGCTTTTCAATGCGCAATGATTTCTCAAATTGCTAATTACTCCTCGCATTTTCCGTGAATCACATGGATGGCAACGATGACGACCCCCGCCAGCATTTCCGCAACGGACATCCCCATCAGCACACCCGAAAAGAATTCCTTGACATGGCTGCCGCCGACCAGCGCAGACAATGCGTTGCTCGCGATGCCCAGCAGAATCAGCAGGACACCGTAGAGAATATGCTGCTCATAAACTGTGCGCTGCATCCGGCGCAGCAGGTCAAGCATCTGTGCGTCATGCGTCAGCTGCATTTCTTCCTTCTGCGGCGAATCCTTGCCGTTGAGCAGTTCCGGCAGGGTGATACCCAGCGCCGCGCAGAGCGCTTCCACCGCATCAGCATCGGGCAGACGTTTGCCCGTTTCCCAGCGCATCAAGGATTTCTGCGATACGCCAATTTTCTGCGCCAGCTGCTCCTGCGTCATCCCTTGCGCAGTGCGCTTGCCTGCGATATACTGACCAATTGCCGCCTGATTCATAAGCACACTTCCTTTGATAGCCGCACCCCTCTTGGAGTACTTTCCGTATCATAGCACGACTTTGTAACGAATGTCGGAAGTGTTTGTAAATATTTTGTGAACAATAATTGCGTCGAAACCGTTGCAAAAAGAACCTGTTCAAGCAGGAGAAAATGTGCTATAATAAGACATAATCAACCATACTGGAGGTGTTTCTGCGTGGCACACAAGCCTGTATTGTATATTGTGATTCCCTGCTACAACGAAGAAAGCGTACTGCCGATTACCAGCGGCATGTTCCGCGACAAGGTGCGTCAGCTCGCAGACGCGGGGAAAATCAGCGACGAGAGCCGCATTCTGTTCGTCAACGACGGCAGCAAGGACAAGACGTGGGAGATTATCACGGCGCTGTCCGCGAAAGACCCGTGCTTCCAAGGCATTGCGCAGAGCCGTAACCGAGGGCACCAAAGAGCGGTCTGGGCAGGGCTGATGGAGGCGAAAGACCGCTGCGACATCACCATCAGCATCGACTGCGACGGGCAGGACGATATCAACGCCATGGACGCGATGGTGGATGCGTACCTTGACGGCTGCGAAATCGTCTACGGCGTGCGCTCCAAGCGTGATACCGACACGTTCTTCAAGCGCTTCACGGCGGAAGGCTTCTACAAGCTGCTCAGCGCAATGGGCGCGGAGGTTGTGTTTAATCACGCGGATTATCGCCTGATTTCCAGCCGTGCCCTGCAGGAATTGGCAAAATTCCGCGAAGTAAACCTGTATCTGCGCGGGATGGTTCCGCTGGTCGGGTTCAAGTCCACCAGCGTCTCTTACGAGCGCCACGAGCGCATTGCGGGCGAAAGCCACTATCCGCTGAAGAAGATGCTGGGGCTGGCGTTCGACGGCATCACAAGCCTATCGGTCAAACCGATTCGCATGGTGTTCTTCGCCGGGTTGTTTATCACGATTCTGTCATTTATCGGCATTATCTGGGCGGTGATTGCCGCGATTGCCGGGCATTCGGTGGCTGGCTGGGCGTCGCTGGCTTGTCTGGTATGCTTCGTTGGCGGGATGCAGTGCCTGTTTCTCGGTATCATCGGGGAATACATCGGCAAAATCTACTTGGAAGTCAAGCAGCGTCCGCGGTATATTATTTCGGAACGCACAGCGGAGATGGATGAGAAGAAGGAGTAACGGCACACCCACTAATCGCATTTTCGATAAAATCCAAGTAACATGGGTGTGCGTGCAAAGGAGTCCAGATGGCGACCGCAAAGCCCTCTGGTCGCCTCCGCAGAGGCGAAACCCCTGCCGCGATAAAGAAGTACCAATAGTACCACTATAAAAGGAAAAAGGAGAACACAACACACATGCTCTACGAAGGCAAAATCTGGCTTGGAACGGGTGAACACCCCGTCTGCCTGCTGCCGCAGATGGCAAACCGCCATGGTCTCATCGCCGGGGCGACCGGTACGGGCAAAACCGTCTCCCTCAAAGTGCTGGCAGAGGGATTTTCGGACATGGGCGTGCCCGTGTTCCTCGCGGATATCAAGGGCGATCTCGCCGGGATGGTGCAGCCCGGCACACACAGCGACAATATCGCCAATCGCCTGACGCAGTGCGGCGTGCCGACGTTCGAGTACCGCACGTTCCCGACCGTGTTCTGGGACGTGTTCGGCAAAGAGGGTCATCCCGTCCGCACGACCGTGAGCGAAATGGGGCCGACGCTGCTCGCGCGGCTGATGAACCTCAACGACACGCAGGCAGGCGTGCTGAGCATCCTCTTCCGCGTCGCGGATGACGAGAACATGCTCCTGCTCGACCTCAAAGACCTGAAGGTCATGCTTGCCTACGTCGGTGAGCACGCCAAGGAGTACACGCTCGATTACGGCAACGTGTCCATGGCGTCTGTCGGTGCGATTCAGCGCGCCGTCGCCATGCTGGAGGACGAGGGCGGCAATGCGTTCTTCGGCGAACCCGCGCTGAACATCGCCGACTGGATGCAGCTTGATGAAAGTGGGCGCGGCGTTATCAACATCCTCGCGGCGGACGTGCTCTACCGCAAGCCCCGGCTGTACTCGACCTTCCTGCTGTGGATGCTGTCGGAGCTGTACGAGCTGCTGCCCGAATGCGGCGATTTGGACAAGCCGCGCATGGTGTTCTTCTTCGACGAGGCGCACCTGCTCTTCGACGACTGCCCCAAGGCGCTGCTGGAAACGCTGGAGCAGGTCGTCCGGCTGATTCGCTCCAAGGGCGTCGGCGTGTATTTCGTCACCCAGAACCCCTGCGACATTCCCATGAGCATTCTGGGGCAGCTTGGCAACCGTGTTCAGCACGCCCTGCGCGCCTACACGCCGCTTGACCAGAAGGCCGTCCGCACCGCTGCGATGACCTTCCGCGCGAATCCCGCGTTCGACACGGCAGAAGCCATCACCACGCTCAAAACAGGCGAAGCGCTGGTTTCCTTCCTCAATGCGGACGGTGCGCCGAGCGTCGTCGAGCGCGCGACCATCCTCCCCCCGCAGAGCGCCATGAACGCCATTGACGGCGATGTGCGGCAGGAGTGCATCGAATCCAGCCCCTTCCGCGGCGTTTACGACACGCCGGTTGACCGCGTTTCCGCCTACGAAATGCTGGTAAGCGCGTTCCAGAAGGAGCAGATGCCCGCGCCGGAAGCCGCCGCGCCGCAGATTTCGACCGCTGCGCCGACAGTCAGCCGCCCCGATGCTTTCCTTGTGTTCGACCCGCAGACAGGGCATTATGTGCAGCGCGAGGCTGCCCAGCCGATGGCTCAGGCACAGCCGATGGCTCAGGCGCAGCCAGTGGTTCAGGCTCAGCCTGTTCAGCAGCCTGCCGCACAGAGCAGCACGCCGCGTCCCGCGTGGATGGCGGCGGACGAACCCGCACGTCCGGCGTGGCAGAATCAGCAGGAGCAGCAGCCGATAGGTCAAGCGCAGCCTGTCCCGGTGCTGACTGTGCAGCAGCCGCAGGTACAGAACATGCTGGTGATGGTCTACGACCCGGCAAGCGGGCAGTATGTGCAGAAGATGATGCCGATGCAGCTTGACCCCGCGACGGGCAATTACGTCCCGGCTCAGGCGCAGCCCGCAGCAGCGCCGACAACGACGAAGGCGCAGGAGCGCGAGGCGGAAAAGCAGCGCAAGGCAGCTGAGAAAGCCGAGAAGGAACGTCAGGCGGAAGAACGCCGGAAGCACGCGGATGAACTGCGCGAAGAACGTGCCGCGCGCGCCCGGAAGAACGACTCATTGCTGGGGCGCGTGCAGAATACGGCGATTAGCACCGCGACCCGCGAAGTGACGCGGCAGGTGACGCGCGGGATTCTGGGCGGAATCACGGGGCTGTTCGGGGGAAACAAGAAGTAATTATTGATATACACAAAGCGGGTGCATGGAGTTTGAAGCTCCGCGCACCCGCCTTTTTTATACTATTTCCAAATTCGCGGCGCAAGCAGATGGCGCAGGCGAATGCAGGAAATAGTATTAGGGTAACACCGCACAAATGAGGTGGTCGGCTGACGAATGGATTTTTCGTCAGATGCAAATGCAAATTTCGAAGGTTTACTGGCGGTAAATCGAGAAATTTGCATGCCGCAGATGGCGGAAAAGACATCGGCAGACGCGCCGCCGAGTTGTGCGGTGGTGCCTTAGTCCACCGTAATCAGCCCCGGATACTGCGCCATCACTTCGTCCGCCTGATTCACGAACGTCGTTACTGCCGACGGCTGCGCCTCAAACGGCTTTCCTTCCACCAGCACCTCGACTTTCTTCACGCCCGGAAATTGGCTCGCCGTGAACACAATTGCCCGGAGCGCCTGGCTTGTCGCCGCGCTCGCGTCCTCCGCCGTCGCAAGGGACGCAAATTCTTTTGTGAAGTCAATTGTCGCGACACCGTTCTTCAGCGTCACCGACCGCAGACCACAGTCCTTCGGCAGCGGAATTTCCAGCCCGCTGTCCTTCTCCGGGCCTTTCGCCAGTTCCAGCATTGCCGTGGTCAGGTCAGCAGGGGAAAACACCGTCCGCGTAACAGGCACCATCAGCCGCCCGTCCGCCGACGGGAAATACAGCTGCACCCGCGACGCATTTGTCAGGTTCGCCGTCGTCTCCACGCTTTCCAGATTCACGCTGTCCGCCTTGAACACGCCGGACACGTCCGTCCCGTGCGTCAACTGTGAGCGCTTCTGACCGTCAAAGAGGAACGTTACCTCCTGCACCGTGTCAAATCCGCACAGCGCCGCCGCCGTCCCCTGCACCATCAGCAGCTCTTCCTCCGCGTTCTGGCAGCTCAGCGCCTCCTTGCTCAAGTCCACGCGCGCCTTGCCGCCGGAAATGTCCAAATCGAACGTCACGCCCTCTGGGATAACGTTCCGCAGCCCCATCCGCGCCGCCGCGAGGTCATTTTCCGACGACTTCACCATCAGGCTCAGCGTCGCCTTCGCCACGCCGTCCTGCAGCGGAATCTGGCGCGTGACCGGCACGAGATACCCCTCGCCGTCCTCATACCAGCAGACGGTAGCGGTCATTTCGACATCCGGCGATGCGTCCGCGATGGTTTGGGTGCTGACATCGGGGGTGAAGTCGGTCTGCTGCATGGCGGTTTGGGTCTGCTGTCCGCCGCGGACGGCGAGGACAACTACAAGCGCCGCCGCAGAGACAATGAGCAGCCGTTCCATCGTGATGCGGCTGGGGAGATGAAGGGATTTGAGGGATGGAAGTTTCGGAAGTTTGGGAAGTTTCATGTTTGTCCGCCTCCTTGCCCGTTGATTCGGCTGATGGATGGTATGCGGGCGGGCGGCGGAAAAGAAGGGCGCGGGGAAAAGAAAAAACGGGGGCAGGGAGCATTGCATCCCCCCTGCACCCGTCCCTTTGCAATTTTCCCTTCAGCCCAATCAGCCGATATATTCCTTCCCGCCCATGTACATCCGCAGCGCTTCCGGAATGCGGACGCGGCCGTCGGCCTGCAGGTTGTTTTCGAGGAAGGCAATCAGCATACGCGGCGGCGCAACACAGGTGTTGTTCAGCGTATGCGCGAAGTATTTGCGGCCGTCGTCGCCCTTGACGCGAATCTTCAAGCGACGCGCCTGCGCATCGCCCAGATTCGAGCAGCTGCCGACCTCAAAGTACTTCTTCTGGCGCGGAGACCACGCTTCCACGTCCAGCGACTTCACCTTCAAGTCAGCAAGGTCGCCGGAGCAGCATTCCAGCGTGCGAACCGGGATGTCCATCGAGCGGAAGAAATCAACGGTGTTCTGCCACAGGCGGTTGAACCACATCGGGCTGTCCTCCGGCTTGCAGACGACGATCATCTCCTGCTTCTCGAACTGGTGGATGCGGTACACGCCGCGCTCCTCAATGCCATGCGCGCCAACTTCCTTGCGGAAGCAGGGGGAATAGCTGGTCAGCGTCTGCGGCAGCTGGCTTTCGTCCAGAATCGTGTCGATGAACTTGCCGATCATCGAGTGCTCGGACGTACCAATCAGATAGAGGTCTTCGCCCTCGATCTTGTACATCATGTTCTCCATCTCGGCGAAGCTCATCACGCCCGTCACCACGTCGCCGTGGATCATGTACGGCGGGATGCAGTAGGTGAAGCCGCGGTCGATCATGAAGTCACGGCCATAGGACAGAATCGCGGAGTGCAGGCGGGCAATATCGCCCATGAGGTAATAGAAGCCGTTGCCGGAGGTCTTGCGGGCGCTGTCAAGGTCGATGCCGTGCAGGCGCTCCATGATATCCACATGATACGGAATCTCGAAATCCGGCACGACGGGCTCGCCGAAGCGCTCGATTTCCACGTTCTGGCTGTCATCCTTGCCAATCGGCACAGACGGGTCAATGATGTTCGGAATAACGAGCATCCGCTTGCGGATTTCCGCCTGCAATTCGTCTTCCTTCGCCGCAAGGCCCTCCAGATCCGCCTTGTAAACGGCGACCTGTTCCTTCGCCTTTTCGGCCTCTTCCTTCTGACCCTTGCCCATCAGCATGCCGATCTGCTTGGACGCAACCTTAATTTGGTTGCGCAGGGTGTCCGCCTGCTGAATCGCGGCGCGGTACTCCTTGTCCATCTCGACGACTTCGTCGACCATGACGAGCTTTTCGTCCTGAAACTTCTTGCGGATGTTCTCCTTCACCAATTCGGGATTGGTACGGAGCAGATTGATGTCCAGCATCGGAAAAAGTCCTCCTTTTTTGCTTGGCGGAAACCAAAAAGGCTTCCCATCCCGTAAAATTCCGGGACGAGAAGCTCGCGTTGCCACCCAGTTTGCCTGACGCACGTCAGACCACTCATGCTCGCTGTATCGGGCGAACCCGGCAGACTCCTCGTCTGCCCCCATTCAGGAGTGGAAGAAGCACCCGCGCCCTGCCGCCTCGCACCATCCGGCGGCTCTCTGGAAGGACAAAAGCTGCTTTTCTCCCGTCAAGCGGGGTCATTTGACAGGCTTATTATACGCCATTTTGCGCGCTGATGCAAGAGGGAATTTCAACTTTTGGGCGAAATGGTGCGCATCCGCAAAATTGTTACAAAAAAATTAAATTTTCGTACATGACAACGTTTTCCCCTTTTGATTCGTCTGATAAGTAGAACACCGTAGGAGGTACATTTCCCGATGAAACGCCTGATTTCACTTTTGCTCTGCGCGCTGCTGATTGTTCCCGCTTTGGCGGAGGACGCACCCGATTTCGAGCCTATTCCGTGGGATATCAAGGTTTCCCCCAACCTGCCGAACCCGGATTGTTACCTGCCCAATAACGGCGGCTACCATGATGATTCCATCGACATCCAGATTAACGTCACCTACTGGACGCAGGATTTGCAGCAGGTTGATGCACCCGGCGAAGGCACAACGACCGTCATGTCCGCACGCGTCAAGCTGACTGACGTGAGCCAGTTCCGCACGGGCTTCGCGAACAAGTACCCGTCGAAGCAGGCGCGCCACGTCAACGACATGACGAAGCGCTTCAACGCCGTCATGGGCATCGACGGTGACTACTGCCTCTACCATGAGCAAGGCATCGTCGTCCGCAACGGTCAGACGCTGCGGATGCGCCCGCACAAGGGCCGCGACGAGCTGATTGTGGACGAAAATGGCGACTTTCACCTCATCACCCGCACCACGCAGGCGAAGTGGGACGAGTACATTGCCGGCGGCGGCACCGTTCTGCACGCCTTCTGCTTCGGCCCTGTGCTGGTGGTGGACGGCGTTCCGCTCACGAGCCTTGATGACGTGACCATCGACAACGGCAAAGCCAAGAAAGCCCAGCGAATGGTCATCGGGCAGATTGGCAAGCTGGAATACCTGATACTGACGAACGAGGGGCCGGAAAGCACCGCCCCGAAATCCGTCGGCTTCGACCTTGTGCAGATGGCAAACCTGTGCGTGCAGTTTGGGCTGAACAACGCATACAACCTCGACGGCGGCTCATCAAGCACGATTGCGCTGAATAATCAGAAGATTAACTCGCCGTCGAGCCACAAGAACCGCATGGTTGGGGATTGCATTTGGTTCGCGACGCTGGTGAAGGAAGAGACTTGGCGGGAGAAGGAGTCGGTACAGACGGTAGAAGTGGAGGAAAATAAGTGAACCTCGCGGTGCGCAGGCGATTGTCAGACCTGCGCACCTTGCTTTTGAGGCAAATTCACCGTCAAGGAAGCGGCAGGTACAGAAAAATAGGGATGAGGTCAGGAAAAACGTCGAGGCTGCAACGCGTTCTGCTTATAAATGCAAAATCTGCCCCAAAACACGAAAAAAGCCCTGCAAAATGCAAGGCTTATGGAGCTGATAACCAGATTTGAACTGGTGACCTCATCCTTACCAAGGATGCGCTCTACCAACTGAGCTATATCAGCATCCGTGTGCCGGCGAGTGAATCGCACTGACAACATTGATATAATAGCACACTTCTTCGGAAAATGCAATAGGGAAAATGAAATTTTTTTCGGGAAATTTGTGAAAAATATCGTTTGCGGGAAAATCAGCAGATTTCAGCACGGAAAATCAGCGTTTTCGGTGGAAAAAATGCGTTCCAGCCTTGACAAAGTGAGCGTTTGCGCCTATCATTACATTTGTTAGATTCTCACTTTTTCAGGAGGAAATCACGATGGCTGATTTGACGATGGACAAACTGGTTGCGCTGTGCAAAAACCGCGGTCTGATTTTTGCCGGAAGCGAACTGTACGGCGGTTTGGCAAATACATGGGACTACGGCCCGCTGGGTGTGGAATTCAAGAACAACGTGAAAAAGGCGTGGTGGCAGAAATTTGTGCAGGAAAGCAAGTACAACGTGGGGCTTGACTGCGCTATTCTGATGAACCGCGAAGTGTGGGTGGCGTCGGGTCACGTCGGCGGCTTCAACGACCCGCTGATGGACTGCAAGGCGTGCAAGGCGCGCTACCGTGCAGACAAACTGATTGAGGACTTCACCGGCGGCGCGGAAACCGGCGACGGCTGGACGAACGCTGAGCTGGAGAAGTACATTGCCGAGCACGACATCGTCTGCCCGAAGTGCGGCAAGAAGGATTTCACCGGCATCCGCCAGTTCAACCTGATGTTCAAGACCCACGCGGGCGTGATGGAAACGCCGGAGAATGAGATTTACCTGCGTCCCGAAACCGCGCAGGGCATCTTCGTCAACTTCGCCAACGTCATGCGCTCCATGCGCAAGAAGCTTCCGGCGGGCATCGCGCAGATTGGCAAATCCTTCCGCAACGAAATCACCCCCGGCAACTTCATCTTCCGTGTCCGCGAATTTGAGCAGATGGAGCTGGAATTCTTCTGCAAGCCCGGCGAGGACTTGCAGTGGTTCGACTACTGGCGTTCGTTCTGCAAGCAGTGGCTGCTTTCGCTGGGCATCAAAGAGGACAGCCTGCGCCTGCGCGACCATGAGCCGGAAAAGCTGGCGTTCTACTCCAAGGCGACGACGGACTTCGAGTTCCTCTTCCCCTTCGGCTGGGGCGAGCTGTGGGGCGTGGCCGACCGCACGGACTACGACCTGACGCAGCACCAAACCGTCAGCGGCGAGAAGATGGTCTATCGCGAGGGCGAG
>ENA-OWRJ01003296-OWRJ01003296.1-human-gut-metagenome-genome-assembly--contig:-NODE-3296-length-12059-cov-3.609297_pt1 | contig 12059 bp, 10 predicted proteins | sample MGYA00248269_ERZ651897 | MGnify/ENA primary metagenome ERZ651897 (study PRJEB26924, sample SAMEA4378252) | human gut metagenome | biome: human gut; feature: human-associated habitat; material: faeces...
TTTTTTATGAAGCATATTTGCATCGGCGTGATGGCCCATGTGGACGCGGGAAAGACGACGCTTCTGGAGGCGATGCTTTTTAAAGGCGGCGCGACGAGGCGGCTTGGCCGGGTCGACCATCAGGACGCGTTTCTGGACACGGACGAGCAGGAGCGCGCGCGCGGCATCACGATTTTTTCCAAGCAGGCGGAGCTGGCGCTCCCGGAGGCAAGCATCACGTTTCTGGATACGCCGGGACATGTGGACTTTTCCGCCGAGATGGAGCGGACGCTTCAGGTGCTGGATTTTGCGCTGCTGCTTGTGAGCGGGACAGACGGGGTGCAGAGCCACACGAGAACGCTTTGGCAGCTTCTGCGCCGGTACCGGATTCCGACGTTTTTGTTTGTTAACAAGATGGACCTGCCCGGCAAGGGGAAAGACGGCATCATGGAGGAGCTGAGGCGGGAGCTTTCGGAGGGGTGCGTGGCCTTTGACGAAGGTATCTCGGCGCTTTATGAGGAGCTGGCGCTGCTTGACGAAGGGCTCATGGAGCAGGTGCTCGAAACAGGAAAATTAGAGGATGCGCAGATTGCGGAACTGATTGCCGGCCGACGCGTGTTTCCGTGCTTTTTTGGCGCGGCGCTTCGGATGGAGGGCGTGGACGAGCTGCTCTCTGCTTTGCAGCGCTATACGAAGGAGCCAAGGTACCCGGCGGAATTTTCGGCGCAGGTCTATAAAATCGCGCGGGGCGAAAAAGACGAGCGGCTGACGTTTTTGAAGGTCACGGGCGGAACGCTTGCGGTCAAGCAGGTTCTGCGCGGGGAAGACTGGGAGGAAAAGGCCGACCAGCTCCGGCTCTATTCGGGAAGCAAATTTACCCTCCTGCAAGAAGCGCCCGCCGGGACGATCTGCGCGGTGACGGGGTTAAATCAAACGCAGGCGGGCGAGCATCTGGGAGGCGGCAAGGGCGCGGCTGCGCCGGTTCTCGAGCCGGTGCTCGAATACCGGATGCATGTGGATACCGACGACGTACAGGGGGCGTATTTAAAGCTTCGAAGACTCGAGGAAGAAGACCCGCAGCTGCATCTTCTCTGGGACCATCAGCTGCGGGAGATTCGCGTGCAGCTGATGGGCGCGGTGCAGATGGAGATTTTGCAGAAGCTGATCCAAAACCGCTTTGATCTGTCCGTCAGCTTCGACGAGGGAAATATCGTCTACAAGGAGACAATCGTGGCTCCCGTTGAGGGCGTGGGGCACTATGAGCCCCTGCGGCACTATGCGGAGGTTCACCTGCTGCTCGAGCCCGGCGAGCCGGGGAGCGGGATCGTGCTGGACACCATGTGCAGCGAGGATGTGCTCGCGCGGAACTGGCAGCGGCTTATTTTCACGCATTTGCAGGAAGCCGTGCAGCCGGGGGTTCTGACGGGAAGCCCCGTGACCGATCTTCGCATCACGATCATCTCCGGCAAGGCGCACCTCAAGCACACCGAGGGAGGCGATTTCCGGCAGGCGACGTATCGCGCGGTGCGGCAGGGACTGCGGAAGGCGCAGTCGGTGCTGCTGGAGCCGTGGTATTCGTTCCGGCTGGAGGTTCCGGCAAATTTTGTTGGCCGGGCGATGACGGATTTGGAGCGGATGCACGCGGTCGTTTCTGCGCCGGAGGTGGAAGAAGCAAAGGCTGTCATTTCGGGCGCGGGACCTGTGCGGCTTCTGCGAGGGTACACGGCGGAGGTCACGGCCTATACAAGAGGGCAGGGACGGATCTCCTATCAGCCGGACGGTTATAGACCGTGTCCCGAGCAGGACGAAATTGTGAAGCAAATCGGCTACGACCCGGAGCGCGATCTTTTGCATCCGACGGGCTCGGTCTTTTGCGCGCATGGCGCGGGCTTTGAGGTCAAGTGGGACGAGGTGGACCGGATGGCGCATCTGCCGCTGCTGGATTTTGCGCCGAAGAAGGAGGAGACGCCTAAACGGATCGTCCGTTCGGTTGCATCCGGCGGCGCACCGGAGCTTGAAAAGGAGCTGCTGGCGATTTTCGAGCGGACGTATGGGCAGATCAAAAGACGAGACGTGCTTCCCATGATGGCGCTTCGCTCGCAGGATAAGCGCGAGCTGTTGGCGCAGATGGAGCCCGCGGAGGAGTTTGTGCTGGTCGACGGGTACAACATCATTTTCGCGTGGGACGAGCTCAAGGAGATCGGACGGGACAGTCTGGATGCGGCGCGGCACGTGTTGATGAATTTGCTCTGCAACTACCAGGGTTACCGGGGCTGCAACCTGATTCTGGTGTTTGATGCGTATAAGGTGCCGCAGAACCTTGGAACGGTCGAGAAGTACCACAATATATTTATTGTGTACACGCAGGAGGCTGAGACGGCGGACTCGTATATCGAGCGCGTGACCTATGAGCTGCGCGGGCGGAAAAAGGTGCGTGTGGCGACGTCCGATAACTTGGAGCAGCTGATCATCCTCGGCCACGGCGCGGTGCGCGTCTCAGCCAAGAGCTTCCACGACGAGGTCATGCAGACCCAGCAGGAGATCGAGCGCGTGATTGCGCAGAACAACCAGAAAAGCAAATAGAGCGTTCCGGCGGTATGCATCTGGCGTGCCGCCGGTTTTTGCGTTTGTGCGGCAAAATGCGGCCGGAAGCGATATGATGCGTGATATGACCTGCGCAGCCGGATGCGCTCCGGCAAGCCGAGGAGCCCCGAAGGATCGGAAAATAATCCGCGCCCGCGGCCGGGGATTTTCCTGTTTTTTACGGACAAAGCAACAAAGCGAATCAGGCTGCGCGAGAAAACAGAAGAGCGGAAGGTGGGATATTACCATATGAAAAAGAATATATCATATAAGAAATATGAGATTATGTGGAAAACGATATATTCAATAAGGAAAATTATATCGATAAAAAATTACTAATATTTTGGCGTATTATTTACGGTTTTTTCGTTATATACAAAAGAAAACTTGATTTTTTTGTGAAAATGATTTATGCTTATAAACAAGCGGAACAAATGAAAAAACAGTTTTTTCCGGCAGAATACTAAAAAGGAGAAAACTGGATGGTGAGAAAGCGTGACGGCGGCATGACAAAAACAGGAACGATCGCCTGCGCGGCGCTGGCTCTGGCGCTGACGCTGCTGTTGTGCGGCTGCGCGGAGAAACAGGTATCCACGGAAGTTTTTGCCATGGATACCGTCATGCAGCTCACGGCTTACGGCTCCGGTGCGGAGCGGGCACTGGGTGTTGCGGAGAGAGAACTGGCGAGACTGGACGCGGAGCTCTCGGCGCAGCGCACGTCGAGTGAGATCGCAAAGCTCAACGCAGGCGGCGCATGCGAGAACGAGGAGGTGCTGCGCGTTTTGGCGCGCGCGCTTGAAATTGCAGAACGCACGGACGGCGCATATGACCCGACGGTGTATCCTTTGATGCAGCTTTGGGGCTTTGGAACGGAAAGCGCGCATGTGCCGCAGCAGACGGAAATTTCAGATGCGCTCGGCGCGGTCGGCTATGAAAAGCTTTCCGCCGTGACATCGCCCTATGCGCTGCCAAGCGGTATGGCGGTAGATCTCGGCGGCATCGGAAAGGGCTTCGCGGCCGAAACGCTGCGAACTTGCTTACAGGAGCAGGGCATCCGCTCGGCGGTTTTGTCCCTTGGCGGCAATGTGACGCTCATAGGAAGCAAGATAGATGGCTCCGACTGGACGGTCGGCTTGCAGGACCCCGATGGAGACGGCTGCTTCGGCTATGTCTCCGGCAAGGACGTAAGCGTCGTGACCTCGGGCGGCTATCAGCGGTATTTTGAGGAAAAGGGCAGGCGGTACTGGCATATTTTAGATGCAAAGACCGGCTGGCCCGCCGAGACCGGGCTCAGCTCGGTGACGATCGTGAGCGCGGACGACACCTTGGCCGACGGCTTATCGACGGCGCTTTTTGTGATGGGACTTGACAAGGCAATAGAGTTCTGGCGGGCATCGGACGATTTTGAGGCGGTATTTCTGCTGGATTCCGGCGAGATTTATGTGACGCAGGGGCTGCAGGGCAGCTTCTGGTCGGAGAGAAGCTTTGAGGTGATCGCGCGATGAAGAGCCGGAGCTGGGCAATGTTGTTCGCGGGACTGATCGCGGCGCTGCTTCTTTTGTGGAAGCTGCTTCCCGGAAGCGGCGGCAATACGGTCGGGGTGTATCAGGACGGCGATCTTGTGAAGACGATTTACCTGCCGCACACGGGAGAAACGGAGACGTTCGAGCTTTCCGGCGTTGCAGGCGGCAATACCATAGAGGTTTCCAAGGACGGTGTGCGCGTGATATCCGCCGGATGTCCCGATCAGGTCTGCGTGGCGCATGGATATCTGGTATCCGGCAAGGAGCCGATCATCTGCCTGCCGAACCGGCTGGTGATACGCTTTCTGGAGGATGTGAGGCTTGACAGCGCGGACGCGGTCGCCGGGGGAAGGAGCCTGCCATGAAAAAGCTCAGAAAGCTCACGCTGGCCGCACTTCTGACGGCGGCGGGGCTGGTGGTTTTTGTGATCGAGGCGCAGCTGCCGCCGCTGGCTGCGATTCCCGGGATCAAGCCGGGACTCAGCAATGTGTTTACGATGCTGACGCTTTTCTGGGTGGGGCCCTCGTGGGCGCTTGGGACGATGTTCGTCCGGGTGAGCCTCGGGTGTTTGCTCACTGGGCAGACGATGGCGTTTTTCTACAGCTTGTCGGGCGGGCTTCTCGCGTTTTTCATCATGTGGGCGCTCAAAAAGCCGCTGGGAGAAGAGAAGCTCTGGGTGCTCAGCGCGTTCGGCGCGATGGGACACAACCTCGGGCAGATGGCGGCGGCGCTGTTTATTACCCGCACGGCGGCACTTTTGTATTATCTTCCGGTTCTGATGGTTTCCGCCATCGGGACCGGGATATTTACCGGCCTTTGCGCGCAGCTGGTTTCCCGGCGCGCGCGGCGGGCAGGTTTTCTCAGCAAGTAACATGTATGTTCCAAAATGAACATTTGAGGGAGGAATTTGATTGAAGCGGTACTTACATGGAATCCATGTAGCGGGGCACAAATCGACGGCGCAGATGAGCGCGGTCAAGCTGCCGCTGCCGGATTCGGTGGTCATTCCGATGGCCATGCATATTGGCGCGCCGGCCAAACCGGTGGTCAAGGTCGGAGACTATGTCAAGACCGGGCAGCTGATCGGCGAGCCAGGCGGCTTCGTCTCCGCACCGATCTACGCAAGCGTTTCCGGCACGGTCAAGAAAATCGGCGAGATGCTGGGCTCCAACGGCCGGATGATGCAGACAGTCGAAATTGAGTCTGACGGGTTAGATGCGCGCTGGGAGGGCATTCAGCCGCCCAAGCTCGAGACCATGCAGGACTTTCTGGACGCGGTCCGCGCGAGCGGCCTTGTGGGCCTTGGCGGCGCGGGCTTCCCGACGGTCGTGAAGCTCACGGTTAAGAACCTGGACCAGATCAAGTGCGTCATCATCAACGGCGCGGAGTGCGAGCCCTATATCACCTCCGATACGCGCGCGATGATCGACTACTCGTTCGACGTGATCGCGGGCTGCCGGCTTTTGCAGAAGTTTTTGAAGGTGCCGCGCATTGTTTTCGGCATTGAGGACAACAAGCCCGAGTGCATCGAGCGCTATCGCGAACTGGTAAGCCATGAGCAGAACATGGAGGTCATGCCGCTTAAGGCGATGTACCCGCAGGGCGGCGAAAAAGTCCTCATCTACCACGTGACGGGCGAGAAAGTTCCGGAAGGGAAGCTTCCGTTGGATGTGGGCGCGGTCGTTCTCAACTGTACGACGATCTCTTCGATCGCAAGATATTGCAGAACCGGCCTGCCGCTTGTCAAAAAGTGCGTGACGGTCGACGGCTCGGCGGTCAAAAATCCCATGAATGTGCTTGTCCCGATCGGTATGCGGATGAAGGATGTATTTGAGGCCTGCGGCGGCTTTAAAGAGGAGCCGAAGATGGTCCTTTACGGCGGGCCGATGATGGGTATCGCCGTGCCCAATCTCGAGCAGCCGATTTTAAAGAACACGAACGCAATTCTGGCCTTTGGGGAAGCCGAGGCAACGCCGCCAGAGCCCACGGCCTGCATCAAGTGCGGCAAGTGCATCGCGCACTGTCCCTTGAGCCTGATGCCGTGCGAGATGGAGACGGCATACAAGAAGGGCAACATCGAACGGCTCATGCACCTCAAGGTTAACCTCTGCATGGAGTGCGGCTGCTGCTCGTTCATCTGCCCGGCGCACCGGCCCCTGGTGCAGACCAACAAGCTGGCCAAGGCGCAGGTCATGGCGTATAAGAACGCGCTCAAGGCAAAGGCGGAAGCTGAAAAAGCAAAGCTTGAGGCGGAGAAGCAGAAGGAGGCGGCAAAATGAGTCAGATTGTAGCGGCTTCGCCGCATGTCACAACGAAAAACTCCACAGCGGTCATCATGCGGGACGTTCTCATTGCGCTTTTGCCGGCAGTCCTTGCCGGGTGCGTCGTCTTCGGGCTGCGCGCGCTGCTGGTGGTCGCGGTCACAACGGCGGCCTGTGTCTTCTTTGAGTGGGGCTTTGAAAAGCTCTGCCACACGCCGAGCACGATTTCCGATCTTTCCGCGGCGGTCACGGGCGTTCTGCTGGCGATGACCCTGCCGGTATCCATCCCGCTGTGGCAGGCCGTGTTCGGTGCGCTGGTCGCGATGGTTGCGGTTAAGGGCCTGTTCGGCGGTATCGGCAAGAACTTCGCGAACCCTGCCATTACGGCGCGTATTGTCATGTTCCTCGCGTTCTCGAAGACCATGACGGCGTGGGTCTTCCCGGACGCGGTGTCGAGCGCAACGCCTCTTGCGATGATGGCAAACGGCGAGTCGGTTGACTACCTGACGCTGCTGCTTGGCAACCACGGCGGCTGCCTTGGTGAGACGAGCGCGCTGGCGCTTCTCATTGGCTTTGCGTATCTTCTGATCCGGGGCGTTATCTCGTGGCACACGCCGGTCTGCTTCGTGGGTACGGTGTTTGTTATGAGCCTGATCCTCGGCCAGGACGCGGTGGGGCAGATCCTCTCCGGTGGATTGATGCTGGGCGCGATCTTCATGGCGACGGATTATTCCACGACACCGTCTACCAACTGGGGCAGAGTCCTATTCGGTATCGGCGCGGGCCTTCTCACGGTGCTCATTCGCTTCTACGGCGCGTATGCCGAAGGCGTTTCGTTCGCCATCCTCTTTATGAACATCCTCACGCCTTATCTGTCCAAGTGGACGGAGACGAAACCGTTTGGAGGTGCAGCGGCATGAGTGAAAAACAGGGTATCATCAAAGCGGTCGTCGTTCTGGTTGTGATCTGTCTTGTCATTTCCGGCGCGCTGGCTGTGGTTAATTCCTTTACGGCTCCGGTATCGGCGGCAAACGCCGAAGCAAGAGAAACGGCTGCGCGGCAGGAGCTGATTCCGGAGGCGGGCAGCTTCGAGCAGGTTACGGACGGTCTTCCTGAAAACGTTCTGAGCGCGTATGTCGGAAAAGCGTCTGACGGCAGCGTCGCGGGCTACGTCATTACGGCCTCCGGCAAGGGCTTCGGCGGCACGATTCAGGTCATGGTCGCCATCTCCCCGGAGGGAACGATCCTTCGCTGCAAGACGCTGGACGTTTCCAGCGAAACGAAGACGCTCGGCGGCCAGACGGCAAACGAGAGCTACTATGGCCAGTATGAGGGGCAGGACAGCTCGCTTTCCGGCGTGCAGGCAATCTCCGGCGCAACGATCACATCGACAGCGTACAAGGGCTGCGTGCAGACGGCGTTTGCGGCATATGAAACAGTAAAGGAGGCAGCAAAATGACGAAGCTTCAGAATCTTCTCAAGGGCCTCATCAAGGAAAACCCGGTTCTGGTGCTCGTGCTCGGCACGTGCCCGACGCTGGCCATCTCCACGTCCGTCACGGCGGCGTTCGGCATGGGCATTGCGGCGACCGTGGTTCTGATCCTTTCCAACATGGCAATTTCCGCGCTGCGGAAAATCATCCCTGATACAGTTCGCATCCCGTGCTACATCACGGTCATCGCGGGCTTTGTGACGATCGTTGAGCTCGTGATGGAGGCGTATACGTATGAACTGTATCAGTCGCTCGGCGTGTATCTGGCGCTGATCGTCGTCAACTGCATCATCCTTGGAAGAGCCGAAATGTACGCGAACAAGCACGGCGTGGTCGACTCCGCGATCGACGGCCTCGGCATGGGCCTTGGCTTTACGCTGGCGCTGTGCGCGATGGCGACGATTCGCGAAATTCTGGGTGCCGGCACGTTCTGTGGCATGCCCATCCCATGGTTTAACGACAACCCCATCGGCATTCTCACGATGGCGCCCGGCGGCTTCTTCGTGTTCGGCTGCATGATCGCGCTCGTTAACAAGATCACAAAGGGCAAGGCCATCACGAAAAAAGAGTTCGGCTGCGCGGCCTGCCCGGGCTGCGGGAAAGCTGGCGCTTGCAGCGGGAAGGAGGAAGCGGCGAAATGAAAACGGTACTTTTTGTCATTCTGACGGCCGCGATTACGAACAACTACGTGCTCGTCAAGTTCCTCGGTATCTGTCCGTTCCTCGGCGTTTCCAAGAAGCTCGACCAGGCGACCGGCATGTCCATCGCCGTTATCTTCGTCGAAGTTCTGGCGACGGCGGTCACGTGGCCGATCTATCATCTGCTGCTGGCGGGCAAGGTCGACTTCACCTATATGGAGACGGTCGTGTTCATCCTGGTCATTGCAGCTCTGGTGCAGCTGGTGGAAATCGTCCTCAAACGCTATATTCCGGCGCTTCACAAATCCCTTGGCGTGTATCTGCCGCTCATTACAACGAACTGCGGCGTGCTCGGCGTGACGATGAACAACATTTCCGACGGGCTCAATTACGGCGACTCGCTTCTGACGGCGCTCGGCTGCGGCCTCGGCTTCTTCATGGCGATGGTCATCTTCTCGGGTGTTCGCTCCAGAGTGGAAGATGCGGAGCCGCCCAAGAGCTTCGAGGGTCTGCCCATTACGCTGGTTTCGGCTTCGATCGTTTCGCTGTCGTTCTTCGGCTTCTCGGGCGTGCTCGACCGGCTGTTCGGCGGTTAAGGAGGGAAATGCAATGAATGAAATTCTGATTCCCATTCTGGCTGTTACGATTATCGGCCTCATCTGCGGCGTGGGTCTGGCGGTTGCGTCCCACGTGATGGCGGTCAAGGAAGACGAGCGCTTCCCGGCCATTCGTGAGTGTTTGCCCGGCGCAAACTGCGGCGCATGCGGCTTTACCGGCTGCGACGGCTACGCGAAGGCGCTGCTTACCCCCGGCACGAAGACGAATCTTTGCGTCCCCGGCGGCGCTGAGGCGGCAAGAAAGCTCGCGGAGGTGCTCGGCGTGGAGGCCGAAGCTGTCGAGCCTAAGGTCGCGATCGTCCGCTGCGGCGGCGACTGCGAGCACACATCACCCAAGGAAGACTACCGCGGCATTGCCTCGTGTCAGGCGGCAAAGCTGTTCTTCGGCGGCAAGGGCACGTGCACGTATGGCTGCCTCGGCTTCGGAGACTGCGCAAAGGTCTGTCCGCATGACGCGATTTCCTGGAACAACGGCATTGCGGCCATCGACCAGTCCGTCTGCGTCGGCTGCGGCCTTTGCGCCAAGACCTGCCCGCAGCAGGTGATCGCGATCATTCCGCAAAGCGCGAAGACGGCGGTGCTCTGCTCGAACCACGACAAGGGCGCGCTCACCCGCAAGGCATGCAGCGCAGGCTGTATCGGCTGCATGAAGTGCGTCAAAACCTGCGAGCACGACGCAGTGCATGTTGAGGGTAACCTCGCGTCGGTCGACTATGAAAAGTGCGTCGGCTGCGGCGCGTGCGCACAGGCCTGCCCGACGGGCGCTCTGCACGATCTTATCGCGAATGTAGAAGCGAAGGCTTGCTGAATTTTTTGATGGCGGTACAACCCCCATCTCTGCAATGCGGAGATGGGGGTTCTTCCTTCCCTACGGAAATTCTGCGGGTTTTCTCTCGTTGCAAAATCAGGGAAAATGGCGTATGATAGGGAAAAAGGACGGAAAGGGCGGGGCGGTATGAAACGAACCGACGAACAATTGCAGGAGCTTTTGCTGCGCAAGCTCTCGAAGGCCGGGCGGCTGCGGCGCAAGCAGCTCATTGAGGCAGGCATTGCGGTGCTTGGCATGGAGCGGGGGGCGGACGCGGATTTAAGCCCCGGTGCGCCGCTGACGATGATGAAGAGTCGGCTCGGCATGGTGCTGACCGGGCTCATCCACGCGGGCTCCATCCGTGAGGACGAGGCTGGTTTTTTGCAGCTCGAACGGGCACAGGACATCGAGTTTGCTCCGGCGGCCATCCGCGCATTTATCACCCGGACGCTGGAGGAAAAGGGGATGCTTGGCAAGCAGGAGCTCTACCGGCTGGCAGAAATCCATTTCGGGACCGACAGAACCGCGACGAAGCAGGACGACAATGCCCTGCGAAGCGTCATGGGAAGGTGCCTTGTCGAGATGGAAAAGGAGCGCGCCGTCGTGAAAACCACGCGGGGCTACCGGCCGGGCGCACCCGGCGACTATCCGGCGACGGAGCTTGGCGGGTATCTCCGGCAGGCGGCCGAGGGCGGGGATTTAAAACGCTGCTTCCTGGAGGCCATCCACACAAAGGGCGGCGAATGGTTCGAGAGCTACTGCGTGCGGCTTTTGCGGGCGTATTATTTATCGGAGGGCAAGCTTGTCGACGAGGGCTTTGTCACGGGAGGGTCGGATGACGGCGGCATTGACGGCGTGATCCACACGACGGACGATCTTGGTTACCGGGAGACCGTGCTCATGCAGATGAAAAACCGCCATGCGGTCATGACGGCGAAGGACGTGCGCGAGTTTTACGGCGCGGTCTGCGCGGAAAACGGTTCGCGCGGCATTTTCATCACGCTCTCAAGCTTCCACCCCGAGGCGCAGAAGCTTTTAGACAAGGTCGATAATCTCACGGGCGTGAACGGCGACAAGCTCTTTGAAATCGCAAGGCGCTGCAAGCTGGGACTCATTGAGAAAAACGGCAGGCTCTGCATTGACGAGGCGCTGCTGCTCAATACGTAAAATGACGAAATGGAATGAGAAAAAGGGAAGGCTTAAGGCCCCCTGCTGGTAAGACAGTAAAACTCAAAATTCTTGGAACAGGCATGATCTCGGTCATGCCTGTTCCGCTTTTAGCAGTTCATCCACGGGAATGTAGCCCACAAGGTCGTACTCGATATGTACCTTCTGTCTGCGTTTGCCGCTGGACTTGTTAGGTGCTTCTACATAGACCGCCTTGGCAAGCTCTCTGAGGGCATAGGGAGTCAGTTCCGTGAGGGTGCTGTTCCTCTTTACCCGCTGAACAAACTGCTCTATATTCTCTGCCTGTTGTTCCTGTTCATGAATTTGCTGTTGCAGACCTTTGACCTCGGCTTTGAGGTCTTTCTGTTCCTCGGTGTAGTTCCTACTCATCATGGCAAAGCGTTCATCGTCCAGCCGACCGGCTACATTGTCCTCGTAAATGCGGATGAAAAGACGGTCAAGCTCTCCGATTCGCTTCTCAGCCTGTGCCAGCCGCTTTTGATACAGCCGCAGCGATTCCTCGCTCTGTATGCGAAGCTTTTGCTCCATCTCGGAACAGAAATAGGCCTCGTAGCGAGTGACTACCGATATGACCTCCTGAATGTGCTTCCAGACGATTTGTTCCAGCACAACAGCACGGATATAATGTCCGCTGCACTTGTCCTTGTTGGCACGATGGGTGGAGCAGATGAAGAAGTCCTGCCGCTTTTCAAAATAGCTGGTGGTGGAGTAGTAGAGCTTCTGCTTGCAGTCATTGCAGAACACCAAGCCGGAAAACATATTGCTCTTTCCCGTCGCTGTTCTGCGGTGCCGCTGCTGCCTGATCTCCTGCACCTTATCAAAGACTTCCAGAGAGATGATCGCCGGGTGGGTGTTATAGAAAATCTTACGATTCTCCATCGGATTCTCCCGCTGCTTCTTGTCCCAGATGGAGTTGGTGTAGGTCTTGAAATTGACCGTACAGCCTGTGTACTCCATGTATTCTAGGATG
>ENA-OWRJ01003306-OWRJ01003306.1-human-gut-metagenome-genome-assembly--contig:-NODE-3306-length-12013-cov-2.273457_pt1 | contig 12013 bp, 16 predicted proteins | sample MGYA00248269_ERZ651897 | MGnify/ENA primary metagenome ERZ651897 (study PRJEB26924, sample SAMEA4378252) | human gut metagenome | biome: human gut; feature: human-associated habitat; material: faeces...
TTAGTGTCAACGATTTGCCCGTGTAACACTTCATCCCCGGTGGATAACATTTCCACTTTTAACATGGTTATCTCCTGCTTTTGTTATCGAATCACTATAACGCAAAGGGAGATAAGGCGTAGTAAGAAACTGAATGGCGCGACAGAATGCCGCGCCGGAAGGGATCAGAAACTGGCGTTAACCCCAACATACGGGCCGTCAGCCACGGCGTTGTCGCGGTTACCGTCTTTACCCGACAGATTCAGGTAGCGATAACCCGCCTCAATACTGACTGGACGCATAATGGTGTAACGCGCGCCAGCATTCGCTTCCTCATAACTTTGAATACCGCTGGAGAGCGAATCCGGAGAGTAGTAATACTCGCCAAACAAACGGAAGCTGTTGCCAATTTTCCACTGCAAACCACCTCCTACCGCTGCGGCATAACCTTCATCGCCGTAATTCGGGTTGGTGTAAACGCCTTTTCCGCCAACGGTCGCCATTAACGGCCCGAGAGGCAGATTCAACCCCAGCCCCACGCCAGCGACGTCACCGTCGTCGTCGTTATGTGTCCAGTTACCGCTTAACGCCAGGCCCGTCGATTCAGTCCCAAAACCGACACCAATATTGGTGTATTCTTTACCCGCCTGGCCGCTGATGCTCATTGCATTGACCGATGCAGAAACCAACAGCATTCCGGCCAGACCTGCTAGCGCAATTTTTTTCATTATCCCCTTTCCCACAAGCAATTAATCAAAATTCCCAAAGCTGCGGGATTGTACTGCCTGGCACAGAGGATTCAATGAGCGAAAAAAGGGATCTAGTCACTTATTGTAACTAAATACTTCTTAAATAATTAAACGCCGAAAAAATAAACACACTTTATCGATACACACAAAAATAATAATAACAAAAGGAGAAAACTTTATGAAGGAAAACGATGTTATAACAATTACTTTGAAAGGAAAAGATGCCAAAAAGTATTTTCTTGAAAGAACTACTGAAAAACTGGGAGTTCGGTTTCAAGAAATTCCTAAAGATTCACTAATCCTTGAGGAAATAGGAAGCTCAAAAATGGCTGTTGAAATTTTTAAAGACGCTTTGGAAATGAACTTTCTTGAAGATGTAGATTTCAAAGTTGGAAAAATTACTAAACAGAATGAAGGAGAAAATGTAGAATCCGAGAATCTTCCAATCAGCACTAATGGAAAACCAAACAGAAACGGCTTAGGAGATGATCAAAGAGAAATCTTAAGATTTATGGAAAATCACAGAGGAGAAGAATTTTCCATAAATAGCTTATCAATTGCTACAGATTACATAAAATCTAAGTTAAGAATAATACTTCCAAGTTTGGTAAAAAGAAATCTCATTGAAAGAAAAAAATTCAAGAATAGCTATGTATACTTTTGCATAGCAGAAGATAAAACTGTTGATGAAAATGTAGAATTAATTCCTGAAACCACAGAAATGGAATCAGACCAATTAGATATCGAAGATTCAATATCAATGGAAAAAACTACAGAAAAAACCTCTGAAACATTGGAGGAAAAAGCTCTTGCTAAACAATCAGCAGAAACTAAACGAATCCGAGAGCTTTTCACAATACCAAAGTATCTTCATATTCTGAATAATATTTTTAAAAATGATTCTTTTAGCGTTGAAGCAATCAGACGTAAATGTAATCACGAAGAAGCAACCGCACTAACAGAAGTAATAAGAGTATTATCCGGAGAAGCTATTCAATACTCCCCAGATGATGATGACATATATAATGTCAATATCATCTGGCGAACATATTCGTTGGTCAGACTTGGACAAAAAGACATTGAAACAGAAAACTCACCAGAAATATTAGAGCTTTTGTTAACTAAAGGCTTAATTTATGAGGAACCCGAAGGAAAATATAATATTGTAATGTAACTATATACTAATCCCGCCTATGCACTGTAGTGCTTAGGCGGGACTCTTTCATTTCACTTTCACTCCTATCAAATACATTAAATCAACAGCCTGAAATGGTTCTATTATCGCTCCTTTTATATCTTCTATCGAAATTGCAATCCCCTCTATCTTGCAACTTGACAAATCAATTTTATTTAAACTTGTTTTTAAAAATTGTGCTTGTGTCAAATCCACATTATTGAAATATATACTTTTTGTTTTGGTCTCCTGAAAATAACTATTTTTTAACAATGTGTCTTTAAATAAACATTTATCTATACTAGACATTGATAAACTTGCATAACTTGCATTTACGTCTTGGAATGTAACATTATATAAAACATTTTCTATAAAATTGCATCCTGTAACTTTGCAGTTATAAAATTCACATTTAATAAAAGTACATTCATTAAATACTGTATTTGAAAAGTTACACTGAGTAAATTTTACATTTCTAAATGTAACTTTTTCTATAGTTATACTTTGTAAAATAATATTATCAAATTCACAATATTCAAATTCATTATCATATAAATTAATGCTATATTCTTCATTTTCAAATGTACAATATTCTACTCTCTCATCTTCTATTATACTTTCTAATTTTTTATTACCAAGTTGTGATTTTAATATTGGCATTTTTTATACTCCCTACATTTTGATATTTTTCTAAAGTTCTACAAATTCAACTTTATTTCCATTTTCTTTTATTATTTCAACCAAATCTTCCACTTTTAGCCATACTGTTGCCGTATTATCATTTGGGTGAACACCGATTATTTTTTTATCATTAAGGAAATCCTTATCTAAATAAAATTTTACTTTTAATTCCTTATCATTTAATAGACCAAATGGACTTACTGAGCCTGGAATTAAATTCATAATGTCCATTAAATCTTGTTCTGATGCAAAACTTAAAGGTCTTGTTCCATTTTTATTTCTAAATTCTTTTAGATTAACTCTTTTATTTCCTCTAACAGTTATTAAATAATAATTTCTTTTTTTATCATCGCGAATAAATAAATTTTTTGCATCATATTCTGGATATGGTACTTCAATTTCTGATAGTTCTTCCATATTGAAAACTGCCTTATGTTCTGTTATTTCGTACCATATATTTTTATTTTTTATAAAGTCATATATTGCTTGTTTATCCATATTTTCTCACTTTCTAATTATATACGTTTTTTTTATTAAAAATTTCTTATGTTTATTTTACAATATTATTTTATTTTCGTCTACAATCTTTTATCATTTTTACAAAAATAAAGATTAGACTTTTACATCTAATCTTTGTTAAATTTAATCATCTTACTTTAATACCCACCTATCATTTACATATTCTCCAATTAAATCAGACTTCAAACAAACTGCTGGTCTAATTGCACGAGTTTTAGTATTATAATTGTTATTATCAACATATGGCCACCAGCTAATATTTACTATTTGATTACCTGTCATAGTTGCATTTGGAGAAGCTAACCAATAGCTGTTGCAATTGCCTTCATCTACTGTTTCCTTGTGTGGAAAATACAAATTATTATTAGTATCTGCTTCTGCATATCCCGTACATTTTTCCAATACCTTAGGAGGTACATTTAAATCAATAGGATTATTTTCAATTCCAACAAAATAGCCATATTCGTTTGTATTGTTGCAATATAACTTTTCGTCAGGATATTTCTCGTTCCAGCTCGCCATCCACATCTCAACTGTTGCTCCCCCTATTGCATAATCAGCATATTTATTCACAAAATCATTCCAATTGTTAGTATTTAGTAATGTTGATACACATTTTGAATTATCATATGTATTATTTAAAGAGTATGAAGTTGCTTTAAATAATTTATTTTGTAAAGTTTTTTGCATATCAGGAACATTCTCCCAATATACACTGTACACTCCATTTTTTGTCATTCCTAAATTATTTACATTAATTTTATCATTAGGTACATAGTCACTTGAAATTATAAATACCTTATCTCCTTCACAATAAAGTATTTTCCAATCATCAATACCATTTGCACTATATTCGACTTTATCACCATAATTTTTAGATGTTATTTGATACCCAAATGTTTTTCCGACTACCGCCTTTCCTGAAGATGGTATTTTCACATACCAGTATTCATTTTCATCTTTTCTTTTATACTTTAAAGTTGATATACCATTTTCAACATAGTTAAAGTCTTCTATATCTCCATTTAATGATAATTCGTTTTTTAAATTTTCTAGATAATAACTAGATTTATCTATATTTTTATTAATACTTATATACTCTGTAGATTTTACTGCACTCCAAGCCATAGATACTTTTTCTTCAATCGATGCCTTTTCAGTTTCTTCTTTTGCTTTTGTTGCTTGATTTAAAATTCCATTTTGTCCTGTTAACATTGATATTGAAACTCCGTGCTAAAATTAATAGAACTATAATTGTTACCACTAGGGCAATTAAGGTTATTCCTTTCATTTTTTCTTCTTTTTTATAATAATTTTTATTCATATTTTTACTTCCTTTCTTTTGTATTTTCCGTTTTATAAATCAATTTCTTGCTAATTTATAAATTGTATATAGCAACGTCTACGTTGTTAGTTTATCATAAATATATAATAAAATCAATAAAAATAAAAAAGTTGAGGAAATTTGTTTATGAAAAACACTATAAAGTATAATGGCAAATTAAATGCTATAGGTAGTACAATAAAAGAATATAGAATTAAAAATAATATGACTCAAAAAGATTTGTCTGAAAAAGCTCAATTGTATGGTATAGACCTAAATAAAAACTCTTTGCAAAAAATTGAAAGAGGAGATAGAGTTATAAAAGAATATGAATTAGCCTTTTTTTCAGTAATATTCAATGTTTCAGCTGATGAATTGTTAAAAATATGCAAAGATGAGTATAAAAAATAACTAATTGTAAAATTTCAACAATTAGTTATTTTATTTTCACACCTATCTCCCCAAAATTAACACTTCTTATCCCCATGTTTATATGGTCTTGTTTCATTATACTCCATCTTTTCTAGTATAATTTTTTCCAAATCAATATCATTTCCACCACAAAAATCAAATATTCTTATTACAACATCTGCTAATTCTGATGGTATACCACAAGGTTTAGTTCCGTTCTCATAATATGTTTCATTTAAACCTCTCCCATGTCTATATTCCTCAAAAGCTTCTGAAAGTTCTGTATGCATTAACGCAATTACTTCTCCAAAATTTCTTTCTTTTTCCCAAAAACCATGCTTTACACTATTATTATGTGCTATTTCTACTAATTCATTTATTGTTTTTTTCATTTTAACAATATATCCTCCTGTTAATTAAAATATGGTCGTAATTACTTTTAATTATCTGTTAATAATTTGTATTCTCCAATATTAGGCTCTACAAAAACCTCATCATCAACATTGTCATTTTTAATGTTTCACCGTTTATTTCTCTTTCTGTGAACATCGCTTGTTTGTTATCTTTTTTGTAATAATCTATTTTAATACTGGCATTGTCACCTGCTTCTGTTAAAGATGATATATGATAATTTTCACTGTTTTCATATTTTGAAAATTTGTTTTGTAATTTTCTTATTATAGTAAAATTTCTAATTACATATATAAAAAATATAACAACTAGTACTAAAATTATTATTCCTATTATTTTTAAAACTTTTTTCTTGTTCATAAAAATTTTCCCTTTTCATTTGATTCTATTTTTTTCTTTATATCATAAATGTTAATAATTTTCAACCGCTTTAATCATTAAATCTTAATAAATATCCATCTGGATCTTGTATTAAAAATTCTTTGTCTTTATATATTTTATTATTTACTTTGTATTCACTTATTTTTAAATCCACAAAAAATTTAATATTTTTATTTTTCAACGAATTATATAATTTTTCTACATCTTTTATAGACATACTTATATTTATTCCATTTCCATAAGGATATTTTAATTCTCCAACATTCCAATTACCATTTATTTCTTCTATCATAATTTGGTTTTCTTCTAGTTGTATAAAACAAAATTTGTCCTCTGGTCTTTCATAAATAATTTTAAATCCTAACTCTTGATAAAACTTTTTGCTATTTTCTATATTTGAAACACTTAATTCCGGAATTAGGCTATTAAATTTAATTTCTTCATCCATATAGTTTTCCACCTATAAACTTTCTATCTCTTATCAATATTTTAATATGACTAAACCAAGATTTATATGTTGCACCATACCAATGTTTTACATTTGCTAAAAATACATTCCTACTGTATCCACATAATATCCTCTCACTTCCTCTTAAGCCTCAAAGCATTAAAAATAACCGTCAAACTACTAAACACCATAGCTAAACTTGCAATCATAGGATTTATAGAAATACCCAATGGTTTAAAAAATCCAATAGCAACAGGAATCATCAAACAATTATAGAAAAATGCCCAAAACAAATTCTGTTTAATATTTCTTACAGTTTTCTCGCTAATTCTAACTAGCCTTAAAACTGAAGCTAAATCATTTCTAGTTAAAATAACATCACTTGAATCCATTGCAATATCTGTACCACTTTTTACACTAACACCAATATCGGAATTTGTTAAAGCAGGGCTATCATTTATTCCATCTCCACACATCATAACCTTTTTGCCTTTTTCCTTAAGCATTTTAATTGTAGCAGACTTTTGATGTGGCAAAACATTTGAAATAACTTCTGTTATGCCAAGTTCATTTCCTATTTTTTCAGCAGTTTCCTTGTTATCACCTGTAAGCATAATAGTACTAATATTATGTTCTTTTATCTCTTTAATAACACTTTCTGCATTTTCTCTTACAATATCATTTACTCCTATTAATGCTAAAATCTCATTTTCATTTGCAACATAAATGATACTATTTCCATTTATCGCTAAATTTTTTTCATCTTCTAAATGATTGTTTTGAATAGAAAATTTTTCTATTATTTTTCTATTTCCTAATATTATCTTCTTATTGTCTATTGTTCCTACTATCCCAAAACCTGCAAGATTTTCAAAATCTTTAACATCAACTTTTGAAATTTTATGTTCTTCTATATAATCTACAAAAGCCTTTCCTATTGGATGTGTCGACTTTTCTTCTATGTTTCCTGCTAAGCTCATCAAATCATTTTCAGAAAGATTACTATAATTATATATTTTTGAAATTTTTAATTTTCCATAAGTTAATGTTCCTGTTTTATCAAATACTATTGTATCAATTTTAGATGCATTTTCTAAAATTTCGCTTTTCTTTACTAATATTCCATTTTCAGCACAAACACCTTCACTCACTACTATTGCAAGTGGAGTTGCTAAGCCTAAACTACAAGGACAGGCAACTACTAAAATAGTAATAAATGTGCTTAAAGCTGTCCCTATTTCATATCCTAAAATTAAATACGCTATAAATGTTAAGATTGCAATTACAATAACACTTGGCACAAAAATACCAGAAATTTTATCTGCAATTTTAGCTATCGGAGCCTTTGTATTACTTGCTTCTATAACCAATTTTACAATTTCAGATACAGTAGATTCTTTTCCAATTCTTTCTGCTTTGTATTTTATAAATCCATCAAAATTTAGACTTCCCGCAATTACTTTTTCTCCTTTTGCCCTTGCTACTGGTTTGCTTTCCCCTGTTATAAAAGATTCGTCTAAATGCGTGCTTCCTTCTATAATTTCTCCGTCAACTGCAATTTTATCTCCTGCTTTTGAAATTACAATATCTCCTTTTTTTATTTCATCAAGAGTTACTTGTTTTTGAACTCCGTCTACCTCAATAATTGCCTGATTTGGTGTAATTTGAGTTAATTTTTGTATTGCTTCTTTTGTTTTGTCTTTGCTTATTCCGTCAATATATCTTCCAAGTTTTACAAAATAAATTATTATTGCAGAGGATTCGAAATATAAGTTCATTGTAAAATGCAAGTTTCCTCTTAGTACCATATACATACCATATAAGCTATATATAAAACTACTTATAACACCTATTGACACAAGTGTGTCCATATTTGGTATTTTATGAATTAAGTTTTTATATCCATTTTTTAAAATATCAAATCCATATATTAAAAATGCAATTGTTAATATTAGTAGACTTACTGTGTAGTTTATTGGGTTATAATGTGGGTCTAAAAAGCTTATAATAGGTAAATTTATCATATGCCCCATTGCAATATACATTAAAATAATTGCTAAAACTGTAAAAATAATAAATTTCTGTTTTTCTTTTTTATTGTTTTTTTCTATATTTATTTCTTTAAATATTCCTAAACTTTTAAATCCTGCTTGTTTTATATATTTTTCTATTATTTCTTGATTTAAAATTTTTTCGTCATATGTTATTGTAGCATTTGCCATAACTAGGTTTACACTTGCATTAAATATTCCGTTTTGCTTATTTAAATATTTTTCTAAACCGTTTGAACAAGCACTACATGTCATTCCATCAATTGATAAAATTAGATTTTTCATATTTTTATTCCTCTATTTCATATCCAATATCTATTATTTTTTCCTTTATTTTAGAAATATCTAAATCTTCTTTTGATGTTACTGTTACAATTCCAGTATTATGGTCTGCATCTACTTTTTCTACTCCTTCTATTAAAGATACAGCTGATTTTACTCTATTTTCACATCCTGCACACATCATTCCATTTATTTTTAATTTTATTTCTTTCATTTTTATCATCCTTCCTATCTATTAAATTTCTTAAACAATCTTACCAACTCATCGATTACTTCCATATTTCCTTTTTCTAAATCATCAGCCACACAGGAATATATGTGATTTTCTAATATATGGTTAGATAAACTTTTAACCGAATTTTCTATTGCTGATAATTGTATTAATATATCATTACAATATTCATCATTTTGTACCATTTTATTTATTGCAGTTAATTGACCTGATATTCTGTTTATTCTATTTGTAATAATCTTCTTTTCATCTTCACTTCTTACAGTTTTTCTTTTATGACATTCGTCCATTTTCCCACCTCATTAAGTATTATATACCATATATGGTATTTTGTAAATAAGGGGGTATAGTGTTATCTTTGCCTATATTTAGCTATTTATACGTGCCTTAAAATATCATTTTTTAAATCCTATTATTCACATACTCTTTAGCACATTTTCTTATATCCTCCATTTGTTTTTTAGTAATATCATTTTTATATTGGATTCTATCAACTAATATATCAACATATCCTTTTTCCTTTATATATTGTAGTGATACATCAAAATAAAGGTCAAAAATAAATGCAATAACACAAACCCAATAATCAATTTGAGTTTCTCTATCACCAAGTTTTATACATTTATGTTTCATAAAATCTTCATAGACTTTTGATGATACAACTTCATAATTAATAGTTTCTGGATTATACTTGCTTGGAAATATATTTTCAAAGTTTTCTTTTTCTTTAACTCTAAAATTATCCAATTTGTCTGCATCTCTAATTATTTTACTATGTAGCAATTCGATTTCGCTTAATCCTTCTTCTATTTTGTATTTATTGTGATTATATATTGCTTTTTCTATTATTTTATAGTACTTTTCATCTATGCCAAATTTTTTTATTAAATTATCTTCAAACAAAACTTTTACACCATAATCTGCATGATTAAATTCCTCGCTATCTAGAAAATCTTTTGTTTGCTTTACTTGTTCAAATCTTCCAATGTCATGTAATAATCCAATTATCTTTGCTAAAGCAATATTTTCTTTATCTAACCCAAGATTTTTTGCTATATATTCACTTTTTTCTACAACTTTATATGTATGAATTACTTTCAGCTTTATACTTCCATCTTCTAAATCGTAATTTTCCAAATATTCTTTAAATGCTATTTCTGCAATTCCATATTTAATCATAATTTTTCTTTTCTCCAATCTTATTTTTTATATATTTTATCATACTTCTTGCAAAAAAATATAGTAAAATCTAAATGACTTTACTATATTTATATTTTTCTAACCTAACGCCGCATCCAATATCATCATAACTACAAAACCAATTGCCACACCAATTGTTCCAATATTAGAATGTTCCCCACTTTGTGACTCAGGAATCAATTCCTCAACAACAACATAAATCATTGCTCCAGCTGCAAAAGCCAACAAATATGACAAAATTGGAACAACCGAATTTGTAAGTAATATTGTAATTACTGCTCCTATTGGCTCCACAATTCCAGATAAGGTTCCATATAAAAATGCTTTTCCCTTTGACATTCCCTCAGCCTTCAAAGGCATTGAAATAATTGCTCCTTCTGGAAAATTTTGAATTGCAATACCAATTGCTAATGCAAAAGCCCCAGCCATTGTTATTCCAGTATTTCCAATTAAAGCTCCTGCAAAAGAAACACCAACAGCCATTCCCTCTGGAATATTATGAAGTGTTACCGCAAATACCATCATAGTTGTTTTCTTTAATTTCGTTTTTATTCCCTCAGGCTTAGTACTTTCTAAATGTAAATGTGGAATTACACTATCTAAAACTAGTAAAAATACAATACCTAATAAGAATCCCACTGCTGCTGGAACCCAAGGTGTAATTTTTTGTTCTGTTGCCATATCTATTGAAGGTATTAATAATGACCATACAGAAGCTGCAATCATAACACCCGAGGCAAATCCAAGCAATATTTTTTCTACTTTTTTATTTAATTTATTTTTCATTAAAAATACCATTACACTTCCTAAAGTTGTTCCTAAAAATGGTATCATTAATCCTACAAATATATTCATTATTACTCATTTCCTTTCAAACTTGTTACCATATCTATTTTTCTAATCTTCTTAGCCAATATCTTAGAAACAACATAAGAAATCACAAAAGTTCCAATAGCTGCCAAAACATAACTTACAAAATTTATATGTGCTCCAAAATCATAATGTTCTTCTATTGCCGTTTTAAATAGCCAATCTGTTAAATAAAATCCTGCAGGTAATCCTAAAATTATAGATATAACAGATACAATATTATTTTGTCTAATAAATATCTTTTGAATTTGTTTGTCCTTAAATCCTAAAACCTTTAATGTTGCAAATTGATATTGTTTTTCTGTATAAGAAAGTATTCCTAAATTGTAGATAATTACTGAACCTAAGATAATTGCTATAACAATAATAAGTACAAGCATTGTTTTCATTGTTTCTAGCATTCCATTCATTCCCTCTTTTAATTTATCTATGTTGGATATTACTGTAACACCTGCAATATCTTTATTTTCACTTAAATCTACATTGGTATATAAAGAATCTGGTTTATATTCAATATCTAAGCTCTCTAAATATTTTCTTGTCATTGTAAGATTTTGATTTTGTGGGTCTTTGTTAAATCCAACTATTTTAGATGTATAATATTTATTGTTTCCAGAAACATGCCATAAAATTTCATCACCTATGTTGTATCCTTTAGTTTTTGCTAGTTTATATGTAATATATACACCATCATCATTATCTACATTTATAAATTGGTCTTTATTGTCAACAAATCTAACATAGTCTTTACTATCTGTTACAAAAATATTATTACTTTCGATATTTCCATCATTATCTTTTACTTCTATGTATATGCTTTGAGATGTATTATCTCCATATTTGTCAGTTAATTCCTTTAGTTTTTCTTTACTAATGTCTGATTTTAAGCTTAATTTATATTCAAAATTGAAAATTCTATTAAACTGTAAATCTATAAAATAATTCATACTATCAAGCATTCCCAAGCTACATACAATAAGCATTGCACAAGCTGTAATTCCTACAATACCAGTAATTGTTCTTGCTTTATTTCTGAACATATCTCTTATGTTCCATTTAGTATTAAAGCTCATTTTTTTGAATATTCCTGTTGTCGTTATATTTCTGATTTTCCAGCGGCAGTTTATGGAGGGGTTGACGGAAGGAGCGGTAAAGGGATGAACGAACTGAGCACGTTCAAGGGCCGATATGAGCCTGGCGAATCAATCAAACTGCATTTAACCCATCAGACAACGGCTGATCATCTGGAATGGAGCCTTTTCCATTTGGGGAAAGAAATTCAGCAGGGAACAAAGCCGGTT
>ENA-OWRJ01003310-OWRJ01003310.1-human-gut-metagenome-genome-assembly--contig:-NODE-3310-length-11998-cov-7.933183_pt1 | contig 11998 bp, 13 predicted proteins | sample MGYA00248269_ERZ651897 | MGnify/ENA primary metagenome ERZ651897 (study PRJEB26924, sample SAMEA4378252) | human gut metagenome | biome: human gut; feature: human-associated habitat; material: faeces...
AGCGAAAGCGTCCCGTCCAAAAATGGATGATACCTTGCTAAACCGGGACATCTCAAACACTCCTTCAGGCATGTATTCATCAGAGACCTAACAAAATAAGAAATTACGTAAAAACACTGCGCTCTACGGCAATTGTCTTAGTTTCTTGATGGCAGAATAATTTACGTTATTGGCTGCAAATTAGTTATTGTCTTACTGACATAATAAGCAATATGTGACAACATGATAATTTTTGATGTGCGAAGTTTGAGTAACTATATTGTAGTAGGAAAGGATGTTAGATGATTATGAAATTGGATGAAGAATATTTCCGACAAGAACAGCAAAAAATCCGATCCTTTATCGGGACCGGATTATTTACACTTTCTGTTATTCTGATCGCAAGTCTGGCAATCGTGTACAGCCAGAAAAAACTGCCTGCAGATAAATCTGTCATGTCAAACAGTTTGATACATAACAAGGAACTGCCGATTTATTGCGTTGATACCAAAAAACCGGTTGTCGCATTGTCATTTGACGCTGCGTGGGGAGCGTATCGCTCATTGAACACTATCTTTGTGCCGCCCCACTTCTTCCACATGCTGACTAAAAAGCATCGTCATTTCTATATTAATTGTTCACTTTATGATGCACTTCCGTCGTACTTGCCGTCAGCGGCAGGAATGTATAACCATGCTTTTTACCATATTTGATGATCTTATCTAATGCTCCAAGCATCTTATCATTCTTATAAAAATCATGCATTAACACAACATTTCCCCGACCTTTTATCAGTCCTGTAGTCACGTTGCGATACACATCATTTGCATTTTTAGCCGTGTCCGAGTCGCAGGAAGCAACATTCCAATCAAAATAATGATAACCCCAGCTGGAAATATCTTTGGTGATTCTCGTCATAATTCCCGGATTATATCGGCTGACCGTATTAGAACTTCCTCCCGGAAAACGGCTTAACGTACACCAAACACCGTATTTCTTAAAGAAAAGATTGCGAAGCTTATCCAAATTTTGCTTGTACACTTTCTTGGACTTGTAAACGATGTTATATTTATGCTGATAACCATGCATAGCAAGGGTATGTCCCTCGTCGATCACGCGTTTCGTCAGATCAAAATCTTTTTTCGCCGGTTTCAACTCAAAAAAGGTTGCCTTGACATTATTTTCCTTTAGAATGTCTAAAACCTTCGGTGTCGTATAACGATTTGGTCCGTCATCAAAGGTCAGATACACAATATTTTTAATCTTTTTGTTGACTGTCAGATCACAACGATATGTGTGCTCTGCGCCCTTTCCGTAGATCGTTGTCGTGCCAACCTTTTTACCGGTAACAACACCATCTGCATCAACGGTGGCGATCGTTTCATCTGCGCTTGTCCAGCTGACACCGCTTTCTTTATTACTAAAAAGAATCGGTAACTTCTCACCTTTCATCATCGTAAATGTCGGATACACCATGCCGCGCTTTTTGATCTTTAATGCACTGCTGCTCTTTTTGCCATCCTTAGTCACAGTAATCGTCGTTTTTCCTGCTTTGCAAGCGTGGACAATCCCCTCCGGTGACACAGAGGCTACTGAGGTATCTGCGATCACATATTCCGCTTTTTCTTTTTCCTCCAGCTCATACTGCTCTCCCAAAAACAGCGTATATGTCTTCTGCTTATCTGCGTCTGTGTTGTTTTTCACAGCTTTTTCCTTTTGAACGGCAGAATTGTTCGCCTTTTTGTCGCTCTTACAAGCTGTCATGCTGACGCAAAGCGAGCTCGCAAGCACCACCATCAACCCCATTTTTACCCATTTTTTCATCATTCTCAAACCTCCTATGTATTGATATCTCTTGGCTCTTTGATGTGTTCTATCACACACGCAGCCATTATGCTTTTCATTCGCATCTGTTCTAGCATACACCATATTTCGAATAAAATCCATGAAATTAATGTAATTATTTACATATATCTATGTATTTGCTGCAGCCGCCTGTCATATAGTAATACTAATCACCAACAAGCTCCTAAAGAGCTTTCGGAAATGAGGATCCTTATGAGAAATAACCGTTGGGCGTTTTACATAAGACTGAGCCGCGAGGACGGTGACCGCGCAGAAAGTTTAAGTGTCGTGCACCAAAAATTGAAGCTTTCCGAGTATGCTAAGACGCACCCGGAACTGACACCGTATAGCTGGTATATTGACGACGGTTACACTGGGACCAACTACGACCGCCCGGCTTTTCTGCGTCTGCTGCAAGACATTGAAACCGGTCATATATGCGGTGTTTTGGTGAAAGATCTGTCGCGATTGGGAAGAAATAATGTTAAAACAAGTCATTATGTCCATGAATATTTTCCGGGGCACAAAGTGCGCTTTATTGCTATTGATGATGCTGTAGATAAAGATTTTTTTGATATTGATACGAGTAAAGATATGATGATCGATCTCAAAAATATGTTTAATGGATTTTATCCACGGGACATCAGCGCAAAGGTACGCTCGACATTTCGCGCTAAGCAGTGTGCCGGACAATTTATTGGTGCGTTTGCCGCGTATGGCTACCGCAAGTCCCCATCCAATCATAACAAATTGCTGATCGATGAGCCGGCCGCTGCAATCGTCCGCCGAATCTTCTGCGAATACCTGTCCGGCATAGGTGCATCACAAATTGCGAAACGATTAAATGAGGAGCAGATTCCCTGTCCCTCTCTTTACAAACAAATGCACGAAATGGCCTATCACAATGCCAACGTACGCCCCGGAAATGGCTGGACATACAGCAGCGTGCGCAACATTCTCCGCAACCCGGTCTACACCGGAAATATGGTACAAAACCGTTCTTTTCGTCAAGTCTGCAGTAAAAAGGCACTCCCCCTGCCTCCGGAACAATGGATCACGGTAGAGGCAACGCACCCGGCAATCGTGTCTTCGGAACTGTTCGACCGGGTGAACACTCTGCTGTCACATGCGCCAAGACAACCACAGAAACGATATGTACATCTTTTTGCCGGGTTGCTTCACTGTGCAGACTGTGGTGGGAGCATGGTCCGTATATGCCGCAACGGTACCGTTCGTTTTCGATGCGGTACCTATAACCGGCTTGGTCTGCGGGGATGTACTTCACATTCGGTATGTGAAACTGCTCTTACTAATGCTGTACGAAACGACCTTGAAGCACATGGCATTCCTCTGCCCGCTGAAAGCTCGCTAAACCGTGCCCTCGTGTGTTCTGTGATCCGTCAGATCACAATTCATGAAGATGGTTCCGCAGATATCTCTTATTTAAATTAAATTTCTTATTCATTACTCAAACTTCGCACAGCAATAATTACCATGTTGTCACATATTGCTTATTATGTAAGTAAAATAATAGCTATTTTGCAGCCAATAATGTAAATTATTCTGTCGTCAAGAAACTAAGACAATTGCCGCAGAACGCAGAGTTTTTACGTGATTTCTTATTTTGTTAAGTCTCTGATGAATACATGCCTGAAGGAGTGTCTGAGATGTCCCGGTTTAGCAAGGTATCATCAATTTTTGGACGGGACGCTTTCGCTACGATGCGCTACGTCACGTTACTTAATGTCTCTGAAATACGAGACATAAGTAACGACGAGCGCAAAGTCCCTTTCAAAAATGATGAATACCTTGCTTCCGGGACTTCGAGTTTCCGTAAGGCATGTAAATCATACATCAGAGACAACAAAATCTAGAAATCACTGTGAAAAAGAGCAAAACCGCGTTTTGCTCTACAAGAATTGCTAAAGCAATTCTTGGCCATGTCACGCTACATAACAGCAATTTCCTATCAACTGAAAACTAATTGCGGCAAGGCAATTGCTATAGTTTCTTCATGGCAGAACCCACAATATGGTGGCTGCAAAATATAATGAAACTATCGACATAATAAGCAATATGTGACTAGATGGCAGCTTCGGATGTGCGAAGTTTGAAATAGTTATAGTTAATCTCCTATTAAAATATTACGCATACAGATTATTCTCTCTTCATGTATATGGAAGTTCCTGCTTAGATAGAACTTCTAGAGGCGCGAAGTTCGGATTACATACATTTTACATAAATTTTAGGTGTGGCAGATTTCAGACTTTACATTGGCACAGTATCCTATTAACCGTAAACAAAATTTAGCCGCACATCTGAAAGAAGCAGATGGAAAACACGGTTAAGAGTGACCGTGTGGAGGGAAGAGAAAAGGAGATTATTAAAATGAGAGCAAAGAAATTATTAGCAGTAGGATTGAGTGTATTATGTGTAGCAAGCTTGGTGACAGGCTGTGGCAGCAAAAAGGGTGACAAAGCAGCAGGCGGATCCAAACCGATTTCTGTTGTAACCAGAGAAGATGGTTCCGGTACCAGAGGCGCTTTCATCGAGCTGTTCGGTATTGAACAGGAAGAGGGTGGCAAGAAAGTAGATAAGACCACAGCAAGTGCTTCCGTATCACAGAGTACAGAGGTTATGATGACAACAGTAGCCGGAGATGAATATGCGATCGGTTATACATCACTTGGTGCATTAAACGATAAGGTAAAGGCATTGAAAGTTGATGGCGTGGAAGCAACAGCAGAGAACGTAAAAAGCGGTACATACAAGATTTCCCGTCCTTTCAACATTGCTACCAAAAAAGATGTCAGCGAAGCAGCACAGGATTTCATCAATTACATTATGAGTGCTGATGGACAGAAAGTAGTAGAAGACAATGGTTACATCGCAGTTTCCGAAAATGCAGCATTCAAAAGCAATGGTGCGAAAGGTAAGATCGTCGTTGCCGGTTCTTCTTCAGTAACACCGGTTATGGAAAAATTAGCAGAGGCATATCAGAAAGTAAACACAGGTGCACAGGTGGAAGTTCAGCAGAGTGATTCTACAACAGGTATGACTTCTGCAGCAGAGGGAACTTGTGATATCGGTATGGCATCCCGTGACTTGAAGGACAGTGAGACACAGGCAGGTCTTACTCCAACCGCAATCGCATTAGATGGTGTCGCAGTAATCGTAAATAACAAAAATTCCTTAGAGGATATTTCCTCCGATGCCGTTAAGAACATTTACACAGGTACAACAACGGACTGGGCAGATGTGAAATAAGGAATCCTGACAGGTATACCTGCACATAGATAATGTGTGCAGGCAGCCGACCACAGACTTGTGGGCTGGGAAAGGAATGAGGATTGATATGACACTACAAAAAGTAAAAGAAAAAGGGATGGAGTTTGTCTTTATGCTCTGTGCCTGTGTCTCGATACTGGCAGTTGCATTGATCTGTATCTTCCTGTTTGCAAATGGTGTTCCCGCTATGGCAAAGATTGGCTTCGGCAAATTTTTGATGGGGCGCACCTGGCAGGCAGGAAATGGTCTGTTTGGAATCTTTCCAATGATCATCGGAAGTATCTATGTTACAGCAGGAGCGATCATTGTCGGTGTCCCAATTGGAATTTTGGCAGCAGTATTTTTGGCAAGGTTTTGCCCTAAACCGTTATACCGCATTATGAAACCGGGCGTGGAGCTGTTAGCAGGTATTCCGTCTGTTGTATACGGTTTCTTCGGATTGATGATCATCGTACCGTGGGTGCGTGACACGTTTCGTCCTTACTATGGTGGTAACGGACTCAGCTTGTTTTCCGCGGCTTTGCTGCTCGGAATCATGATCCTGCCAACGATCATCAGTATATCGGAATCAGCGATCCGTGCCGTACCGGATAAATATTATCAAGGTGCATTGGCACTTGGTGCTACACATGAAAGAAGCGTATTTCGAACAGTGGTACCAGCCGCAAAATCCGGTATCATGGCAGGTATTGTACTAGGAATCGGGCGTGCCTTTGGCGAGACAATGGCTGTCATTATGATTGCCGGCAATCAGGCATGGATACCAGACAACATGTTTCAGGGAATCCGAACTTTGACCGCCAATATCGTTATGGAAATGGGATATGCGCAGGATCTGCATCGTGAAGCATTGATCGCAACGGGTGTTGTACTCTTTGTATTTATCCTGATCATTAATACACTTTTTTCTATATTAAAGAGAAGGGAGGCAAAATAACCTATGGAACAGGCAATTAATGTACAAAGTCTGGCGCAAAAACGCCGCACTTACTTTAAGCATCCGGGTTCACTCATTGTCTTTTTACTCACTTGGCTGGCAGCACTGTTGACAATGGGGGTACTTGTCTTCCTGATCGGATATATTTTGATCAAAGGTGTCCCATTTTTGACACCGGACTTATTCAAACTGGAATATAATTCTGACAATGTATCAATGCTTCCGGCGTTGATCAATACACTGCTTATGACAGTGTTAGCCTTGTTGATCGCCGGACCGCTTGGCATCTTTGCAGCAATCTATATGGTTGAATATGCCAAAAAAGGCAACAAAGTTGTCGGTGTCGTTCGGGTGACGGCAGAAACATTATCCGGTATTCCATCTATTGTGTATGGATTGTTTGGTGCATTGTTTTTCGTCACATTTTTGCATTTGCGGTTATCTTTGATCTCCGGTGCACTTACCGTGGCAATCATGGTTCTGCCGACAATTCTGAGAACGACAGAGGAAGCGTTGATCGCAGTGCCGGCCAGTTTCCGAGAGGGAAGCTTTGGACTGGGAGCCGGCAAGCTTCGTACCGTATTTCGGATCGTATTACCATCTGCGGTACCGGGCATTCTTTCCGGTGTAATTCTTGCAACCGGACGAATCGTCGGAGAAACGGCAGCGCTGATCTATACAGCAGGAACAACCGCAAAACTGCCCAAAAACCTGTTATCTTCTACGAGAACCTTATCGGTGCATATGTATATGCTGTCGGGCGAAGGATTTCACACAGATCAGGCATTTGCAACCGCTGTAATATTGCTGATATTGGTTATCGTGATCAACTTGATCTCGAACCTGCTTGCAAGCAGATTAACAGCTAAAGGTATTCAGAAATAAAGTAAGAAGCAGGTTAGCAGCCAAAGGCATTCAGAAATAAAACAAGAAAGGTATGGTTATTATGGATACAACCTATACAAATGTGGTGGATGCATCGACATCCCAGATAGCATCAGATACCAAGTTTCACGTTGCAGGACTGGACTTGTATTATGATAAATTTCACGCCTTAAAAGATATCAATATTGATATTCCGGAAAAGCAGATCACAGCGTTTATCGGACCATCCGGTTGTGGTAAATCCACATTCTTAAAATCGCTCAACCGTATGAATGATCTTGTAGAAGGCTGTCGGATCACCGGCGAAGTAAAGCTTGGCGAGCAAGATATTTACGGAGACATTGACATCAATCATCTGCGCAAACGTGTGGGAATGGTTTTTCAGAATCCAAATCCATTTCCGATGAGTATATATGACAATATTGCGTATGGACCGCGCACGCATGGCATTCATTCTAAACAGAAATTAGATGTTATTGTCGAAAAGTCTCTCAGACAGGCAGCGATTTGGGATGAATTGAAAGATCGTCTCAAAAAGTCAGCACTTGGTTTGTCGGGTGGACAGCAGCAGCGTTTATGTATTGCACGCGCACTTGCTGTAGAACCGGAGGTTATCTTAATGGATGAGCCGACATCGGCACTTGATCCGATTTCAGCATCCCGTATTGAGGATTTGGCGATCGAGCTCAAAAAAGACTATACGATCATTATGGTCACACATAATATGCAGCAGGCAACTCGTATCTCGGACCGAACAGCATTTTTCCTGTTGGGAGAAATGGTTGAGTATGGAGCAACGGATAAATTGTTTTCTGTACCACAGGACAAACGCACGGAAGATTATATCACAGGAAGATTTGGATAGGGGGAAGCGAAGGTATGCGAAATCGATTTGATAATCAGTTGGAAAAACTTAATAATGAATTGATCGAGATGGGCAGCATGATCGAGCAGGCGATCGAAAAGGCAATTAGTGCATTAGTGAATAGCGATGTTGAACTTGCTAAAACTGTCATTGAAGGCGATGAAGATATTGATCATCAGGAACGACGTGTTGAAAGTTTGTGTATGAAATTGTTATTACAGCAGCAACCTGTTGCCAAGGATTTCCGCCTTATTTCGTCTGCCCTCAAAATGATCACAGATATGGAACGTATTGGCGATCATGCGGCAGATATTTCAGAAATGACCGTCTGGATACATGGTGAAAATTATGTCACCCATCTTAATCTGCTCGAAGAAATGGCAAAAGCAGTCACCGTTATGCTTGTTGGAAGTATTGACGCTTTTGTATGCAAAAATCTCAAACAGGCAGAAGAAGTCATTGCAAAAGATGATATTGTAGATGACCTTTTCCTCAAAGTAAAGGAAGAAGTTATCCAGATGCTGCGTGAGTCTGATGGCTCCGGTGAGGAGGCAGCGGACTTATTGCTTATTGCTAAATATTTTGAACGCATTGGCGACCATGCAACCAATATTTCTGAATGGGTCATCTACTCCATCACCGGAAAACATGTATCCTAAAGGCTGGGAATAGGCTGCCGGGGTAGAGAAAAAGTCCCGTCATAGGCAGAGAAGTTAGCCGTTGTAGGAGGAACAAAAAAAGTTGTAGAAAGTACACTCAGCAGAAGTGGAATAAATGGAATGATAGCAAGCAAAGTTCAGCCAAGCACGGTAAATCAAATTGTTGCTGTTGCGTGTAGCGCGTTGATCTTGGCATATAATATTGCAAAGAGTTTAAATCAATGCAGCTTGCGAGATCAACAGGTGAAGAAGCTTGAAAGGGCAGCTGTTCATGCAATGAGAGAACAACGAGAGAAATTTATAAAACTTGTTCAGGATGAGAATTTGAAGTGGGATAAAACGGTGCAACAGGGGTTTGATCAAATGCTAATATGTGCATGTAAAGAGACATTTGACCTGAGTGGAGTAACAGAAGGTTTGGATAATGTGCTGGGTTTGTTTGGCAAAGAAGCTACTTTTCATAATATATCAGAGTATGAGAACCAGCTAGATCAGACTATTGTGTTGAATTTTTAGAAGGAAGCTATGATATTGTTAATATCATTAAATTATAGGTGTACCACCGCCTGGTAATGGAAAGGAGATTTTATGGTAGAACGAAACAACTTGAATCCGGTAACAAATCCAGAGAAAGTATTAAGAACTGTAGTACCTGGAGTAAAAGCAAAGGATTACAAAGTAAATTACTATTTCCTTTACAATCTGACAATCAATCCTAGCGCAGTCTCACTGCATTCAAATGGTATTGCATAGCACGTTTCAGCGGAGACAGGGAAAAGCCGGACCACTCCCAGATATCTTCAGTTTCATAATTTTTTACCCAAACGGTGCGGTGTTTAGTCAATCCTCGCATAAAGAAGCTGACATGAAGGTGGAACTTGCCGTCCGGTGATTCGATGTCTGTGTATCCAAAGATTTTACCGCGGATGGCGCGTTCAACTTTATCGATCTCATAGCGCTCGGCGTTTTGTAAACAGGTCTGATTGATAATTTCTGCAAGATTACCTACGGATACTTTATGCGTAGAGATATTGCTTCCGGTTACTGCGTTTAAAAGGCTGTCTGATAGACTCATAATTCCCTCTATTTCTACATGTGTTCATATTTCACATGTACGTGTTCATGTGTGCAAGTTGCTCATTCAAACTTCGCACATCCAAAGCTGCCATTTAGTCACATATTGTTTATTATGTTGATGATTTAATTATATTTTGCAGCCACCATATTGTGGGTTCCACCATAAAGAAACTATAGCAAAGCGATGTAACTCAGATTTTCAATTTGTTGCACAGGTTAGGTGCTAAGATCCATCAATGTCAGATCCAACAATATAAAAAATAACTCCCATCGAGCTTTGTGTCGAAATAAGAGATACATAGCTCTTTTTTTGTATAGGAAAATGTGGTATAATGATTCCAAAATCCAGATGCTTCGCATCTGTCGCGCATTGCGCTTTACGATTTTGCCGTTCACAAATTCTGCGCAAGTGAGCAAGCTCCCTTGTGTTGTGAATTTGTGATATAATAACTCTAATTAATTTAATACCGCTGAAGATGAACGGGAATAATACTAGGGAGGGTGTTCATTATGAAAAAGCAATCAAAGCATCATATTCATTCATTAACAGTAAGGATCACTGCGATAGCAATAATTCCACTATGCATTTTGGCATGTATTCTGACCATTATAGGGATTGGAAGTATTCGATCAGGCATTCAAGATGAGGTGGAATTAACATTGCAGGCATCGACGATGGGAGTGCAGGGAATGTTAGATGCGCTGAATGACAGTCCGCTAACATTAGATGGGGAGAAGCTCTACAAGGGCGAGCAGCAGATCACGGAGCAGATGTTGGAAAATATGGTGAAGGGAACCGATCTGGATGTCACGATATTCTATGACAAGACCAGACGTGCGACTACATTGAAAGATGCTAAGACCGGACAATTTGTTTTGGGGACAGATGCAGCGCAGGAGGTATATGACCGGGTAGTATTACAGGGCAAAACCTTTACTTCTTATGATATGGTCATTAATGATGAGGCGTATTATGTATATTACATGCCGTTAAAGGATCAGGGAGGAAGTACGATCGGCATGTTGTTTGCCGGCGCTCCGGCTTCAGATGTTAATTCTTTCATTGCTGTCAAGACTGGTACTTTGGTTGGTGTGGCAATAGTGATCGGAATTCTTGCATTTATAGCAGTAATTATTTGTGTGTTAGCTATTCGAAATGGTCTGAATGACGCCAATGGTGCGCTGGGACAGCTGGCATGCGGTAATTTGAATGTTCAAATGAGCAAACGTTTACTGAAGCGTAAGGACGAGCTTGGCAGCATGGCGAAGAGCCTTCAGCTTTTACAGAATGAACTTCGTGATATTATAGAAAAGATACAATCTGCATCTAATGATGTATTGACAGCGGGAGTGCAGCTGGGTGATATGTCAGCGCAGACGAGCGAAAACGCTTCGGAGATCGGCAGTGCCGTCGATGACATTGCAAGTGGTGCTGTTGCACAGGCAGAGGAGATTGAGACTGCTACGCTTCGGATGAATACATTAGGCGAATTGATCGATGAAATGACAGAAAATGTGAAGCAGCTTGCGGTGACTTCTGATAAGATGGATCAAAGCCGTGAGCGTGCTGAAAAGATTATTATAGAATTATCAGAGTCAAACGTTGATACGGTAGATGCGGCGAGCAGAATGAATCGACAGATACATATCACAAACGATGCGGCAGTTCGCATCCAAAAGGCAATTCAGATCATCACTTCCATTGCGGATGAAACTAATCTGTTGTCCTTGAATGCATCTATTGAAGCGGCAAGGGCCGGCGAGCAGGGCAAAGGTTTTGCAGTAGTGGCTAATCAGATTCAGACATTGGCAGAGCAGTCGGGTGAATCTGCCAAAGAGATTGAGGAAATCACAGCGGAACTTTTGCAGGAATCTACACAAGCAGTTAGTATTATGGAAGAAATGCAGAACATTGTGGGAGAAGAGGCAGAGAAACTGGAAGAAACTAAGCAGCAGTTTATGAATGTCAGCGAGGGTGTCACAGAGACGAGAAATGAGACGCAGAATATGCGACAAAAGACGAAAGAGTGTGCAGGTGTTCGTCAGGAGATGATGGATGTTATATCAAACCTGTCAGCGGTTTCCGAAGAGAATGCGGCATCGACACAGGAAACGACAGCATCTATGCAGGTGCTGAATGATACGATCGCAACACAGGCGGATTCTGCAGGCAACTTAAGCAATTTGTCTAAGAGTATGGATCAACAATTAAAGTTCTTTGAACTGTAAAAAGACAGGATTGCCTCCAAACCCCATAAATACTGGGTCTTGGAGGCTTTTTTGTTGTCCGGTCAAAAAAAGTCGAAAAAAATTGAAAAAAGTTGTTGACAAGTTGGAATCAAAATGATAATATATCATTCGTTGGCGCATTACGGAGCGGACAGCAACCGAGAGCGGCAATACATAATAGAAACTTGATAACTGAATAGTAAAACAACCCTGAAAATTCTAAATAAAGGATGA
>ENA-OWRJ01003311-OWRJ01003311.1-human-gut-metagenome-genome-assembly--contig:-NODE-3311-length-11997-cov-3.545972_pt1 | contig 11997 bp, 14 predicted proteins | sample MGYA00248269_ERZ651897 | MGnify/ENA primary metagenome ERZ651897 (study PRJEB26924, sample SAMEA4378252) | human gut metagenome | biome: human gut; feature: human-associated habitat; material: faeces...
CCACCGGCCTCCTGGCCGGTGGTCTGTTCCCAGTTGCTCTGCTGCTTGTCCGCTTTGTTCAGGAAAGATTTCTTGGAAATAACGCTCATACTTTCCTCCTTACTTGTACTTCACGGAGTCGTCGATCTTGATTCCGCTCACCTCGTAAATCCGTTTCGCCACGTCAGACCACTGCTGCTTCGACATCTGCCCGCGTGCGCCGACGGCCACATCATAGGCCCTGTCATAGTTGCCCTGGCCGAGCAGTGTCGAGATCGTCCGCTGTACGCCGTTATACGAATCTCTCGCCATGGCCACGTTGCCGCTGTAGCTGCCGCCGCCGTTGATCTTCGAGCCGCCAGCGCTTCCGGAGCCGGAACCGCCGCCACTGCTTCTAGCGCCCTTGGCCGCCAGCGCTGCCTCGTATGCAGACGTGTCGATGCCCAGCTTCCGGAGGTACGAATAGTCGCCGTACCGCGCAGCCAGCTGCGCCTTCTCCAGTGCCTCGCCGCGAAGTCCCGTCTGCTGGTTGATCTCGTCAAGCAGGTTCTGGTAGCTGAAACTGCGGTCTGTGTTGTACTGGTTCAGCTCGTTCAGATACTTCGTGTAGCAGTCCTGCGCGGAAACACGCGAGCAATCATACCCGCACAACTCCTTCCGCCGCGTCTTTCTCCCGTTTTTCCCTGCACCACTCTGCAATCTCCGGGCAGTTGAACCGCCCAACGCAGACATCCTCGTCGCACATCGGGCAGCACACCCATGGCGCCTCCCGCATATACGGGTCAACCTTCTGCTCCACGTTTTTCTCTCCCTTCCACGCGGTACAGTCTGCCGCTTCGCAGCGCATACAGCCCGCCGACCGTCAGCTCCACCGGCCACGGTATGATCTCCGCTCGCTTCGACTCCCACGCAATCTCTCCGCTGTTTCCGATCTGCACGCGGCGCACCCGATACATCATGGTCTTTCCTCCCTAACTTTCGTATGGAGACGGCCAGCTCCAGTCCCAGTATTCGCCGCCGTCCCACTCGGTTCTGAATGTGTTGTGTTTCCCGTCGCCGCCGAAGAAGAGATATTCCGGCGGCAGCACACGGCCCACATCTGTCTCGCCCTGTTTTTCCCGCTGCCATCTGTCGATGACGTCCAGTGCCAGTTCTTTGAGCACCGGAAGCACCGGGTTCGTCGGGTCGTACCCGTGATACTGTGCACTCTGCGCGACGACACCGATGATGTTGTCCGGATAATACGGGTCGTCGCTGTCTACGCGGTTCAGGATGTTCCAGTAGATCGCGGCCCATTCCGTCTTCGACTGGCAAATCCAGCCCTCGCCGAAGCACGCCTGCGCCATGTACCGGGCCTCTTCGTCCCAGTCCTGCTCCGGCTCTGGTTCTTCTTCCGGTTCCGGATTCTGAGCGGGCGGCTCGACCGTCTTCAGCTCCTGCGCCTCCGTCTGCGCAGCTGCTGCTGCCGCTTCCTTCGCCTCCTGCTTGCTGCTGTGCCGCGCCGCGCAGACCAGCACTACGCCGGTTACCAGGATACACGCCGCTACCAGCAGCTGCAGCTGGCGGATTCTTCTCCGCCGTCTTCTGGAGCGTCTGTGTCTATGGCCTTGCTGCATACTGGAATCCTCCCGCCGCCCAAGTAAGCAGCACGCCAGCCGTGCCGCTTCCCATCACGCGCACCGTTCCGATGCCGAGCGCCATGGTTCCGTTCTCCATACCACCGACGACGCCCAGCAGAAGCAGAAAACAAAGCGCCGCCAGCACGCCGCAAATCCTCCGTCTTGCCCGCACATCCTTCCGGCTGCGGTGCCGTGTTCGCCGCGTTCTTTCGCGCAGCACAATGATTTTCTGCTCCATCTTCCTTCGTCCTCTCTTTATAGGAATGGCAGCGGCTCGCTGCCGCTCAGCTCTGTCCATGCACCCGGCAGATCGTCGTCCGCAAGCGGCACGTCTGCGGCGGCGTCCTTCCGGCTGTCCGCAAAATACATACTTTCAACCTGAAGCTCTGTGCTCTTCCTGCTCTGATCGTGCCGGTCTTTCCACGTTCTGGTCTGCATCCGGCCCGCAGCCACAGCCACGCGCCCTTTGGAGAACCACTTGCAGATAAACTCTGCCGTGTTCCGCCAGGCAGTGCAGTCGATAAAGTCGGCGGCTCGCTGGCCGGTCTGCTCGTTCGGCTTTCCATCCCGCTCCACCGCCAGTGTGAAGCTGCAGCAGGCGACGCCGGAGTTTGTGTGCCGCAGCTCTGGGTCTGCTGTCAGCCGCCCCATGATGATGCAGTTGTTCAGCATACGCCAAGCTCCCACTTCTTCATAATGTTCTGTGCAGCCCGCTCTGTCAGTCCGATGAAGTCTTCGTCCGTCGTCCCCAGGAGAATGGCGTTCCCGACGATGACGTCATTGTAGGCAGCCGACAAATCTGTCGCCGTCTGATTGACTGGCAGGTTCTGCAGCTTGCCTTCCTCGTTGACGATGAGTGCGAGGCCGACGCCGGGCTCCTGGCTCCATCCCTGTGCCAGCGCTGTTGGCACCGCCTCGATGCGGCCTTCTACGATCTTCTGCATCTCTTCCAGACTCAAGCAGTCTCCAGGGTAGCAGTGCAGCAGAACGCAGACCCCGTCGGTCTTAATGATGATGGCGTATCTTTCCATGTCTTCCTCCTATCCTTCAATCGCTGCCGTGATGTTGTCGATGGCGTCCTGCAGACTGTCATAAGCGTCCGACAGATTGCTGCAGGCTTCGTCTGCCCGCTCGTATTTCTCGCTGCCCTGAAGGTTCTCCGGCATATTGTCCCTATACTCTTCTTCCTGTTCCTGCAGTTCCTGGAGCAATTCCTGCAGCGCTTCAAGCTGGTCTGTGATCTCCCGCAAATCCTTGCGCCTGAGCTTGTTCATACTGTCGTTCCTTTCGCATTCGATACTCGCATTGCGGGCAGATGTACCAGCCCTTCGGGGCGAAGAGGCTTACATTCCAATCCAGTCCGCATCCGATGCACGTCTCATACCTGTTGCCCGGAATCCTGGCGAGCCTCGCCGCCTTCGTTCTTGCCACGCCGCCTGCACCTCCCGTCGTTCTCCGGATTCTTGGAACCCTTATTCCGCCGGGCAAGGGCGGCCTTGCGCTGCGCCAGTTCCGCGTCATAGACTCTCCGGCCCAGCTCGTCCATCTCACCTGTGTCGCCGCGCTTCAGCTCGCGGTAGATCGTGACGTAACACACGCCGATCTCGACAGCGATCTCTTCTGCGCTGTGCCCGGCGCTCTGCATCTGCTCAATGCGCTTGCGCTCAAACAGCTGCAAATCCTTCGCACCGCGCCGGACATTTTCCTTGCTTTCCATGCTCTGCACCTCCTGTCTCACATTTCTGCGCATAAAAAAAGAATTGCAAGAAAGGCTTAAAACCTTTTCTTGCAATTCATTTTACAGGGCACGAAATTACCGAAAATTCTGAAGCGTGGGGTCTGCCGCGTTCCCTGCCGTCTCGGAACCCACGTTGTCCGGCGTTTCCTCCGTCGGCTCCTGCGGCGCATCGGGCTCTTCGGCAGGCGGCGTCTCGGGCAACTCCGGCGTGGTCGTCTCCCCCGTAGTGGGCGCTGCGTTCTCGGGCGCGGGGCACGCGGGATAGGCCTCCGTGTCCCAGTAATAGCCTGTCATATCCTCGTCATAGCGAAGCTGCAGGCCGGATTGGCTTCTCACGTCCTGCATGAGGTCGATGTGGTACCACGTCGAGCCGTCGAGCGAAATCAGGTTCCACCAGTAGTCCGAGCTGCCGCGCAGTCCCTTCACAACCTGACACTCGAGCCCGACCTCCTCGCAAAGAAGTGCCCAGCACTGCGCCATGCTCCAGCTCGAGGCCATGCCCTCGCAAAGAAGCGAGTAGATGGGGGTCTGCGTCTGCTCCTCGGTGTATGTAAAGCGCTCAGTGAGATAGGAATACAGCAGCTGCGTCTTTTCCCACGGGCTCTCGCGGAAGCGAACATAGACCGAGGCCGCGCGGATGGTGTCCGCCACCTGCTGCGCCATGCTCTCGAGCGTCCGCGCCGGCTGCGGATAGGAAAACGTCAGCTCCGCAATGCGCGTCTTTCCGCCCTGCGGGTAGTTTTCCACCGTGATCTGCGGCAGCGCCATGAGCCTGCCCAGATTTTCTTCGTAGTATTCCTGCGCCAGCGCCGCGTAGTCCGGCTCCTGCTCGAATCCGGCGTAGATCGTCAGCACGGAATCGTAGCTGTCCATCGCCTCATGGAGCCGCCGCTCGAGCTCTGCCTGCCCGCTCACATAGGGAATATCGGCCAGCGCCGTCTGTGTCTTGCGAAAGGTGATGTCGACGTGAATTTCATAGTAGGAGACAATGAGCGTGCACTCGTGCGTCATGTAATCCACCGCGTAAGCGCCCGCCGGGTCCTCGCGCGCAACGGAGTAAGCCGCCGCCGCCAGGTCCTCCTCCAGCGAGTCCCCCGCGTACTGCTGCACCCGAATCACGCCGTGCTCCACGCCGCCGCGCACAAAATCGCGGATCGCGCGCCGAAGCCCCGCGTAATCGCCGACGCTGACGACGTTCGTATCCACCTGCTCGCTCTTGGTCTGGCTGTGCGCCGAGACGCGGGTATAGCTCGACGGAACAAAGCGGCTGCACGCCGAAAGCGCGCTGCATAGCGCAAGCCCAAGCGCAATGATCCGAATTCTCTTCATTCCGTCTCACCTCCGAAAGCTTTCCGTCTTAAATGTCGTCGTTATACCGTTTGAAGCCCTCGCCCAGCACCTGATGCGCAGGCTGGACGATCATGAACGCGTTCGGGTCGATGCACTGCACGAGACGCTTGAGCTCGGAGATCTGCCGGCTCTTGACCGCCGTCATTAAAACCGTCTTCGGCGCGCCCGTATAGCCGCCGCGTCCTTCTAAAAACGTCACGCCGCGGTCGAGCTGCGTATCGATTGCATGATACACATCCTCATAGCGCTCGGAAATGATCAGCGCAACACTCGAATAATCCAGACCGTAGAGCACCGCGTCCAGAACACGCGAGCAGATGAAAAGCGTGATCGCGCTGTAGAGCGTTTTGGAGATATCGCGGAAGACAAGCCCTGTCAGAATCAGAACACACGTGTCGATGCTTAGCGTCACATAGCCCATCTTCACCTCGCGCAAATGCCGCTTTAAAAGACGCGCCAGAATGTCCGTGCCGCCCGTGGTCGCGCCCGGGAGAAACACGAGGCCGAGCCCCGCGCCCGTCAAAACGCCCCCGAAGATCACGCCCAGCATCGTCTCCACCTGCGGCGCGGGAAGCCCGGCCAGCAGATCAATGAGCAGCGAATTGCACGCCATGCCAAGAAGCGACCCAAAGAAAAAGCCCCGCCCGAGCCGCTTGTAGCCGATCACAAACAGCGGCACGTTCATTACCGCCGTATAAAGGCCGATGCCGCCTTTTCCAAGCACGCGCTGCAAAATCATCGCGATACCGCTCAGGCCGCCGACATTCAAGGAATTCGGCACCAGAAAGAGGTTGAACCCCAGCGCGAACATCGCGTTTCCGATCACGAGCAGCGCGCAGTAGCGCAGAATACTCCAGGCCGGTTTCTTTGTCATCGTGCAAGCCTCCTATTATAAGTCAAGTGAGATTTGCTGTTCCTCCGTGTCCTCCTGCCGCAGCAGCGCGCCTGCCGCCGGAAGCGATTTTGCGCGGTAGCGCGCCTGATTGCCGATGGCGCTATCGGAAAGCGCCTGCACACGCACGATCTTCGCGTTCTTTTTAAGCGCCATGACCGCAACGCCCTGCGTGGCTCTCGTCGTCTTCGCGGCAAGAAGCGCCGTGGAGAAAATAAGCGTCCGGCCGTCGGAGGCGTAGAGCGCAAGCTCCTGCTCCTGCGGCAGCTCCAAAACGGCCACTAACGGGCTCTTGTCAGAATACGCGCCCGTCAGCTTGCGGCGGTTCGTTTTCGTCGCGTAGCCGGAGAGCTCCACCTTCGCGCATTTGCCGTTTTCAAAGACGAAGAGCAGATTTCCCGTGTAGTCTCCCGGGAAAATCGCGGCGAAGAAGCTTTCTCCCTCGTCGAATCCAAGCTTGCCGGGAAGATAGTCTCCCAAGATCGAGGCTTTCCCATCGTCAAAGTCCGAAAGCCGCGTCTTGTAGACCTGGCAGCGATCGGTGAAGACGAGAAGCTCGGTGCTGTTTGTCGTCTCGCGGCTGAGCAGCAATCCGTCGCCCTCTTTGAACTTCTGCTCGCCGGACATGCGCAGCGACTGCGGCGTGATTTTTTTGAAATACCCCTCGCGAGAGAGGAATACCGTGACCGGATAGTCGGGCACATCAGGTTCGTCCGGCTCTTCCTGCGCATGGTCAAAGATCAGAAGCGTCTTTCTCGGCTGGCCATATTTCGCGCTGACGGCCTCTAGCTCCTTGCAGATGACGGCCTTGATCTTTTTGTCGGAACCCAACAGCTCTTCAAGCTCCGCAATTTCTTTCTCTAAGCTGTCGGTCTCCTGCAAGCGGTTCAACAAGAACTCTTTATTGATGTTGCGCAGCTTGATCTCCGCCACATACTCGGCCTGCACCTGATCGATGCCGAAGCCGATCATGAGGTTCGGGATGACCTCCGCGTCGAGCTCCGTTTCGCGGATGATGCGGATGGCCTTGTCGATATCCAGAAGAATTTTGCCAAGGCCCTTGAGAAGATGCAGCTTGTCCTTCTTCTTTTGCAGCTGGTGGTACACCCGCCGCTTGACGCATTCGCAGCGCCACGCCGTCCACTCCTCAAAAATCTCGCGCACACCCATGACCCGCGGCATGCCGCCGACGAGAATGTTGAAGTTGCAGCCGAAGCTGTCTTGCAGCGTCGTTGTTTTGAAAAGCTTCTGCATGAGCTTCTCGGGCTCTGCGCCGCGCTTTAAGTCGATGGTGAGTTTCAGGCCGTTCAGGTCCGTTTCATCGCGCATGTCGGCAATCTCGCGGATCTTTCCGGCTTTAATCAGTTCTGCGACCTTGTCCATGATGATCTCCGTCGCCGTGGTGTACGGAATCTCATAGATTTCGATCATGTTCCCTTCTTTGAGATAGCGCCATCTGGCTCTGAGGCGGAAGGTCCCACGGCCGGTGTTGTAAATTTGCAGCATCTCAGCGGCATCATACAGAATTTCGCCGCCGGTTGGAAAATCGGGCGCGGGCAGCGTATCAAGAAGGTCTGCGTCCGGATTTTTGATGAGCGCAATGGCCGTCCGGCACACGTCCTGCAAATTAAACGAGCAGATGTTGGACGCCATGCCGACCGCAATGCCCATATTGGCCGAGACCAGCACGTTCGGGAACGTCGTTGGCAGCAGCGTCGGCTCTTTCATCGAGCCGTCGTAGTTGTCGACAAAATCAACAGTGTCTGCGTCGATGTCCCGGAAGAGCTCGGAGCAGATGGGGTCTAATTTTGCCTCCGTGTAACGCGACGCCGCATAGGCCATATCGCGCGAGTAGACCTTGCCGAAGTTGCCCTTCGAGTCGACAAACGGGTGCAGCAGCGCACCGTAGCCCTTGGAAAGGCGCACCATCGTGTCGTAGATCGCGGCGTCGCCGTGGGGATTCAGGCGCATCGTCTGACCGACGATGTTCGCGCTCTTCGTGCGCGCGCCCGAGAGAAGCCCCATCTTGTACATCGTGTACAGAAGCTTTCGGTGCGAGGGCTTGAAGCCGTCGATCTCCGGAATGGCGCGCGAGACGATGACGGACATCGCATAGGGCATATAGTTCGTTTCCAGCGTCTCCGTGATATTCTGCTCCACCACGTCCGCGCGCAGGCCCATCACGTTCGGGTCGGCGCGGCGGTGGGTCTGCTTGGGTGTCTTGTCGCTTTTCTTCATTCGCATACCTCAAAATCGATCCGGCAGCAAGACGGCTGCCGAACATACTATTTCTATGATATCCTATCACACTTTTTTCAGCCGCGCAACACCGCGCGCAGGGGGAAATCCGATCTGTTCCGCCGAAAAAAAGCACTTCGGGCAGTCCGAAGCGCTTTTTTCGTCAATTTCTCATTTTCTGCGCCACACGGAGGGCATCATCAGCACGAGCAGCGGCATGATCTCAAGCCGTCCGAGCAGCATCGTCAGCGTGAGGACGAGCTTGCTGAAATCGGAGAGGAAGCCAAAATTACACGTGGGGCCGAGCGCACCGAAACCGGGGCCGACGTTGCTGATGGCCGTAAGCGAGGCGGTGAAGGCCGCGGTGAACTCCACCCCGTCGAGCGACACGACCAGCGTGCCGAAGAGCAAAATCGCAATGTAGGCGAAGAAGAACACCGACACGGACGAGAGCGTCTCTTCGCTCACGCGCTGGCCGTCGAGCGTGATGGGCCGCACCTCGCGCGAGTGCATGATACGGCGCATATCGCGGCGCACGCCCTTCACGAGCAGCACCACGCGCGAGACCTTGACGCCGCCCGCCGTGGAGCCCGCACAGCCGCCGCAGAACATCACCAGCACCAGAATACAGCGACAGAACGGCGGCCAGAGGTCAAAGTCCTCCGTACAGTAGCCGGTGGTGGAGATGAGCGTTGTGACCTGAAAGGCCGCGTGCTCCAGCGCCGAGCTGAAGCTGCGTCCCGTTTTGGCAACAAGGTCGAGCGTGATAAAGAGCGTTGAGCCGACCACGATGCCGGTGTAGACGCGCAGCTCCTCGCTCCTGAGCGCCTCGCGGAAGCGGCGCGTGGCCATGAGAAAGAGCAGCGTAAAGTTCACCGATGCGGCAAACATGAAAAAGACAAGTATCCAGTTGATGAGCGAGGAGTGGTAGTAGGCGATGCTCGCGTCGCGGATGGAAAAGCCGCCGGTCGAGATGGTCGTGAGCGCGGTGGTGAGCGCGTCGAACCACGGCAGGCCGACGATGCGCAGCACAACGGCCTCGATCGCCGTGAGCGCGATGTAAATGCGGTAGAGGATGCGGGCCGTCTCCCCCGTGCGCGGGCGGAGCTTGGTGCTGATGGGGCCGGGCGATTCCGCCTTCATCAGATTCACGCTGCCCTCGCTGATCTTGGGCAGCAGCGCCAGCACGAGCACCAGGATGCCCATACCGCCCATCCACTGCGTCAGCGCGCGCCAGAGCTGGATGCCGCGCGGCAGCGCAGACGGGGCCGAGAAGATCGATGCACCCGTGGTGGTCAGGCCCGAGACCGTTTCAAAGAAGGCATCCATAAAGTCGCAGCTATGGCTGAAAAAATACGGCAGCGCGCCGAACAGCCCCAGTACGATCCAGCACAGGGCCACGCAGACAAAGCCGTCGCGCGTCTGCAGGCGCGGATCGTCCGGCCTTGTGAGCGTCAAAAGGCCGCCGACTCCGCCGCATATCGCGACGGAGCGGAGAAACGCCGGCATATCCGGCCCCCCGCTCACCGCTGCAACCAGCAGCGGCGGCAGCATACACAGCGCCTCGATGCACAGGATGAGGCCCACGATCCTAAGGATGAGTTTCTGGTTCATAGTAACTTCCTTTGCCGAACAAAGCGGCGATCAGCCGAGAATATCGTTGAGATCCTGCAAAAAGAGTTCCTTCGCCACCACGATGACGCGGTCGCCCGCGTGGATCTGGGAATGTCCGTTCGGGATCTCCATCTTACCGCCGTGCACGATGGCGGCGACGAGCAGGCCCTTGCGGAAGTGCAGGTCGCTGAGCGGACGGTCGAGGAAGTGCGTGGCGTTCGTCGCGGTGAACTCCACCGCCTCGATCGAGCCGCCGAGGATATAGTGCAGGCTCTCCACCGCGCTGCCCTGCGAGTTCGCAAGGCCGCGCACATAGCTCGAGATCTGCCCCGCGATGATGGCCTTGGGCGAGATGACGCTGTCGAGCCCTGTCAGGCTCACGATATCGAGATACCCCAGGCGCGACATCTTGGGCACGACCTTTTTCACGCCGTAGCGCTTGGCCGTGAGCGCCATGAGGAGATTCTCCTCGTCGCGGTCGGTCACGGCGATAAAGGCGTCGCAGTGGAAGATGCCCTCCGCCTCCAGAAGGTCGTGGTCCGTGCCGTCGCCGTGGATGATGGTGGCCTTGGGCAGCTTTTCCGCAAGCGTCAGGCACTTGGCCTCGTTCTTTTCCACGATCGTCACGTGCGTGCCGGTGGTCGTGAGCGTCCAGGCAAGGTACTGGGCGATGCGGCTGCCGCCAAGGATGCTCACGCGGCGGATGGGCGCCGTGGGCCTTCCCATCGAGCGCAGCACGCGCGTCGTCTCCGCGGGCGTGCCGATGACATACACGCGGTCGCCCGGGAGCGGGACGAACGAGCCGTCCGGCACGATGACGCTGTCATCGCGCTTGGCCGCGCACATGAGGATGCTGTTGGGCGTTTCACGGTTGAATTCGATGAGGGATTTTCCCACAAGGCTGTCGCCCGGCGCAGCCTGAAAGCCGATGAGCTCAACGAGGCCGCCAGCGAAGGTCTCGACGCTGAAGGCGCTCGGCACGCGCAGGATACGCGAGATCTCCTGCGCGGCGGCGTGCTCGGGGTTGATAATCATATCGAGCCCGATCTCGCGGCGCAGAATGGGCGCGTCGCGGAAATAGTCGGGGTTTCGCACGCGGGCGACCGTGTGCCTCGCGCCGAGCTTTTTCGCCATCAGGCAGCAGATGAGGTTGACCTCATCGTTTTCCGAAACGGCGATGAGCAGGTCCGCCTCGCGCACGCCCGCCTGCAACAGCACGCTGGCGCTCGCGCCGTTGCCCTCCACGCACATGACGTCCAGCATGGAGTCGGCGTGGTCAAGCACCGCGCTGCTCTGGTCCACGATGACGATATCGTGATTTTCGCCCGTCATCTGTTCGGCGATCGCATAGCCGACCTTGCCGATACCGACAATGATGATTTTCATATGATCACGAGTCTCCTATCGCTTTTTGCGCATCTTGCGTTTCTTTTATTGTTTCTGTTTCTTTGGCTTTTTCGTTCTTTTTTGTCTGCTGCACCGGCATATGCTCCGTGCGCCGCAGCGCCATGAGGACGCTGTTGAACTCCGCGCCCATAATGAGCATCATCGAGGCAAGATACAGCCACAAAAGCAGCACGATCACCGCCCCCAGCGTGCCGTAGATCACGGAATAGCGCGCGATATTCTCCACATAGTAGGAAAAGAGGTAGGACAGCGCCAGCCACATCGCCATCGAGAAAATGACGCCGGGCCAGATGCGGTTCATCTTGCGCGATTCCTGCGCAAGGCCGTACATCAGTGCGATGGGGAAAAACACGATGCCGCCGAGCAGCGCAAAGCGCAGGATCGACCACAAATGGATGGTCCGGTCGCTCAGCGGGATGGTGATATAATTGCCGATATAGTCCGAGACAAGGCTCAGCACCCGCTCGCCCACAACGGTAAGCGCGATGGAGATGATAATAATGAGGATCAGGCTCAGCGTGTAGAGCAGGAGCTTGATCTGATAGCGCAGAAAATTCGTCGGCGCTTTTTCGCCGTAGGCCCGGCGGACCGAGCCCATGAGCGCGCTTGCCGCGCGATACGGAAAATAAATGGAGAAAACGAGCGAGAACCACAGCAGCTGCCGGCTCGAATCACGGCTGACATAGGTGAGGTACTGCTCGATGATATCCAGCGCCTCCTGCGGCATAATGGTGTGCAGCCCCTTCAAAAACTGGCTGATATCGAACGACATCATACCGACAAGGTTGCTCAGAAAGATCATCAGCGGAAAAAGCGCAAACAGAAGATAATACGTCAGCGCCGCGCTGTCGCGTCCGACGTGATGGTCGAAGTAACGGCGCACCATCAGGTAAGCGCCCTTCAAAAAGCGGTGCCGCTCGAGATACTGCTGCAAGGGCAATGCTCACCTCCTACAAAAAAAACGATTTCTGTTCAATTTATGCAGTATATCACAGCCCCGGTGGAAATGGAAGAGAAAAAACGCAAAGTTTTACACCGTTTTGTCCTAAAAAGGGTTGACATGGCACAAAAAAGTGCATAATATAGTATCGTTAATTGAATCATGTCGTCCGGTAGGTAAGGCTACCACAAGGATACGGACTGCTGCCGCGGAGTAGTGG
>ENA-OWRJ01003312-OWRJ01003312.1-human-gut-metagenome-genome-assembly--contig:-NODE-3312-length-11997-cov-2.631301_pt1 | contig 11997 bp, 7 predicted proteins | sample MGYA00248269_ERZ651897 | MGnify/ENA primary metagenome ERZ651897 (study PRJEB26924, sample SAMEA4378252) | human gut metagenome | biome: human gut; feature: human-associated habitat; material: faeces...
GTCATCCTCTTACGGAGCTTAAGCGGATGGGCTGAGGAATTTTTACGGGTCTTAAGCGCCGAGGGGATCCCGGCCTTTGCTGATTCCAGGACGGGATATTTCACGGCTGTGGAGGTGGAGACGGTCTTAAATATGCTGGCCGTCATCGACAATCCCATGCAGGATATCCCTCTGGCCGGAGTTCTTAGATCGCCAATAGGCGGGCTTACGGACCATGATCTGGCGGTGGTCATGGCAGAATTTAAACGGTGTGCGGACAAGGGCCAGGATCCCGGCTTTTACGGGGCGGTCCGGCATTTCCTGGAGGCCGGTGCAGAGGCCTTTGCGGAGGATGAATTATATAAAAAACTGGAAAAGTTTCAAAAACTCCTTCAGATCCTGCGGAAGGAGGCCGGATATCTGCCGGTCCACCGGCTGATCTGGAAGATCTTCGAGCGCACCGGCTATTACGATTACGTTTCTGCCATGCCGGCGGGAAAGGCGCGCCAGGCCAACCTGGACATGCTGGTGGAAAAGGCCTGCGCCTTTGAGGCCACCAGCTACCAGAGCCTGTTTGACTTTATCCGCTACATCGAGCGGCTGAAAAAATACAATACGGATTTCGGAGAGGCGGCCAGGGCCGGGGAAAACGACGATACGGTGCGGATCATGAGCATCCACAAGAGCAAGGGGCTGGAATTTCCGATCGTGTTTGTAGCTGGAATGGGAAAAAATTTTAACAAGCAGGATACGCGGGGGAAACTTCTGATCGACGCGGATCTGGGAATCGGAACCGACTATCTGGACAGCGAGAAGCGCATCAAGGGACCGACGCTCAAGAAAAATGTGATGAAACGCCGGATGGAACTGGAGGCGCTGGGCGAGGAACTGCGTGTTCTTTACGTGGCGCTGACGCGTGCGAAGGAAAAACTGATTCTGACGGCGTCCTCCCGGAAATTGGAGGATCGGATTGCGAAGTGGAGCGCAGTGGCAGCCGAACACGGAGCGATTCCGTATACGATTCTGACGCTGGCTTCCTCGTATCTGGATTGGATTTTGATGAGTATTCCGGAAAAAAATCCGTGGATTTCATATCAGACGGAAACGCTTTCCGACCAGATCGACCGTGAGATCGGCACGCAGATACGCCAGACGTTATCGAGAGAGTGGCTGCGGTGGCTGGCGGGGGAGGACAGCCATTTGTCGAATGACGAGAATCATCCAAACACGCAAAATCGGCTCGAAAATATCAGGGAAATAGAATCGATCATCAGCAGCAACTACCATTTCCAGTACCCATACCTGGACGATCTGAGTCTCAACACCAAGATGTCCGTTTCTGAACTCAAGAAAAAGGGCATGGAGGAAGAAGAGGAGGAGATGGTATTTCTGCCGACGCTGCCAGTGTTTATGGAGAAGGAGCAGGAAGAAAAAGGCGGCGCGACGCGCGGTACAGCGTACCACCGTGTGTTGCAGTTGTTGCCGTTTGAGCGGGCAATGTCGAGACAGGAGTTAAATGCATTTCCGGCGAAGCTGGCGGCTGAGGGGCGGATGGATGCCGAGGCGGCGGCGTTGGTGCGCGGCTCAGATCTGGCAAAACTGACAGCCAGTTCATTGGGAAAACGCATGCAGAGAGCGGCAGCAGCCGGGAAACTGTACCGGGAAAAACAGTTCGTCATCGGTATTCCGGCGCGCGAAATGGGCGACTGGGATTCGGATGAGCGGATTCTGATACAGGGTATCATCGACGCCTTTTTTGAGGAGGACGGCAAGCTGGTTCTGGTGGATTATAAGACAGATTATGTGGAAAATTCAGACATTCTGATCCGCCGCTATGAGGCACAGGTGCGCTACTATACCCGCGCACTAGAACAGATGACAGGAAAAAGGGTGGCGGAGCGCTACCTGTATTCGTTCCGGTTTGGGGCGATTGAAGTGTAAGGCAGTGATTCTGGATACAGATAGGCACGTTCGGAGCCGATCGTATTTCCAGTCAATACGCCGGGATATGCGGCGCAGGAGGATCTGACGGAGTACCGGAGTTTTACGGATTATACGGATCAGGGCTTTGTTTATGTCCATGCGGGCTGCCGCGGCCGATAACTTTATAGAGTGGGTCAATGCGTGCTGCGCCCAGAGGAATTAAAATAATAAAATTAGAGAAATAAGTTTTGGTTAAAGGGTATCATCCGCCATCAGAACCGCTACCTGCGTCAGAAAATTCTCAGGATTTTTGTGCTGGGGCGGTCCCTCCAGATAGAGGTGGCGGGCGGTGCCCTTTAATGGAATCTGATATTTGTTTGCATACGCACAAAGATGCTTCACAATTACAGGAAGACCTTCATAGGCACCGTGATAAAAGATACAGAGCGCTTTCTGGCGGGGCAGGGTGACGAGATGTTCACCCCGGCTTTCCGGCGGGACGGCGATGCAGCAGGTAAAATCGCCCGGATTCGAAAGGTTGTATTCGGTGAAAAACATATGCTGGGTGGTGTCAGAACCATATTGACGGATCGCCTTGATGAAGACGCCACGTAATTGCTCTTTCTTGTCTTCAAGTTCTGTCGAATGCAGATCCTGGCAGTAAACGGTCTGGGCGGGAAGTTCTATCTGTCGGATTTCAAAGTCATTGTGCCCTTTTGAATGTTCTTTTAATTTCTCAATATTCCGGCTGATCTCGTCACGCAGATCTTCCAGACGAGTGATCAGCGGCTCCAGATCCGTCGTGCCGTGATAATAGGCATAGATATCATCCAGCGACAGACCGAGATTCTGCAGAATGCGGATGCTCCGGATGCGCGAGACGGTGTCTGCTGTATAGTAACGGTTTCCATTGATACCGTCTCTCTGATCCGGCAGAATAAGACCCTTGTCTTCATAATTTAAAATCATGCGCCGGGTCACTTCCAACGCTTTGGCTGCCTCGCCGATCGAGAGCAGCCGTTTTTTATCGTGCGTCATAAAACCTCCTGTTAGATATCCATAAGATGTGCAATCATGTATATTTGTTATGTAGGGTTCTGGTGCAATTTTTTACACTCATAGTTTTTTATAATTACATGAAAAATAAGTAAAAATTATATAAATTAGCTAAAAAGGGATTGTATCGTACATCAATGTACGGTATATAATCATTTTATTGAAAGCGGGATGCCGTGTCAAGTATCCAGCCGATGCAAAACACCACACAATTTGTCATACTATGCACGTTGAAAAGGAGTATCCGGGCAGGCAGGAGCGTCAGAAATTGGGGAGAATGAGTATTTTATATACAGAAAGATTTGATGGCTCATCTGCAAACATCTGCCCGGAGAAACATTTCAACCAAAACGCCTTTATTGTATACCTATGATGCTGCGTTTTATCTGGAAAAATCAAGAAAGAATTGACATTTGAACGCCTTCCATATATGCTTGAACCAATATGATTTTCGATTTGACAGATGGGAAAATCAATGGAAAATCTAAGCAGATATGGGAGGCTTTTATGGATCAGGAAAATCAGACACCACACAAACGGCGTGTCAGATATAAAGGAAAATATCCAAAAAAATTTGAAGAAAAATATAAAGAGTTGCAGCCGGAGAAGTATCAGGACACGATCCAGCACGTGATTCAGAAGGGAAATACACCAGCAGGCATGCATATTTCCATTATGGTGCAGGAGATTCTGGACTTTTTGCAGATCCAGCCGGGGCAGGTCGGATTTGATGCGACGCTAGGATACGGCGGACATACGAAGGCAATGCTGGCCTGCCTGAAAGGGCAGGGACATATGTATGCGACCGATGTTGATCCGGAGGAATCCGCCAAGACGCGGAAACGCCTGGAAGAAGCGGGCTATGGCGAGGACATGCTTTCAATCCGTCTCCAGAACTTCTGTACAATCGATGAGATTGCCAAAGAAGCGGGTGGTTTTGATTTTATTTTAGCCGATCTGGGCGTGTCTTCGATGCAGATTGACAATCCGAAGCGAGGCTTTTCGTTCAAGGTAGATGGACCGCTGGACCTGCGCCTGAATCAGGAAAAAGGCATCAGCGCCGCCGAGCGCCTTGACACGATCGAGCGTGAGGAGCTGGCGGGCATGCTGTACGAAAATTCAGACGAACCGTACTGCGAGGAGCTGGCAAAAGCGATCACGGATGAGATCCGCCGTGGAAATCGGATCGATACGACCACGAAACTCCGTGAAATCATTGAAAAAACATTGGATTTCCTTCCGGAAAAGGAGAAAAAGGAGACAGTCAAGAAGACCTGTCAGCGTGTTTTCCAGGCGCTCCGGATCGATGTAAACCAGGAATTTGAAGTACTCTATGAGTTTATGGAGAAGCTTCCAAATGCGCTTCGACCGGGCGGACGGGCAGCGATCCTGACCTTCCATTCCGGAGAGGATAAACTGGTGAAAGCGGCGCTCAAAGAGGGATATCGCGCCGGTATCTATAAAGAATATTCCAAAGATGTGGTGCGCCCGTCCGCGCAGGAGTGCGTACAGAACCCGCGTGCCCGCTCGACGAAGATGCGCTGGGCGATCCGGGCGGACGAGTAAAATGAATATAAAAGAAAATATATGAAAAAACAGGGCAGCTGTTCCGAGCAATATGGGAGCGGCTGTCCTGTTTTTATTGTGAAGATCAAAGAGAGTCCATGTGAAAAAATTTCGGGCGCAGTGATGTCTGGTTCTGCAAAAATCCGATTAAAAGAGCAAAAATGTTTTTTTTGCGAGATTTCTGTTTCCGGTGCGTATACTATAAGATTACTTTTCAGAAAATAGAAAAGTGGTCACAGTTGTGAAAGAAAAAACAGCTGCGAAAAAAACAAATACGCGAGAAAGTTTCGTGAGAAAGAGAGGAAACGCATTGAAACAGGAAACACAAAATGAATTGGAACGATTTAGGGATTATTTGAGAGAACAGGAAAAAAGCAGCCATACGATCGAAAAATACTGCCGGGATGTGAGAAAGTTTTTGATGTTTGTGGGTGAAGAATGGGATAAAAACACAATTATATCGTTTAAGGAATATCTGCAAGCCCATTATAAAACATCCAGCGCCAATTCGATGCTGGCATCTCTGAACAGCTACTTTCATTTTATCGGAAGACAGGAATACTGTGTCCGCACGTTCCGGGTGCAGAAGCGGATTTTCTGTGATGAGAGACAGGAAATGACGCGCAGCGATTATCAAAAGTTAGTTAAGGCGGCGCGGGAGCGCGGCGATGAACGCCTCTGTGCGATATTGCAGACGATCGCGAGCACGGGCATACGAATCAGCGAGCTTTCATATATTACAGCGGAATCGCTGGCACAGGGGGAAGTAGTGATCGACTGTAAGGGAAAACAGCGGGTGATCCTGCTGCCGCAGTCGCTGATGCTGTATCTGACGCAGTACTGCCAGAAGCAGCGGATTGTGAGAGGCAGCATCTTTGTCACAAAAAACGGGCAGGCAGTCCGCAGACAGAATGTGTGGGCGGACATGAAATCCGTCTGCACCGAAGCGGGTGTTCTTCCGAGCAAGGTATATCCGCACAATCTGCGCCATCTGTTTGCCAAGATATTTTATGAGCGCGATCACGATCTGGTTCGTCTGGCGGACTATCTGGGTCACAGCAGCGTAGAAACGACACGCCGTTATACGATCATCAGCAGTCGGGAAGCGTGCCGCAGACAGCTGGAATTAGGTTTGTTGATTGATAGGGAAAATTGACGAAAAACATAATGGGAATTATGTCATGAAATGGAAAAAATCTGCATACATATCTAAATATATGATTCTATTATTAAGTTTATCACTTCTGAGAAAGAATTTCAACATACAAAGGCGTTAAAAACAGTACTTGAAATAACACAGATATTCTATCCAAAATCTGGAAAATTCGACAAAAGCTTTGCAAATAAAAGAAAAAATGAAACAGTCGGATATGACATAATTCCCATTATGTCATCCGGGGAGGTGGAGTATGTGAGAGAAGATCTGACGGGGCGCCGGTATGGACGTCTGACTGTCTGCCGGGAAATAAAACAGGCAGCAAAAAGCCGCCGCCATTACTGGCTGTGCCGGTGCGACTGCGGGAAAGAAAAGACCGTGGAGGAGTCCCATCTGAAAACAGGGCATACGAAAAGCTGCGGGTGCTATCGGAAGGAGCTTCCGTCCAGTCGGCGGATCGATCTGACAGGCCGTCAGTTCGGACGTTTGAAAGTGCTTGAAGAGGCGGATAATTCCAACCGGACAGGCGGATATTGGAAATGTGTCTGTAGCTGCGGACGCCTGATTGAGGCATCCAAAGAAAGCCTGTGCGCGGGAAAAACCAAGAGCTGTGGGTGCCTGCAGGCGGAGACACGAAAGAAAAACATGAAAAAAGCGATTCATTTTGTAGGCGGAACCTGCCTGGAACGAATCGCCAACCAGAAAAATACGGCAAACAATACAAGCGGCTACCGAGGCGTCTACCAGCGGGAAAATTCCCGGTGGCGGGCAGCGATCGGCTTTCAGGGAAAAGTGTACAACCTTGGAACCTTCGTAAACCTTGAGGATGCGGTGGCAGCGCGGAAAAAAGCAGAAGAGGAATTGTACGAGCCATTTTTGCGGGAACATGGCGTGAAAGCGGTGCAGAAGGGAGGTATTTAAATCTGCATAAGGGGACCTGCGTTGATGATAGATAAGACAGGAGGCAAAAAGAATGAAAAAAGCGAAGAAAAAGGGGAAAAGTTACAGTCAAGGCTGGTTTGAACGTCAGTCAAGGCGTTTCATGTCAGTGCTTTTGTGCAGCAGTATGTTGAGCACAAGCGTGGCAAATACAGCCGCATTTGCAGCTGCCACATCCGAAGGAGGGGATGAAAGACAGGAATTTTCATTGGAAAAAGAAGTCCTCAGGCAGGCAATCCGGGATGCTGCTAAAAAAGGAAAGACAGTAAAAGAGGATGCATTTACGTTTTCCGGCGATGAGGAAGAAACCTACGAGGGACTGTTTGAAGAAGGAAATCTATATGAACTGCATCCAGATTTTGAGAAGAAAAACGACCGGCTTACTTTGAAAATGTATGCCCGCTTAGAGGATGAAGAGGACATGGATCAGTATACGATCAGCGGAAATGAAGAAATTATTTTCCTGATGACCAATTCTTCTTCAAAAGAGCGCACCGGACGGATTCTGGTGGATGGAAGAGCCAGCGCATGGATGACGGTTGCGCCATTTGGTGAAGTAAAAAAGCAGGTTGAGCTGGAGACAGAGGAAGCGGTTCCGACCGAGATAGAAAATGAGGTAAAAGAACCGGAAAGTGCAGTTCCGGCAGGAAGTGAAGATATCACAGAAGAGGATACGGCTCTGGAGGACGATGTAAAAGAGCAGGAAAATGCTTCAGATACAGGTAAGAATCAAATAAAAGAAGAAACCTCGGATCCAGAAAAGCAGGACGAAACAGAGCAGAAAGCTCAGGAACCGAATACAGGAGATTCAGAAGATACCTCGGATATAAAAGAAGAACCGGAAGCAGCGGATGACAAGAAAGATTTATCGGAACCGGATTCTGAGAACGAGAATGAAAAAGCAGACATGGATGCGTTCGAAACAGATACATCCGATGCAGATACATCGGATTCAGAAAATGACAGCGCCCAGGACGAAGATTCAGTTCAGGTATCACGTTCGGCTCATTTTTCGATGTTTTTGACTTCAGCTGCAATGGCATCTCCGCCTGATGCAGAAGAAGAGGACGAGAACGATGAAAATGAAAAAAATAAGGCGATTGTAGGCGACGAAGCAGAAGAAGACAATTTCGAACGCATTCTGGGGGATTCATATGAAACGGTAGGCATTAAGAATGCATCCGCAGCCGCATTTGTAACTTCCGCGATGGAGCTTGGTCTGACAGACGTAGCTGTTTTGTCGGCAGTGGAAGTGGAAGAAATTCCACACTGGCAGATTTCGAAGTCTAAAAAAGCTACCAATCTGGACGAAAATTTTGAATCCCAGGTAACACTTTCCCTTCCGTCAGCGGAGGAAAAACTGGAAAATGACATTGTGTTTGTGCTGGATAAATCTACCAGCGTGCAGCTGGAAAATGAGGCGTTAGAGATGCTTAAGGAGCTGCAGGCGCAGGCAAAGGAAAATGGCGCAAAAGTAAAGGTTGGAGTCGTTATTTTCAATAAAGAAGCGCACAAGTCTGACTTTATGGATTTGGGAACCCAGTATGATGCGATTGCGGCAGCGATCCGTGAGAATATTAGCAGCGGAACGAATCTTTCGGCTGGAATCCTTGCAGGCAAGAAAATGCTGGATGAGGATACGCAGGTGGCAGCAGGAAGAAAGAGCCTTGTGCTTTTAAGCGATGGCATTACCTATATTTTTGGGGAAAAACCGACGGCGGTTGCCTGGGGATTTGAGAATGATGGTTCAGAACATTCCTGGGCGGGACCGGATAACTGGATTCTTAAATATGGGAATAATAAAGCATTATCGGAGGATGAGTGGAACGAGCGCCTGGGTACAATCAAAGCACAGATGGATAATCAGGGCGATGAATTTGACCATTCATATGAGCAAGGAGAGTTAATGCCATGTACCCCACCTGATGAAGGAAAAAAATATGCCAATAGCGTTGATAAAGCACTCTATCTTTCCTATGAGGCATATCTGGAAGCGGCGAAGGAACAGTATCACTGCTATGCGATGCCGATTGGTTCATCTGCTGGTGAAAGCTATCCATGGGGACCGAGCTTTGTGAAATATCTGGCAGACGGAAAAACGGTAAGTTTTGAAGATATCAAAAATGATATCCTTTATGCCGTCGATCGGGACTCGACTGTGGAAGATTATATGGGTTGGGTCAAGGATGATTACAATTTTGACTTAAAGAGCATCGACCGTCTGACTGTTGGCGGCAGGGAGCTTTCTAAATTGGAAGATGGAAATACCGTTTATTTTGGAAATGAAGTTGCAGATGCTTTAGAACAATATATTGAGGGCAGCAGAAAACTCATCATTCCAAAGGAAGGACATGAAGATGCTTTATTTTATTCATTTCGTCTGGACGATGAATGAGGCGGTAAAAAATAATGAACCGGTGCAGCTGACCTATACGGTAAAACTGGTAAATCCGAAGAACAATCCAGGAGAATCGTATGGACGGTACGATGAAGACGGAAGCGAAGAGTATGATGGACTTTATACGAACCAGAAAGCAGTGCTGCATCCGGTTGGAAGCGATCAGGAAAAAGGAAAAACGGAAGTATTTTCGAAACCGACTGTATCATATACGATTCCGGGAGGAGAACTTCCGACGATTCCAGAGGGAGGAACTTCTAAATCGAAGACAGCGGAACAGCTGGATGAAAATTTTAAGTCTCAAGTGGCTTTGTCCTTGCCGTCAGCGGAGGAGCAGCTGGTAAGTGATGTGGTGCTTGTCTTAGATAAATCAACCAGCATGGGACTGAAAGAGCAGGCATTGGAAATGCTTCAGAACCTCAAGAAAGAAGTGCAGGAAAAGGGAGCAAAGGTCAAAGTGGGAGTAGTGCTCTTTAACAAGGAAGCTCATACGGATGGATTTATGGATTTGGAGACCCAATATGAGGCGATTGAAGCAGCCATTTGTCGGGAGATTAAGAGTGGAACCAATCTTCACGCAGGTATTTTAGCGGGTAAATCGATGTTAGACCAGGATACAGGAGTGGCAGATGAACGCAAGACACTGGTAGTTGTCAGTGATGGTATTACCTATATGTTTAATGAGAATCCGACGGCGGTTGCCTGGGGATTTATGGCAGATTCTCCGAAACATTTTGCAGGACCGGATAACTGGAAATCCAAGTATGGAAATAATCAGGCACCGACGGACTGGAATGCATGGCTGACCGGCATAGGAGCCAGACTTTCAGAGCAGAAGGATACACACGACTATCCATATGGAACGGAACCGGATGCATCGCTTATTACACCGGTGGAGGAAGCAGGAAATTATGTGAATTCGATCGATAAGGCATTATATCTTTCATACGAGGCGTACGCACAGGCAGCTTCGGAAGGATATCACTGCTATGCGATGCCGATTACGCCGCCCGGAACGGCAAGTAACTATGAGTGGGGAATGAATTTCATGCGGTACCTCGCGAATGGAAAGCAGGTTTCATTTGACAGTATAGAAAATGATATTTTGTATGCCGTTGATAAAGGTTCTGTTGTGAAAGATTATATGGGCTATGTGAAAGAGGATTATAACTTTGATTTCGATCATTTAGACCAGCTGACAGTAGGGGGAAAAGCGCTTTCTATGTATCAGGAGGGCAACACCTGGTATTTTGGAGACGGAGAACCGGGACCGCAGAATTATCGTTTTAAAGTGGTATATGACGCGGGAAATAAGGCAGAGACAGAGATGTTTACCTGGTATATAAATGAACCAGTTTCAAACTTTGCACCGGTGCAGCTGACCTATACCGTAAAACTGATAAACCCAAAGACGGCGGATGGAACCTATGGAAAATATGACCGGGACGGCAGCCAGCACTATGAAGGGCTCTATACCAATCAGGAGGCGGTCCTGTATCCGGTAGACAGCCGTGGAAATGAGTATCGGCCAGAAGAATTCCCGAAGCCGACCGTATCATATGTGGTAGAACATGGAAGCCAGGAACCGGGATCTGATCCTACCCCGACCCCGAATCCAGGCAATAACGGAGGCGGAAGCCACGGCGGTCACGGAGGCGGAAGTAGTTCTGGCAGTAAAAAGTCTTCGACCACAACCGCGTCGGGACCGGCAGCCCAGCCGACGGAACCGGTTACGCCGGTTGTACCAGAACCTCAGCCGGTTGTACCGGCAGAAGGACTTCCGAAGACCGGGGATACGGATCGGATGGATGTGCCGATGGCTCTGCTGGCAATTGGAATGATGGCAGCAGCTTATGTATTAATGACGGGCAGAAAAAAGACGGAAGAGTAAGACGAGACATAGAAAAATAAAAATTGCCCGGTTATAAGAGCAGGTTTTTAGGGCGGCGCCAGAAAAAATGGCGCTGTCCTAAAACTATGCTGTTATCTGTTTCGTTTTGTATGCAAATTAATACATCATTTATAAAAATATATAATTTGCTTAACAAATAAAGGCGCAGAACGTTTCACGGGCAAAGATGGAGGGATCGATGCAAAAGTGGACACGGAAAGCAGCGGCTGTGATAGCTGTCATCTGTCTGGCGTTCGGTACAGCGGGGGTGGCAATGCATAAATGGGATGAAATGCGTCAGGAGAAGGCGCAGGAAGAGCTGACCGCTCAGGTTGTGGGAATGTCGGAAGCAGGGACGACAGGAGAAACAATGCCGGAGAAAAAAGTGCCAGAAGTGGAAAATGAGATAGATGAGACGGATGCAATAAAGGAGACAGAATATGTGTCAGCAATTGATTTTTCAGCGCTGGATTTCCAGAATCCGGACGTCGTTGCCTGGATTCAGATTCCGGGAACTCAGATCAATTATCCGGTGGTTCAGGGGAAGGACAATGATTATTACCTGCACCGTGACCTGAACGGGCAGAAGAGCACGGCGGGCACGATTTTTCTGGACTATGCCGATCGGGCAGATTTTTCGTCCCTGCATAACGTGCTGTACGGCCATCACATGAAGAATGGAAGTATGTTTAAGGACATTTCCAGATACAAGGATCAGGGCTATTTCGATCAGCATTCAGAAATCATTCTTTATACGCCGGAGCGGGAGATTCATTTAAAAGCCCTGGCGGCTGTCTGCACATCGCCGGATGCGATCCGCCGGAAAACGGAGTTTGCATCGGGAGAAGAATTTGCGTCATATATTCAGCAGATGACAGCGGGCGCGAGCGCGTCCGCGCCGATCGAGGGAACGATCATGCGTTTGTATTCATTTGTGACATGCAGCTATGAATTTAACAATGCCCGGACAATTCTATATGCGTATGAGGCGGCAGAATAGAATGGGAAATAGATCTATAACAGGAGGTAAGAATATGAAGAAGTTAGAGACAAAGGGGAGGAGCCGGAAACAGAGGCATCATTTGTTTC
>ENA-OWRJ01003315-OWRJ01003315.1-human-gut-metagenome-genome-assembly--contig:-NODE-3315-length-11994-cov-4.737834_pt1 | contig 11994 bp, 9 predicted proteins | sample MGYA00248269_ERZ651897 | MGnify/ENA primary metagenome ERZ651897 (study PRJEB26924, sample SAMEA4378252) | human gut metagenome | biome: human gut; feature: human-associated habitat; material: faeces...
GCGTGCTGCAGTTCATCTACGACAACATCATGTACGCCGAGTTGAACACCAAGTCTGATTACTGTCAGGTGTGCGGCTACGACGGCGAGATCAAGATCGTGGAGGACGACGGCAAGCTGGTGTGGGAATGCCCCAAGTGCGGCAACCGTGACCAGAACAAGCTGAACGTTGCCCGCCGCACCTGCGGTTATATCGGCACCCAGTTCTGGAACCAGGGCCGGACACAGGAGATCAAGGATCGGGTGCTGCATCTGTGATGAATTACGCAACAATTAAGTATTACGACATTGCCAATGGGCCGGGGGTGCGCACCAGCATCTTTGTTTCGGGCTGCAGGCACCACTGCCCGGGCTGCTTCAACGAGGCGGCATGGGATTTCGGGTACGGTCAGCCCTTTGACAAGGCCGTGCGCAACGAGATCTTTGCATCCTGCCAGCCCGACTATATTGCAGGCATCTCCCTGCTGGGCGGTGAGCCTTTTGAGCCGGAGAATCAGCGGGAACTGCTGCCCTTCGTCCGCAACTTCAGGGCGCTGTACCCGAATAAGAGCGTCTGGTGCTATTCTGGTTACACCTGGGAGCAGCTGACCGGCAGTGTTCCCTGCCCGGCCCGCTGTGAGGTCACCGATGAGCTGCTGAGCCTGCTGGATGTTCTGGTGGATGGCCGCTTTGTGGAAGCCCAGCACGATATCTCCCTGCGCTTCCGGGGCAGCTCCAACCAGCGGCTTCTGGATGTGCCCAAGAGCCTTGCCGCAAAGTCCCCCGTCTGGTGGGAGGACGAACAGGTGTTTGCCACACACACGATGTAATCCTCTCAGTCGCGCTGACGCGCGCCAGGCTCCATGGTAAGGGAGCCCTTGGCATAGCAATACGCTTTCATGCAATAAAACAACGCCCGATTTTCAACACTCTATACAAAGTGAGTGGAAAACCGGGCGTTTTATTATTTAACGGGATGATACCATATCCTCAATGACACTCAGGAACTCCTGGCCATAGCGGGCGGCCTTTTTCTCGCCCACACCGGGGATATTGAGCAGTTCCTCCACGCTCAGGGGCTTTTTCAGCGCCATCTGGCGGAGGGTGGAATCATTGAACACCATATAGGCAGGGAGCTTCTGCTTTGCGGCCAGCCGCTTGCGCAGGGCATAGAGGGCAGCCAGCAGCTTCTCGTCTGCTTCGCTGAGGGCATCCTCGTCGGCACGGCGGCGGGAGGCCGAGGCCAGCCGCTTTGCACTGGCCGCGGCGCGCTGGCGGGCTTGTGCCGCCTGCTCCTCCACCTGTTCGGCAGCCTGTGCTGCCAGCAGACAGTTGGAACAGTTCTCGCACTTCTGGGGTGCGGCCTCGCCGAAGTAGCTCAGCAGATACCCCCGCAGGCAGCGCGGCGTGGTGGAGTAGAAGGTCATGTACTTGAGCCGTTCCTCTGCCTTGCGTGCCGCTTCGGCCTTGACATCCGCAGGCAGGCCGTTGTCAGCCTCCATCTCCTTGTCGATGAAGAACCGGATGGTGCGCACATCGGTGCCGGAATAGAGCAGGGTGCAGCGGGCTGGCTCCCCGTCACGGCCCGCGCGGCCCGCCTCCTGATAATAGCTCTCCAGATCCTTGGGCATATTATAATGGATCACGAACCGGACGTTTGGCTTATCGATGCCCATGCCGAAGGCATTGGTCGCCACCATGATCTGCACCCGGTCATAGAGGAAATCGTCCTGATTCTGCCGCCGGGTATCCGCATCCAGTTTGGCGTGGTAGGCTGCCGCCCGGATCCCCCGGCTCTGCAGCAGGCGGGTGGTCTCGTCCACCTGCCGGGTGGTGCTGCAATAGATGATGCCCGCATTGTCCCGCTCCCTGAGCACAAGGTCGAGCAGAACTTTGGGCTTCTCGCTGGGCAGGGCCCTGCGGGTGGCAAAATAGAGGTTGGGTCGGTCGAAGCTGGTGGTCACCTCGTAGGGGGTGTGGAGTTCCAGATGGGTGCGGATGTCCTCCCGCACATGGGCGGTGGCGGTGGCCGTAAAGGCTCCCACCACCGGGCGCTTGGGCAGGCTGTCCACAAACGCCTTGATGCGCAGGTAGCTGGGGCGGAAATCCTGCCCCCACTGACTGATGCAGTGGGCCTCGTCTACCGTGACCATGCTGATCTCCCGCTCCTGCGCAAACCGCTGGAAGCCCGGCATCTCCAGCCGCTCCGGAGCCACATAGATGATCTTATACCACCCCTCCCGGGCGCGGCGGAGCATCAGGGCCTTCTGGTTGTCCGTCAGGCTGTTGTTCAGGAAGGCTGCCGCCACACCGGCCTGTACCAGCGCCCCCACCTGATCCTTCATCAGGCTGACCAGCGGCGAGACCACAATGGTGATGCCCGGCAGCAGCAGGGCCGGCACCTGATAGCAGATGGACTTGCCCGCACCTGTGGGCATCACGGCCAGCACATCCTGCCCGGCCAGCAGACGGGAGACGATCTCCTCCTGCCCCGGGCGGAAGCTGTCGTAGCCAAAGACTTTTTTCAGAATACTATGCGGACTTTCCATGGTTCCTCCTATCCATACAAAACCGCTCCGTCATTGCTTCGCAATACCGCCTCTCCTAGTAGGAGAGGCAAGTCTTGGCTCCCCTGCCAGGGGAGCTGGACGCAAAGCGGCCTGAGAGGTTTATAACCCATTCAGTATACCACAACTCCCCGGATAATTGTAAAACATCTCTGACATTTCCCACGTTCGATAGCATTTCCTGCACAAAAATGCTATAATATGGGTACATATCTCCATCCCGGCCCCTGCCTTGCGCATCTGCCGGAAAAGAGCAAAGGAGTATTTTGTATGGCTCAGAAATTGATCACCTTCGCCGTCCCGTGCTACAACTCGGCGGCATATATGCGCCACTGCATCGAGACCCTGCTCTCCGCCGGGGAGCAGGCCGAGATCATCCTGGTGGACGATGGTTCCACCAGGGATGACACCCCCGCCATCTGCGACGAGTACGCTGCCAAATATTCCACCATCGTCAAGACCATCCATCAGGAGAATGGCGGCCATGGCGAGGGCGTGAATCAGGGCATCCGCAACGCCACCGGCCTGTATTATAAGGTGGTAGACAGCGACGACTGGCTGGACGAAGCCGCCCTCAGGACCGTGCTGGCCAAGCTGAACACGCTGACTGCCCGGGGCACCGCGCCTGACCTGATGATCTGCAACTATGTCTACGAGCATGTGGAGGACAACACCAGCCACACCGTGCGCTACACCAACGTGTTCCCCCAGAACCGGCTGTTCAACTGGACGCATGTCGGCCACTTCCGGCCCGACCAAAACCTGCTGATGCACTCGGTGATGTACCGCACACAGGTGCTGCGGGACTGCGGCATGGTGCTGCCCAAGCACACCTTCTATGTGGACAACATCTTTGTCTACCAGCCCCTGCCCTTTGTCAAGAGCATGTATTATATGGATCTGGACCTGTACCGCTACTTCATCGGCCGGGCCGACCAGAGCGTGAACGAGAGTGTGATGGTCAAGCGGGTGGATCAGCAGCTGCGGGTGACCCGCCACATGATCGACTGCCAGGACCTGGATGCCCTCAAGGGCCAGAAGAAGCTGCGCAGCTATATGCTGCACTACCTCTCCATGATGATGGCCATCAGCGACATCTTCCTTCTGCTGGACGGCAGCGCCGCTGCCAAGCAGAAGGAGAACGAGCTGTGGGCCTACCTCAAGGCACACACCAGCGCCGGGGTCTACCGCTCCATCCGCTATGGCTTTGGCGGCGTGACCAACCTGAAGATCCCCAAGGGCGACAAGCTCGTGCTGGGCGGCTACCGCATTGCACAGAAGATTTTTAAATTCAATTAACAAATGTTGCTTTTCCTCCTCAGATAAGATATACTTTTTAACGTATCTTAATTTCTGAGGAGGATCTCATTTTATGGAGCAATTGCTCATTTGCATGTCTCTTTCGCTCATTGCGGGCCTGTTGGCATCCCGTGCAGCGAAAGCGATCCGCCTGCCGGCCGTCACCTCCTATCTGGTGGCGGGGCTTCTGCTGGGTCCCTTCTTTCTGGGTCGGCTGGGCCTGAGCGGCTGGGGCTTCGGTTTCGGAAGCCTTGCACAGGTCGAAAGCTACGGCATCATCACACAGGTGGCACTGGGCTTCATCGCCTTTGTCATCGGCAACGAGTTCCGGCTCAGCGCATTGGAGAGCATGGGCAGGCAGGCGGTCACTGTGGGCATCCTGCAGGCCGTTATCACCACCGTGCTGGTGGATATCGCTCTGGTTGCCCTGCACTTCGCCCGGCCGGATGTCATCTCAATGGCATCGGCCATCACACTGGGTGCCATCGCCTCTGCCACAGCCCCCGCCGCCACCCTGATGGTGGTCAAGCAGTACAAGGCCAGCGGCCCCCTGACCCGCCTGCTGCTGATGGTGGTTGCCATTGACGATGCCGTGGGTCTGGTGCTCTTTTCGGCCTCTTTCGGCATCGCAAACGCGCTGGAACAGGGCCGCATCGACCCCATCAGCATCCTTCTGGAGCCTCTGGTGGAGATCGTACTCAGCCTGGGTCTGGGCGCACTGGCAGGTCTGCTGCTCAACCAGCTGGAGGTCTACTTCCACTCCCGCTCCAAGCGCATGAGCCTTTCGGTGGCCTTTGTGCTGCTGACGGTGGGCCTTTCCATGGTCAGCTTTAAGGTCGGCCCCATCCACTGCAGCTTCTCGCTGCTGCTGGTCTGCATGATGACCGGCACCGTGTTCTGCAACATCTGCCCCACTTCCGATGAGCTGATGGACCGCCTGGACCGCTGGGTAAGCCCGGTGAACATCCTGTTCTTCGTGCTCTCCGGCGCGGAGCTGGACCTGAACATCCTTGCAAACCCCATGGTCCTGCTCATTGGTGCCGTCTATATCGCTTCCCGCTCTCTGGGCAAGATCTCCGGTTCCTATGTCAGCTGCAAGGCCACCCGCTGCAGTGAGAAGATCCAGAAGTATCTGGGCATCACCCTGCTGCCGCAGGCCGGTGTGGCGCTGGGCATGGCCGCCGAAGCTGCGGAGCTTTCCGATGGCCACATGGTGCGCAACGTGGTGCTCTTCTCGGTGCTGGTGTACGAGCTGGTCGGCCCGACCCTGGCCAAGATCAGCCTGACCGCCGCAGGCGAGATCATCCCCGAGGGCCGCACGAGCGCCCGCACCACCAACAAGCCGGAGGAACCGGTCAGCGTGGAGTAACCTCTCCCACAGGGCTTGGCTCCCCTATCAGGGGAGCTGCCGCCGCAGGCGGCTGAGAGGTTTTATACACTACAAAAGCCGCTGCACAGTTGTTACGCTGTGCAGCGGCTTTCTGTTTGCTCTTTACTTCAGCACGATCTCATCGTTCTCAGCATCCACGGTCAGGGTGGAGCCGGAAACAAGGGTGCCGTCGATAATCTTTTCAGCGGCGGGGTCCTCCACAGCCTTGCGGATGGTCCGGCGCAGGTCGCGGGCACCAAACTTGCCGCCCTGGCTCTTGTGCACCAGCGCTGCCAGTGCCGCCGGGGTATAGCTGTAGGCAATGCCCTTGGCCTCCATGCTGGGCTTGTACTCGTCCAGCATCAGGGCGGCAATGCCCTGCAGGGTCTCCTCGCTCAGCGGCTTGAAGGTGATGACCTCATCCACGCGGCCCAAAAACTCAGGGCGGAGGAACTGGCTCAGCGCCTTGCGGCTCTTCTCCTCGTTCCGCTCCTCCTCGCTGCGGTTGAAGCCCAGACTTGCGGTGGTCTGGTCGCTGCTGCCCGCATTGGAGGTCATGCAGATGACGGTGTTGGAGAAATCCACGGTGCGGCCCTGGGCATCGTTGATCTTGCCCTCGTCCAGGATCTGCAGCAGGATATTCATCACATCGGGGTGGGCCTTTTCGATCTCATCGAACAGCACCACGCTGTACGGGCGGCGGCGGACCTTTTCGGTCAGCTGACCCGCCTCCTCGTAGCCCACATAGCCCGGAGGGGAACCGATCATGCGGGACACGGCGTACTTTTCCATATACTCGCTCATATCCAGCCGGATCAGCGGGTCGGGGCCGTCAAAGAGCTGGTTTGCCAGCTGCTTCACCAGCTCCGTCTTGCCCACGCCGGTGGGGCCCACAAAGATAAAGCTGGCCGGACGGCGGCGGCCCGAGAGGTCGGCGCGGCTGCGCTTGACCGCCTGTGCCACCAGATGCACGGCATCGTCCTGACCGATGATCTTCTTTTTCAGCTCGGTCTCAAGGCTGGCGAGCTTTGCATACTCGGTCTCCCGGATCTTCACCGCCGGGATGCCCGTCCACAGCTCAATGACCTTGGCCACATCGTCCATGGTCACCTGGATCTCTCCGGCCGCGGCCTGCTTGGCGGGCAATTCCCGCTCCAGCTGTGCCATCCGGGTCTTGCGCTCTGCCACACGCTCGTAATCGATGGGCTCGTTCACATCGGCATTTTCCATGTCGGCCTCTTCCTGCTTGAGGGCCTCCAGTTCCTTCTGCATGGTCAGGTACTCGGAGATGACCGGGTGGGCCAGATTGCAGCAGGCACAGGCCTCGTCCAGCAGGTCGATGGCCTTGTCGGGCAGGTAGCGGTCGGTGATATACCGCTCGCTCAGAGTCACGGTGGCGTTCAGCACATCGGCAGGCACCTGCACATGGTGGTGCTCCTCGTAGTAGTGCTTGATGCCGCCCATCACGGCCAGCGTATCAGCGACGCTGGGTTCCTCCACCCGCACGGGCTGGAACCGGCGCTCCAGTGCCTGGTCCTTCTCGATATACTTGCGGTACTCGTTGAAGGTGGTGGCACCGATGACCTGGATCTCGCCGCGGGACAGGGCGGGCTTGAGGATGTTGCCCGCGTTCATGGCACCCTCGCTCTCACCGGCAGAGGTAATGGTGTGGATCTCGTCGATGAACAGGATCACGTTCCCGGCTGCCTTCACCTCGCCCAGCAGGCCCTTGACCCGCTGCTCAAACTGGCCGCGGAACTGGGTGCCCGCCACCAGACTGGTGAGGTCCAGCAGATAGATCTCCTTGTCCTGCAGGCCGATGGGCACATTGCCCTTGGCAATGCGCTCGGCAATGCCCTCGGCAATGGCGGTCTTGCCCACACCGGCTTCGCCGATGAGGCAGGGGTTGTTCTTCTGGCGGCGGCTCAAAATTTGGATGGTGCGGTAAATTTCGCGGTCGCGGCCAATGATGCGGTCCACCTTGCCGTCCCGGGCCTTCTGGGTCAGGTTCTCGCAGTAGGTGTCGAGGAATTTGCGGCGGGGCGGCTTCTTGCCGTTCTTCTGGGCCTTTTTGCTGTTTCCGGCATCGCCCTCCGCCTTGACGCCCAGCGGGAAGGTGGCGCTGGAGCCGGGGACAAGGTCGTCGTCCCCTTCGTTCTCCTCGCCGTCCATGGGCTGGCCCATATTCATCATGAGGGAGAGGGGGTTCGCGTCCCCCATCTCATCCATCATGCTCTCCATCCGGTTTTCCATGTTATCCATGTCCTCGTCGGACATACCGAACTGCTTCATCAGGTCTTCCACCGGCTTGATGTGCAGCTCACGCGCACAGTGCAGGCAAAAGCCCTCATTTTTCATCTGGCCGTTCTCCATCCGCTGGACGAAGATGATGGCCGGACGTTTCTGACAGCGATTGCAGACCATATAGGTTCCTCCTAAAGCTCCCCTTTACAGGAAGGGGTTGAACAGATTGAATGCTTTATAGTAAAGGCTGCTGCTCATGACCGTATCGTTCAGGACGGTCAGATTGCCGCCGGTGATGACGATGACGGCCCACACCACACAGAGCATCAGATAGATGTCCATAGTGCTGGCGACACAGCCGGTGACCCAGCCCAGCCAGCGGTTGACGGTGCCGATGACCGGCAGCCGGTTGACGAGGCCCAGCACGGTGACCAGCATACTCACCAGCATCCGCAGCAGGGCAAAGACCACGAAAAAGAGCACGACCGATATGACCGGCGTGAGCAGCGGAGCCAGCACCTTCTGGACGATGGCGTCCGCCAGCACCACGGCGTTGTCGCTGAGCACAGCCGAAATGGAGCGCTCGCAGGTCTCCACGATGGAGGCGCGGAAGCTCTCGGGCAGAAAGCCCGCGTACTTGTCCGCGATGCCGGTCAGGTCCACGACCCCTCCGGCCGAGATGCTCTCGGCGATCTGGGTGCGGAAGCTCCCGGCCAGAAAGCGCTGGAACACCTCGGCAGCGGCCCAGCCCGAAAAGACCCGAGCGCCCACGAGGCTGAAGACATTCCCGCCCAGCTGGACACTGGCTGCGAGAAAGCCCTTGCGGGCATAGCGCACAGCCAGAAGCAGCCAGACCACGGTACATACTATATCAAAAAGAAATGACGGATTCTTGAACATATCTTGTTTTCCTTATTATGTATTGCTTTGAGCGTTGTTTTCCGCCGCAGGCGGGGTCAATCCCTGCACCGTATTGCCGCAGAAGACCAGCAGCTGCCTGCGGTCGGCCAGCAGACCCTGCGGACGGGCCGAAAGGCTCTGTGTCCACTGGGAGGTGCCGTCGGTGGAAAGGCACTCCATCCCTGTATCGGTGAGCAGATAAAAGGTGTCTCCTGCCCGGATGATGCGGTTGGACGCCTGCACCTGCGTGGTGTTCTCGACGCCGAGGTCACGGCCCAGCATCACGGCCTGACAGAGCTGGCCGGAGGCCAGCAGAAGGGCAGTATTGCCCGAAGCGTCCACCGAGATGTCCCGGAGGGTCTGCCCGGTAAAGTCATAGGCTGCCCGCTCTCCGCCCGATGCGTTGTAGAGGACAGCGCGGCTGTCGCAGACAGCCAGGATGCTCTGGGAACCGGTCCAGCTCAGCCACTGAGCCGCGCCGCTTCCGCTGCCCACCAGCAGGGGGTCGCCCTGCGCCAGGGTGACGACATAGAAATTCGTGACCATCTGGCCGCCGTTCACCGTCACCGCCGCCACTGCCAGCCGCCGCCCATCCGGCGAAAAGGCCAGCCGCAGCGGGGTGCCGTCGGCGATGGTGAGGCTCCAGCTCAGCAGCTGCTCCATTGAGGACGAGTAGACCCGAAGCCGGGCCGCGCTGCCGGGGTCCTCTGTGACGACGGCCAGCGTGCCGTTGTCGGCCATGGCACAGAGGGTGATGCTGTTCTCCATCGTCTTGGTGTAGAGATTCTGGGTCCGGCTCTCCACCCGCAGCTCATTGCCCGAGCGGTTGTAGAGCACAAAGCGGTTCTTGCCCACAGCCAGCGCAGGGCGGGCGTAGCCGCTCTGGATGGAGTTGAGCCGGGTGCCGGTGCGGGACCAGACCACGCACCCTTCCTCGCCCAGCTCCACAAAGCTGCTGTTCATGGCGGCAAGCTGTTTCACCTCCATGACGCCGGTCTGCTGGGGCCAGCCCGTGCCGGGGAAGAGCAGGATGCGGGCGGTATCGGCCCAGTCCTTGGCCATGGCAACAGAGCTGCCCACGATGCCGGTGGTGAACAGCACCACCAGCGTCAGCGCCACGACGATGAGTGCCGTGCGGCGGATGCGCCGGTTCCGCACCCGCTCGCGGGCCTGCTCGAGGTATTCGACCCGTCCCGCCGAAAGCGGCTCGTCCGACACAGGCCGGGGGCCGCGCTGTCTTTTTCTCATACTCTCCTGTCCCTTCGTGCAATGACAGTGCTCCCAAAGGGGCGTTTTCCCTCCGGGAGCATCGGTCGTGTTTGCGTTATTCTATGGGCGTGTCGTAGTCCACGCTCTTGAGGAAAAGCCCTTTCGCCGCCAGCGTCGGCCCGGCGTTTTTGCGGTCGCGGCTGGCGAGGATGCCCGGCACGGCCTCAGGCGCAAGACGCCCCGCGCCGGCCTCACAGAGGGTTCCTGCGAGGATGCGCACCATGTTGTAGAGGTAGCCGTCCGCCGTCACCGTGATGTCGATGTCGTCGCCCCGGCGCTGGACGTCACAGGCCGTGATGGTGCGCACGGTGTCGCCGTGAGCCGCAGCCGAGCTGCCCGAGGCGCAGAGGGCGAGGAAATCGTGCTTTCCCACAAAATACTGTGCCGCCTGCTGCATCCTGTCCGCGTCCAGCCGCCCCGGCACTTTGGTGTAATACCGCGCTGCAAAGGGTGAGTCGATCGGACTGTTGTGGATGCGGTAGAGATAGGTCTTGGTGTGGGCCGCATAGCGGGCGTGAAAATCGTCCGGCACCACCCGCGCTTCCAGCGCCCGGATGTCCGGGGGCAGATGCTGGTTCAGCGCCAGCGGCAGCTTTGCCGCCGGGATGCGGGTGTCGGCGTGGAAGTTGAGCATGAAGCCCAGCGCGTGGACGCCGGCGTCGGTGCGGCTGCAGCCCTTGATGTCGGGCCGACAGCCCAGCACCACCTCCAGGGCGTCCTGAAACGCAGCAGCTACGCTCCGCCCGTTGGGCTGCACCTGAAACCCGCAGTAGTTGGTTCCATCGTAGGCAACCGTCAATTTTACTCTTTTCATTTTTCTTCCTTTCAAAGTTTCCACGTTTTCACAAATATAACTATTTGCTGTAAAGTAAAAATGCTGTTCTCCGGCCCATCATGAACCGGAAAACAGCTTGCTTCACCAATCAATTCTATTCATAACTGTTCAGCATCTCGCAGAATACTGTCAACCGGTTACTTTTTAAATACCGACTACCCGAAATACGATACTGAGTGCCAGATAACCTGCCACTACCAGATATGCCAGATAATCTCTTTTTTCATATGCCAGCGGTTTCATCTGTGTTCTTCCGTCACCGCCGTGGTAACATCTCGCTTCCATCGCCATTGCAAGATCGTTGGCTCTGCGAAAGGCAGAGATGAATAATGGCACCAGCAGCGGAACCATATTTTTTACTTTCTGGATCAGATTACCGGTCTCAAAGTCAGCTCCACGTGCCATCTGTGCTTTCATGATCTTGTCTGTTTCTTCCATCAAAATCGGAATAAACCGAAGGGCGATAGACATCATCATGGCGATTTCATGAACCGGCACATGAATCTTGTTCAGCGGCCGAAGCAGTCGTTCCAGACCATCGGTCAACTGATTCGGTGTTGTAGTCAGTGTCATGATCGATGCACCGATGATCAGAAATACCAGACGGATACCCATCTTGATGGCGAGCCGGATACCTTCTTTGGTAATTTTCAGGATCCAGAATGACCATAATACTTCGCCCGGCGTAAAGACCAGATTAAAAAACATCGTAATCAGCAACAGCACCATGATCGGCTTTAATCCCTTTATCATAAATCCGAAAGGAACTTTGGACAAAACGATCATCGCCACCAGAAACAGTGCTGCCACCCCATATCCCAGCCAGGAAGAAAATACAAATAAAGATACAATATAGACCAGCGTACTCACGAATTTTACTCTGGGATCCAGACGGTGAAGAATGGAATCTGCCGGATAATACTGTCCGATTGTGATATCTCGCATCATTTGTGATCTTCCTCCTTTTTCCAGAGTGCCCGCAGGATCGATGTGGTTGCCTCATCTACATTGATGGCACTGATATCCACATCCAGTCCTTTTTCTTTCAATGCATGCATGATATAAGTAATCTGGGGTGCCGCAAGTCCGATGGCCTCCAGCTCTTTATAATGTGCAAATACTTTTTTCGGTGCATCATCAAAAGTTTTTACTCCGTGATTCATAACGATGATCCGCTCCACGTATTTCGCAATATCTTCCATGCTGTGGGATACCAGAATAATGGTAATTCCTCTTGTCTCATGGAGACTTGCAATCTGATCAAGGATCTCATCCCTCCCCATAGGATCCAGTCCTGCGGTCGGCTCATCCAGGATCAGTACCTTGGGATTCATCGCCAGAACACCGGCAATGGCTACTCTTCGCTTCTGTCCTCCGGACAGTTCAAACGGGGACTTCGCATAATAACTTTCGTCCAGTCCCACATGTTCCAGGGCTTCTTTTGCCCGTTTTTCACATTCCTCCGGTGGCAGATTCTGATTTTTCGGTCCGAAACAGACATCGGTCAGTACATCGGTCTCAAACAACTGATGT
>ENA-OWRJ01003316-OWRJ01003316.1-human-gut-metagenome-genome-assembly--contig:-NODE-3316-length-11993-cov-5.336656_pt1 | contig 11993 bp, 9 predicted proteins | sample MGYA00248269_ERZ651897 | MGnify/ENA primary metagenome ERZ651897 (study PRJEB26924, sample SAMEA4378252) | human gut metagenome | biome: human gut; feature: human-associated habitat; material: faeces...
AAAAATCCCACACCACATTTCTGTGATGTGAGATTTCCTTAACTTAATGCCATTGGGAATAATCCATCTGCCTTTTTCATATGTGTTAAATAAATCCATGATATTGTGAGGATGGTTATGCTTAATTATCTTTGGGGATATATGATACTGATCGGTATTGGATTTGGCATACTGACCGGCGAGGTAGAGGCTCTTAGCAATGCGGCTATTGACAGTACGGGCGAAGCTGTAACAATGGCGATCACTATGCTCGGCATTATGTCTATGTGGACAGGATTGATCGAGATTGCCAAACGTTCCGGCCTGTTAGACCAGATCACCAGAAAACTGGACCCTGTCCTGCATTTTCTATTTCCACGCATTCCAAAAGATCATATTGCAAAAGAGTACATCAGCGCTAATATCGTTGCTAATTTATTAGGGCTGGGCTGGGCAGCGACTCCTATGGGACTGAAAGCTATGAAAGAACTGGCAAAAATAGAGCGGGAGCGTCTTTCTGATACCGGCAGACCGATCCGCAAGGCTTCCGATGAAATGTGCACTTTTTTGATCATTAATATTTCATCACTGCAGTTGATTCCGGTCAGCACGATTGCTTACCGTTCCCAATACGGTTCCGTCAATCCTGCAGCCGTTGTGTTCCCCGGTCTGATCGCCACCACTATCAGTACGATCGTCGCTATTATTTTTTGCAGGATCATGTGCCGTAAGGGAGAAAAATAGGCGGTGCAGTTATGCACTGCCTATCCCCCGCTCTACTTTATACCCGCAACAGGAAATTCAAGTTTTTCCATCGCCCTACTCCATACCTACAACAGTAAAATCAAGCTTTTCTATCGTATCCTTGATGAGCGATTCATCGACATCTTTGTATAGAGATACGACGGCTATTTTTTTATTCAGTTTCACTTTACAGATCACACCGTCCAGCTCATTGACATGCTTCTCAATACGATTTTTGCAATTCTGGCAATGCATTCCTTCAATATGAACAGTAAGCTCTCGAAGCTTCGGACCATCCATCTTTTTCTTAGGTACCTTTTCCTTTGGTCCTCCACAACAGTCTCCTTCCCCTTTCATATGTTTGACTGTCGTACGGATTGCCGGGATTAAAATAATCACAATGATCACAATCGCAATCCAATTGCCCGATGTCTGTGCTGCCAAATAATTTACCATATTTACCACCTGACCTTTCTAACTCTGCTATCTTCTTCCGCTCCCTAAAGCACCGCTGTTCGTAAAGAGGCATAACCATCCATCTGATCATATAGAGAAAAGACCGCCTGTTTTTTGCAAAACAAACGGCCCCATCATTATTTTTTCTGTTTTGTTTTCTTTGACCCAGCTCCGCAATACTTTGTGCAGGAACCAGCCGAAGGACAGCCAATGCATCTTACACCCTTTTTCTTAGATTTGACAATATAAAAAATCGACACTCCTAAAATAAGCGCAATGACTAATATTGCGATCAAGTTTGCAATAATGCTTCCCACAATAACCATCCCTTTCTATTGATTCTATGAAATCTTCCATAGCGGACGATACGTTGCCATATCTTCTGACGCCGTGAAGTTTTCATATATACATTAATCTAATTGATACTCTGTATCAATAGCTCTGTTACCTTTGATAATCAGACTAACGATCACTGCCGCAAAGATTGCAATTGCAATCAATCCTGCATAGAAACCTGGAGTAGAAAGAACTGCTGCAGGTCCGGAGACGATCATTGTACCGATCTGGTATACCAAATATCCAACTGTGAAACCTGTTGCAAGCTGTAAGCAGATACCACCAAGCAGCCACTTACCACTCTGCATCTCAGAGTTCATAGCACCAAGTGCAGCGAAACATGGTGGTGTATAAAGGTTGAACATTAAGTATGCAAGTGCTGCCACTTTTGTCAATCTCATAACATCAGCTACCGCATTACCGGAACCTACTAATGCAAGCTCATCAGTATCAATGAAGTTTGTAATTGCAAAGCAGGTAGCGATTGTACCAACTACATTCTCCTTAGCTATAAATCCCGTGATTGCTGCTGCTGCAAGCTGCCATGATGCAATTCCAACGACAGGTACTAACAGATAAGCAAACGGGCCGGCAATACTTGCCAGGATAGAAGTACTCTCCTGTCCCTCTTCGATTGCCTGAAGATGCCAGTTAAAGGACTGCATCAACTGTACTACTGTATTACATACAAGGATTACGGTACCAGCCTTAACGATGTATGCCTTACCACGATTTAACATAGATAAAACACCGATCTTCAAGCTTGGAATCTTATATTCCGGAAGCTCAATAATGAAGAAGGACTTTCTATATTTCATACCGGTAATTGCTTTGATAAGCAATGCTCCCAAAAGTATCAAAAGAATTCCAACGAAATACATCAATGGACCTACCCATTTTGATTTCGGGAAGAATGCTCCTGCAAACAATGCGATTACAGGCATCTTAGCGCCACATGGCATAAATGTTGCAAGCATCGCTGTTGTTCTACGCTCACGCTCATTCTTAATGGTACGACATGCCATGATAGCAGGAATACCACAACCGGTACCGATAATCATAGGGATGACGGATTTACCGGAAAGACCTACTCTCTTAAAGATTGGATCCAGTACGACTGTTGCACGTGACATGTAACCACAGTCTTCAAGTAATGCGATAAGGAAGTACATCACCATTACGAGTGGAAGGAAACCAACAACGGCGCCTACACCACCGATAATACCATCACAAAGGAAGGATACTAAGAATGCACTTGCGTTAGCTTTTTCCAAACTATCTGTCGCCCAACCCTGGAACTGTTCGATCCATCCGGTCAGGATATCTGCCAAATATGTGCCTAAAGTAGACTGTGAAATGTAGAATACTAAGTACATTACTACTGCAAAGATTGCAATACCGATTACAGGATGTGTGATAACAGAATCAATCTTATCCCCAATTGTCTTATCCTTTGTAAGCACTTTACGATTCTCTACTTCTTTCACAATAGCATTTACAAATGCAAAGCGCTTTCTATCAGCAGCTTCTACCTCATCTTTGTCATGAAGATTAACTTCACCCTGTATATACGGTGCCTTCTGACCGGATCCCTCTAACTCTGCTGCCTGAGCAACAACTTCTTTTAGTCCTTCATCGGATGTGGATACTGTTTTAAGCACCGGACAGCCAAGTTTCTGAGACAACAGTTCTGTGTTGATCTTTGTCTCTTTCTTCTCATTAATATCGCTCTTATTCAAAGCTACGACAACCGGAACACCAAGTTCCAAAAGCTGTGTTGTAAAGAACAAGCTACGGCTCAAATTGGTAGCATCTACGATGTTAATAATAACATCCGGATGCTCGTTCTTTACATAACCGCTTGTAATGCTCTCCTCTGATGTAAACGGTGACATGGAGTATGCACCCGGAAGATCGACTGCGATCAACTCTTTGGAGCCGTCGTAATACGCCTTCTTGATCTGGCTTTCTTTCTTATCAACGGTAACACCAGCCCAGTTACCGATCTTTTCATTTCTTCCCGTTAATGCGTTGTACATAGTGGTCTTTCCACTATTGGGATTACCGGTTAACGCAATTCTCATAACGAAACCTCCTTGTAAAATGACAAATTATCAAATTCTTTATATTAAAATAGCTTTCGCCAGTTCAATATCAATGTTGTATCTGGCGTCCTTGATCGAAACCACCAGATTTCTCTTTTTACGTGCAACGACTGTAATCGGCTCACCACTGTAGCACCCAAGTGAGAATAAGAATGCACTCATTTCATCATCGTTTGTTGCAATCTCTTCTACTACATATTCTTTTCCTTCTACTGCATCATTCAGAGTCATATGTTTTCCTTTCCGCTCCTGTCCTTCCTCGCACAATATAGTTCGTTACTAACAGCAATCTGTTGCGACTTCTTTTCGTTAGGTCTATCTATCGTGTGAAAGTTGACACATATTTAGGTTAGCTCTATCTAACCCTATAATAATTTAATACAATCTTTTTCTTTTGTCAACAAAAATATAAATTTTTTCAAAAAGAAATAGAACAAAGTAAAAAAGCTGCCTTACAAAGCGGCAGCTTTTTGAAGATAGGATTATAATGTCAAAATAGATCTTCCCATTCAAAACAACGAATATTTGTCCACATTCTGGAAATACGTTTATTTTGTTCATCGTCAAAACATTGCATGATCGCACTGCGCGTGATCACATCACGCGGCGGATAACCGGCAAACACCTGTCTGCGTTCCTCACCTACAGGCACTTGCAGCACATAGTCCTGTGAAGCATTCTCATCTTCTTCAGTAAAGAAATACCTTAACGAATATGGCACAGTATCCGTATCTTCATCTTCTGCACCATAACACCAGTCTGCGTATTCATAGATCAAAGGACTGTCACCACCGGAAATCACGGAAGTATAACCGATATAATACATATTCTTGATCACATTGTCGGGGCGGGACAAGAAATTTACAAAGGCTTCTGCAGCCTGCTGCTTCTTTGCATCCGACCGAACGCCTTTTTTAAGCATACACCAGCCGTCAAACCACAGATTCGAGGCTTCCTTCGGTACGGCAAAGCTCAGCTCAAGCCCATCTTCTTCCGCCTGGTCCATGGTATACACACCATCACCGGACCACTGCATATTGGCAACGACTTTGCCGGTAACCATATCCGCTTTACCACTGTCTGTCTCCAGCGAATACGCATTTTCGCGCATATCTCCAAGGATCTCCTGAATCTCATCCACTGCTTTCACACTCGTATCATTCATTTCCTCAAAAAGACGATTCGAATAATCAGGAGCCTGTGTAAACTGCTGTGAAGACAGCTCCTTTTCTTTGCGGATCGCCTGCGCCACAATATAGGAATCTCGGATACTGTCTTTCATCGTGATACGTTTACGATATTTGGTATCCAACAACATGGACCAATGATCGGTATCTTTTTCATCCACTTCCTTTGGATTATAGACAATCCCCATTGTTCCCCACATATAACCTGCACCATACTTGGATAACTCTTCTCCGTCAATCTTTAACTCATCAAAACGTTTCCTTATATAGGGGGAAACTCCTTTCGCATAGTAGTTATCCGGATCCGAGGTGTCATAAAAACTGCTCGAAAACGGTTCCAATCGATGCTCTTTCATCAACTTCATGATCATATATTCTGATGGACAGATCAGATCAAAAGTATCTCCCAAAGTAAGCTGATTGTACAAATCTTCATTTGTGCCAAACGTGGAATATTCCACTTTGACTTTTTCACCGTATTTCTTTTCATACCATTGCTCAAACAGCTCCGTCATCTCTTCCTTTCCGAGAATTTTCGTGCCGTCCGCAAGCTCGATCGTCTCATCCTCAGACCAGCCGCCCTCATCAATGTATTCCTCCCAATTCGCCACGCGAAGTACTGTCACATCATCTTCCGACTGCTTTCCACAACCGACACACAATGCTGACAGCAAGAACAAAACACACAATGCAATTCCTTTTTTCACGGTTTTTCTACATTCCTTTCTACAATCGTTATACATTTATTCTGTCATTCTACATTTGTCGACTTTTTTAGATCTTTGCTGTTTATCACAACCACAAATAGCACCACCAGCAAAAATATTACCGTTGACAGCGCCCAAAGAGCCGTCTTGATCTCTGTCCGTGCTCCACGTGTCGCATTAACCACATACGTACTGATCGTATTAAACGTAGCAGGTTTGGTATACGTAGTTATGAAATAATCATCTAACGACAAGGTCACTGCAGTCATAAAGCCTGCCGCAATACCCGGTACCAGCTCCCGAAAGATTACGGTACGAAGTGCCTTTGCCGGAGTACAGCCAAGATCTAATGCCGCCATATACATATCCGGATCCATCTGCTTTAGTTTGGGAAGCACTGACAAATATACAAATGGCGTACATAATACCGTCTGTCCGACGATCAACGGAATATAAGTATCTTTATCGATCCCGGCAAAAACGATCAACAGTACACATATCGAAAATCCAGTCACAACATCCGAATTAACTACCGGTATCTGATTCACAAGTTCGATACTCATGCGTGTCTTTTTGGAAGAGTAAAAAATTCCTATTGCACCTAACGTCCCTAATATACTGGATAATACAGCTACCAAAAGTGCCAGAAAAACTGTGCCTATGATCATATCTGTCAGCTCTTTGGTCGTAAATAACGTGACATAATTATGCACAGAAAATCCACGGATCGATCCGATCATCGTCGACTTTGTAAAACTATACACCGCTAAGATCAAGATCGGCAGATACAAAAATGCAACGACAAGCATAAGCCACACTGTCTGTAATCCTTTCTTTTTCACAAAGCTGCACCTCCCCGCTGAATATCCGCATCATCACCGGTTATTTTGCCGGTGATCCAAGTGATGCCAAAAATAATGAACAGCAGTACCATTGAGATCATAGAGCCGTTATTCCAATCATAGGTATTGAAGTAACTTCCGATCAGACTTCCCATGATATACGTACTGTTATACACCATGTCTAATACAACATAATTCGTCATTGCCGGCAAAAACACCATTGTCACACCGCTGATGATCCCCGGCATACTGAGCGGCAGGATCACCTTAAAAAACACCTGATGACGTTTTGCCCCAAGATCTGCTGCCGCCTCCGGCAGTGCGCCATCTAACTTCAACAGCACCGTATAGATCGGCAGGATCATAAACGGCAAAAAGTCATAGACCATGCACAGCACCGCATTAAACAGCGGGTGAAATGCCAAGTTACCCTCGATCAGGTTTAACACTTCTTTGAGTGCCGTGATACGAAGCGTAAAATTGATCCACATCGGCGTCACCAAAAGAAGCATCCATACACCACTTTTGCGAAATCCCCCTCTTGCCAGAATATACGCTGTCGGATACGCAATGAACAAACAAACGGTTGTCGTCAGCAATGCGATCACGAAACTGTAAAATAACGTTCCTAATGTTTTTCCATTTGTAAAAAAATGTTGAAAGTTCTCTACGGTAAATTGTCCCTGTCCATCAGTAAATGCGTAATAAAGCACAACAAATAATGGCAGTACGACAAACAATATCAAAAACAGGATATACGGAATCCCTAACTGTTTTCTTGTAAAATGCATCTGTCTCCTCCATGAAATGATCACGCTGCCAAGGCAGCACTAATAAATGATCACTCTGCTAATGTAACGCTGATGCCTGTATCCGGCACGACAACACTAACGTAATCTCCAATGTTCCACAAATATTCATCATATACAAAATACAACTCATCATTGCTTGAACGTACTTCATAACTATAATGATCTCCCATATAGATCAACGAATCAATATGCCCCTGTACCAAACCAACTTGTGGGTCATCGCTAAGCTGCGCCTGTCTTGGATTTATATAGACAACCACCTTGCGTCCCTCTGTCTCGATCGGATGACCGCTCTTATCATAAAGAACTCCATCCTGCAATGTCGAACCCGGAAAAAGCTTTGTCATATCCACTTTGATACTTCCATCCACCAGACGAATACGCATCGCATCATCGATCATGCCGGTGAAATGATTTGCCTTTTCATTAAAATGCATCAAATGAATACTATCCGGCAAGATATCAACACCAACTTTCGTTCCCTTGGCAATATCTCCGGAAGCCTGAGCGACAATCTCATCTTTCTCATTGTGCAGGACCGTGATCTCGTGAAAGGTTCCTTTAAATATAGAAGACAGCACCTCGCCCTGAAGTTTTCCCTTGCCGGCCTCCGTCAAAACAACGTCTTCCGGACGGATCACCGCCTGTACACGCAGTCCCTCCTTAATGTCATCCACACAATCAAACTCTGTTTGACAGAAAGAGACCTTCTTGTGCCCTGTCATAACACCGTTAAAAATATTGCTTTCTCCGATAAAATCCGCTACAAAAGCATTCTTTGGCTCATCGTAGATCTCCTCCGGCGTACCAACCTGCTGAATCTCACCATTGGACATGACAACGATCTTATCCGACATGGTAAGTGCTTCCTCTTGATCGTGCGTCACAAAAATAAATGTGATGCCAAGTTGTTCATGCATTAATTTCAGCTCCAGCTGCATCTCTTTGCGCATTTTGTAATCCAATGCGCCAAGCGGTTCATCCAAAAGCAAGATCTCCGGCTCGTTGACGATCGCACGTGCAATCGCCACACGCTGCTGCTGACCACCGGATAACGTATGCACCCTTCGCCTTTCAAAGCCCTCCAGATCCACCACATCTAATACATGGCGCACTTTCTCGTCAATGACATCTTTGGGTAATTTCTTTAGCTTGAGGCCAAACGCAATGTTATCGTATATATTCAAATAAGGAAATAACGCATATTTCTGAAATACGGTGTTGATCGGACGCTCATTGGGTGGCAGTTTACTGATATCCTTACCGCCCAGCAATATCTGGCCGGACGTCGGCATCTCAAATCCACCGATCATTCGCAGGATCGTCGTCTTGCCACACCCGGACGGACCTAATAACGTTACAAATTCACCTTTTGCGATCGATAAAGAAACATTATCAACGGCGGCAGTGTCCCCCTCATAACATTTGGAAATATTTTTTAATTCAATAATGTAATCTCCCATAGTCATCCTCCACATGCATAATCTAATGGAATATTACTCTAGTATCCTGCGAAGGTCAATATTTTATGGGGAATTTTCTCCAGTTTTTTGTCCGAATATCCACTCTTTTTTCCATTGCAAAATATGCAGAAATGAGATAAAATATTTTATAGCGAGCGGTTGCCGGGCCGCAGTATATTTTTGCGGATCCCACACTTAAGATCCACATATTCTTCCGGTAATACTTAAATCAAGAAAGGACGAAATAATATTATGAACAACATGCCTAAAATGAAAATTGGTATTGTAGCTGTGAGCAGAGACTGCTTCCCAGAGTCACTCTCTGTCACAAGAAGAAAGAACCTTGTAGAAGCTTACAAGGCAAAATATGATGAGGCTGACATTTATGAATGTCCTGTTTGTATCGTTGAGAGCGAGATCCACATGGTACAGGCTTTGGAGGACATTAAGAAAGCCGGATGTAACGCACTTTGCGTATACCTTGGTAACTTTGGTCCGGAGATCTCTGAGACATTACTTGCAAAACACTTTGATGGACCTAAGATGTTTGTAGCTGCTGCAGAAGAGACATCCAAGGATGGCGGCCTGGTACAGGGTCGTGGTGATGCTTACTGCGGTATGTTAAATGCAAGCTATAACTTAAAGCTTCGCAATGTAAAAGCTTATATCCCAGAGTATCCGGTAGGAAACGCTGAGGAATGCGCTGATATGATCCATGAGTTCGTTCCGATTGCAAAAGCAATCTACGCTTTGGATCACTTAAAGATCATCAGCTTTGGTCCTCGTCCATTGAACTTCTTAGCTTGTAATGCTCCTATCCAGCAGCTTTACAACTTGAATGTTGAAATTGAAGAGAACTCTGAGCTTGACTTGTTTGAAGCATTCAATAACCATGCCGGAGATGCTCGTATCCCTGATGTTGTTAAGGATATGGAAGCAGAACTTGGTGCCGGAAACAAGAAACCTGAAATCCTTGAGAAGCTTGCTCAGTATGAGCTTACTCTCCTTGACTGGATCGAAGACCACAAGGGTTACAGAAAATATGTTACATTAACAGGAAAATGCTGGCCTGCATTCCAAACACAGTTTGGTTTCGTACCTTGCTATGTAAACAGCCGTCTGACAAAGAGAGGCATTCCGGTATCTTGTGAAGTAGATATCTATGGTACATTAAGTGAGTTTATCGGTACTGTTGCAAGTGAAGATGCTGTTACTCTTCTTGATATCAACAACACAGTACCTGCTGATATCTATAACGAGGATATCAAAGGTAAATTCGATTATACACAGAAAGATACTTTCATGGGATTCCATTGTGGAAATACTGCTTCTGACAAGCTTTCATTCTGTGAAATGAAATACCAGAAGATCATGGCTCGTTCTCTTCCTATCGAAGTTACAAATGGTACTTTAGAGGGAGATATCATTCCTGGTGATATTACATTCTTCCGTCTTCAGAGTACAGCAGATGCTAAGCTTCGCGGTTACATCGCACAGGGTGAAGTTCTTCCTGTTGCTACACGTTCTTTCGGTGCTATCGGTATCTTCGCTATTCCTGAAATGGGACGTTTCTATCGTCATGTATTGATCGAGGGCAACTATCCTCATCACGGTGCTGTTGCATTTGGTCATTACGGAAAGACATTATACGAAGTATTCAAATACATCGGTGTTGATGTAGATGAGATCGGCTTTAACCAGCCAAAGGGAATGCTCTACAAAACAGAGAATCCATTCCAGTAATTTCAAATGAAACACTTTGAGAAGGAGGCGATGGCTTCAACGCCATTGTCTCTTTTCCGTTGTAAGACACAACGTAACGAATAGAGTTTGTTTGCTAAGCGCATCCGGCACAAACTTTTCAATCTTCAGGCAACAAGGAGCGCAGAAATGAGGATTTGTATGAATTATTTAATTGGTATTGATTTAGGAACTTCTTCTACCAAAACCGTACTCTTTGATGAAAACGGTGAAGTGATCGCATCTGCCGGAAAAGATTATCCGCTTTATACTCCACAAAACGGATGGGCAGAGCAGAAACCGGAAGACTGGCGTGACGCTGCTTTAGAAACCATTGCAGCCGTTGTAAAGGAATCCGGTGTCAATGCGGAAGACATCAAAGGACTTGGTATTTCAGGTCAGATGCATGGTCTTGTTATGTTAGATGAAGCCGGTGAAGTGATCCGTCCTTCTATCATCTGGTGTGACCAGCGTACCGAAAAAGAATGCGAAGAGATTACTGAAAAAGTCGGTGCAAAAAGACTGATCGAGATTACAGCAAACCCTGCATTAACCGGTTTTACTGCTTCTAAGATTCTCTGGGTTCGTAACCATGAACCGGAAAATTATGCAAAGTGTAAACACATCCTTCTTCCAAAGGATTATGTACGCTATGTATTAACCGGTGAATTTGCTACAGAAGTATCGGATGCATCAGGAATGCAGCTGTTAGACGTACCAAAACGTCAATGGTCTGATGAAGTCTTAGAAAAGCTTGATATCGATAAGAGCTTACTTGCAAAGGTATATGAATCACCGGAAGTAACCGGAACGATCTTACCGGAGATTGCAAAGAAGACAGGTCTTTCTACTTCTACGGTTGTAGTAGGTGGTGCAGGTGATAACGCTGCTGCCGCTGTTGGTACAGGCGTTGTAGAAGATGGTAAAGCATTCACAACCATCGGAACAAGTGGTGTCGTATTTGCTCATTCCAGTGATATTGCTATCGATCCAAAAGGTCGTGTACATACTTTCTGCTGTGCCGTACCGGGTGCATGGCATGTTATGGGTGTTACACAGGCTGCCGGTTACTCTCTGGCATGGTATCAGGATAATATGGGTGCTTCTTATGTTCAGGAAGCAAAAGAAAAAGGCTGTGGCGTCTTTGATCTGATCAATGCAGATGTCTTAAAGACTCCGATCGGTGCAAACCGTCTGATCTATCTTCCTTACTTGAATGGCGAACGTACTCCTCATCTTGATGCAAACTGCCGTGGTGTATTCTTTGGTTTGTCCAGCATGCATACCCGTGCAGACCTTGCCCGTGCTGTCATGGAAGGTATCAGCTATTCTTTAACAGATTGTAAAGATATCCTCTCAGAAATGGGTGTTAAAGTAAATGATATGATGGCTTGTGGCGGTGGTGCCAAGAATGGTGTACAGCGTCAGATGATGGCTGATATGTTTGGCTGTGATGTCAATACCGTTACAGCAACAGAGGGTCCTGCTCTCGGTGTTGCCATCCTTGCCGGTGTTGGTGCAGGCATCTACGAAAGCGTAGAAGCAGCATGCCGCAAGATGATCCACAAAGATCCTGCAAAAGAATGTAAACCTGTTCCTGAAAACACAAAAGAATATGCTAA
>ENA-OWRJ01003317-OWRJ01003317.1-human-gut-metagenome-genome-assembly--contig:-NODE-3317-length-11992-cov-2.922761_pt1 | contig 11992 bp, 7 predicted proteins | sample MGYA00248269_ERZ651897 | MGnify/ENA primary metagenome ERZ651897 (study PRJEB26924, sample SAMEA4378252) | human gut metagenome | biome: human gut; feature: human-associated habitat; material: faeces...
ATGATGATATAGTTCAGGAAAGAAAAGACCATATGTGGAATGACCCAGATAATGGTGAATACGAATCTATGCCGCTATATCAATGCTATGTTTATGTTATGAAATAAGCCGACAATATCCGACTTGAATATTTTATGTGATTGTGATATAATAAAGGCAACACAAAACGTAAAAAACAAATTACAAAAAAGAGGATATTTATGAATAATCAGACTAATAACGAGAATTTATCCCAAGGCACTAATAGCCAGCCTGACGAATACAGCGCTTATCGTGATGAAGAATACGAAAGAATGCGCATTGAAATGGAAAAACGCCGTGCCGAAAGGCGTGCAAGAGAACACAGGCGTGTTATGAAAAACCGTATCATTGCCATAGCAATTCTTTTGGTGATAATTTTTGTGATAGTGAAAGCCTGTGGTGGAAAGTCAGACAACAAGCCTGCTGCTGATTCATCATCACAGACCGAAAGCACAAAGCAGGCGGAAGCAAAAACCACCACCAAAAAGAAAACCTCCGACAACAGCAAAGCAGAAGAAACAAAGCATAAGATAGAGCAGTCAAACGGCATGACCTTTGTTGACGGCATTCTTATCGTGAACAAGACCTACTCCCTGCCATCTGATTACGCTCCGGGTGTGAGCACAGTGGCACAAAAAGCCTTTGACGAAATGGCAGCTGCAGCGGCTCAGGACGGCATAACACTCTTTGTAAATTCAAGCTATCGCTCATATCAGGATCAGGAATCTCTTTATAACTCCTATGCTGCAGAACGTGGCACAGAAGCCGCAGACGAGGTATCTTCCCGTCCGGGACATTCAGAACATCAGACTGGTCTGACCTTTGATGTTAACACCACCGAAGACAGCTTTGCAGGCACTCCTGAGGCAAACTGGCTGGCTGAACACTGTGCAGAGTACGGCTTTATTATCCGCTACCCTGAGGGCAAAGAGGATAAAACAGGATATGTGTATGAGCCGTGGCATATCCGCTATCTCGGCAAGGAAAAAGCCGAAGCTGTCACAAAGAGCGGTCTTTGCCTTGAAGAATATCTTGGTGTCACCTCTGATTACAAATATGCCGAAGATCAAAACTGTTCAAGCCTGAACACTTCCGACACTCAATCAAGTCAGGCGTACGGCTACACAGACGGCTATTATCAGTACAACACAAATTATGATTATCAATACTGATACAAACACAAAGCGGACAGCCACAGGAAAGTGGTTGTCCGCTATTCTTTACTTTATCATACGGGACGTCGAGAACGCCGTCCCCTACAGCCAAATATCCGTTACTTATTTTCTGAGCTTTCTGTGCTATCGGAGCTTTCCAAACTGCTGTCATCATAGTGGACAGGCTCAGTTGTAAGACCCTTATCTCCTGCCTCTATGGCTTTCTCAGTCATATCGTCAACTATGCGTTTGAAAACTTTGAACGCCTTATCATAATTCTCCTGCATAGTTTCCTTTGAGTCGCCCAAAGTCTTAACTGGCGTTCTCATTGAAAGGTGGATATCATTCGGCATATTCTCGAAGTTAAGCTCCTTTGCCATGATCTCCATGTTCCAGCTCATGCCCATATCATCAACATACTTGTTGTTCGGAAATTCCTTTGGCAACTCAGGAGTCATTATTGACTTGAACTCCTCGTCAGTGTTTGAGTCTGTTATAACAAGTATAGACTCGCCCCCCTGAAGCTGTGCCAAGAACTTAGTGCTGTTCACGTTCTGCTGCTGATAATCGTCGCTGTGAGAATTTAGCGGAATCATAATGACCTCAACATGGACATAACCATTGCCGTCAAGATCGTCCGTGTATTTTTCAAAGAACTCCTCCAGTTCCTCCTGACGTGTTTCCAAGCCGTTGTTTGCGATCATAAGCACTGTCAGGTCAGCCTTTTCACGCCTTGCAGCGTCAATAAAAATAAATGCCGCCACCGCTATGATAAATATTGTAAAGATTATCCATACCTTGTTGTGATAAAAGAAATTCTGCACCTTTTCAAAGCCGTGAAGCTCTCTTATCTGGTCATGCTCTTCCTTTATGGAAGACTCGCTTTCATCAATAACTCCGCTTTTGAGCTTCATAAGCTCGATACGCTCCTGAGCAAGCCTGCGTTCACGTTCCTTTTCTTCCTGACGTTCACGCTCACGTCTTTCAGCTTCCGCCTGCTCTAAAACCTGCCTTTCACGCTCCTCAGCCTCACGCCTTTGCTGAGCCAGTGTGCGCTCATACTCTGCGTCATCAGCGTCCTCCAACAGACCCTGACCCTCCAGACTTTTGTCGAGCTTTGATATATTAATGTCCTTTTCGTCTTTTTTTGACATATCACTGCCGTCCTTTGCGAGATATTTTATATCATATTAGTATAAACCAATAATATTAACTCCGTATTAACAAAAAAGAGATAGCATTTTCATGAAAAATGTCTATATACAATTAAAGATAAATTGTGTATAATATGCATAAATCAAATAAATTAAGTTGTGATAATAACAATTTAGTGAAAAGAGGAGAGATAGCAATGCTTGAAAAGATCATACAGAAAAACACAGAAAAATCAGAGATATCCGAACAGCTAAAAGGGCTGAGAGAACAGCTCACACTGCTTGAAAACAAAATAAAGACCGCAGGAGTGCCTGTTATAATCACATTTGACGGCTGGTCTGCCGCAGGCAAAGGCTCGATGATAGCAAAGCTCATACGCTCTCTTGACCCACGTTTTTACAAGGTGGTTTCCTATCGTGCACCGAATGAGCAGGAAAAGCGTATGCCATGGCTGTGGCGTTACTGGCAGACACTGCCGAAAAAAGGTGAGTTTCTTATCCTTGACCGAAGCTGGTATCGCGACACTGTGAACGCCTTTATGTACGGTGAGATAGACAAGGAAACAAGGGACACACGTCTTGAAGATATCTGCACCTTTGAAAGGCAGCTTACAGATGACGGATATGTTCTCGTGAAAATTTTCCTGCACATTACCGAAGACGAGCAGAAAAAGCGTATCGAAAAGCTGGAGAACTCCTCTGTTACAAGCTGGCGTGTGGAAAGCCACGATATAAAGAACATGGAAAAATACGATAAGTTTTTCCGCAGATATGACAAAATGCTTGAAAGCACAAACACGGCATTTGCTCCGTGGACTTGCGTTGGGGCAAATGAACGTGCCTCTGCTGAGCTTGAAATGTTGACAGCGGTCACAAAGGCAGTAAGCACTGCAGTTTCCGCCAAGGAGAAGTGCGAGCATTATATTCCCGAACCACAGTTCGACACCTGCGGATACAATTATCCTGAATATAAAACTATTGAAATGCCTACTCTTGCAGAAGTGGATATGAACAAGTCCCTTGACGAAGCGGAATATGAGAAAAAGCTGAAAAAATATCAGGACAAGCTTTTCAAGCTGCAAAATCTCTGCTATCAGAAGAAGATACCTGTTATAATATGCTATGAAGGCTGGGATGCAGCAGGAAAAGGCGGAAATATCAAGCGCATTGCGGCTGCCCTTGATCCAAGGGGCTATGAAGTTCACCCTATCGCTGCACCCGAACCGTCAGAGCTTGCAAGGCACTATCTATGGCGTTTCTGGACACGTCTTGAAAAGAATGGTCACTTTACTATCTTTGACCGCACATGGTATGGCAGAGTAATGGTCGAGCCTATCGAAAAGCTCACCCCTGAAGAACGTGTGAACATGGCTTATCGTGAGATAAACGAGTTTGAAAGCCAGCTTCATGATTGGGGCGCAGAGATAATAAAATTCTGGGTGAATGTAGATAAAGACGAACAGCTCCGCCGTTTTAACGAGCGTGAGAACACGCCTGAAAAGCGTTGGAAGATAACCGATGAGGATTGGCGCAACCGTGAAAAGTGGGACACCTATGAGAAATATGTTGACCGCATGATAACACTTACCTCCACAGATATAGCACCATGGACGATACTTGAGGGCAACGATAAAAAATACGCCCGCATAAAAGCACTGAAAACTATTGTGAAACGCCTTGAAAAGCGTTTGGAAAAAGAAGATAAATAAAAAAAATGCTCCGCCGTCTTTTATTTGCCGTCAGATCAGCATCCGCAGCCGCCGCAACCATTGTCGCAGCCACAACCACCGCAGCCGTTTCCACAACCGCCACAGCCATTTCCGCAACCGCCGCAGCCACAGCAGAATATGAGAATAAGGATAATGATCCACCAACAACCGCCAAATCCACAACCGTTCATAAATGAAATCTCCTTTTTTATTAAGATTTATAAAGCTGAAGCTTTGCTCCGTTGCTTTATATTACAGTTTATGACGCAGAGAAAAATGTGTTACAAAAAAATCTGCAAGGAGAATTTGTCCTGTGCATAAGAATATAAAAGCGATAAAAATGCGAGAATAACAAGACGCAAAACTGTCAAGAATGTAGCTAAGACAAAGCTTTGTCTTAAACATTTTAAGGGGTGAATTTTATGAACGAACAGTTTTTTGATAGCGACAGCTTTACACCAAGGGCAAGAGAGCTTGTGAAAAATGCCGTCACTCTGGCAGGAAGCTGGGGGCATACTTATATCGGCACTGAGCATATCCTGCTCTCTGCCGCCTATGAGGAGGACTCCACAGCCTGTGCAGTGCTTCTGCGCCACGAGGTCACAGCTCAAAGGATAGAGGAGCAGATAGAATACATCATAGGCAGAGGCACGCCATGCCGTCTTACGAAAAATGACATCACTCCTAACGCTGCCGCTGTTTTAAAAGGCGCAAAAAGGCTGTGCGAGAGCATGGGTGGCGGTATCGCAGGAACGGAATACATTCTTGCTATGATACTCCGCCGCAGCGATTGCTGTGCCTTTGAGATATTGCAGCAGTTAGGGGTGAACTGCAACAAGATGTACAACGATTGCTCATTGTCAGGCAACGAGCCTAATATTTTTTCAGACAGAAATTATCCAAAGCTAAAGACCCTTGAACGCTACGGCAGAGAGCTTACACGCAAAAGCGAGTGCGAAAAATTCGACCCCTGCATAGGCAGAGAAGCTGAAACAGAACGTATCATGGAGATACTCTGCCGCCGCACAAAGAACAATCCCTGCCTTGTAGGTGAGGCAGGTGTGGGAAAGACCGCTGTTGTGGAGGGGCTTGCGAGAAAGATAATGCTTGGAGAAGTGCCGTCTGCGTTGTCCTCAAAGCGGATCTTCTCCCTTGATATAACTGCCCTCCTTGCAGGAGCAAAATATCGTGGTGACTTTGAGGAGCGATTGAAAAGCTGTATGGACGAAGCCGCAAAGGCTGGAAATGTGATACTTTTCATTGATGAGCTTCACAACATAATGGGTGCAGGAGCGGCAGAGGGTGCAATAGACGCTGCAAATATCCTGAAACCACAGCTTGCAAGGGGCGGTCTACAGCTCATAGGCGCAACGACTTTTGAGGAATACCGCAAAAATATTGAAAAAGACTCAGCTATGGAGCGACGCTTTCAAAAAGTGAAGATAGATGAGCCTGATCAAAACCAGACCTGCCGTATCCTCAGCGGTCTTATAGACAAATATGAACAGCACCACAGCGTTGACATCTCCCCTGACCTTATACCATATGCAGTTAAGCTTGCCGCAAGGTATGTCACCGACAGATTTTTTCCTGACAAAGCAATTGATATCCTTGACGAAGCCTGTGCCTGTGCGGTCATAGAGCAAAGTGAAAATAATTCTGGTGAGAAAATATCAGATGCTTTCAACGATTATGTGAAAGGCAAGCTCACCCGTGACGAATATCTCACCGCCATAACAGAGTGCCGCCCAAAGCGCATACCACTTGAAAAAAGGCACATTGACAGCGTTATTTCATCGCTCACAGGCATAAACTGCGCTGATATCGGACAGGACGAAGCCGCAAGGCTCACAGGGCTTGAAGATAAGCTAAGCGAATGCATTGTGGGACAGCAGACGGCTATAAAGTCACTCTGCTCTGCCGTCCGCCGCTGTCGTGCAGGACTAAAGGGCAGCGACCGCCCCATGGGAAGCTTTATTTTCTTAGGGTCAACGGGAGTGGGCAAGAGCCAGCTTGCAAAAGATCTTGCCAAAACGCTTTTTGGCAGAGATAATGCCATTGTAAAGCTTGATATGTCAGAATACATGGAACGCCACAGCGTTTCAAAGCTCATAGGCTCGCCCCCTGGATATGTAGGCTTTGACGAGGGTGGCAGGCTTACCGAACAAATTCGCCGCAAGCCCTACTGTGTGCTTCTTCTTGACGAAATAGAAAAGGCTCACCCTGACATCTACAATCTGCTTTTGCAGATACTAGAGGACGGCTGTCTTACCGACTCTGCTGGCAGGACAGTTTCTTTCTCCAATGTCCTAATAATAATGACCTCGAATATCGGCGTGAAAAAGCTTGCCGAAACCAAGACCGTGGGCTTTTCAAACAGCAAGTCAAATGGCGAAGCCAAGAAAAAAGCCATGCTCTCAGAGCTTAAAAGCTTTATGTCTCCCGAGCTTTTAGGCAGGATAGATGAGGTGATAGTTTTTAACGACCTTACCCTTTCCGATATGGAAAACATTACACGCCTTGAAATATCTGCTCTTGAAAAAAGGCTCTCCGAACTTGGCTGTACACTCGCCTGTCAGCCAGAGGTCTACCCTTTTATCGCAAAGCAGGCACTTTCAAAAAGCGGCTCTGCACGAGAGATACGCCACATAATTACCGCCCTCATAGAAAATCGCATAAGCGATATGCTTATCTCCTCCACCTGCCGTGACTTTTCTGTTTGCATATCTGAAAACACCTTAACTGTCGCACAGCACCGCAGACAACTGTGTTCATAGAAATTTTACAAAGTATAGTTGAGGGATATTTTACAAAAGCCCGCCCATATGTTATAATATTTTTATATTGTTGCCCAAGCGGCAAAAGGAGGATAAAAATGTCTGACAGAAAATACAAGCTATATTCCGACTCCACCTGCGATCTGTCGGAGGATATATTAAAAAATATGGACGTGACGCTTCTGGAATTATCTTTTGAGGTAAACGGTGTTGTAAAGAGCAAGAATGACATGACGTTGCCTGAATTTTATTCCCAAATGCGAAACGGAGCAGTAACGAAAACATCGCAAATAGGTATCTCCGACTATGAACAGGCTTTTGAAAAGGAACTTGCCGCAGGCTATGACGTGCTTTATCTTGGATTTTCGTCAGGTCTTAGCGGCAGCTTCAACACTTCCTGCATTGCAAGAGATAGCGTAATGGAAAAATACCCAGAAGGCAAGGTAATCTGCATAGACTCCCTCTGTGCTTCAACAGGCGAAGGCCTTTTGCTCATAAAGGCTGACGAAAAGAAAAAGCAGGGTCTTTCCATTGACGAGCTTGCCCAATGGATCACTGACAACAGGCTTCACCTATGCCATGTTTTCACAGTTGATGACCTGAAATATCTCCACCGAGGTGGCAGAGTATCAAAGACTGCCGCCATAGCAGGCTCTATTCTTGGCATTAAACCGCTTCTCCACGTTGACAACGAGGGACATCTTATCCCAGTTGGAAAGATACGAGGCAGAAAGCAATCCATTGAAAAGCTTGTGGATATGATGTGCGAACGCATGGGAAATTGGGATAATTCCACAGTAGCCGTCTGCCATGGCGACTGCCTTTCAGACGCAGAATATGCAGCCGACCTCATGCGAAAAAAGCTTGGCAAGAAAACCACTGTGCATATCTGCTACACAGGTGCTGTTATAGGCTCACACTCAGGGCCTGGAACTCTCGCTCTGTTCTTTATGGGCGACCAGCGATAAAAATACAATACAAAAGCGGACGAAGCCCGAAAACTTCGTCCGCTATTTTTATATGCGATATCAAAGACCCTTTGCCTTTTTCAAAGTTATACCATTATCTCCAAGCGGTATAGCGTGGTCAAGTCCAACGAACTTGCCTCCCTCCTGCCAAAGAACTTCCTTGACAAAATCATACTTTTCCTCGTCCCATGTAACAAAATCGTCCTTTACAAGTCCGCCCGTGTCACCTGAGTTTGCATTGAAGCACCAGAAAGTGTGATTTACATGATTGTCCTTTATTAGCTTTCTCATGTAGGTCATCCAAGTTAGGTTAGGCTCTGTCATAAAGCCACCCCACTCGCCTATAAGAAGCGGTGCGATATCCTGCTCCTGAATGTAGAACCAGTTGTCTTTCCAGCAATCTTTCATAAGGCTCTTGTATGTGTAGTCCCCCTCGAACCAAGGCTGCTGATAAACTGTCGGACCATAGTCGTGCGGCGAGTAAACAAGCTTATCCTGATATTTGCCAAGGTCGATAGGATAGTCCTTTACGCCCCTGAGATTTCCGCCCCACCAGTTGAAATAGTAATCATCACTGTTGGTGGAGGAATAATCCCCGTTTTTCTTGATGTTCTTAGGGTATATTTCGATACCCTCGACCATTATAAGCACATTAGGATTTTTCGCAAGCACCTTGCTCGCTGCCGCTTCAGCCACATACTTCCAGTTGTTTGCGTCCTTTGAATCATTCCATATTGCCGCAGCGTCACCTTCGTTAGGTTTGCCGTGTGGCTCGTTTTTCAGGTCAAATGCAACGATAGTGTCATTGTCCTTATATCTATCGGCAAGCCACTCCAAAGCATGGTAATAGTCCTTTACAGTGACCTTGTCAGTATACCACAGATTTACAGTATGACCGCTGGCATTGGTTTCCGCTGAATGGATATCAGGCATTACTTTAAGACCGTTTTCCTCCGCAAGCTTGAGAAAATAATCAAATATCTCAAGGCTGTTCATCGAGTTCAGCTCTTCATTGTATGCGTTATTGTAGTTCGCCTTTGGATATTCGCCCTCCGACCACTGGTTGATAAGCTCCGCTGACATAGGCACTCTTATAAGATTGAAACCGTGGTCTGCAATAGCCTCCACCGATGTCACAAGCTCGCTGTTCCAAAGTCCGTCAAAGGTGTTAGTGCCTGTGTTGTAGCCAAACCAGTTCACGCCCGTGAGCCAAACCTCTTTGCCGTCCTTATCAAGTATCTTGCTTCCGTCTGTGTGAAGCCAATCATCACCCTGTTTAGCCTTTGAGGTACGCTTTAGAAGCTTTTTAACGTCCTTTTCCGTAGTCTTTTTGTCATTATTCTGATTATTGTTGTTATTGTTATTATTCTGTGATACCTTGCCCTTTTTAACAGTACACTCCACACCGTTTAGCTTTGCAGACTTAACATTGAGCTTTGTTCCAGTTCCGATATTACAGCCGATAGAGGACGAACCGCCCTTTGCGATCTCGCCATTGTAATCAACATTCGTGACCGTGAGTTTGTTGCCCTTGACCTTAAAGTTGCCGTTCCAGCCGTCACAGCTTTTGAGCTGGTCTATTTCAAGCTCCAGCGTCCACTCCTTGAGGGCTTCATCGGAGTTGTTCTCAATGCCTATCTCCATGCCTGTCATGACCTTGTCGCCGTCCTGCCAACTGTTGTCCCCTGAATAGGAGATGATAAAGCCCTTTTCCTTTTTATCGTCCTTGCTTTCCTGAGAGCTTTCCTCCTCATCAGCATCAGGCTCGTCCTCGCTTTCATCAGCCACAGAGTCCTCCTCACTGGTGTCATCGGTTTCTGAAGCCACTGCAGAACTGCTCTCCGCCTTTGAAGCCGAGCTGTCCACGTCTTTTTTACCTGATGTTGCCACCAGTATCAGTGCAATAACAAGCCCCACTATAACAGCGCCCATGCCTGCAAAAGCGATGATAAGCTTTTTGTTTATGCCCTTTTTGCCCACATTCTCCTGCTGGCTGTTTACGTCTTTTTTCTCATCACTCATAAGCTTTCCCCTTTATTTTTGATTTTTACATATTTATAAGACCGCCGAGTATTACGCCCGACGGTCGAACTTTCTTTTTTTGGCGACTTATTTTACTGACTGGAGTTTCTCGCTAAGGAACTTCTCCTCAAACTTGTCTGACGGCATAGGTCTGCCGAAATAATAGCCTTGTATAACGTCAGTTTCCAGATCTCTCAGGATATCGAACTGCACCTGTTCCTCAACGCCCTCTGCACAAACTGCTATATGCAGGTCGTGAGAAAGATTAACTATCATTTTAACAAACACCGCAGTGTCAGGATTTTTTGCGATATCATCAATAAACGACTTGTCTATTTTAATGGTATTCAGCGGCATTTCCTTTATGCAGTTAAGCGAAGAATATCCCGTTCCGAAATCGTCCAGTGCTATCTTAACGCCCTTGTCTGTTATATGCTTCAAAAGCTCCTTCATCTTTTCCATATCATGGATAGCAAGACTTTCTGTGACCTCAAAACATATCTTATCAGGGGGTGCGCCTGTTTCGTCAAAAATTGTGTCTATCTTGTCAAGGAAATCAGGCTCAATTATCTGACCTACAGACAGATTGATGTTCATTCTCAAATCAAGCCCTGCGTCAGCCCACTTTTTGCACTGTCTGCCTGCGATCATTATTATGTTCTCGCCCAAGAGATTGATATAGCCAAGTCTTTCCGCCATAGGGATAAATTCGGCAGGGGAAACCTGACCGAACTCAGGTGGATTCCACCTCATAAGCGCTTCACAGCCCACAAGCTTCTTTTCGGAGCTGCTGAATATAGGCTGATAGTACGCCGTGAAATGTGCAAAGCCGTTTGTGATATCCTTGTGCATGAGCCTTTCAAGTTCGATCTGCCTTGAAAGTATCCTGCCGATAGTTTCGTTATAATTTATAGTACAATTCTTGCCCTGCTTTTTCGCATATGAAATGGCAAGGTCGATCCTTTTAAGAACTGTGTTTACAGTATCGTCAAGCTTCGGGAACTTCGCAACGCCCATTGAACAAGTGCAATAACAAGTGCTGTTAGCAATCTGCCACTCTGTGTTGAACTTATCATGTATGATCTTGCATATCTCGTCGATCTCGGCCTGATCCTGATCTCTCAGAAGCACAACGAACTCATCGCTGCCAAATCTAAAAACGCTCAGCTTTTTATTCTTCTGGGAAAAATCCTCAAAGAATTTACCTATCTCTTTAAGAAGTCGGTCACCATTATTGTGACCATAGCTGTCATTTATGTTTTTGAAATTATCAAGGTCAATGAGCATAACAGTGCTGTTCTCATCGCTTTCAATAATGCCCTGTATACTCTTATCAAGACTTAATCTGTTAGGAAGACCTGTGAGATTATCGTAAAAGACCTGCTTTTCGATGACCCTCTCATAATTTATCTTTTCTGAGATATCATTAAGTGTGCAAAGTCTGATAGTTCTGCCGTCATGCCATTTTATGAGTTTTTCCGACACATTGAACCATTTGTTCATGATCTCGGAATAATAATCTCCTCCAAAAAGCAGTCCTTCCTTATGAGCAGGAAGTTCACACCAAGTCTTGCTGAAAACGTCACTTTCCTTTTTGCCGACCAGTTCCCCCAAATACTGTTCAAAGCTCTTGCTGGCAAAAACTATCTCACCACTGTCCTGTGCCACTGCAAGCACATAGGAATTCATATTATCCATAACGTCAGTAAGCGTACGAGTAGTGCTTTCAGCATGTTCAGCCGCTCTCCTAGTATGGAGCATGCCAGAAAGTATATATGTCAGACGTGAGGCTAGCTGTATCTCCTCAGGTGACCATACTCTCTCAGGATCAGAGGACAAAAGATTGAAATATGCAACATACTTATTGGTGTCCTTGACAGCACAAGTGAGTGAACAAGGATACACCACACCACGCAGGGATATTTCCTCCGCATCTCCATTCGGATGAGCCTTATCCGCAACGTGGATACCAGTTTGCATAAGTGCTTTTTTCATTGCATTGTATCTATTTCTATTAAATTCTTTATCAAAAGCAAATACAGTATATTTATGTGTATCAGCGATCAATTCATAGCTCAAAGGTTCTGAGTTTTCATAGCCTGAAACTGTTACCGTAGCCGCATTGACAGCAAGTGCTGTAGCCACATCATCGGTTGTGCGAAGCCGAAGCGCTCTTTTCAAAAGTCG
>ENA-OWRJ01003318-OWRJ01003318.1-human-gut-metagenome-genome-assembly--contig:-NODE-3318-length-11991-cov-4.105982_pt1 | contig 11991 bp, 7 predicted proteins | sample MGYA00248269_ERZ651897 | MGnify/ENA primary metagenome ERZ651897 (study PRJEB26924, sample SAMEA4378252) | human gut metagenome | biome: human gut; feature: human-associated habitat; material: faeces...
ACACCCCATTTCTTAAACAGTATACCATACTGTCTAACAAATGGGGTGCAGTTCATTCTCAAAGCGGAAGTCTTTTTCTGTTTGTCACTCCATCGTGCCGTCACCGCCCATCAGAGCCGTCATCTCACGGATCGTCAACTTATTTCTGACTGTATCCCAAAAGCCGCTGCACGATGGGTCGGAGCGAGTGGATGAACGCTTCATCCGAAAGCTCTGTCTGATGTTCCAGTTTCCAGACACAGAGGTGATGGAAAAATTTTCAAAAAAGTTGCAGATTGTGCAGGAAAAATTTCTTGTAGTCCGTTTTGTTAGGTGGTATCATTATAACGGTTTGCGCCGCTAACCCGGGGCAGTATCTCGCAGACAGGTCATTTTTGGCGGACGCTGTGGGGGAAAGCGCAGAACGGATGAGAACAGGCAGAAAGAACTTTTCTTTTTCATGAAACACAGGAGGTCAGGCTTTTCATGCTAGGTTTCAACAAGAAGACACAGGACGCCTCTCCGCAGGAGAATACCGGCGGAGAAAATAAGGTGCTCCATTTTATCAGGACCCACAAAAAGCGCTGCATTGCGGCGGTCGTGGCCGTGGCAGTGCTGGCAGTGGTAGTCATCCCCCGCAAGAGCCGCAGTGCGTCGGCAGACCTTGCCTACACGCAGGAGAAGCTGGGACGCCGCGACATCGTGAACGTCTACGACGGCAGCGGCACCATCAACGCCGCCGATTCCTACACCGTCAAGTCCCTCGTCACCGGCACGGTGCTCACCGCCGATTTTGAGCTGGGCGACAGCATCGAGAAGGGCGATATTCTTTACACCATCGACATTTCGGATGTGGAAAACAACCTCGCGAGCGCACAGCTCTCGGTGGAGCAGGCACAGCGCAATTACGATGACATTGCGGATATGCAGAACGTCCGCACCAGAATCAGCGGCGAGGTCAGTTCCTTTGCTGTGGCCGCAGGCGACGCCGTGCAGGCTGGTCAGACTGTGGCCACCATCCGCGACACCTCCGTGATGCTGCTGGCCGTGGATTTCCCTGCCGCAGAGGCCCAGAGCTTTGTCGCCGGTCAGGCCGCACAGGTCATGCCGGACACCACTTTTGAGACGCTGAACGGCACCATCCGCTCCGTTTCCGGTGCAGACCCTGCCGGCGACGCCAGCCTGATGACCTGCACCGTCACCATCGCTGTTCCCAACGCAGGCAGCCTGACCACCGCACAGGCCGCTGTAGCACAGGTGAATGGCGTCAGCTCCCTCAACTCTGCACACTTTACTTACCAGCGCGAGGAGACTGTCGTGGCAGCTGCCTCTGGTACCGTGTCTGAACTCTGCGTCAAGGAGGGCAGCACCGTCCGTCAGGATGACGTCATCCTCCGCATTACCGGTAAAGATCTGGACAAGCAGACCAAAAACGCCGCTGACAGCCTGCGCGCTGCCGAGCTGCAGATGTCTTCTGCCGAGAAGACCATCAGCCACTATACCATCGACGCCCCGATCAGCGGCACCATCGTGGATAAGAAGGTCAAGGCCGGCGACAAGCTCAGCGCCAACGACACCGCCATGCAGAACCTCTGCACCATCTACGATATGAGCTATCTGGAAATGAAGCTCAACGTGGACGAGCTGAAGATCCGCTCCCTCGAGGTCGGCCAGGAGGTGGAAATCACCGCCGACGCCGTCCCGGGTGAGACTTACAAGGGCGTCATCAGCAGTATCCTCGTGGCAGGCACTACCGCCAACGGCTCCACCAGCTACCCCGTCACCGTCCGCATCGACGACATGGGCGAGCTGCTGCCCGGAATGAACGCCACTGCGAAGATCACTACCGCCAGCGTCAAGAATGTTCTGGCCCTGCCCAACGCCGCCCTCGTCCGGGGCAGCTATGTGCTGGTGACCAAGGATTCGCCCAGCGCTGCCAATGCTGAGACTTCCATGACCGCTCCCGACGGCTACGTCTACGTCAAGGTGACCACCGGCATCAGCGATGACGATTACATCGAAGTGAAGAGCGGCCTGCAGGAGGGTGATACCATCGCTTACGACAACTCCAGCGTCAGTGCGAACGACTTCTACAGCAACATGATGGCCTCCGCCGAAGGAGATGACGAATGAGCACGCTGATAGAATTTGATGGGGTCTGCAAGTATTACCAGATGGGCGACACCCTCGTAAAGGCCGCCGACCACGTCTCTTTCAAAATCAACAAAGGCGAGTTCGTGGCCATCGTCGGCCAGTCCGGTTCTGGTAAATCCACTTGTATGAACATCATCGGCTGTCTGGACGTGCCTACCGAAGGCACTTATCTGCTGGACGGCAAGGATGTCGGCAAGATGAGCCGCCGTGAGCTGGCACACATCCGGAACGAGAAGCTGGGCTTTATCTTCCAGCAGTACAACCTGCTGCCGAAGCTGACACTTTTGGAGAACGTGGAAGTTCCCCTTGTGTATGCGGGCATCCCCGCCGCACAGCGCCACGCGACGGCAAAAGCTGCCCTTGAGCGGGTGGGTCTGGGCAATAAGCTCAAAAACCTGCCCAACCAGCTTTCCGGCGGTCAGCAGCAGCGTGTGTCCATTGCCCGTGCGCTGGCCCGCGGCCCGGCGGTCATCCTGGCCGACGAGCCGACCGGTGCATTGGACTCCCACACCAGCCGCGAAGTTCTGGGAATGCTGCAGGATCTGCACAAGCAGGGCAATACCGTCGTCCTCATCACCCACGACAACTCCATTGCTGTGCAGGCCGAGCGCATCATCCGCCTCGAAGATGGCCGCGTCGTCTACGATGGCGACGCCCACGCACCCGAGGCAGTCGTTCAGCCGAACTTCATGATGGCAGAGCCGAAAGCCGGAGAGGAGGGGACGCAGGCATGATAAAGGAGACCTTCAAACAGGCCGTCCAGAACGTCTTGAGCAACAAAGTCCGCACCTTCCTCACCATGCTGGGCATCATCATCGGCGTCATGGCCGTCATCGTCATCGTCGGTCTCGGCAACGGCATGACCCACATGATGCAGGACTTCTACTCCGACATGGGCAGCGATATTCTGTCCGTCAACATCATGACCGCCAGCACCCGCTCAGTGGAAGTGGACGATGTGTACAGGATCATCAATGAAAAGCCCGAGTATTATAAGGGCCTTTCGCCTATTGCCAGTGTCGGCGACACGCTGCGGGTGGCGGGCGAGAAGTACCGCCGCACCTACATCAGCGGCGTCAACGAAGATTACACGACCATCAACAACTACAAGGTGGCCAAGGGCCGCGGCATCCAGTACACCGATTTGATAGACAACAAGAATATCTGTGTCATCGGCGACTATGTGGACCGCAGGATCTTCGGCGGCAACGGTCTCGGTAGCACCCTCAAGGTAGGCGCCAGCGAGTACCGCATCGTGGGCGTGCTGGAAGGCCGCTCCAAACCCGCCTCTCAGTACGAGGGCGGCAACGACGACATTGTTCTTATCCCCTATACCACCCTGATGAGCGTCAACAACACCAGCAGTGTTAGCCAGTACTATGTGGTCCTGCAGGACGCGGACCACTCGGATGAGGCACAGGAGTTTTTGCAGTCGCGGCTCAAGAAGCTGGTCAGCAAGGACGACTATGTCTACGTCATGAGCCTGAGCGCAGCCATGAAGCAGATGTCCTCCATGATCAACGTCATGGTGGGCGTCCTGACGGCCATTGCGGGCATCTCGCTGCTGGTCGGCGGCATCGGCATCATGAACATCATGCTGGTGTCCGTCACCGAACGCACCCGTGAGATCGGTATCCGCAAGGCACTGGGCGCACAGGAGAGCACCATCCTGACCCAGTTCGTCGTGGAGGCCGGCGTCACGTCGGCGCTGGGCGGCTGCCTCGGCATCGTGCTGGGCTACGTCGTCTCGGCCATTATCAACCAGATCCTTCCGTATATCCTGACGGATATTACCCTGAACGTCACCCCCTCGGCGGACGCAGCAGCCATCGCCGTGGGCATCTCCTGCGGCATCGGTGTCCTGTTCGGCTTCCTGCCGGCCCGCCGTGCCGCCAGCCTGAACCCCATCGAAGCGTTGAGGTATGATTAACCTCTCCGTCAGCGCTGACGCGCTGCCACCTCTCCTATCGAGGAGAGGCCTTGGCATTCCGGAAAGCCTTCTCTCTTCGCCAGAGGCTCCCCTCGGTAGGGGAGCTGTCGAGCGAATGCGAGACTGAGAGGTTTATACACTTATAAGGAGTTTACCATGAAAAAACGATTCCTCGCATTCCTGCTGGCTGTCTGCGTGGCTGTTTCCATGCTGGTGCTGCCCGCTTCTGCGGTCGGCTCCAACGCGGCAGTCCAGACGGCGACGGCACTGGGCGGTCTGACCGCCGAGCAGGCCGGTTCTCTGGGTGCGCCCCTCACTCGTGGGCAGGCGGCCCGCCTCCTCACCGCATTCTCTGCTTACCGCGATACCACTACGGCACAGGGCCGCACCGGCCGCCTCTACAGCGACGTGGACAGCGACTCTCCCTATGCGGTCTACATCCGCACTGCCGTCCAGAACGGCTGGATGACCGGCTACTCCGACGGCAGCTTCCGTCCGGACAACACCGTCACGCTGGAAGAAGCCTGCACCATGGCGCTGCGCCTGCTGGGCTATGATGTGGCAAAGCTGGGCGGTACCTTCCCCACAGCTCAGCTCAGCAAGGCCAGCGCACTGGGCCTGCGCAATGAGATCAATGCCCGTCAGGGCGAGACTCTGACCCTCGAGCAGGGTACCGTGCTCTTCTACAACGCCCTCACCGCCATGAACGGCAGCGGTCAGGTCTACGCCTCCACCCTGGGCTTTGCCGTGAGCAACGGCCAGGTGGACATCTCTTCGGTCCTGCTGGACAACGTCAAGGGCCCCTTCGTGGCAGATGCTTCCACCGTCCTGCCCTTCGCCCCGGCGGCCATCTACCGCAACGACGAAGTCACCACCTCTGCGGCCCTTTCTCCCTATGATGTCTACTATTATAACGAGAGCGCCCGCACCGTCTGGCTCTACAACAAGCGCGCCGCAGGCCGCGTGACGGCGGTCTCGCCCTCGGCCAGCGCTCCGACCTCTGTGACCGTGGCCGGCGTCACCTACACCATCGCCTCGCCCTCTGTGGCCTACCAGCTGTCTTCTCTGTCCGGCGGCGGCGTGGGCCAGGTGGTCACTCTGCTGCTGGGCATGAACGATGCAGCTGTCTCCGTCCTCACCGGCGACGCGGCAGACGCTGTGTTCTACGGCGTGGTCCAATCCTCATCCCGCACCCTCGTGGAGACGAACAGCGCTGAGGTGCAGCAGGCTGTCTCGGTCATGTGTACCGACGGCACGGCCCGCACCGTCAACGTAAACAATAAGCTCAATTTCCCGGCCGGCAAGCTGGTGGAGATCAGCGTGGACGGTGACGGCGAACGCGTCCAGTCCATCTCGCCCCGCTCGACCAGCGGCACCGTCAGCGCCGACGGCACCGCGCTGGGCGACACCCCGTTTGCAGACAACGTGCAGATCATTGATACGACGTCGGAGGGTGTGGCTGGGGCAGTTCGCCCCAGCCGCCTATCGGGGGTAACTCTGAGTGAAAGCGATATCCGCTACTACACCACCAATTCTGCGGGCCAGATCGACCGGGTCATCCTCGACGATGTGACCGGTGACCTGTGGGAGTACGCTGCGCTGGATTCTGTCCGCCGCCTGACGGACGAAGCCGCCAAGAAGATCGACAAAAAGATCAGCGACAAGGCACAGGACGCCGCAAGAGAGGCCGCAGGCCTCCCCGCTGGGACCACCACCAAGGTAGACAAGACCGATGAGGAGACCTTCCAGGATGTGAAGAACATCCTTGTTCCCAGCACCAGCGATGTGCTCTACGGCCTCATCGACGGCAGCGTCGTCAGCTCTACCTGGAACACCCTTACCGGCAAGACGGACCAGCTGTTCAGCTATGTGCTCCGCCGCACCGGCGACAGCGTGGGCGGTACGCTGGGCGACTTCCTCAACTATCTGGGCGAGGGCGCGACCTATGTCTGCTACTCCGGAGGCAAGCAGGTGGCCTACAGCACCGCCACCAAGTACCCCGTTATCGCAGGCGGCATCGCCATCGGCCGCTCTGCCGACGGCAAGGCCATCAACCGGATGCTCCAGCTCTCGCCGGTAGTCATCGATAAGCTGGGCGCAGCTTCGGTCATGAGCGGCGACAAGCGCTATGAGACCGCCGACGATATGCAGGTGTATCTGTGGTCGAACGGCCAGTATTTCGCCACCTCGCTGCCCAAGATCAACACCGAGGATTATAAGCTCATCGGCTGGTACGACAACTTCGGCTGCTCCGGCGGCAGGAAGATCCGTATCCTTGTGGCCGTCAAGACGAACTGAGCCTGAAATTTTCCAATCACAGAACAGCAGCCTCGCAGCAGATGAAGCGGGGCTGCTGTTTTATTCTCCTATTTGCCACACGCCCTATTTCGTGTTACAATAAAAACCAAAGAAATAGCGGAAAAAGGAGGTGCGGCAATGATACGCATTGCTCTGGTCGAGGACGAGGCAGAGGTGCGGGCGCAGCTTCAGGGCTATGTGCAGCGGCACACCCGGCAGTACGGCACCGAGTTTGCGGTGACGGAGTTCGCCGACGGCATGGAGCTGCTGGATGATTACCGCCCGGTGTACGACATCCTGTTTCTGGACGTGGAGATGAAGCATCTGGACGGCATGGAGACGGCCCGGCGGGTGCGGGAGCTGGACAAGGATGTCATCATCGTTTTTATCACGAATATGGCGCAGTACGCCATCGGCGGGTACGCGGTGGGCGCACTGGACTATGTGCTCAAGCCGGTGCCTTATTTTGCGTTTTCGCAGCAGCTGCGCAAGGCCGAAGAGCAGCTGCGCCGCCGCGCACGGCATTATCTGGCCCTGCCGGTGGAGGGCGGGATGCGGCGGCTGGATTCGTCCCTCATCTATTATCTGGAAAGCGAGGGACACCGCGTCCATTTTTATACCGAAGAGGGCGATTTCGTGGCGGCAGGCACCCTGAAAGCCTTTGAGGAAAAGCTGGCCGAGCGGCCCTTTGCCCGCTGCAACAGCGGCTACCTTGTCAATCTGGCACAGGTGAAGAGCGTGCAGCAGGGGATGGTGCAGGTGGGACCCTACGAATTGCAGGTCAGCCGCCCCCGGCGGAAAGCCTTCCTCGCGGCGCTGGCCGACCACATCGGGGGTGAGGGTGCATGACGGCACTGCCCAGCATCCCGCGCCTGTATACGGCGCTGGCCGAGTGTCTGGCCGTGGGCATCTACGCCCTGCCGCTGGGCCTCCGCTTCGGCAAAACGGCCGCCATCGCTGCCAGTGCGGCATGGGCGCTGGCCCTGAGTGCTTTTTTGCAGGCCACGGGCAGCGTTCCGCTGGCGTGGTGGATCCCCTGCATGGCGGCAGCTGTGGGGATACAGTATTTATACCTCTGGGTCACCCGCACCATCTCCCTGCTGGAAGCGGGCTATGTCTGCGCCCGGGCCTTCGTTCTGGCAGAGCTGGCGGCCAGCGCCGAGTGGCAGCTGCACTGCTTCCTCTGGCCTCAGCGCAGCGGGGCCGACGGCCTGTCACTGCTGCTTCTGGTGGTGGTCTACGGCGGCGTTTTCGGCTGCATCTGGGTGCTGGAGCATAAGCACAAAAGTCCCAAGGGCCATATCGTCATCAGCGGAAAAGCGGCCCTCGTGGCCGTCGTCATGGCGGCGATGGTCTTCGCGGTGAGCAACCTGCTGTTCTTGGGCGACCGCGAGGTGGACATGAGCGTCTACTACATCCGCACGCTGGTGGATTTCTGCGGCGTGCTCATCCTGACGGTCCAGCACGAACAGCTGCGGGAGGCGGCGCTCCACAGTGAGCTTGCCGCCATGGACGAGGTGCTCCACCGCCAGTACGAGCAGTACAAGCGGAGCAAAGAGGGCATCCGGCTCATCAACAGCCGCTATCATGCGCTGAAAATTCAAATCGCGGACATCCGCGCCGAGCGCGACCGGGCCAAGCAGGACGCGGCTCTGGCCCGGATGGAGAGCGGCCTCCGGCAGTATGAGGCCGAGAACAAGACCGGCAACCCGGTATTGGATACCCTATTGACCGCCAAAAGCATGGACTGCCAGCAGCGCGGCATCAACATGACCAGCGTGGCCGATGGCAGCCAGCTGGGCTTTCTGAGCACGCGGGAGCTGTGTACCCTCGTGGGTGCGCCGCTGGACAACGCCATCGAGAGCGTGCTGACCGAGCCCGACCCCGAAAAGCGTCTGCTGCGGGTGGCCATCTACAACCAGAGCGGCTGCGTGATGCTCCGCTTCGAGAACTACTGCGCCCAGCCCGTGGAGATGGGCGCGGACGGTCTGCCCGTCCACAACGCCCACGGCGGCTACGACCTGCAGGGCGTGCAGGCGGCCGCCCAGCGCCACGACGGCACCATGACCCTTCATTGGGCCGACGGCTGGTTCACCCTGCGGATCTTGCTGCCGGTCCCGGAAAAGTAAAGGGACTCCTTCAGTCACCTGCGGTGACAGCTCCCTCAGGGAGGGAGCCTTTGGTAGAGAGCGAAACATTGTCCTCTTTGCCAAGGGCCACCTCTTTGAGGGGGCTGCCGCGTCAGCGGCTGGGGGAGTTTTTGCTTTTGGCATGATGCACAATAAAACTGCGCTCGGAATTGTGGATTAGCACAATAAAATTTGAAACCAAATTGAAACTTCTGCAAAATATGCCTCCAAAATGACAGATTGTGAAGATGTTTATGAATTTTCTTTGAATCCATTTATAATAGTGGCAATGCTCCGGGAGCTGTACCCGGAAAATATGGATTCAGAATAAGGAGGAAGAAAATTATGTTGTCCATCAATATGGATGATGTAATGCAGGTAGTTTCGAACATTCAGAACTATCTGATTGCATTCGGCGTCGTCCTCGTACTCGCGCTCCTCGTGATGTTCGCGGTGCGGAAGATGCCCAAAGCGAAAAAGAAGATGATTCGTGCGCAGTCCGGCCTCGCCATTCTGCTGGCGCTGGCGATTGTCGTCAACCTCATCTGCACCGGCCCCATGTCCACCATGCTGGACCTGATCTCCGGCGAAGGTTCCATCAGTGAGGAGACTTCCGCAGAGGCCACCGAGCTGGTCAATGAGATCACCCAGGAAGGCATCGTTCTGGCTCAGAACGATGACAACATCCTGCCTGTGGCTTCCGGCTCCAAGCTGAACGTCTTCGGCTGGGCTTCCACCAGCCCCTGCTACGGCGGCACCGGTTCCGGTGCTCTGAACGACGCTTACCCTGTCACCGACCTGCTCACCGGTCTGCATGATGCAGGCATCGAGACCAACGACGAGCTGAGCAAGTTCTACACCGATTACTGCTCCACCCGCCCCAGCGTCGGCATGGCACAGCAGGACTGGACTCTGCCCGAGCCGAATGTCAGCCTGTACACCGACGAGATGATGGCAAACGCCAAGGCATACTCTAACACCGCCATGGTCGTCATCACCCGCGTCGGCGGTGAGGGCGCAGACCTTCCCACCGATATGTCTGCTGTCGTGGACGGCAGCTGGGTCCGCCGTGTGGCAGATTACCGTGGTTCTCAGCGCGGTGCCGGCTACTACAACGGCACTTACGATGACAGCCTGAACGAGGGCAGCGACTGGGATAAGGGCGACCACTTCCTGCAGCTGTCCAACCGCGAGGAAGAGCTCATCGATCTCGTCACTTCCAACTTCGACAACGTCATCGTCGTTTACAACGGCGCAAACGCTTTCGAGATGGACTGGGTCAAGAACTACCCCCAGATCAAGGGCGTCCTGCTCTGCCCCGGCACCGGCCAGTCCGGCTTTGAGGGCTTCGGCAAGGTCGTTTCCGGCGAGGTCAACCCCTCCGGCCGTACCGCTGACACCTATGCTGCTGACCTGACCGCTTCTCCGTGGTGGAACAACTTCGGCGACTTCAAGTACACCAACGCTTCCGAGTTCAATTCCAACGCAAGTATGTTCGACCCCGAGGGTACCACTCCCTCCTTCGTCAACTACGTTGAGGGCATCTACGTCGGCTACAAGTTCTATGAGACCGCCGCCGATGAGGGCCTCATCGACTATGACAAGGAAGTTGTCTATCCCTTTGGCTACGGCCTGAGCTACACCACCTTCACCCAGAAGATGAGCGACATCACCAGCGACGGCAGCAGCCTGAAGTTCTCTGTCACCGTCACCAATACCGGCTCTGCTGCCGGCAAGGATGTCGTGGAGATCTATAATGATCCTCCGTACACCAACGGCGGCATTGAGAAGGCTTCCGCAAACCTGCTGGACTTCGCCAAGACCAGCGAGCTTGCCCCCGGCGAGAGCGAGACCATCGACTTCACCATCCCGGTCGAGGATCTGGCTTCCTATGATTACAAGAACAACGGCTGCTATGTGCTGGAGGCTGGCGATTACATCATCAGCACCAACTCTGACTCCCACAATGTTCTGGATTCCAAGACCTACACTGTCGCCTCCGACATCGTTTACAACGAGTCCAACAAGCGCGAGAGCGACGAGGTCGTGGCGACCAACCAGTTCGATTTCGCCGAAGGCGAGATCACCTATCTGTCCCGTGCGGACGGTTTTGCAAACTATGCTGAGGCCACTGCCGCTCCTGCTGATTACAACATGAGCGATGAGGTCAAGGCTGTCTTCGACAACGCACACACCTACACTGAGGTCAACTACGAGAAGGACGAGGACCCCAACGCAGAGGACATCACCACCGGCGCAAAGAACGGCCTCAAGCTGGCTGACCTGCGCGGCGTGGACTACAACGACTCCAAGTGGGATGACCTGCTGGATGAGATGAGCATCGACGACCTGCAGCAGACCATCGGCTTCGGCGGCTACCAGACCGCAGCCGTGGACAGCATCGGCAAGGTGCGCACCAACGACTGTGACGGCCCTGCATCCATCAACAACAACTTCACCGGCGTCGGTTCTGTCGGTTTCCCGGCTGCTACCCTCATCGGTATGACCTGGAGCAAGGATCTGGCCCACGACTTCGGCGACAGCATCGGCAAGATGGCCAATGAGATGAACACTTCCGGCTGGTATGGCCCGGCTATGAACATCCACCGCACCGCATTCTCCGGCCGTAACTTTGAGTACTACTCTGAGGACGGTGTCCTGTCCGGTGCTATGGCCGCAAACGCCATCGCAGGCGCACAGGAGCACGGCGTCTACGCTTACATGAAGCACTTTGCCCTGAACGATCAGGAAGGCAACCGTAACTGCATGGTGGCTACCTGGTCCAACGAGCAGGCTATCCGCGAGATCTACCTCAAGCCCTTCGAGATGTCTGTCAAGGATGCTGACTGCCACGCTGTCATGTCTTCCTTCAACTACATCGGCAATCGCTGGGCTGGCGGCTGCTCTGAGCTGCTGCAGAACGTCCTGCGCGGCGAGTGGGGCTTCCTCGGCTTCGTCGAGACCGACTACTTCGGTGTCTACGGCTACATGACCGCCGATCAGGCTGTCCGCAACGGCGGCGACCTGATGCTCTGCACCACCGGCAACGATTACAACAATGTGACCGTTCTGACCAACAGCAGCAAGCAGGCAATGCGCACCTCTGCCAAGAACATCCTCTACACCGTGGTCAACAGCCGCGCATATGAGGCTGAGAACCTGAACCCCGGCATGGCAAAGTGGAAGGTCATCATGATCGGCGCTGACGTCGTGGCCGCGCTGCTCATCGTTGGCCTGGAGTACACCGCCATCAAGAACTACAAGAAGCGCAAGGAAGAAGAGGAAGAAGTCTAAACCGGACCCTCTCTCCATGCAGCACCTGAACTGAACCAACGGCAAAGGCCCGCTGCACCAGACAGCGGGCCTTTGCCCTGCTCAGGATAAAATGAGGAAAATGCGATGAAGCATACCGACATCATCCAGAAACTGAACTTAGAACAAAAATGCGCCCTGCTCTCGGGCGAGACGGTCTTTACCACCCGCGCTCTGCCGGGCAAGGGC
>ENA-OWRJ01003320-OWRJ01003320.1-human-gut-metagenome-genome-assembly--contig:-NODE-3320-length-11987-cov-3.591686_pt1 | contig 11987 bp, 8 predicted proteins | sample MGYA00248269_ERZ651897 | MGnify/ENA primary metagenome ERZ651897 (study PRJEB26924, sample SAMEA4378252) | human gut metagenome | biome: human gut; feature: human-associated habitat; material: faeces...
TTGTCAATCGCTTTTCGCCGGAATTTGAAATCCGGCTGAGAAATCCGCTTGATACCGCTTGACAGAGGTGCTATACTTAACTACGGTAAAAAATAAAACAGAAGGTGTTTTTGTATGACAAAAATTGATATTTACTCCGGTTTTCTCGGCGCGGGCAAGACGACGCTCATCAAGAAGATGATTCAGGAAGCCTACCACGGCCAGAAGCTCGTCCTGATCGAGAACGAGTTCGGCGAGATCGGCATTGACGGCGGCTTTTTGCAGGAGGCGGGCATCAATATCACCGAGATGAACTCCGGCTGCATCTGCTGCTCGCTCGTGGGCGATTTCGGAAGAGCACTCAAGAAGGTCATCGCCGAGTACGCGCCCGACCGCATCTTAATTGAGCCGTCCGGCGTCGGTAAGCTCTCGGATGTGATTGGCGCGGTGCGCAAGGTCACAACCGACGATGTGACGCTCGGAAACTTTGTGACCGTGGCCGACGCGACGAAGTGCAAGATGTATATGAAGAACTTCGGCGAATTCTACAATAACCAGATCGAAACCGCCAACACGATCATTCTCTCGCGCACGCAGAATGTTTCGGAGCAGAAGCTCGACGAGTGCGTCAAGCTCATCCGCGACCACAACCCCAACGCCGTGCTCGTCACGACCCCATGGGACCAGCTGACCGGCGAGCAGCTGATGGCCGCCATGGAGCAGAAGACCTCCATTGCGATGGAGCTCGAGGAACTCGAAAAAGAGGCGCACGAGCACCATCACCATGACCACGATGACGACGACGAGTGCGACGACCCGAACTGCTCCTGCCACCATCATCACGACGATGAGGACGAGGATGAGCATGAGCACCATCATCACCATCACGACGACGAGGATGAGGACGAGCACGAGCATCATCACCATCATCATGACCACGACGATGACGACGAGTGCGACGACCCGGAATGCTCCTGCCACCATCATCACGACGATGACGACGAGGACGTGCATGAGCACCACCATCATCATCACCATCACCATGGCCACGACGCGGATGAGGTCTTCGTCAGCTGGGGCATGGAGACGCACAAGAAGTTCACGACCGAGCAGATCGAGGGCATCCTGAAGCAGCTGGAGAACGCCGCGGAATACGGTATGGTGCTGCGCGCAAAGGGCTATGTTGCCTCGCAGGACGCGGAGCGCTGGATCCACTTCGACTATGTGCCCGGCGAGAGCGATATCCGCGAGGGCGGCGCAATGATCACCGGCCGCGTCTGCGTCATCGGCTCGAAGCTCAACGAAAGCGCTATCGCTTCGCTCTTCGGAGAATAAGGAGGCCCTATGCCCAATACCATTCCGATGTACGTCTTCACGGGCTTTCTGGAGTCCGGAAAGACGAAGTTCATTCAGGAGACGCTGGAGGATGAGCGCTTCAACGCGGGCGAAAAGACGCTGCTGCTGGTCTTCGAGGAGGGCGAGGAGGAATACGACATTTCCACCTACCCCTCCCAGAACGTCTACATTGAGACGATGGATTACGAAGGCCTGAGCGAGGAAAAGCTGGAGAATCTTCGCAAAAAGCACCATGCCGAGCGCGTGATCGTCGAGCTCAACGGGATGCACCTGGCGGCGGACTTCTATCTGAAAACGCCCGACACCTGGCAGATCGCGCAGGAGGTCATGTTCGCGGACGCGAACACGTTTTTGTCCTACAATCAGAACATGCGCCAGCTGACGGTCGATAAGCTCGCGGGCGCGGAGCTCGTGGTCTTTAACCGCATGGCGCCCGGGACCGACGTGATGGAGTATCACAAAATCGCAAGAGCCGTCAACCGCCGCATCAACATCCTTTATGAATACACCGACGGCACGACAAAGCAGGACGACATCGAAGACCCGCTGCCGTTTGATCTGAACGCGCCGGTCGTGAAGATCGAAGACGAGGACTACGCGCTCTTTTACCGCGACATCACCGAGGAGCCCGACAAGTATAAGGGCAAGACCGTCGAGTTCAAGGGGCAGGTCGCAAGGCTCCGCAAGGAAAAAGAGGGCATGTTCGCCCCCGGCCGGTTCGTCATGACCTGCTGCGAAGCAGACATTACCTTCATGGGTCTTCCCTGCCGCTTTGTGGGAGCCGAAGGGCTCAAGGCAAGATCGTGGGTCATGGTCAAAGCAGAGGTCGAGGTGCGCTACCACAGCCTCTATCGCGGCGTGGGTCCGATCCTCAACGCGATTTCCATCAGCCCCGCCGTACCCGCCGAGCAACAGGTGGCGACATTCTAAAAAACTGGCAAAAAGCTGACGCTTTCTTGCCAGAAAAGATGCACCTCGACTGCGCGCATAATTTTTGCCCCGTTGGGGCAAAAATTCCACACTTGCGAGGTGATAGGTATGTTTCCGGTCGGCGAAGCCGCCGGATAACATGGATTTTCAATTTATTTCGCGCCTGCGGGCGCGAAACTCTACGAGGTTTATGGATACGTAAAAAGCCAAAGGCAGTTTGCCTTTGGCTTTTTTGTTAAAATAGGGTGATCTGGCTCGTTTCTGGTAAATCGCCGAACGCACCGGCGGCTTTGAGGTTCTCAATGTGCGTTTTCGACACCTTCGGGCAGGCAAGGGAAAACTCCTCAATAGACAAAAATTCCTTTCCTTCGCGGCCCTCCATGATGTCCCACGCCGCCGTTTCGCCGAGACCCGAGACGGAAACGAAGGGCGGAAGGAGCTTTCCGTCTTCGATCACGAATCTTGTCGCGTGCGAGCGGTAGAGGTCGATGGGCGCGAACGAAAAGCCGCGCAGATAAAATTCGTAGCAGACCTCAAGCGTCGTAAACAGATCGTCGTCCTTCGCCGTTGCGTCCTCCGCCTCGTCAATTTCCTGAAGCTTCTGCTTGACAAGGTCAATGCCGTGCGTCATCATCGCCGCGTCGAAGCCGCCCTTCTGGCTCCTGCGGTAGAAATACGCCGCGTAGAATGCCAGCGGCTCATGGACCTTGAACCACGCGATGCGGAAGGCCATCATAACATACGCCGTTGCGTGTGCTTTCGGGAAGAGGTATTTGATCTTTTTACACGAACCGATGTACCACTCCGGAACGCCCGCGGCCTTCATCTCGTCCTCCGCGCCCTCGGGAAGGCCCCTGCCTTTTCGGACAGCCTCCATGATCTTGAACGAGCGCTTTTCGGGCATGCCGCATTTGATTAAGTACAGCATGATATCGTCGCGGCAGCCGATGGCGTCGTTGACGGAGGCGGTCTTGGACAAAATCAGATCGCGCGCGTTTCCGAGCCAAACGTCCGTGCCGTGCGAGAAGCCCGAGAGGCGAATTAACGTATCGAATTTCGTCGGCTGCGTCTCCTGGAGCATACCGCGCGTAAAGCCCGTGCCGAACTCGGGGATCGCGCACGAGCCGACGGGGCCTAAGATGGGGTCGTTTTCAAAGCCGAGGACCTTGCTGGACGTGAAAATAGACATTGTGTCCTTATCGTCCAGCGGAATTTTCTGCGCGTCCACGCCAGTTAAGTCCTCGAGCATGCGGATCATCGTCGGGTCATCGTGGCCCAGCATGTCGAGCTTGAGAAGGTTTTCCTCCATCGAGTGGTATTCAAAGTGCGTCGTGATCCACTCGGAGTCCTTGTCGTCCGCCGGGTGCTGCACGGGGCAGAAGTCCCAGATCTCGTTCTCCTGCGGGATAACGACGAGGCCGCCCGGATGCTGGCCGGTCGTGCGCTTGACATCGACGCAGCCGGACGCGAGTCGGTTTTCCTCGGCCTTGCTGACGGTCATCTCGCGCTCGGAGAGGTATTTTTTAACGTAGCCGTAGGCTGTTTTTTCCGCGACCGTGCCGATGGTTCCGGCGCGGAACACGTGGTCGGAGCCGAACATCTCGACGCAGTAGGCGTGCGCCCGGGCCTGATACTCGCCCGAGAAGTTGAGGTCGATATCGGGGACCTTGTCGCCGCCGAAGCCGAGGAACGTTTCAAACGGGATGTTGAAGCCGTCTTTATCGAGCTGCGCGCCGCACTTCGGGCACACCGCGTCCGGTAGATCCGCGCCGCAGGCGCAGTCGTCCGGGACCTCGAAGGTCGTGAACTGGCACTTGGGACACCGGTAGTGCGGCGGGAAGGAGTTGACCTCCGTGATGCCGGACATGAACGCGACGATCGATGAGCCGACCGAGCCTCGGGAGCCGACCAGGTATCCGTGCTCGAGTGAGTTCTGCACCAGCTTCTGCGCCGACATATAGATCACGTCATAGTGGCACGAGATAATATCGTGCATCTCCGTATCCACGCGCTTTTGAATGAGCTCCGGCGGATTTTCGCCGTAGAGGCGGTGGAGCTTGCCGTAGACGAGGGCCTTGAGGTCTTCCACAGAGTTTTCGATTTTCGGCGCAAAGAGGTTGTGGGGAACCGGGCGGACGGTCTCGCACCAGTCGGCAATCATATTGGTATTTTTGACCACGACCTCGTAGGCCTTTTCCGCGCCCAAGTAGGAAAATTCCTCGAGCATCTCGTCGGTCGTTTTGAAGTAGATGGGAAGCGGCTTGTCCGCGTCGGGCATCTGCTTGGTAGCAAGAAGAATGTGCCGGTAAATTTCGTCCTCGGGGTCGAGAAAGTGCACGTCGCCGGTTGCGACCACGGGCTTTCCGAGCTCGTCGCCCAGCTTTACAATCGTGCGGTTGAAGCTCCGGAGCTCTTCCTCGTCCTCTGCCATGCCCTTCTCCAGCATGAAGCGGTTGTTGCAGATGGGCTGAATTTCCAGGTAATCGTAAAATTCCGCGATGCGCTTGAGCTCGGCCCAGCTCTTGTGATTGATAACGGCCTGGAACAGCTCGCCCGCCTCGCAGGCAGAGCCGATGATGAGTCCCTCGCGCCATCTTAAAAGCTCAGACTTCGGCATGATGGGCACGCGCTTAAAATACTTGAGGTTGCCGTAGGAAATGAGGCGGTAGAGGTTCCGGAGGCCAATCGAATTTTTGGCGAGCACGATGATGTGCTTTGCCCGGCGGTCAAAAATGCGGCCGCCCGCGCGAAGCTCCGCCATGCGGGGATTCACGGCGCTGAGCGTATGCACGCCCTGTTCGTCAAGCATTTTCCAGAAGCGCATCATGAGATAGCCGCAGGTGATGGCGTCGTCGGAGGCTCTGTGGTGGTTGAATTCCGGCAGACTCAAAGCGTCGGCCACGATGTTCAGCTTGTATTTTCCCAAGTCCGGCATCAGGTTCTGCGCCAGAATGAGCGTATCGACATAGGTCGGCTGGAAGGGAATATTCAAACGCTCACATGCGGCCGTTACAAAGCCGATGTCAAAGTCCGCGTTGTGGGCGCAAAGAGGCCGGTCTCCCACGAAGCCCAGAAATTTCGGAAGAATTTCCTCAACCGTGGGCGCACCCTCCAGCATCTGGTCGGTAATGCCCGTGAGCTCAATGATCTTGGGAAGAAGCTTTCTGCCAGGCGAGACGAAGGTCTGGAAGGTATCAAGCACCTGATCGCGCTTCATAATCGCCGCGCCGATCTCGATGATCGTGTCGTGCTGAGAAGATAAACCCGTTGTCTCGAGGTCAAAGGCGACATACTCGTCGTCGAAGCTTGCGTCCAGACTCCCGTGAACGGCGATGCGGTCATCCACGTCGTTGACGTAGTAGCCCTCGCAGCCGTAGAGGATCTTGATATTTTTGGCCGAGTGCATCGCATTCGGGAACGACTGCGCGCCGCCGTGGTCGGTAATGGCGATGGCCTTGTGCCCCCAGCTCTCGGCGCGTTTGATGACGTTCCGGTCCGGGCCCGCCTTGGGAAAGACGGAGGTTAAAGCGTCCATCGAGGACATGTTGGTATGAAGGTGCAGTTCCACGCGCTTTTCGGGAGCTGTGTCCATCCGCACGGGCGCTTGCAGCTTCACAATGGCGTTCGGCTGCATGACCATCTCGTTATCGTACCGGTCGAAGGTCATTTTACCCTGAATTTTTACCCACATACCGGGAGAGATGCCGCTTAAAATCGGCTTTGCCTTGTCGTTCTCCATGAACTGGTTGATGCGCACGGAGCTGGTGTAGTCGGTCACGTCGAAGCTCACGACCCACGCGTTGCGCTTTTTGAGCTCCTTGTGGTTGACGGCGAAGACCTTGCCCGCCACGACCACGCGGTACATATCCAGGTTCAAATCCTTCATCTTCACGACCTCGCCGCCGAATGGACGGCCAAAGATCATGTCTCCGGAGGGCGCTTGCGAGGAAGAAGACGAGGCCGGTTTCTTTGCCGCTTCTTTGACCTGCACGGCGGGAGCCTGCGCCATGGTCTCGCGGCGGATTCTGGCCGTCTCATTAAAAAGCGCCCGGCCTTCTAATGCGCTGTGCGCCGTGATCTCAATCTCCGGGGAGGTGCCGAAGCGCGATTTGAGAAAATTCTGCGCCTTGGGAATGTGCGGCTCCAAATCCGCCTTGCCGTTCGCGGGCAGATGGATGGTGAGCTTGCCGCTCTCGAGCTCGTATTTTGCCCCGGCGAGACTTCCGGCAGCAGGGGAGTAGGCTTTGATAAAGACCTGCGCGAGGTCGCGAAAGTCCATGTTGGGCAAAAGCGACTCAGGAAAGCGCAGGTTCAGCTCGACGCGCCGCAGGCCATACTGCGCCTGCAAACCGTCTTTCAGCGCGGCTTCGTCCTTCTGCGTGAGGTAGACTTCACTGAACAGCCAGAGCGTGAGCGTGCGCTCCTCCCGCGAGAGCTCAGCGTGCTCGATCATGAGCGCGTCCAGCTTCCCGGAAAGCGATTGCCCCGGTATGAAGTTGCAGAATAAATGGTCAAACGGAAGGTTCTGCATGGTGGTTCCTCAAATATGTAGTATATCCTAAAGAGAGACGTAGGGGTCGATGCCCACATCGACCCGGCGTTACAAACCGATTTAACGGGAATCTCCGGCGAATTCGTAACTTCCCTTGGGGCGATGTGGGCATCGCCCCCTACGCGTTGATTGCAGGAATCCCGGAAAGATATGACGTGTATGAAATGCAGTTACAGCGTATCGATGTAGGAAAGAAGCGCGGGCAGCAACTCGTCGTAGGGAAGCTTTTGAAGCATCTGGCCCTTGGCAAAGAGCATGCCGACGCCGTCGCCGCCCGCAATGCCGACGTCCGCCTCGCGCGCCTCGCCGGGACCGTTCACAACGCAGCCCATGACCGCGACGGTGATGGGCTTTTTGCAATTTTTCAGCGCCTCTTCCACGCGGTTTGCAAGTCCAATGAGGTCGATTCTCGTCCGGCCGCAGGTGGGGCAGGCGACGATGTTGACCCCGTCATGGCGAAGCCCGGCGGCTTTGAGGATGTCGCGCGCGGCATAGACCTCACGCACGGGATCTGCCGTCAGGGAGACGCGTATCGTGTCGCCGATGCCCATACAGAGCAGGCCGCCAATGCCCATGGCCGACTTGATGATCCCCATGTGCTCCGTTCCGGTCTCGGTCACGCCGACGTGCAAAGGGTAATCCGACTGCGCGGAAAAGAGCTGATAGGCCTTCATCATAAGAGGCACCGAGCTTGACTTCATCGACACGCAGATATCGTCAAAGCCGAATTTTTCAAGCAGCCGGATGTGAGAAAACGCGCTTTCCACCAGAGCCTCCGGCGTTGGATGGCCGTACTTTTCAAGAAGGTCTTTCTCCAAACTGCCGCCGTTCACGCCGATGCGGATCGGAATATGGTGCGCCTTGCAGCAGTCGGCGACGGCTTTTACCCGGCTTTCTCCCCCAATATTTCCGGGGTTGATGCGGATTTTGGCCGCGCCGTTTTCCGCTGCCTTGATGGCGAGCCGGTAATCAAAGTGAATGTCGGCAACGAGCGGCAGGGGAGAGGCTTCGCAGATTTTGCCGAAAGCTTCCGCGGCCTGCATATCCGGCACGGCCAGCCGCGCAATTTCGCACCCTGCCGCGGCCAGCTCCCGAATCTGGCGCAAAGAGCCCTCAACGTCGGTCGTTTTTGTATTGAGCATCGACTGAATGGAAACGGGTGCGCCGCCTCCGATTTTGACCTTGCCGACGGTAATTTGTTTTGTCATTTGTATCACACCTCTATGTGAATAGCTTCCAGATGTCCTTGAAGGTTACAAACGCCATGAAGCCCAGCAGCAGCACCATACCGGCGGCGTGGACATAGGCCTCGTATTTGGCGGGAATTTTCTTTTTCGTAATGGCGGTAAAAAGCGAGTTCACGAGAAGCAAAAAGATGCGCCCGCCGTCGAGCGCGGGAAGCGGCAGCATGTTCATGACGGCTAAATTGATCGCGATAAACGCGCCGAGATAGGCGATATTCTGAAGGCCGTCGCGCACGGTGGCCGACTGATTGCCGACCTCGGAAATCGTCGAGACAATGCCGACGGGGCCCGACATATCGCTCACCGATACGAGCCCGGACACCAAATCCTCAAGGCTCATCCAGACCAGCCGCGCGAAATCCATCGCCGTGTACCAGCTGTATTTGAGGCAATTGGAAAATCCACCCGGTACGGTGCCGAAATAAAGGCCGTATTTATACTCCTGCTGGCCGCCCACCGTATAAAGCTGCGGCTTCATCTCAAAATCCGGAAGCTCGACCAGCTCGCCGTTTCGCTTCACGACGACATCGTATACGCCCGTTTTGTTCCGGGAAAGCAGCATCCCCACGTCCGAGTAGAGATAGACGCGCCGGCCGTCGATCTTGTAGAGCTCATCGCCCGCCTGCAGGCCGTCGGAGGACTCTAACGGGCAGCCCTCAAAAAAGTCCGTGACGATGGGAGCGGAGTAGGCAGAGGCTCCGGTGTAGAGAAGGACGATCGCAAGAAAGCCCGCGACGAAGTTCATGAACGACCCGGCAGCTAAGATGATCAGCCGCCGCCACCAGCTTTTCTGCGGGAACGCTCTCGGATTGTCCGACTCTTCGTCCTCTCCCTCCATCGCGCAGAAGCCGCCGATCGGAATGGCGCGCAGAGAATAGGTCGTTTCGCCCTTTTTCTTCTGCCAAAGCACGGGCCCCATGCAGATGGCAAACTCGTTGACCTGTACGTCAAGCAGCTTCGCCGAGAGAAAGTGCCCCAGCTCGTGGATAAAGATCAGAAAGCCGAACATCAAAATTGCGAGTAAAATATACATAGCATCACCTGATGATAAAAAATGCGAAATTACCGGAAAAAACGGCTCCAGACAAGCTCACGCGCGGCCTTGTCGGCATTGAGAATATCGCGCAGCTTGGGATTTTCCACAGACGGAAGCTCCATCGCGCGGGAGACCAGCTCGGAAATGTCGTAAAAGCCGATGGCATCCTGCAAATAGAGCGCGACCGCCTCTTCGTTCGCCGCGTTCATGGCCGCGCAGACCGTGCCGCCGCGTTTTGCCGCCTCTTTGGCAAGGCGGAAGCAGTCGAAGTTCCCTTCGTCAATTTCCGCGAACGTCAAGGGCGGGCAGGACAGAAGGTCGAGCGCAGGCGCGGGCGTTTGCTTCCGCTCGGGATACGTCATGGCGAGTGAAATCGGAATGCGCATATCGGGCGCGCCGAGCTGCGCCATAACAGCGCCGTCCGTAAACTCGACCATCGAGTGGACGATCGACTGCCGGTGCACGACTGCCGTGACCTTCTCGAGCGGCAGATCATAAAGCCGCATGGCCTCGATGATCTCCAGACCCTTATTCATAAGCGTCGCGCAGTCGATGGTGATTTTCGCGCCCATTTTCCAGTTCGGGTGGCGCAGCGCGTCTGCCTTTTTCTTTTCGGCGAGCTCCGCGCGGGAAAGGCCATAGAAGGGCCCTCCGGAACAGGTGAGAATGAGGCGCTTGATCTGCGTTTTGCCGCGGTTTCCCATCAGACACTGGAAAATCGCCGAGTGTTCAGAGTCGACGGGGATGATCTCCGCGCCGTATTTTTTTGCCTGCTCCATCACAAGCTCGCCCGCACAAACCAAAGTTTCCTTGTTGGCAAGCGCGATGCGTTTTTTCTCCCGGATGGCAGCGAGCGTTGGCTTGAGGCCGACCATGCCGGAGACTGCTGTGACGACCGTATCCGCCTCTGGGAGGCTCGCCGCCGTGATGAGCCCTTCGAGCCCCAGAACGACTGTTATATTCATATCCGAAAGACGCGCCTTTAATTCCTTGTAAGACGCTTCGTCCATCATTGCCGCCAGCTTTGGGCGGTATTTGCGGCACTGCGCCTCAAGCCGGTCCACGTCCCGGTTCGCCGTCAAAGCGGCCACGCGCAGACCGAGCTTGTCGACCACGTCCAGCGTCTGCCGGCCGATGGAGCCCGTCGAGCCTAAAATCGAAATACAGCTGCTCATACAATCGCCTCCGCAAGGAACATCATGGCGTACACGACCGGGGCGATAAAAAGCGTCGAGTCGAACCGGTCGAGCATGCCGCCGTGGGTCAGAAACAGGTGGCTGTAGTCCTTCACGCCGACCTCGCGCTTAATAAGACTTGTCGTGAGGTCGCCCAGCTGGCCGAAGAGATTTGCGACCACGCCGATGACAGCTAAGTACCAAAGGGGCATGTCAAACGACCATACGGCCTTTTCAATGAGCCCCAGGATCACCATGCCAAGGGCGCTGCCGACGGGGCCGCAGACAAAGCCCGAAATGGTCTTGTTGGGGGAAACGTAGGGAGAGAGCTTCTTGCCGCCAAAGGCCATGCCGCCGAGCATGGAGGCAGAGTCCCCCACGAACGCGACGACAAACGGCATGAGGACCAGAACCTTTCCGGTCTGCCGCAGATACCCGATACAGCTGTACATGACGGGGAACATTACGCCCGCGAGCATGCAGAGCGCCACGTCCGAAAACGGCATCGCGCCCGCTTTGCCGTGCGTCAGAACGGCGATCAGGCAGAGTGCCGTCAGGAGCAAAAACGCCGCGGCCGGCCAGACGATCCCTGGAAGCTCGATGTTCACCACGCACACGAGCGTGCACGCGATGGTAAAGACATAGACGATGGGGCGCGGCTGCTTACAAGCCGTGTGGATGAGCTCATATGAGGCGATGCCGGCTATGAGGCATATGAGGATGGTCGTTGCGACCGGCGGCAGCGCCAGCAAAATGACCAGCAGCGCCGGAACGCCGACGGCGGCTACAAGTAATCTCTGCTTCATTTGACACCTCCAAACCGGCGGTTTCTGCTCTGATAAGACAAAAGCGCCTTCTTGAGCTCCGCTTCGTCAAAGTCCGGCCAGAGCACGTCCGTAAAGTAATATTCCGCGTACGCCGACTGCCAGAGCAGGAAGTTCGATGTGCGGATCTCACCCGAAGGACGGATGATGAGCTCGGGGTCGGGGATACCGGCGGTATCGAGTAACCCTGAGAAAAGACCCTCCGTCAGCTCTTCGGGCTGCATTGCGCCTTCCATGCACAGGGCGGCAAACTTTTTGGCCGCGCGGACAATTTCGTCCCGGCCGCCATAATTGATGCAGACGTTTGCCTGAAAGCCGTCGTAATGCGCGGAAATTTCATCGGTCTTTGCGATAAGTCTGCGCAGCTCCGGGCTGATGCGCGACTGCTCGCCCAAGATTTTGAGGCGGATGTGGTCGCGCTCCATGGTGTCGATGGCCTCGTGAAGATACGTTTCAAAAAGGCGCATGATGGCCGAGACCTCGTCTTCCGAGCGCTTCCAGTTTTCGGTTGAAAACGCGTAGACGGTGAGATACTCGAGCCCTAAATTTTTGCAGCAGGTCGCGATGCGGCGGAAGGTCTCCGCGCCTGCCTTGTGTCCCGCCGTACGGGGAAGCGCCCGCTTCTGCGCCCAGCGGCCGTTGCCGTCCATGATGATGGCGATATGGCGCGGCATGCGCGCGGGGTCCAGCGCGAGCGATGTTTGTTTTGTGATTGCCATAGCTTACCCTTTCAAAACAAAAGCCGCCGAGCGGCGGCCTTTGCGGATGGTTGCGAATTGGTTTGCGAAACTGCGCACGCTCGCGTAAACGTGTAATCTTACGAAATCGCGCGCTCTCACGAAACTGCGTAGGGGCGGACGACTCTGTCCGCCCTTGGGAAGCTGCGAATTC
>ENA-OWRJ01003321-OWRJ01003321.1-human-gut-metagenome-genome-assembly--contig:-NODE-3321-length-11986-cov-8.995306_pt1 | contig 11986 bp, 7 predicted proteins | sample MGYA00248269_ERZ651897 | MGnify/ENA primary metagenome ERZ651897 (study PRJEB26924, sample SAMEA4378252) | human gut metagenome | biome: human gut; feature: human-associated habitat; material: faeces...
AATGCTCCTATATAGTAGTTTATTAAATTATACTATATAGGAGCTTTATTGTCAACAGTTTGTATGTCTGAATAGAGGTAAATTCCGATTTGTCAGCCTCATTCTATCGCATACTCGGTACATTTCCCGGCTTGCGTATCACAGCGGCAATGCAGGTATTCCACATTGCCGCTGTGATTTTCTTTTTAGCGTTCTCTGTCTGCGGATGATTTTTGCGGCTCCTCCTCGCCACGCTCACCGTCCACGATCTCGTTCTCTCTTTTGTCGAGATTGAGCATCGCATTCAGTTCATTTAGCCGTGCCGATTTGGTTTTCAGTTCTTCCTCCTGGGGGAATGGCTTCTGTACCTCGGCCTTTGCGTTTTCAAGCTGAACCCGTGTATTCTCCAGCTGCTCGGCACACGCCGCCATTCGTTCCTCAAAAGCAGCGAGGGTATTATCCAGTCGCTGAATATTGCCGAAGGTATCTGTACCCAGCGTGACCGTATGCCGCAACTGGTGAATCAGCGTGATCTTATATTCTCGGCTGAAGGTATCGAAGGACAGCTCCATGTCAAAGCCACGGTACTGACCGATGGAAATCGGCTCTGGGCTTGTCATGGACTTGCAAAGGCCGAGGATGGCATCGCCGGCGGCCTTCTTTTCTCTTACCGTGCCGCCCGGCATAAACATCGGAGAGAAGCAGTCCTCGTTGGGCTCGGTATTTCTTTTTCGCTGGTCAATATCCGCCCGATAGCCCTCAATGCGCTGCTCCAACGATTTGATTTTCTGCGGAAACTCCTTCAGAATTTGATCCTCCAGCGAATAGCGTTGGCTCAGATGGTTGGCCTTGAGCAGCTTCAGACGGGTCACATCAATGTCCAGATCCATCTTCTCCTTGATGTGGGGATTGCCGGCGCACAGTGCCTTGATTTCCGCATAGCTCAGGGCGGTTTCGTCAATGTCCTCCGCAGAGCGCACCGGGGATTTGCTGGTCATGATCTGCCCAATGAACTTCTGCTTGGATTCCACCAACTGATACAGGTAGCTGTCGAAGGTGTTCTCCGTGACATAGGTGTAAATATCGACCTCCTTGTTTTCGTTGCCCTGGCGGATGATTCGTCCTTCCCGCTGCTGCAGGTCAGACGGTCGCCACGGACAATCCAAATGATGAAGTGCCGCAAGCTTCGTCTGCACATTGGTGCCGGCTCCCATTTTCTGCGTGGAACCGATGAGCACACGCACCTGACCGGAGCGCACCTTGCCAAACAGCTCTTTCTTTTGCGCCTCGGAGTTTGCCGTATGGATATAGGCGATTTCCTCTGCCGGAACGCCCTTGGCAATCAGCTTGTTTCGGAGATCATCGTACACATTGAACTTGCCGTCGCCGTGGGGCGTAGACAGGTCGCAGAATACCATCTGTGTCGATTTCCGATCGGCGGTGCGCTGCCAAATATCAAAAACATTCTCCGCACACGCGCCCACCTTGCTTGTCTCGCTGTCGGGGAGCATATCGTTCATGAGCCGCTGATCCAAGGCAAGCTTTCTGCCGTCATTGGTGATGAGGAGCATGTTATCCACACTGGAATCCACCATCTTATTGCGGACACGCTCGGCTCGTTCTGAAAGAGAAGCCACCATTTCCTTTTGCGTTTCCGATGGCTTCAAAACAGCGCTGTGGTAATGGGCCTCCGGCACAGGGAGCTTGAGCATATCCGCCGTTTGAATATCTGCGGTCTCCTTGAACATTGCCATGAGCTCCGGTAGATTATAGAACTTGGCAAACCTCGTTTTGGCGCGGTAGCCCGTGCCCTCCGGGGAGAGCTCGATGGCTGTCACCGTCTCACCGAAGGTGGAGGCCCAGGCATCGAAGTGGAGAAGGTCATTCCTGCGCAGCGCTCCGTACTGGAGATACTTCTGCATGGTGTACATCTCCACCATGCTGTTGGAGATGGGTGTGCCGGTGGCAAACACAACGCCTCTGCCGCCGGTCAACTCGTCCAAATACCGACACTTCATATACAGGTCACTGGACTTCATGGCCTCGGTTTGGCTGATGTTGCCCACATTCCGCATTTTTGTAAATGCGGCGAGATTCTTATAGTAATGCGCCTCATCGATGAAGATACGGTCAACGCCCAACTCCTCAAAGGTCACAACATCATCCTTGCGGGACTGGTCATTGAGCTTGTCCAGCTTCTGCTTGACCGTTTTCTTGGTTCGCTCCAGCTGCTTGATGGAGAAATTATCCCCACGGTTTTTCTTCAATTCAGAAATGCCGTCCAGCACTTCATCCAGCTGTTGCTGCAGGATGGCACGCTGTCGTTCCAGGGACATGGGGATCTTTTCAAATTAGCTGTGCCCAATGATGACCGCATCGTAGTCGCCGGTGGCAATGCGCCCGCAGAACTTCTTGCGGTTCTTAGCCTCGAAATCCTTCTTGGTGGCGACAAGGATGTTGGCGGAAGGATAGAGCTGGAGGTATTCGCTTGCCCATTGCTCCGTCAGATGATTGGGGACCACAAACAGGCTTTTCTGACACAAGCCCAGCCGTTTGCTCTCTTGGGCCGCCGCTACCATCTCGAAGGTCTTCCCAGCCCCAACTACATGCGCAAGCAGGGTGTTGCCGCCGTAGAGGATATGGGCAATGGCATTGACCTGATGCGGCCTCAGCGTGATCTCCGGATTGATTCCCACGAAATTCAGGTGGCTGCCGTCATACTCACGGGGGCGAATGCTGTTGAACTTCTCATTATACAGCTTGGTTAGCTGCTCCCGGCGTTCCGGATCGCTCCAAATCCAATCAGCAAAGGCCTGCTTAATAAGCTCCTGCTTGCCCTGTGCGATGGCGGTTTCTTTCTTGTTGAGCACAGCCGTTTTTCTGCCGTTTCCGTCCTCGATGTAGTCGAAGATTCTTACATCCCGGAGGTTCAGGGTTTCCTCCATAATCTTATAACCGTTGACTCTACCGGTACCGTAGGTATTGTGAGCTTTCACATTGCTGCGGTCGTAGGATTTTCCCTCCACATTCCATTCACCGGTGTACTGCGCGTAGTGAACATGGATATTCCATTGGCAGTAGCGCGGGGTGCTGAACAGCTCAAACATGAACTCCTCGATGGTTTCCGGAGGCAGCCATGTTGCGCCAAGCCTCACGGAAATTTCACTTGCCGTCAGGTCAACCGGCTGTACCGCCTCAAGCGCACGGACATTCTCTCCGTAATCCTCGGGGTAGAGCTCCGCACTCCGCTTTGCCCAACGGAGCTTTTCACGGACATTGCCGGAGAGATATTCATCGGCAGGGAGATACTTCGGCTTGCCGTCCTCTTCGCTTATGTGCATGGGGTTGAGGAAAATAACACCCTTCAAATCCTCAAACAGCTCCTGCTCGGTTTTGCCGGTAAGCTGCGACATATATGGCATGTCGATTCTCGCTTTTTCCGCAAGAGACAGAGCATAGGCCTCGGAAGCCGTGTCAATCGACTGCACCGTTACCTTCTGCTTGATGGTCCGCTTGGAGAACATATCCGCCTTGCGGAGGAAGTTGCCCTCATCGTCCAGCACCTCCAGCGAAGCAAGCAGGCAGTAGGAGCTGTCGGAATTGAACGCCGAGTTGTTGGCTCTTGCGCTGATAAGCCCATATTTTTTGCTGAAATCATCATAGAGACGATTGAGTTTTTTCTGCTCTGCCTTGATATCGGCATCGGGATAGTCCTCCGTCTGGTACTCAATCAGCGTCCGGACACAATCACGGATGGCAATCATGCCTTTGATGCGGCTTTCGGCAGTTGCAGAAACATCCACGGGATTCATGCGGCTGTTTTCACGGTAATAGATTTTCCCGTCCACCACCGTGAAGCTGAAATTGCGCACATCAGGGTCAGCGGGAATAGAAAGGTCCTCATCCTCCGCTTCAAGATCGTCGATTTCAAATTCGGTAATCTCGGCATGAATGTTCTGGATGGCATCCCGCAAGAGGTCCCCAAGCTCTGCATTTTCATAAGCAATACAGGCGGACTCCATGCCGTGAGGCCCGCTGACCATCTGCATGTCGCCCAACACCATTTCAGGGTTGTCCACAAAATAGGCGTTCATCCGGATGCCATTGGCGTCGGTGGCCAGATGCACCCAATCGGGCTCAATATCCACCAATCGGTCACGCTTTTGGAGGAAGAGAATGTCCGATGTGACCTCTGTGCCGGCAGCGGCCTTGAAGGTATCGTTCGGCAGCCGGATAGCACCGAGCAGGTCGGCTCTCTGGGCAATATACTTTCGGACATTGGGGTTTTCCTTATCCATCGTGCCCTTTGAGGTAATGAAGGCGATTATGCCGCCAGGCCTGACCTTATCCAAGGTGCGGGCAAAGAAATAGTCATGGATGAGGAAGTTGTGCTTGTCATAGCGCTTGTCCGGTACTTTGAACTGCCCGAAGGGGACATTGCCGATTGCAGCGTCAAAGAAGCTGTCGGGAAGGTTTATATTCTCAAAGCCCTGCACCGCGATGCTGTTTTTCTGATACAGCTGCTGCGCAATTCGTCCGGAAATGTTGTCCAGCTCCACGCCGTAGAATTTCGCACCATTCATGCTTGCGGGAACAAGCCCCATAAAGTTTCCGATGCCGCAGGAGGGCTCCAGTACATTGCCGGCCTGAAAGTGCATGTTCTCCAAGGCACTGTACACGGCCTTGATCACTACGGGCGGCGTATAGAAGGCCGTCAGCGTGGATTCTCTCGCCGACGCATATTCCTCATCGGAAAGCACTGCCTTCAGCTCGGTATAATGGGGATTGTCCTCCTTGAAGAACTCAGAGAGACCGCCCCAGCCCACATAGTCGGCAAGCACACGCTGCTCGGTGGGTGTCGCCAATCGGTTTTCCGCATCCAGCTTGTTCAGGAGCTGAATGGCACGGATATTGTGATAGAACCGTTCCAGCGGTGTGCCCACGCCGATATCATCGCTCTCGATTTGGAAGTTGGTTCGGTACTCGGTGTTGATCTCCGGGTGCAGCACATGAGGCGCGATCTTGGAAGGCCTTTTCACTTGTAGAGGCGGGGCGAGCGCTTCTTCCTGGTCATCCAGCAAGGCTTCCGCATTGGGGTAGGTCACGACCTCGCCGTCTTTGACGGTGCTGATGGGCAGAGCATCCAATTCTTCGTCCGTTAGGCTCTCAATTTCGGAATCGTCTTCTGCCAAATCTTCCGTTTCTCTGAATACCCGTGTGCCGTCCGCACCAAACTCCGCCTCATATCGGTCAGTCTCTCGCGCTGCTTCCCGGTCTGCCTCTAAAGATAGAATATCCTCGTGAATCTTCAGGAGGTTTTCCGGCGTGAACTCGATATAATCGCAGTCCATCTCATAGTCATTTTCAGCTTCCATGAAGAACGGAGTATTGATGTCCGCAAGGAACTGATCCGATATTTCTTCAAGGTCATTTCGGAAGTCGGCGGCGTTTTCCGGATGGCTGGCAATGTCATACTGCTCGACAAGCTCTTCAAAAACAGAGAAATCAAGATCACCGGAAACATACTGTCCACCTGCATCTGCATCGGGATTGAAGTAGATCCAGTGAACCTTGTTGCTGCCGGTGTCAAGGGATATTCTCGCCTTCGTATTGTCTGCGACAGGGGGTTCTTCCACGACTTGCAGCAGCTTGTCATTCAGCGGATTTTCTTTGAGCCGGTTATCGAACTCCTCACGAGACAGTTCTTTGTTAAACAGCGGGAACTGTGTATCAAAGAGGACGACCTTCTTTTCCTCAAAAGACAGCAGCTCGTATTCCTGCGTGCCGATATAGACCGTGTCACCAAGATGATAGCGGTATTCCTTCCGGGGCTCCGGCGGAGGGTTCAGCTCATCAAAGGTCGGCTCAAGCGGCTTTGCCACATCGCTGTTCAACGCTTCCAGCATGGCTTCGCACCGTGCGGTCAGGTGGGTGTTGTCCGCAATGATCGTATTCATCGCTTCGCGCATCATGGGGAGGATGAAGTCACCCTCCGCAGTACGGGCGTGCATTTTCTTTTCGCCCACGCTGAACGCACTCCAACAGCTCGACAAATAATACAGATTCAGCGCTTTGCTTTCCTCGCCAAGCTGCGCCACAAAGTCATTGTAATCATAGACAATCGACCGGAACTCCTCAGAGATTTCACCTCGTTTCCTCCGAGCTTCTGCCTGCTCCCGGTAGGCAGGATAGTTGTCCTTTTCTGCTTGGCTCAGATAGCGGTCGGCTCGGATCAATTCCCCGATCCACTTCTCGGCCTTATTCCACCGCAAAAGCAATTCTGCATCGGGCTGAGAGATTCTGCCTCTGCTGATTTTGATTCCCTTGGCGTCGTGGCTTTCATCGAGATTTCTGCCGGAAACGGCAGGATACGCGCCGCCGATGCCGTATTCGTTTTTCAAAAAGGCGATATTGTTCTCAGAAGAATCCTGTTTGAGAAACTGCTCATAGATGCGGAATTTGCCCTGATGGATGCCGCTGCCCCGTGTCAGAATGGCGTCGATGTCCTCCTGAGAAATAGAAAAAGCGGAGGATTTTTCTTCCTCCGCTTCTGCGATAATTTCCTGCTGCTGTTCAACTGTGGGGAGCGTTACGTGTAGATCAGGTCGTTCAGAATCACTTCCTCCGCCGAGTGATGAATGGAATTCATCATCTGCACCCATTTCATCTGATCTTCCGCTTTCAGGCGCTCCGTCACGCCCTGCTTCTCTGCCATCTGTCGGGTCAGGCGTTCCATCATCTCGTTGGCTTGCCGGTCCACTTCCTCCAGATGACTGTTCAGTGTTCCGTTCAGCAGCATCCCGGTGTAGATCCCATCCCGGTGCTCGCGGAGGAATGTCCGCCGCAGCATTCCATACTTCCCAAGCTTCGGGCTCTCCGGCACGGTCAGATCGGGAATCAGATAGTCCCCCTGCATCGTATAGGTCAGTTCCATGTTCGTTGCTCCTTTCCTTGTTTTCTGTTCGGTTCTTATGATACGCAGAAGAACCGGTCTGCGCAAATGTGCGAATCTTCCGCTTTTCCTCCTTCTCCATCTCCTTGACGGTTTCGCCAATTTCCCGGATGACCATCTCAGAAATATCGCTGACTGCGGCACCGAGCACAGAGATAACCTCCAGGGTGTTGAAGTCAAAGAGGTGGCTGAAATCCTCCCGGTCAAAATACTGCCTCGGCTCATACCCCGCACGGGAGAGCGCCATAAAAGCGACGCTGCTTTTCAGCGTGGTTTTCAGCCACGCTTCAAGGCTTGTGTCGTCCAGCTCCTCCAGAAAGCTGCCGGCTTTGACAGCGTTCAACTCCATGAGATAATCTGAAAGATTATCCTCCACGGCATAACCGGAAATATCTATGAGAAGGTGCGGGAAATCTCGCGGCTCCTCCACATCGCCGAAGCTGGCCTGAAGGCTTTCCGATACCGCATATTCGCACTCCGGCTTCATCTGCCAAAGGGTGATGTTCCTTCCGGCACGGCTGTTGGTGTCGGAGATATCAAAGACATGTCTCAGCTTGTAGGGAACATCTCTGTCGATCAGCAGCGCGATGCCTTTCGTGCCCTTGTTTACCCATCTGCCGAGTTTATTCCATGTGTCGATTTCCGCACACGCCGTTGCATCTGGCTTCTGCGCATGGATGAGCAGCTGCTCCTTAAAGCTGTACTTGTAGTTGTTTGCCGCCGTAATCAGAAAATCGGTATATCGGTCGGCATTGGAGGCGATATCCCTGGCAGTCTGGGACGCCATCTCCAAAATGATTCTGTATTTGCTCGGCATGGGAACTCCCTCCTTATCTTACTTTGATCGTGACCTCAACGGTCTGCGCATTCTCTCCGAGGATCGATGCAAATAAAAGCCCGGTTCTGGCGTTGGACACCTTCGTCACAAGCTCATTCAGCCGGTAGACGGTGGTATTGATCTCTTTCTGGTTATCTGCGTAATAGTAGCCCGTTTCATCGCTGCAAATAGGAAAGCCATCCTGCCGCAAGGCGCTGATCTTGCGGCGAATATTTCGTCCGTCAAGCAGAAACAGCTTTTCAAGCTCCTTGCTGTGGATGGCATTTTCTTTGCCGATATGATTTTTACGGAGATATTCGCAGATGGCTTTCTTCTTATCCATAGCTTCTCCTTATCTCTCAGGTTCGTGTTCTTTTTTCTTTGGGTGCATTGCCGGAGGCTTTCTATGGGGATCGTCCTCTACGAAAAGCCCCTTGGGCAGCGTATCCAGGTCGTTCAGAAACGCACGAGAAATCGTCTTGCCGTTCCGATCTCGGTAGAGAACGACGCACAGCGGCTCTCCGTGATAGAGCGACTCCTTCAGGCCTTCCAGGAAGCGCTGCTCGTCGCTGTACTCAACGCTGCTGCAAACTTTTCCGTTGAAAGCCAAATAGTCCAGCCTGGCAATATAACTTTCGCTCGGCAGTGCGTGGTTCATCGTGCCTCACCTCGCTCTCTCTGCCGGGCTGGAAAGCTCCAGCCGTACACCTTCCCGATCTCATCGCCAAGCCTGCGGGTGACACGGACAATGTCTGCCCTGGTGGCTGTGCCGTTGTAGATTTTTTCTTTGAGCCGGTCTTTCTGCGCCTGGGAAACATTGTCCTTATATACCCGATAGAGATAATGGTTTGTGCCGTCATGGTGGGTGTCATCGCACCGGAAGTCTCCGTTTCGGTCCACATACCATGTGGTGTAGTCGTAATCAGAGTAAAGGCAGTCCCGGATATTGCCGCTTGGGATTTCCTTATATCCCGTGCGCCTGCCATTCCAAAGCCCCAGATCGGCAACAACCAGAATGGGCTGGGAAAGTTGAATGTCCAGATTGAGTCGTTCGTCCTCAAGGTAGTGCCCGTTTTCCTCATACATCATGGCGACGCGGTCGTCCTCGGAAAGCGTAGGATATTCTTCCTCCATCCAATCTTTCCACTCCTCATAGTCAAGGTCAGCATTGGACCAGATGCGATAATCGCTCTCACTCATCGTGCATCACCTCTGTCCTTCGGCATCACGGGCTTTCCGTCTGCGTCATAATTTCTCGGGTCAGCGGCGGGCACCTGAAAGCCGAACATGGAGCCGGCCTTCATCGCTTCTTCCTGCGCCTTGCTGACGCCGAGCTTTGTGTTGTACTCATTCACGATGCTCCGGGCTTCGTCCTTGTCGGTGACGGGAATGTCCGTTTTGAAGTAGCCTTTTTCGCCGCGCTTGATGATAATGATTTCGTCGCTGCCGGAAAGAACGCTGTAGCACCGCTCGGGCAGGTTGTCCCGAACCGGCTCGCAGGTATGGCCGCCGTATTCCATGTGCTCGGCAAACTCGCAAATGTGATAGAGGTTGCTCCCGATCTCCACATGGTAATCGTCGATATACCGGCAGGTGCGAATCTGGTCTTCATTCCACGAATAGTGCATTTTCACCTTGCCGCCATCCGGAATGCGAAACAGCTCCTTGTAATGGCTGTCAATAAAACGGATTCCTTTCTCTGCGTCCTTCAGGTGCTGATCGAGCCAATCCCGGCGTTAGCAATAGCAGTACAGGTTGTATTCGCCTCTGTCCGGGTTCAGGCGCAGAAGATAGGCATATTTTTCGGTATCCACACGAACGCCATAGTAGCCCGGTTCCTCCTGCATACGGCTTTGGGGTGTGCAGTAGCAGTACTTGGCAAGCGCCCTGCGGTTATGAAGAATGTCGCCTTCCTCACGCAGAGAGTTGATTACATCATCAAACTCTGCCTTGAACTCATCGGTTTTCAGCTCCTCCCGGAAGTCAAACCAACTGCTGAAAAAGCCGTTGCCGTCCGTGTCCATATCAGCCCGGAGGTGGCCGATCAGTCCGGTTTGCATGGAAATTTGCGTGCTCTGACGGAAGGTATATTTGTCCTCCGCCTCGATCATTGCTCTTTTTTCATACTCGATCATCTTGCGTCACCTCTTTCTTTAGTCGGTTTCTTTTCCTGCGCGTGCATCTCTTTCGCTTTCTCCAAGCCCTTCTGTGCCCATTCGGGAAGGCGCTTTTCCTCCATGACACCGAGAAAATCCGTGCGATAAAAAGAGGTCTTTCTCCCGTCGTACAGAGAAATGCAGCAGCAGGTACGGCCTCGCGCATTTGCCTGCGCACCAAAGCCGCCGGTACACAGCATGAGCTGGTGATTGGCATGGCGGAACTCAGTCCGGAGAATGCTGCCCTTGATGACAACCACCTTGTTCTCAATGGAATCTTCGTAGGAAACCGGCGCGCAGCTCTCTGCCATGAGTTCCTCATTCGTGCCGACCTCCTGACAGGCTCTCTCGTTTTCCTGAATAATCTCCTCGGCTGCATCCGCTACGCGCTGGCCGAACACCTTTGCAATCTCTGCAAAATCGTCGCTGACCAGCACCCCGGAATAGCGCTCGAAAATAGCGTTGGTCTCTACAAAGCAGCACATATACCGTTCATCCTTGTCGGCGTTGGGATTCTCGCCCAGAGCAATATCCTTGTGCCCGATATACATGGAATACTTTACGGAGTAATCTCCGATTTTTCTTGTCTCTTCCATAGCGTCTCCTTTTGCAAATGGGGCGGCATCTTTTTGCGGATGCCGCCCCTTGGCGTTTTTACTTTCTGTTCTTCAGGCGAAGAACGATCAGCCCTGCGATAATAAACACCACAAGACCGATGCCGATGATGACCTTAGCGCTCATGCTTGCCTACCTCCTTCTTTTTGCGGAAGGTAAAGAAGGCCGCCGCACCTGCACCGATTGCAGAGATACCGGCAAGTGCCGCCCAAAGAGGCATATTGGTGGTATCTCCGGTTTTGGGAATATCCGTAACAGGCTTGAGCTTGTTATGGAACTTGGCAACGACCGTCTTACCCTCGTGAACGGTTACGGTGACATTTGCGGGAAGCTCATACTTTTCGTTGGCTTTGTTGGACACCTCGGAGATCACATAATCGCCGATGCGCAGCCCCTCAATGTGAATCTGGCCCTTCTCATCGGTCACAAAGTCCTTGCTGAAGGCATTGCCGGTGATATCCGTGCCCTCCACGCGGAAGGTAAAGCCCTTCAGCACGCCGTCCTCCGAGGTTTTTTCAATGCGGATGCCTCCGGTCTGTGCCTGGTTGACAAAGCCCTTTCCGGCCTCATTTTCCACGACGAAGGTTTTACCATCTTCCTTAATGGAGAAACTGTAGGTCTTCTCATCAAGGAAGAAGCCCTTGGGGGCCTCAGTTTCCTTCAGCGTGTAATCGCCGTAGGGCAGATTGTCCAGCTTGTAGACGCCGTCGGACAGCTCCTCCATCTGGCCCACGAGCTTTCCGTCGCGGTATACCTCAAAGATCGCACCGCTCAGATGGTGGTCGGGATAGTTTTTATCCACCTTGGTCAGCTGAACGCTGCCGCGAATGAGCTTGTTGGTGATCTCGATCTCGATCACAGCGCCGTTCTGATCCACCTTCACAGCATAAGGCGTGTCATCCATCACATAGCCCTCCGGTGCAGCGATTTCACGAGCCACATACTCGCCATAAGGGATGTCCGCGAAGGAGAAGCTGCCGTCCTCTGCAGAAACGGTGGTCAGGACAGGCTCTGTGCCGTCAGTAAGGAACAGGCCGATGGTAGCTCCGGCCAGCGCCTTGCCGTCCTCATCCTTCTTCATGCCGTGGATCTCTCCGTAGATCATCTCGTTGGTAATGCTCTTTCCGTCATTGACAGCAAGCTCTACCACGGGAATTTCCTGACCGGCATAGGCAAAGGTCACAGGGTACTTCTCATCGGAGAGCATATAGTGGCTGTCGGTGCTGATTTCCTTGACATAGTAGCTGCCGAAGGGAACATCGCTCTTGAGCACAGCCTTTCCGTTTTCATCAAGGGACATGATCTCGATGAGACCGTCCACAGGAATGACGGAGCCGTCTGCTGCGGTAAGCTCCTCGGCGGCATAGAAGCCGAAGGTCACGGCGGAAAGCTCGTTATTCATGCCGATACCAAACTGCTTGTTCTGCTCCAGCACCTTGGAAAGAGAAATCCGCGCCTTCTGTCTGT
>ENA-OWRJ01003327-OWRJ01003327.1-human-gut-metagenome-genome-assembly--contig:-NODE-3327-length-11959-cov-3.036962_pt1 | contig 11959 bp, 7 predicted proteins | sample MGYA00248269_ERZ651897 | MGnify/ENA primary metagenome ERZ651897 (study PRJEB26924, sample SAMEA4378252) | human gut metagenome | biome: human gut; feature: human-associated habitat; material: faeces...
CTGTGATAGATGAGCCGTTTCCAAGGTGGCATGAAACTATCTTAAGCTCCTCGATAGGCTTGCCCATTACTCTTGCAAGCTCGCCTGAAACAAATCTGTGTGATGTTCCGTGGAAGCCGTATTTTCTTACATGAAGATCAGTGTAGCACTCGTATGGCAGACCGTAGAGATAAGCCTTTCTTGGCATTGTTGAGTGGAAAGCAGTGTCGAATACGACTACCTGTGGTGTGCCTGCTGGGATAACTGCCTTGCAGGCTCTCAGTGCAAGAGCGTGTGGGTGGTTATGTACAGGTGCAAGCTCAGCCAGTGCGTCGATCTGGTCGATAACTTCGTCTGTTACAAGGCAGGTCTCCTTGAATACCTCAGCACCCTGAACTATTCTGTGACCAACGGCTGATATCTCAGACATAGAGTCGATGACCTTTGTTTCGCCTGATGTGAGTACCTCAACGAGCTTTTCAAAAGCCTCAGTGTGAGTAGGGAAATTGCAATCCTCCTCGATGTGTCTGCCGTCGCCTGTCTTTGCGCTCACATGGCCGTCGATACCGATACGGTCGCAGTTGCCCTTTGCGATAACAGACTCGTCCTTCATATCCAGAAGCTGATATTTAAGTGATGATGAACCTGCGTTTACAACTAAGATTTTCATTGGAAAAAATCTCCTCCCGATTATAATATGTCAGATAACGGGCTTGACTTTAAGCCCATAATATCATATACTTATAGTATATCAATATTAATGATAAATTTCAAGAGCTTTTTTCATAAATATACATATTGCACAATTTTTTTACTAGGACTTAACATATTAGTATCATAATTCGCAGTAAGCTTTTGAAAGACGGAATAAAATATGCATAGGGTAGAAAGAGGAGTAAAAAATGAAAATTGCGGGAATAGTTGCGGAATATAATCCGTTCCATAACGGACACAAATATCAGATACAAGCCACAAGACAGGCTGGCGCAGAGGGTATCGTCGCAGTAATGAGCGGCGATTGCGTGCAGCGTGGCTCAGCGGCTGTTTTCTCAAAATATGACAGAGCGCAGGCTGCTATAAGAAACGGTGCAGACCTTGTTATAGAACTGCCATGCCCGTTCTCATGTTCAAACAGTGAGGTCTTTGCAAGAAGTGCAGTAAGGCTTCTTGCAGGTCTCGGGGAGGACGTGGTAACGACCTTGTCTTTCGGCTGTGAAAGCGGTGATAGGAACGCCCTTGAACAGGCAGCTGAAATATCCGCAATGCTTGAAAATTCACAGCAGGTAAGAGAACTTTTATCTCAGGGAAAGTCCTACCCGCAGGCTATGTATGAAGCCTCCATAGGTCTTTATGGCAGAACCGCCGAAGAGATATTCTCCACACCAAATAACGTTCTTGCAGTGGAGTATATAAAGGCGGCAAAGCGTATAGCCCCATGGCTAGTGCCTTATGCCGTAAAGCGTGAAGCTGTTGCACATGATTCTCAGGCAGAGTCTGGTGATTTTGCTTCAGCTTCTCATATAAGAGAGCTTATAAAAGAGGGCGGTGAGTGGCAGAAATTTGTTCCATATGATTTTGAGGGCTGTAAGCCGTCCTTTACCCGGCAGGCAGGCAGAGAAATGCTTTTCAAGCTCTGCACAGCTTCAAGAGAAGATTTTCTAGCCCTACCTGACTGCGACGAACACCTTGCCAACAGATTTATGTCTGTCGTAAGCTCATGCCCTGAAACTATGGATATCTTTGAACAGCGTATAAAGTCAAAGAATATCACCATGGCAAGAGTAAGAAGAATGGTCCTGCACCTTGTTCTCGGCATCAGAAAGGACGATATCAGACAAGTGCCATACGGCAGGATACTTGCCTTTAACCGCACAGGCACACGCATACTTGCGCAGGCTGAGAACAGAACTCTGGAGTATGATACCTCGCTGAAAAAGCTTGAGGATATCTCCGACTATGCAAAGCGTGTTGCTTTCCTTGAAAAGAACGCAGTAAGACTTAGAGAAACAGCGGCATACGGCAGATGTATTTCAAACGAGTATACAAGAAAGATAACCATAACCTGAGATAAACAGGAGGGCGGAACATGAGAAGAATGAAAGGTGCGGCAGGGCTTTTGACAGCTTTGCTCTTGGCTTTTCAGCTTTCGGCGCAGACTTTTGCACTTGCCAACGAGGATAACGGCATAAAAGTCGTTCCCGTAAACTTTACCCATAACGGCTATAGCTATGAGATAGAGGGCGTGGCCAAAAGCACAGACGGTGACTATCAGATAAAGTCCCCTGCAAGACTAGCCGCCCGAAAGCTCCCATCCACCTATGACCCAAGAAGCTCAGGAGAGATCACAACAGTAAAAGATCAGGCTTCAACAGGTGCTTGCTGGGCATTCTCAGCCCTTGCCTGCGCAGAACAGGATCTTATCAAAAAGGGGCTTGAAAACCCCTCCACAGAATTTTCAGTGCCTGCCTTGGTGCTGTCCTCAAATTCAGGCACAGCCACAGGTAAAGACGATTTTTCATCAGGGGGAAACTGGCTCTTTGCGGCCTCTGCCCTTGCAAATGGTCAGGGACTATGCTATGAGGATTACGAGCCGTTTTTAGAATCCGGCACAGGGAATATGATAGTTTCCGAAAATAAGAAAAGCGTCAGCGAATACAGGCTGAATTATGTCATGGAGCTTTCAAGCACCACGCAGGTGAAGCGTAAAATAATGGAGCTTGGAGCAGTTTCCGCAAGCTATTTTGCAGGAAATGGCTATATGAATCATAACAATACTGCCTACTATGATCCAGACGCCTCAAAAAACACTATCATAAATCATTCCGTCACAGTGGTGGGCTGGGACGATAACTACAGTAAGGATAATTTCAGATATAAGCCTGCCAATAACGGTGCATGGCTTGTGAAAGGCTCGTGGGGTGCAGATCAGGACAATGACGGCTTCTATTGGGTGTCCTATGACGAAGCCGAGTTCGGACAGTTTTGCTGCTATGACTTTGAAGAAAGCTGTGATAATACATATCACTACAGCAAAATGACAGGCTATGTTGTGAACGCCAGCAACGACGGCTCTGTTTACGGTGCAAATGTTTTCACAGCTAAAGCTGATGAAAAGCTTGATAAAGCAGGCTTTATGTATGTGGGCAAAACGGGCAGTGCGGATTACACCCTAAGCGTCTATACCGACGTTTCCGACAGCGACCCTATAGGCGTCCTTGAAACGCAGATAAGCGGCTCAGTGTCCGCAAACGGCTTTTATACAGTTGACTTTCCCGAGGATATCCTCCTTGAAGAGGGCGAGAAATATTCCATTTCAGTAAAATTCAGCGGCGACAGCGGCAGGGGATATCTCCTTGCAGAAAGCGACCGAACATCAAAGGCGCAGTCAGGGCAAAGCTATGTTTCTCTTAACGGCAAATATTGGTCTGATGTTGGAGCAGATAAGACCGACTCCATAGGAAATCTTTTTATCTATGCTTATACTGACGATACTGCAAAGCCCGATAAAAGTTCACTTGAAACCGCCCTTGCAAAGTACGGCACCCTTGCAGGCTGTGAAAGGGAAGCAAACAACGCTCGAATGGTGCTTGCAGACGAGAACGCTTCTAAAAATGATATCTCAAACGCACAAAAGCTCCTTATCTCCGCCGCAGAAGAACAGGACGAAGCCCTTGTTATAACTACAGAAGCCCAGTGGGAAAGCTTTGCAAAGCGTGTCAGCAGTGGCGAAAGCTTCGAGGGCAAGCTAGTCACCCTTGAAGGCGACCTTGACTTTGACGGAAAAACTATCTCACCCGTGGGCGATTCTGAAAACCCATTCATGGGCTATTTTGACGGCAACGGACATCTTATAAAAAACGCAGTTATCTCCTCAGGGGAGTATTCAGGGCTTTTCGCATACATAAAAAATGGTGCAGAGATAAATAACATTTCCCTGAAAAACTGTATAGTGAAAGGCGATTACGCAGGTGGAATAGTGGGTTTTTATCAAGGAACAGCCATAAAAGCCTGCACCTTTGACGGCACAGTGTCAGGAGAAGTCTATTCAGGTGGCGTCATAGGAAGACAGTCCTGCGGTATCATAACAGAGTGTTCTTCAAACCTAAGGGAAAACAGCTCCGCCATTACAAATGCCTTTATAGGAGGCAGGGATATTGCCGTTTCCGTTGTGAACGCATACGGCTGTTACAGCAATGACAGCGACAGCCTGGTTTCAAGCCTTTCTGCAAAAAATGCACTTTCTCAAGGTGCATATGCAATGAACACCTACGGTGAAAAGTTCAAAGACAGCGCAAAGTGGACAATGGACGGCCCTCTTGTGCGCCAGACCTCATATAGCGAGCAGGCTTCCCATAAGATAACATTCTCCGCTGTGGCACAGACCATAGAAGTCTGCACCGATTATGCAGGCAAAGCAGTGTTCCCGAATGTGAACGTTCAGCAGGGCTTCACCCTCGGCTGGTATCGTAAAGGTGAACCTGTGAACAGCAACACAGTTTTCACAGAAAACACCACAGTTTCCGCAAAAGTCACCCCGAGTGACAAAGCAAAGATAGATTATATCCTGAACGGTGGCGAAAACAGCCCCCTCAACCCTGATGAGCTTGGCGAGGGCGAAACCGCACAGCTTTCCGCCCCTACAAAAGAGGGCGCACAGTTCACGGGCTGGTATGCCGACTCACAGCTTGAGAGCGAGCCTATAACGTCCGTGAGCTTTTCAGATGGCTCAAAGACGCTTTATGCAGGCTGGAAAACCAATACCTGCAAGGTCGATTTCACCGATATAAACGGCACAGTTTTGTCATCTCAGACCGTAGAATACGGCAAAAGTGCCGATCCGCCCAAAGCACCGACCATAAAAGGCAAACGCTTTACAGGCTGGGATAAAGACTTTTCAAAAGTCACAGCCCATATGACAGTGCAGGCGGTCTATACCGACAGAAAGCTTATAAAAGACTGCGAGATATCAGGCTTTAAAACACATATGACATTCACAGGCTATGAGCTTGCTCAAAGCAGTATAACGCTTTCCTATGGCGATACCACTTTGACAAATAATAAAGACTATACCATTGACTATGCCGATAATATAGCCGCAGGCAAGGGCAAAATGATAATAACAGGCATTGGCGGATACAGCGGCACTATAGCCAAAGCATTCGACATTCTTCCAAAGTCCGCCCAGTTGACAAGCGTCTATTATGTTGATACGCTCTCCTACACAGGCAAGCCTATAAGACCTGACGTTATGGTAACGGACGGAGGAAAATTTCTTCTTCCTGAACATGATTATACTGTTTCCTATAGCTCAAATACAAAAATAGGCGTTGGAAAAATAACCATAAGCTTCATGGGCAACTATCAGGGTACGATAACAAAAACTTTTACCATTTATCCTGCAAAACAGGAGATACAATCTCTGCAAACAAGATATAAAGGCTTTTTTATCGACTTTGCTCAGAAAGGCTCAGCCACAGGATATGAATTGCAGTACAGTACACGCTCTGACTTTGCAGGTGCAAAAACCTTGATCATATCCTCAAACAAAACGGATAAAAAGATAGTTTCAAACCTGACGGCAGGAAAGAAATATTATGTAAGAGTGCGTTCGTATACAATAGTCAGCGGCAAGCGTTATAACGGTGCATGGTCTGATACAAAGAGCGTGACCACCGCAAAATATGATATTGCCAAAGCTAAGGTCGCAGGCATAAAAAACAAGTCTTTCACAGGCAAGAACATCACCCAAAGCATAACAGTCACTTATTCGGGCAAGACCCTTAAAAACGGCACAGACTATATAGTGAAATATTCCGCCAATAAGAATATAGGCACAGCTAAGGTAACAGTAACAGGAAAAGGCTCGTATGGCGGAGTGATAACGAAGTCTTTTGTCATCACCCCTGCAAAGCAGACCATACAAAAGCTCATGCCAGTGAAAAAAGGCTTTTATATAGACTATGCACAGAAAGGCTCTGCTACAGGCTATGAGATATCCTACGCTGAAAATATATCTTTCAGCGATGCAAAGACAGTTAAGGTGACTTCAAATAAGACCGACAAAAAGACCGTAACAGATCTTAAAAGCCAAAAGACATATTTCGTCCGTGTGAGAAGCTATACAGCCACAGGGGCCAAGACCTATTTCGGACAGTGGTCTGATATAGCCAAAGTTTATACCAAATAATTATCCATGTTATCGGGAGGGATAGCAATGATCACAAAAACAAAGCTTGTAAAAAGAATATTCTCATCGCTCTTGACAGCCGCACTTGCAGTTCCAATGACGGCTCTCACTGCCCATGCAACAGGGGAGGCTTTCTTCTATCCGCCTAAAAACCCCGTCATGACCGATCAGCAGTTTGAAGTGTCCGTGACATTTTCTGCAGATTCAGAGATAGGAAGCGTTCAGGCAAATATCGCCTATGACGATTCCGTTATAGAATTTGTGTCAAGCGACAATGCCTCAGGCGGCGGAGGAGTTCTTACAGTAAACGGATTTCCTGATACCCCCTCTTCAGAAGTGGATCTCAGCTTTACGTTCAAAGGTCTGTCGGCAGGAAATGCAAATATAAGCCTGCAAAGCTGTCAGATATATTCCCCTGATTCAGAGCTTATCGGCTCGCCTACCGCCTATTGTGTCATAACAGTTGGAGGCGATAAGGTGGAAACCAAGACCGAAACAGAAACCACGACCACCACCGAAAAGACCACTACCACTACCACCACTGCCACTAAGACCGCACCTTCAAACGGCATACCCGATAAAGGCGTTCTTACAGCCCTGACAGTGGATAACGGTGAGCTTTCTCCTGCCTTTGCCTATAATGTCTATAACTATACAGTGAACGTTGACAATTCCGTTACCAATGTTGAGATAGAGGGAACAACAGCAAGCCCCTCTGATTATATATGGTATACAGGCACAAGCGAGTGTCAGGTGGGCGAAAATGTACGAACCATAACCGTCACAGACGTTGACGGCAATACCGCCACCTATACTGTCACCATAATAAGAGGCGGAGATGAACAGCAGACCCAGACCGCCCAAAAGAAAGACAGCTCCGATACTTCATCTGCCGTGTCCAAAAACGCAAATGTTATGGACCAGTACAAAAAGATGCTCAATACCGCCCTTGCTATCGTCCTTATTGTCCTTGTTATTGCACTTGTAGTAATAATTATCTGGATAAGAGGAAAGATCAAAGGCGGCAAAAAGGATAAATAAGTTCTGTGTAAAGAGATGATAAACAGCCAAAAGTGGCGTATCAACGTGCTTTTGGCTGTTTGTGACAGCATTTGTCACTCTGCTTACACGAATACACATTTTTTTTACAAAAATCACACAAAAACAAGTATAATTTCGACACCTGCCAGAGTATAATGTGAATATGCTGATGGTGATTCAGTTTAGAGAGTGGCTCCAATAGGGGCTGCTTTTTTTATGCTCCAAAAACTTTTTTCATGAATTCTTCTGTGGAGATGATCCCGCTGCGATTGTATCTGTAAAGACCAAAAAGGCAGCGTTCATCTTCTTTTTTTATTATATTGATTTTTTCCTCTACTCCAAGACTAGCCTCAAAACCCATGTTCTTTACGAGCCGACTTGCACTTTCGCAGGTTATGCCGAAAGGATAGGTGTAAACGTTTGGCTGAAAACCACAGTGTTCATCGCAAAGCGTTTGAAGCTTCGTGGTGTCGTTAAGAAATATCTTTCGGTAATCCTCGTAGCTTTCCCCCTCCAGCTGACCGACTCCACGCCTGCCATCAAGATTGTGCATATCGTAAGAGTGATTGCATATCTCCACATGACCGCTGTCACGAAGCACCGAAACGTCCTGCCAGTCAAGATAAGAGTAAGCAGGATCAGGCTCAGCCTCCTCGCAGGCAGCGTCAGTGTAAGCTCCCACAATAGATACAGTGGCTTTCATATCGTATTTTTCAAGAAGCGGCAGAAGATATTCTCTGTAGTTGTAAGTGCCGTCATCAAAGGACAGTATGATAGGCTTCTCAGGCAGCTCGCCCCCACGCTTCACATATCTTATAACGTCATTTACAAAAACAGTAGTGTAGCCGTTCTGCTTCAGATAAAGCAGATCCTTTTCAAGCTCGATAGGCGTTATGACATACTCACCGCTGCGATCTTCGTTTTTTACGATGCTGTGATACATTATGATCGGAAGCTTTATCCCATCTGTTTTTTCTTCTTTTGCAAAGGTCGGCATAACAGCCACCGCCGCCAGCATAGAAAGCACAGCTATAACACAAAGCATCACTCTTTTTCTTATCCTTAGACTTATGTACATATTTTTTTACCCCCTTTTTACCTATTTTTATTCACCTCCATATCATTAATTGCATCATAAGTTCACAAAAAATATGCTTGTGGTACTTGAAATAATTGTGCAATTATGATATAATAAACACGTAATATCGCAGTGTTGTGTGCTGCGTTTAAAACAAGTTCATAAGGGGGAACTGTATATGAAAACGTTGCGTTCAAAGCTGCTTTTGGCAATGCTTTCAATCGCACTTATCATCACGGTGCTGCTCAGCTTGGTTTCCGTGTATTTTATAAACGTTTCTGCAAAGGATACGCTCAAAAGCACCGCTGAACCACTGGCTGTTCAGGCGGCTAAGAATTTTGACTCGACGATCAGCTCTTATACGAATAATATAGTTTCGACCGTAAAGTCTGATTCTTTTTTAGGGGCAAAAACTGACGCTGACAGACTAAAGGCGGTAAAAAGTGGCTTTGCAGACAACACAGGCTTCTATCTGAATTTTACAGTTTATGACGGCAATGGCATTGTGCTTGCAACAGATAATGAAATGGTATCGTCATCAGTTGAAAAGGAGCACATCATAAGCGCTTGCGAAAGAAGCTCGGCCTACATAACCGATATATATACCTTTGGCGGTAAGAATTATTTTTCTATACTTGCTTCAACAAAGTCTGGCAACTCAGAACAAAAAGTCGCTTGTATTACCATTCAGAGCGATATGCTTGTCAATGCTCTTAATGAATATACCTTCGGAAAATCCGGCTATGTTTATCTTGTTGGTAAAGACGGAGAGATCCTTCTTCATAAGGATACCGATCAGATAGGTAAAAATGCCCTTGAGATCGGTAAGAAAGATGAAGAATATACGGAAGTGACAAATGCCGTTGAGAAAATACTTGCAAATAATAGCGGTACAACAGAGTATAAATTTAAGGATAACAATTATATCGTGGGCTATTATGGTTCGTCATATTTTGACGGTACTGTTGTCATGGTTACAAATGTTGCCGACTTCACCACTGCAAGCTCCAGCGCACTTACTAATATCATTGTAATGGGCGTTGTGCTTATGTGCCTGACGGTGCTGTTCTCTCTGCTTTTTGCAAAGAGGATAACAAAGCCTATCATTTCTACCACAAACAGACTTCGTTCTCTCGCACAGGGCAACCTTACCGACCCTGTTGACGTGTGGTATTCAAAGGACGAGCTTGGCGTCCTTTCAAACTCTCTGGAGGAAACTATCGTCTGCCTCAGACAGTATATCAACCTTATCACAGTGGCTCTTACCCAGATATCCGAGGGCAATCTTTGCCATAGAATGGAAGGTACTTTCAAGGGCGACTTCTATAAGATAAAGAGTACGTTTAACGAGATACTCGACTCTCTGTCTGATACCTTTGCTTCTATCAATATGTCAGCCGAGCAGGTGAACTCAGGAGCGGTTCAGGTGTCAAATATCGCACAGTCTGTATCACAGGGTTCTACACAGCAGGCTTCCGCGATCGAGGAGCTTTCTGCTACCCTCAGTGATGTTTCAAAGCAGATAACTCAGAACTCTGAGGACTCTAAGAACGCTTATAATATCGTACTTAAGAATACCGAAGCCGTTGACAACTGCAACAGCGATATGGGCAACATGGTAAATGCCATGAATGCTATCCATACAGCTTCCGATGAGATCTCAAAGATAATCAAGGTCATTGACGAGATCGCATTCCAAACAAATATCCTTGCCCTTAACGCCGCCGTAGAGGCCGCAAGAGAGGGTTCAAAGGGCTTTGGCGTGGTAGCAGACGAGGTAAGACGTCTGGCATCAAGATCAGCCGAAGCCGCAAAGCAGACCGCTTCACTTATCGAAAACCAGTCTGCCGCTGTTTCAAAGGGCTCTAAGATAGCCGAAGAAACTGCTGATTCGCTGAACAATATCGTAAGCAATTCAAATACTATAAAGGATCTCGTAAAGAATATCTCAGACGCTTCTGAGGCGCAGGCAGAAGCTATTGTTCAGGTAAATACGGGAGTAGACCAGATATCAGCCGTTGTATCAGCCAATACCTCAACTGCAGTCGGTTCAGCTTCCGCAAGTGAAGAGCTTTCAAGCCAGTCGCTTATACTAAAGAATATGATAGCACGTTTCAAACTTAGCGAGAACAGTGAAAAGGATAAGAAAGAGCATCAGACTTCAAGGTTCACATATATTGACGATGAGCCGGAAAGCGAGGCCACCCCTGAGGAAACTCAGCAGGATATCACTCCTTCCGACGAAGCCGATATAGAAGATTTCAGCACAAGCGATAAGTATTGATATCGTTGATAATGATAGAATTTCATTGAAAGGACTTGGTAAAATGAAGAAAAGAATAGGCATACTCACAAGCGGAGGAGATTGTCCGGGACTTAACGCAACTATCAGAGGCGTTGCAAAGGCTTGCTATGAAAAGTTTGGCGAAGACGTCCAGATAATCGGCATAGAGGACGGCTATTATGGGCTTATCAATAATATGTGCAAGGAAATGAAGCAGTCTGATTTTTCTGGTATCCTTACCACAGGCGGAACTATTTTCGGCACAAAGAGAACGCCTTTCAAGAAAATGCAGGTCATCGAAGAAGATAACGTGGATAAAGTAAAGGCTATGAAAGAAACCTATAAAAAGCAGAAGCTCGATTGCCTGCTCACCTTGGGCGGCAACGGCACTCATAAGACCGCTAACCTCCTTTCAACCGAGGGACTTAACGTTATCGGCCTGCCTAAAACTATCGACAACGATATCTGGGGCACAAGCGTAACATTCGGCTTCCATACCGCTGTTGACACAGCCACAGACGTTATCGACAGACTTCATTCCACAGCCAATTCCCACGGAAGAATACTCGTTGCAGAAATAATGGGCAATAAAGCCGGCTGGCTCACCCTCTATTCAGGTATCGCAGGCGGTGCAGATATGATAGTCATTCCTGAAATACCATATGATATCGAAAAGCTTGCCGCTGCCTGCGAAAAGAGAGAATCAAAGGGATTTTCTATCCTCGCCGTAGCTGAGGGTGCTTTTGATAAAGAAGAGGCAAAGCTTAAAAAGAAGGAAAGAGCAAGACTCCGTGCAGAACAGGGTCTTACAACTGCTACCCCTAGAATTGCAAAGCAGATAGAAGAGCTTACAGGCAGAGAAACAAGAGTTTGCGTGCCTGGTCATATGCTCAGAGGTGGCAGCCCGTCAGCCTATGACAGAGTGCTTGCCACAAAGTTCGGTGTCCATGCCGCAGAGCTTATCGCGGCCGATAAATACGGCTATGCAGTGGCAATGATAAATGAAGTTGTGTCAGAAAACCCACTTTCAGAAGTCGCAGGCAAAACAAAATTCGTCCCTGCCGACCACCAGCTCGTCAAGACCGCAAAGGCTCTGGGCGTTGCTTTCGGTGACTGATAAATGCAAAACAAAAGCGGTGCAGCCTGTACCGCTTTTTATGTTTGTTTCTGTAGCGGCGACCTGAGGTCGCTCACCTGATCTCCGACAAATCATACGCTTGCCACAAAACCTATAACATAAAAAAAGCTCCGCCTTTCCTGCGGAGCTTTTCTTGTATCTATCTTAGCCGATAAGCCAGTCATACATTTCCTGATACTTGTTAGCAGAAGCCTGCCATGAGAAATCCTGTGCCATTGCAGATCTGATAAGTCCGTTCCATTCGTCACGTCT
>ENA-OWRJ01003342-OWRJ01003342.1-human-gut-metagenome-genome-assembly--contig:-NODE-3342-length-11928-cov-10.559589_pt1 | contig 11928 bp, 9 predicted proteins | sample MGYA00248269_ERZ651897 | MGnify/ENA primary metagenome ERZ651897 (study PRJEB26924, sample SAMEA4378252) | human gut metagenome | biome: human gut; feature: human-associated habitat; material: faeces...
TTCGGCGATTGTTGTAATAGTCGATGTAATCGATAATGGCCTTTTCAAGCTGGTCGATAGAATCGAATTTTTCAAGATAGAATAGTTCTGTCTTGAGCAGCCCAAAGAAATTTTCGGCAACGGCATTATCCAGACAGGTTGCCTTCCGGGACATGCTTTGCGTAATGCCCTTTGCCTTTAATAGATTCTGATAGGACTTCATCTGGTACTGCCAACCCTGATCGGAATGAAGAATCAGATTGTCAACCTTGTCTGGCAGCTTTTGAAACGCGCCTTCCAGCATATCCGTGATCTGTTTGAAGTTCGGATGGCGGCTCAGATTGTAACTGACAACTTCGCCATTGAACAAATCAAGAATTGGAGACAGGTAGAGCTTCTGGTCGTTCACCTTGAACTCCGTAACATCTGTGACCCATTTTCGATTCGGCTGGTTTGTCTTGAAATGCCGTTCCAGCAGATTTGGTGCAACCTCTCCGACTTCACCTTTGTAGGAATTGTACTTTCTTTTTGCGCGAACCTGACAGACCAATCCCAATTGTTTCATGAGTTTCTGAACAGTCTTGTGATTCACACAAATATCGTTGTTATGTAGTTCTTGCGTGATTCTGCGATATCCGTATCGTTTCTTGTTCTCATTGAAGATTGTAACGATCTGTTCTTTCACCATCTGATACTTTGCAGGATTTTTAGATTGATGCAGGTAGTAGTAAAATGTGCTGCGAGGAAGCCCGGCAAGTTGCAGCAGTGCCTTCAGGGGATATTTCTGCCTCAGTTCCTGAACTACTTGTGCTTTCTGTTTTGGCGTTCCTCTTCCAGCACCAAGGCATTCAATTTTTTTAAGTAGTCAATCTCCATCCGAAGCCGTTGGTTTTCTGCAATAAGATCTTCTTCTACTTGCTTGTCTAATTTCGGCTTTCGCCCCTTCTGCGTTCCGCTGGCTGCACAAGCCCTACCGCGCCGTTCTACCAGAAGTGCCTCTTTTCCTTCTTCCAGATAGATGCGTTCCCACCGCTCGACTTGCGTTGCATTTCTTATTCCAAAGCGTCTCGCTGTTTCTTTATAGCTCAGATTTTCATTTCGCATTGTTTCAACGGCTTCGACTTTGAATTTTCCGGTATATGTCTTTTGTTTTTTCTTTTCTGGCATACAAAAACACCCCATTTCCTAAACAGTATACCATACTGTCTAACAAATGGGGTGCAGTTCATCCCGGGGGTTGTGCTGTTTTTCAGGAAACGGTGCGGTTTTGGGGCGTGGCGCAAACGATCCGGCGTGCCATGCCGAAAAAGCAAAAAAGCCATGAAATCTTTCGATTTCACGGCATTCACGCACAGCTTCCACGTTAGACATTCCTATGGGATGGGACCCGCGGGCTAAGCAACAGCCCACTGGGCTGATTGCTTGCGGCGCTGCACGCCGCCGCCCTGTTCGAGCCCCTTCCATCGTGCAGACAAAAAGAAAAACCAGTACACAACGTGTACTGGTTTTTCTTGGTGCAGTAAAGCAATCCAAATCCGAACCATTTCCCTTTGATGCAGCTTCTGTCGCTTCTCCAAAAGTCACGGTCTGTGTACCTTCTTTATAGTTGAAGGTTATCAAAACCTTATCATCGTACAGATAAATCGAATTGATGAACGTATCCACCAATACCTGCCGCTGGTCTTTCAGGCTCATATCCAGCTTGCGGAACCGCATCAGCCAGAAGCGGATAAATTCCTCTTTGATCTTGGGCTTTGCCAGCTTTTCTTCCGCAATGCGGGCCTCAAGCGCACGCTTGGTTTCTTCGAGCTGCTCCAATCGCTCCTTGGTGGAACTGGTCAGGATTCCGGCCTGAATCGCATTGAGCATATTCTGGATACCCGATTCCGCATCCCGGAGCTGCTTCTCATAGAGGGGAAGATTGGTGTTCTCCCGGTCTTGCAGTTCCATAACCTTGGCGATGATGGATTCCATGGCGGCATCATCCCGGACAAGCTGCATGGTCTGGTTGACCACCAGATCTTCCAGCCACTGTTTGCGGACGGTCTTTTTCTTGCAGCCCTTGTGCTTTTTGGTGGTGGCGCATTTATAATAGCGGTGAACTTCGCCCGTCCGGCTCGTGCCGCTCTCACCAAACATCAGCGCCCCGCAGTAACCGCAGTGCAGCTTGGTGGTCAGAAGGTAATCATCCTCTGCCTTTCTCCGGGCAGGGGCTTTCTTGTTTTTCAACATCTTCTCCTGCACATCGTCGAAAAGTTCCAGCGGCACGATGGGCGGAATTGCATCTGGCACGACCACGTCCCGGAATTTCAATTCTCCGATGTACCGCCGATTCTTGAGCATGTGTTCGACACTGTTATAAGTAAACGCACCGCCCACCGGATTTTTGATACCATTTTCATTCAGCCAGTCCCGAATCTCTTTCATTGTAAGACCATCCCGGTACTTCCTGAACGATTCCAGCACAAAAGGAGAGGCAAGCGGGTCAATGTGAAATTTCCGCTCAGAATCCAGCGTATAGCCAAATGTTCCACGACCACCGTTGCAGCGTCCTTTCAGGATGTTCTCCGTCTGTCCGCGGACAACCTTTTCAGCAAGGTCGGCAGAGTAGTACTCCGCATAGCCCTCCAGCACCGATTCCAGAATGATGCCCTCCGGTCCTTCGGAGATGATCTCGGTGGCAGACATAAGCTTGACACCGTTCTTCTTGAGTTGGGTCTTATACCGGGCACTGTCGTAGCGGTTCCGGGCAAAACGGTCCAGCTTCCAGACCAGCACAATGTCAAACAGCTTCTTGTCGCTGTCCTTAATCATCTGCTGGAACTCCGGGCGGTTGTCCGTTTTGGCGGAGATAGCACGGTCAATATAGTGCTTGACGATGGTGATGCCGTTTTTCTCGGCATAAGCCGTGCATTCCCGGATCTGGCCTTCGATGGATTCTTCGCGCTGGTTGTCCGAGGAATAGCGAGCATAGATCACGGCGGTCATGGCGGGCACCTCCATTTTATACGTCATTGAACGGTAATACGTTCATTAAAGCAATGTTTCGTATAATGCATATGCCACAGTTTTGCCCTGATTGCAAGCCCAATGATTTATTTTCATGATTCCAACAGACAAATTGTCTTAAGATTATATTCCGAGCAAAATGTGAAGTCCAAGCCCGGCCACGCCGCACAGGCACATGGTCAGGATGGGATTCCACTTGAGCTTCCGTAGCACAAAAAATGCCGATGCAAAACTGCCGATGCCGATCCAGTCTACGTTGGCGAGCGTCTTTGCACTCTCTCCGAACACCACCATAGACAGTATAGAAAGACCTGCACCAAAGATAAGCGCTACAATGACCGGACGCAGGCAGGCCAGAACACTTTGCAGCAGAGAAATATCCTTGTATTTACGATAGATGTAGGATAGAAGTGAAACAAAGAACAGCGCCGGTGTAATGCAACCTAGTGTTGCAATGATGGCTCCGGGTACCTGCGCGATACGCAAACCAACAAAAGTTGCCGAGTTGACTGCAATGGGACCAGGGGTCATTTCTGCAATCGTGATGAGGTCAGTAAACTCCTGCATCGTCAACCAGCCATGTTGTTCCACCACTTGGCTCTGGATCAGCGGCATGGCCGCATAGCCGCCGCCTACGCTGAACATACCCACCTGCAAAAAGCTGAGAAAAAGCTGTAAGTAGATCATTTTGCACCACCTTTTTTCCACTGGACCAGAGCCAGCACCACGCCGAATACTGCAGCGGCAAGGATGACCACCACCACATTGACATCAAACACCGTATTTGCGACAAACGCTGCGACCATCAGGACAATATATACCCATGAGCGGGTCTTCAGCACCTTGCCGCCGAGGTCGAATACAACATCCAGAATGACCGCCGCCACACCAGCCTGCATTCCCTTGAGTAACAACGCGATATAGCGATTGGTGGCAAAAGCATTGTAGAACACAGAAATGACTGAAAGAATGACCATAGGTGGGATGATGGTACCCAACACTGCCACGATCATTCCAATCAAGCCTTCTACCTGCCAGCCTACCAGAATTGCAGCATTGACCGCGATTGCGCCCGGAGAGGACTGCGCCAACGCTGTCATATCCAGCATTTCCTGTTCATCGATCCAGTGCAGCTCATCTACAAATTTTTTCTTCATAAAGGTCACGATGACAAAGCCGCCGCCGAAGGTAAAGCTGCTAATGTACAGCGTACTCAAAAACAGCTTCCAAAGCCGTGCTAACCGTGTACCGTATGTTTTATTTTCATCCATACAAGTTTTCTTCTCCTTTTTTGATTTTCGGACAACTATATTCGTTTTCTTACTGTTTCAAACAGCTTTTAACTGTTACTGCTTGCGAAAGCCCGTATTTTCCGGTATCCTTGTTTTAAGAACTGCGAAGCACGGAGGGAATCTCTATGAAACATAATACATTTCTCGTCAAGCCAGCGTCCAGCCTGTGCAATCTGCGTTGCCGGTACTGCTTTTATGACGATGTTTCCAACAGCCGAGCCTGCAAAAATATGGGACTGCTTTCCCATGAAATGGCAGGAGAACTGGTTGAAAAGGCTTTTGCAGCCACAGAGGAAGGCGGCAGCGTCCATTTTCTGTTTCAGGGCGGCGAACCGACTCTTGCCGGGTTGGATTTCTTCCGGTTCTTTCTGGAAACGGAGCGTTCCATGCAGCGCAATATCTCTGTGTTCCACAGCATCCAGACCAATGGCATTTGTCTGGATGAAGAGTGGGCTTCCTTTTTCAAAGCCAACTCTTTCCTCGTAGGCCTCTCTCTGGACGGCACACAGGAGAACCATGATCTCTATCGGCTGGACGCAGCTGGGCAGGGCACATGGGATAAAGTAACTCATGCGCTTGCGCTGCTGGATGCCTACAGGGTCGAAACGAATCTGCTCTGTGTTGTGACCGGACAGCTGGCCAGAAAGCCGCAGCGAGCCTTCAAAAGCCTCTGCGAGTTGGGACAGCACAATCTGCAATTCATCCCATGTCTTGACCCACTTGATACGATTGGAGGGCAGGCATATTCTCTAACGCCGGAACTTTATGGTCGTTTTCTGTGCGGCGTCTTTGATACTTGGTATCAGCAGCTGCAACGAGGCAATTATATCAGCGTTCGCAATTTTGAGGACTATCTGCGTATCCTGCTGGGAATGCCGCCTACCTCCTGCGCTTCCTCCGGTTCCTGTGGGCATTATCTTACCGTAGAAGGTGACGGAAGCCTTTATCCCTGTGACTTTTATGTTCTGGATGAGTGGAAGCTGGGAAATCTGAGCCACTGTACCGTTGAAGATGCGCTTGATTCTCCCACAAGCCAGACATTTCTGGCACAGGGCCGCAAACGCCCGGCGGAATGCGCAGCATGTGCTTATCAGCTGCTCTGTCGGGGCGGATGCAAGCGAGATTGGGATGCCTCTGGAAGCAACCGCTTTTGCGCAGCGTATAAGCAGTTCTTTGCCTATGTGCTTCCGCGCCTGCATACTGCTGCACATTTTCTGGCACAACAAAACCGATAAAGAGATTCTCCCGGAGAGCAGTACTGCCTCCGGGAGAATCTTTATTTTACCTTTTTGATCTTCCGGATGGAATGGCCATCGTAGAGGATGGGCTTCATGACATAAGTGTAGTTCCGGTCATCGCATTCGCCGGTGGAAATCATCTCCATAAGCCGCAGCGCAAGCTGACGTCCCATCTCGAAGCCTTGCTCCACGGAGCAGGTAACATCCTCCTGCCGATAAGTTTCTTCGGAATAATCAAAACAGACCAGCGAATAATCTTCGGGTACAGTCTTCCCCATTTTCTGCAGGGTTTTCATGACCAGCCGATAGATGATGTAGTTGCAGCAGACGATAGCGGTGCATTTAGGGATGCTCTTCAGAAATCTTTCAATGGAACGGACATAGCTTTCGTTGTGGGCTTCGTCCGAAATACACCACTTGATGTAATCATCGTTCAGTTCCAAACCACGATTTCGCATCGCTTCCGCCATGCCTTGAAACTTTTCTACGCTCTGGTAGTTGTCGTACACGAAGATGCCTGCAATGTGGCTGTGTCCGGCATCCATCAGGCGTCCTATCAGCTGATGGGCACATTCGATGTCATTGATCGTTACGCGGGGGCAGCGCAAGTTCCGATAGAAGTTGTTGTAGAATATCACCGGGATCTTACGTCGGTAAAGCTCCTTGTAGCAGTCAAGATTTGGGCTGAGGATGCTCGATTTGACACCATCCACGATGAAACCGTGAAAATTCTGATGTACCACAGTCTCCAGACAGCGGCGTTCGTTGCAGAATTTGTTATCGGTCAGAAATACATGGAGGTCAACCTGCTCCTGCGTCAGAACACTGCGAACCCCTTCGATTAATCCCGAATTGGCACTTGTATCCTGTCCCTGCAGGACAAGGCCGATTTTATAAAGGGCATCATCTGTGTTCAAATCCCGCGTCATTACTTTTTCCCGGTGGAAATAGGTCCCGCTGCCCTTGAGCTTGTAGACAAGGCCCTCTCGCACCAGACGGTCGATGGCCACCCGGATCGTCTCCCGGCTGACGCTCAGCTTCCGGCAGAGGGCATTTTCCGATGGAAGGCGCTGGTTTCCGGAAAATTTGTTTTCGTCAATATAAGCCAGAAGCCAGCGATAAACCTGATCGGATTTTTTCTCAACAGCCGAGAGCATGGGCAAGCGCTCCTTTTCAGTCGGTGATAGTGGGGCGGCTGCCTTCCGCGTGCTGAATCCAGTTCAGCAGACGTTCACGAAGTTCCGCCTTGACCGCAGCATATGCAGGATCCGCGACCACATTGTTCAGCTGCCACGGGTCTTTCTGCATATCGTAAAGGAAGTCGTCTGCATAAACATCGGATGCCGCAGCCTCGCCGCCGTTGACGCCGGGTGCATAGACAGAATACATATAATCTGCAGTACGGATGCAGCGTCCGCAACGGCTTTCCGAAATCTGTGCATAGACCTCATTGACTCTATTATGGTTTTTCTTTTCCACAACGTCAAGCAGATTTTCACCGATCATCTTATCACCGACATCCACGCCTGCCAGAGCCAGCAGAGTTTTGGGAATGCTTTCGGTGCTGACCAGGTCGGTGATCTCCTTGCCACCCTTGAACGGGCCGCCACAGATGACCAGCGGCACATGCAGGCAACCGTCATGGCAGGAGCGCTTGTAATCATCATAGCCGTTCAGGTGCGCGTCACGGTTGCGGGTCTTGAAGTGAGAGCCATGGTCGGAAGCATAGAGGATAACTGTATTATCATACAGGCCTTTTTCTTTCAGCTTTGACACCAGCTTACCAAGGTTTTCATCAAGGCTGGCACACTGGCCCAGATAATCTGGGTACTCTTCCGCTGCGTTTCCACCCAGAGCCTTCAGATCTTCCGGCAGAACAAAATCTGCGAATCGCTGCTTGGAACCGTTGGGGCCTTCGTAGTGATTATGGTCGTTCTGATGGTGCGGCTCGATCTGCGACACGGTCATGAAGAAGGGCTTTTCGCCGGCATACTGGTCAAGATAGTCCAGCGCAAACTGGTTAATGCAGTCGGCACGGTAGCCCTTGAAATCGATGCGGTTGTTGTTCTCATCAAACACATAGCCATCGTAGCCGTGGGAGGTGAACTCCAGCACATCCGCAGCACGCCAGTAACCGGTATAGCCACCGCGCAGCTCCAGCGGAACAGCGGTGATGGTGTGGTCAACGGTGGGCTTTTTCTCCAGCTCACCGTCCGAAGCCAGATGCCACTTGCCGATGTAGGCCGTCTCGTAGCCGGCATCCTTTTCCATGTACTCGCCCAGCGTCTTGATGTTGGAGGGCAGCATCAGATTATTGCGGAAGCAACCGGTCTCGGTGGGATATTTGCCGGTCTGGAACAGAGCACGGCAGGGGCCGCACACCGGCTGAGGCGAAAAGGCATTGTCAAACTTCACACCCTCTGCCGCCAGCTTGTCCAGATTAGGCGTGATATTCAGTGGCTGGCCGAAGCAGCCGCAGGTGTCCCAGCGCTGCTGGTCACTGAAATAGAAAATGATATTATATGCCATGGTTTTACCTTCCTTTACTGTTCTGCTTTGGTGTTCTTTGCTTCCTTCATCTTGCCGCGCAGAATGCCGAGAATGACCACCACGATCAGCGCAATGAAGATCCAGCAGTACACACTACTGACGAAAATTCTGGGGCTTCCATCCGAGATAAGCAAAGCACGGCGGAAGTTGGTTTCCGTCATGTTGCCCAACACCATACCCAACAGCACAGGGACAGCGGGCAGTTCCAGCTTACGCATGAACCATGCCATCACGCCGAACACCAGCGCAACGCTCAGGTCGAAATAGCTGCTGTTCACCGAGTAAGCACCGGCAAAGCAGAAGATGACGATGATAGGGGTCAGGATCTGCTGGGGGATGGAGACGACCTTTGCAAACAGGCTGGTCAGGTACTTGCCCTGCAGGAACATGAAGATGTTCACAAGGATAAGACCCAGCATGATGGCGTACATGATCGCACCATCCGTGGTAAAGAGCGAGAGGCCGGGGTTCAGGCCGTTGATCATCAGAGCGGACAGCATAATGGCCACGCAGCCGTCGCCGGGGATGCCCAGCGTCAGCAGGGGGATGAGGGTCGCACCGCAGACAGCGTTGTTGGCCGACTCCGCCGCCGCAACGCCCTCCACAGAACCGTGGCCGAACTCTTCCGGGTGTTTGGACATATTCTTTGCAGTGTTGTAGGAGAACCAAGAGGCTTCCGAAGCGCCCGTGCCGGGCACAATGCCCACGCAGGAGCCGATGAGAGAGCCGATGAGCACCGGGCGGAGCATCCGCTTGTACTCATCCTTTGTGATCTTGCCGTCGTCGTTTCCGATTTTTCCGGCGTGGAGGTTCAGCTCGCTCCGCTTCAGCTCCGCCTTGCCGATGATCTCCACCAGTGCGAACAGGCCGATGAGGGTAACGGCAAGGTCGAGGCCCAGATACAGGCGGTGGACGCCGAAGGTAAAGCGGTCGTAGCTGGTCATGGGGTCTGCGCCCACGCAGGAGATGAGCAGGCCGAGGCAAGCGGCGATGATGCCCTTGACGAGGCTCTTGCCCGAAACGCCTGCGATGATGGTCATGCCGAACAGGCAGACCATGAAGTACTCCGCCGTGCCCAGCTGTGCCGAAATTTTGGCCACCTGCGGGCCGAGGAAGAGCAGCACCAGTGCAGAGAAGATGCCACCGAAGGTGGAGGCATACAGCGCGATTTTAAGAGCCGCCTTGGTGCGGCCCATCTTGGACAGTGGATGACCGTCCAGCATAGTAGCCGCCGCGTGGGGCGTGCCCGGGGTGTTGATGAGGATGGCCGACACCGAGCCGCCGTATCCACCCGCACAGTAGATACCCAGAAGGAACATCATGCCGGGAATGGCCTTCATGGTGTAGGTAACAGGCAGAAACAGGATGATGCAGAGGATGACACTCAGGCCAGGAATGGCGGCAAATACGCAGCCGATGAAGACGCCGAGGTTGATCCATATGATATTTTCAAGGGTAAAAAGCAGCCCGGAGGCCGGGCCGATAAAATCAAACAAACCCATATTTTGCCTCCTCAGAAACTAACATTCAGCACGAAGTGGAACACGACCCAGATCAGCACCGCCATCGAGACGGTGATGGCGTAGTAGAGGGGCTTCTTGCAGCGGAAAAACAGCAGGAAGGCCAGCGCGCAGAACACGGCACCCACCACGAACAGACCTGTGATCTCCGCCAGCAGATAGGTGACCACCAGAATGAGGACGATGACCAGAGCTTTTGCTTCCACCAGAAGATTCAGCGTCTTCGTTTTGACCGGACGGTGCATCACCATATTGTATGCCTCCCGGCCCACCAGAAGGGCGCTCATGGCCAGCATGAGCCAGACCAGCATCGTCGGGAAGGCGCGGCCGTTCACAACGTCCTTTTCTGAGATCTGCACCTGCTGGGGCATGATGAGCAGCAGCACGATGCCTATGACCAGAAACAGAATGCCGCAGATCAGGTCAACGGGGTACTCGATGTTCTTCTCCTCGAGCTTCGCGCCCCATTCGTCCAGCCTTGTTTCGATGCGTTCTATCAGATTTTTCACCTGTTTCCACTCCTTTTTAAATATAAAAGCAGGGGACGGTGTCATCCCCTTCCCCTGCTTCAGCTTTTTGTCGCTATGAGGACTTTTATCAGCCTGCCACGATGTCCTTATACTGCTCGACGATGCTCTTGACGTTCTCAATGTGAGCCTTCACATCGTCCTCGGTCATGGTATCGACTTCCAGCAGCATGGTGTCGTTCAGCCACTCGACCATCTCATCATCGGCGAGGATCTTATCATACAGCTCTTTCAGCTCGGCAACCTTTGCGGCGTCAGTACCTTTGCGAGCCATGACGAAGCAGCGGTTGCGGAAGTAGGGGTAGCCCTTGGAGCCAACGCCCTCAACGCCTGCGAAGGGGCCGTTTTCGATGGCCTTGTCGTCGAATGCGCAGACCACGTCAACGCCGCCCTGCTGGTAGGTCTCGAGGATCTGGGACTGATGCGAGACTGCAAAGTTCGTCTCGCCCTTTGCCACAGCCTGTGCAGCCTCCGCAGCGGACTGGTACGGAGTCAGTTTCAGCTGGTCGCCGGCACCCATAGAGCCGAACAGAGCCGCTGCAAGGAAAGCTTCAGAGCCGGTAGCACCATTGACGGCCACAGACACCGGGTTGCCAGCCTTGACATAGGCTTCCAAGTCGTCCAGATCCTTGAGGTTCAGCGAAGAATCTGCGGACAGAACGAAAACGGAAGAATACAGGTTCTCAACGAACTCGAAATCGTCGTAGCTGAACTGCAGCTTGGCCGGGTCCAGCGTCTCGGTAATGGCGAACAGACCCTCACCGGCGAAGACCAGTTCCTTATCATTTGCCTTAGTACTGGACACCCAAGTGTTGACAGTAGCAGCATCGCCCTTGACGGCTTCAGCAACCAGTGTGATTTTATTATCAGAATAATCAGGGGACTTGGCAGCAGCCTTTTGGCTGACCATCGCTGCTACACCAGACGGTGCCCACGGGCAGGTAACTTTCCAGCTCTCCTGTTTGCTTCCGCAGCCGGTAAGCATCGACAAAGCAAGGACACCGGCGGTGACCAACGCCGCAATACGCTTTTTCATCATTTTACTCTCCTTTTTTGTTTTGCCTTTTCGTGTGGTAGCAAGCACTTCACCGTGCTTTTGTTACCAACAAGATAACATTTCAAGCAATTTCAAGTCAACAAATTTTTTTATTTTACAAAAAAAGTTGTCTGGAAAAAGAGCTAAATGACCACATCTGTATTTTGTTGTAGAAAACTTATTGTGCATATTGCACATCAGCTTGAATCATCTTTGTGCAGCTTAAATTCTTTCATGATGTAAAGTGTATCATATTCATAATAGAAGTCTTACTATTGTCTCCATTCATAAATAATTTCTTCGGAATCATCTTGACGTACTCTACGAACCATGATATTCTCTATCACAAATCCCACTGAACTTGTAGATTGATTGCAAATCTTCTGCAAAAGTGGTTGGTTATCACCGTGAGACCCACCACTTCAGTGAAGGAAAAATCCACGAAAGAAGCTACCGCCCCGCAACACACCCGATTCATTTTGCCGCCGACTCACCCCGACAAAATCCATCGCTGCGCTGCATGGGCGGTATTTTTCTTTATGGGAAACGTACCTTGAAAATTTCATGAGCCGTCCGAACGTGATACCGGCTTTCCAGTCAACGCCGCTGCAAAACAGGGGCAGGAACTTCGTTCGGAGCAAACGGCGATCAACATACACGAGCAGTGGAACTCTCTACTTATTTTTGCGTCTTAACAATTCGGAAACAATTACCCAGAAACAGTTTTGAGCGCAGCGGTAGAGGGCAAGAACCGTCCCGTGGCCACAAATTTTCAAT
>ENA-OWRJ01003353-OWRJ01003353.1-human-gut-metagenome-genome-assembly--contig:-NODE-3353-length-11886-cov-3.664441_pt1 | contig 11886 bp, 14 predicted proteins | sample MGYA00248269_ERZ651897 | MGnify/ENA primary metagenome ERZ651897 (study PRJEB26924, sample SAMEA4378252) | human gut metagenome | biome: human gut; feature: human-associated habitat; material: faeces...
CAATCACGCATTTATCGATGGCAATAAGCGAATTGGCGCCATGGTCACGCAACTGTTACTCAAATGGAATGGATATCAGTTCCAATTGGAACAGAATGAACTGGCCGGTATGTTCATTGGTATCGCGGATGGCACAAAGGGCGAAACGGAACTCCGGCATTGGATCAACGCCCATATTGAATAACGAAAGGGTTGCCTCACGCAATAATGTGAGGCAACCCTTTGCTCGTGGTGGGCCAGGTTGGAGTCGAACCAACGGTGTTTCTAATGTCACGGTTTTACAGGCCGCTGCAATCGCCAGCTATGCGTACTGACCCGTATGGTGGAGCCGGTTGGAATCGGACCAACGACACCCTGAGCTTCAACCAGGTGCTCTACCAATGGTGATGGTTTTATGCCGCGCATTACACAATGCGGTTTGTTATATTTTTTCGAATAATGCTACAATGCTAAATATCTATCCACATCTGTTTTACAGCACATTACTGGAATAATCGAAAGAATAATCATAATGCACCTGTTGAATCAAAAAGTCATTGACTGCGATGCTACGAAAGACATTCTGCACCAGATACTGGATATTCTAATTGACAGATAATATGGGCCTTCTGCAAAATCGGCAGAGCTTCATCTGAGGCTCTGCCGATGCCCAGCTCAGCATAGACGGGGTTATTGGGGGATAACTGCCAGCATCGGGATTTCAGACAACAAAATTACCGCAAACTGGGAAGTGACTATAAAAAACCAGATGCCATCACCCAGATAGAAATAGACACCTATGAAATGTAATGACCTTTGTCAAGAGACAAAATGCCCCTAACAGCGGTCACCGCAAAATTATTTCTGGCAGAAGGCATCTTGAAAGAGCTCTGGGTATCAGTTCTCAGCATTGGCCACTCTGATATACGTGGATTGGTTACCAACAGGTCAATGGTCCACCGAGAGCGCTACCGCCTAAAATTGTGGATCACCTTTCTGTGCCATCATAGTTGTATCGTAGATCGCTCAAATCTTGAAAAGCCAAAACTCCTTCAAGATGCCTTCCGATGTAAATACAGCTGCTTTGTAGCCCTTGGTTGCCCGCTATCGCATCGGGCGGGGAATGGCAAGGCCGAAGCCGCGTCACCGGTGCGAAGCAGCCTTGACATTCCCGGAACGCTATGATACCTCATGCAATATTGCCGGTCATCATGCCCCATATAAAGCCGGGCAGTTCTCTTGCGACAGCGGTTTTTGCCACATTGATCCGTTTGTTCTGCCCAAGAACCATCTTGTAATACTTCCTGCGAAGACGCTCATTAGCACGGTCTGCATAGGCGATAACCTCTGGTGTATTTCTGGTCTGCCGCTGTATCAGGGCGGCAGATTTGAGCCGATCTTCCCTCTAGAGAAGCTCTGAGCTGCCTCCACCAGCAGCATTCGCACATGGCGATTTCCTGCTTTCGTAATCCCCAAAGGATTTTGGTCGCCGCTACCGGAGTCCTCACTGGAAACCAGCCCGATATAGGACGCAAATTGTTCGGCAGACGAGAAGCACTTGAAATCTCCTGCTTCAACAATGGCGGCCAAAGTAGTACGGGCTTTTACACCGAGGAAACAGCACAGTTTTCTTACGGAAGCCTCATAAGCATCATCTTTTGCAAGCTCTTCAATGCGCCGATTCAAACGTTCCAACCTTTCAGTAAGCGTCTGGTAGGTCGGTAAATATTCCTATAGGATCTCTTCGTACAGTCCTTCCGGATTCAGCTTTCGCAACCACTCCAGGTGTGCGGATGTCCAGTGGTCCTTCGATGCGGTGTAGGCATACCCATCCGGCACAGACGACAGCTCACTATTTCTACTGTCACATTTCTGTGCCGGATGTGGTATTGAAAAGTTATTTGTTGTCGCGAATGCTGTTGGCATTCCAGTTTTAAATATGATTTGCAACCTCAAAGGCATCCCACACTGCGCTGTGGACATTGTGAAACTCCTTGCAGTCGCCAATGGCATACAGTTCCTCGGTCTCCTGCATGGCGTCATACAGCTCCTGGTCCGGTGTGAATCCCACCGCCAGAATAATGGTATCGGCAGGAATCGTTTCTTCCTCGTTTGTTTCCAGATTACGGATCACCAGACCGTTGTCCGTTGCCTTCACTGCCGTGGTTCTGCAGCATACATCCGTGCCGTGGAAGGGAACCAGGCGCTCCAGCATCTCGCTGTTGGCGGAACAGATGGGACCGTTGACAGCCAGCAGTTTCGGCAGCGCTTCAATAATGGTGACCTGTTTTCCCAGGTCCTTGGTCAACCACAGCGATAGTTCGCAGCCCACCATGCCGCCGCCGATAACAACTGCTTTTTCGCCTACATTGGCAGCCTTCTTCGCAAGAGCGTCCTTAGCGGTGATGACATGGCGGTCATCCCCCAGAGAGAAGGTTTTTGCCCTGGCACCGGTGGCAATAATCAGGGTATCACAGGGGATCTGCTTTAATTCATCAGCGGTAAGGCGGTGATTGAAATGGATCTCTATCCCCAGCTGTTCCAGAGTATGCCCGTACCATGCGATAAGAGCCCGGTCATCGTCCTTGAAGGAGGGAATACCGGCCTCGTACAGCGCGCCGCCCAGTCGGTCAGTGGCCTCGTAGATGACAGGCTCATGACCGCGGATGGCCAGCACACGGGCGGCCTCGCAGCCGGCGATACCGCCGCCGATGATAACAACCTTTTTCTTTTTCGGAACGGGATTGTAGGCAAAGGCGCGTTCTCTGGCGCACTGTGGATTGACCGCGCAGTTGATCATGGAATACTTCTGAATACGGCCCATGCAGCCTTCCTGACAGCCAATACAGGGACGGATATCCGCTGTCTTTCCAGCCCGGAGTTTATTCACATAGTCCGGATCTGCCAGCAAGGGACGCCCCAGAGAGATGATGTCGCAGGTCCCATTCCCGATGGCATCCAGTGCCATATCAGGATCGTCCATCCGGCCCGCGCACAGTACCGGCACGTCTACGACTTCTTTGACAGCCTTGGCGTACTTCCTGTACAGGCCCTTTTCCTGATACAGAGGAGGATGACTCCACCACCAGGAATCGTAGGAGCCCACATCCACGTCCAGCGCGTCATAGCCATAGGAAGCCAGCAGTTTTGCGGTTTCCAGTCCCTCTTCCATATCGCGGCCCTTCTCCTCGAATTCCTCGTCTGGAAGGGCTCCTTCCCGCCAGTCCTTGATCATACTCTTGGGAGAATACCGCAATACTACAGGGAAGTCAGCGCCGCAGGTCTTTTTGATCTCTTCCACAACCTCTCTGGCGAAGCGGAGTCGATTTTCCAGACTGCCGCCGTATTCGTCCGTGCGGTGATTGAAGAAGCTGATGGCAAACTGGTCGATCAAATACCCCTCGTGGACCGCGTGGATCTCCACACCGTCAAAGCCTGCCCGTCTGGCGTTGTAGGCGCCCTTGCCAAAGCTCTCCACAATGGCGTGGATTTCCTCTACTGTCAGAGGACGGCAGGTCTTATCTAACCAGCGGTGAGGAATCGCAGAGGGAGCCACTGGCGGGAATTCGCCCAGATTCGTGGGAATGGTGACACGGCCGAAGCCGCCGGACATCTGGAGGAAGATTTTGCTGCCATAGGCGTGGATTCGCTCCGTCATTTCACGGGAGGTCCGGACAAAATGCACGGGATTGTAGGTGCTGTTGGGACAGTTGGGCATGGACTGCATCTCCACTGTGCAGTCGGAAAAGGTCACGCCGGTGATGATGAGACCGGTGCCACCCTTGGCGCGTTCGGTATAATAGTCAATGCCCCGCTGGTTGAAGCCACCCTGGGCGTCTGCCAGGCCCAGAGGGCCCATGGGCGCCATGGCAAAGCGGTTTTTCAGCCGGACTTTGCCAATGTGTACGGGCGTAAAGAGCGCTTTGTATTCCATTATTTATCCTCCGTATTGATTATAATTAAATGGCAATTGGCAAATCGTTTGTAGATTTGATTACATTTAGTTCTGGATAGTACAATGAGCGTGACTACACTTTTCAAGTGTACTTTGTATCAGAAATTTACAATATAAACGAGATTTTAAGTACACGCCCTATTTCAATTGCTGCCAGCCCCGGGACATTGCCAGAACCGTCATACTTATTATTTTACCGCTCTCCTTACACTTTTTGTACCGAAACTGGGTGCCTGCAGTTTGAACTACTTGCCCCTTTCTGTTATCCAGTTCACAAATTAGCAAAAGGCAAAGTCAGCAGACACGCCGCCTGGAATCAGTTGTGCTGTTACGGTGATAAATCTTGCCATGTAATTGCCTGTGACTCCCTCGTCTCCATAGGGATGAGGGGATCGTTGCTGTTTTAAATGTGGACGCCAGCGTTATAGCCTTCCCGCCTTGCGTTAAAGAGTTTGCGGACCCGGAAACAGTCCCCGATTTTCCAGAAGTCATACGATAGTTCCCGGAACTGTTCGGTCTCATCATCCAGAGGAGAAAACACCGTAGCAGCAATGATTGTATCCGCAAACAGCTTGACCGGTTCTTCCCTATCTGTCTGAATAGTGATCTCGTTGTTATCTACGGACAAGCAGGATGTATTGCTTCGGATTGTGACCGATACTTTTTCCAACTCCATCAGCAGCCCCTCTCGGAAAAGGAACGAAGCATCACGGCACACCTCTTTTTTGCGGTCAATGACTGTTACTTGTTTGCCCAATTGCGCAAGCTGCAATGACAGCTCGCATCCCACGAGGCCACCACCAACTATGACAACCCTCTGACCTACTTTTTCAAGATTGGTGAATACATCAAGCGCCATCATGACATTTTGAGAACCGCACATCATGAAATCAGGGAAATTTGGCTTTGCCCCCAATGCCGCTACAATAACATCTGGCCCGATTTCCTTTGCAAGTTCAGGGGTAATTTCGGTATTCAACCGAATTTCTGCGCCGCTGAGTTGGAGTCTCCCAATCATTGTATCCGGCACTTTCCCATATTGATAATTGCTGCGCCGCCTCGTGCTTTCCCCTCAAAAATCGCGATATGCATTCAGGCGTTAAGGCGGAAATGTTAACTGGAGCAGCTTCAATACGATTCTTTAATGTGTGAGGCCCCGCTTTGATCGGGCTGAATAACGTAGGGAGTTTTTTGTAATTGATCCTCCATTCGTATTGAAAATTTATGCGGACCGGCCTGTGGCCGGCCCGCTTAGCAAGGGGGGGAGAGAAGAGAGAAAAAGAATTATTTCGTAGCTGTGCCTTTTTTGTGTAAGCAAGCTAACCACCACATATGATTGCCTTCGGGGTCAGCGAGGTGAGGCTCAGATAAGGGATATTCACTTCCGTTTTAGACTGGAGAATCATCGCCACACCACAGAACTCGCTGGCAATTGCACCTTCCTTGGTTCCCTTCTTCCAAAAGATTCCGCCAATGACCATAATCAGTGGTCCGGCATTCATCAGAGAATAAGTAGACGACAGCAGACCCCGAATGCTGGAGTAGGTAAGGGGCAGGGGCAGCGCAATCAGACCAGAAATCATCGCAACGGCAGCAGAGATCTTACCCGGAGTATCTTCCGGTCGACCTTAGGATTAATCGCCTTACCGTCATTTCCCGCCGTCAGTCAAACGGTTGACAAGCGCTGTTCCCGCAAGAGGACATTTAGTATAGCAGATACCGCAGTCATCGCAATCCATACTCCGAATATGATACTTTCCATCTTCACTACGATAAATTGAATGTTCTGCGCAGTGAGCGAAGCAACAGCCGCAGCCGATGCATTTATCAGAGATATAATAAGTCAATTCCTCTGGCGTATCACCGCCAAAACCGAACCGGAGTCTCCGAATCATATCGTCGCGGTAGAGATGAAGAATTTCTCCGGTTCCTCTGGTCAGCCTAAACAGAACAATAATATCGGTATTATAGCGATACATCTCCAAAGTACCTGGGTTCTTCTCAGCATATTCCTGATAGACAGACGGCTCAACACATTCTTCTACAACCGCTTTGATTCTGATACAGTGATGGGTGTCATCCAGCAGCGTAGAAATAGCAATGCGCGGCTGCAGCAGCAACTGCTGGTAGAAAGGCTTACCGCGGGACGTCATAAAATAGAGATTACCGTCGGAAAAACGCTGCAAAGATATGATACGACTTTCAGGATATCCGTTTTTTATCGTAGATAAACTTACACGACCGCCCTGTTTTTTCAAATAGAAAAAACTTGTGTCCAAGATCTCTGCAATCGTACTCTGATCTGTAAGACCCCAAAGCGCAATTTCATCATAAATCATTTGGTTTTCTCCTTACGTTTTTTCTGAGGCACCGTTTGAGATAGATATGATCGTATACACTGCACTCAATTCAAAAGGGATGTTCAATCATAGCAATCTATTCGCCCTTATCGGATTACAGGAAGATAGCAGCAATCGTGCAAATAGCAATCAGAGGAATATTAACGAAAACAAACGAAGGAATACAAGAATCCTTAATATGATCGTGCTGCCCGTCAATATTAAACGCAGCAGTGGGAATCAGCGCCTGGTTGGAAGAGGGGGCGCCAGAATCACCCAAGGCGCCCGCAGCGGACACCAGTATGATAATCAATGCAGGGCTCATACCTAATTGAAGTCCCAGCGGAACCAACACGGTTGCAACAATAGGTACCGTGCTGAAAGAAGAGCCGATTCCCATCGTGATGAACAGTCCCAGGAAGAGCATGAAGAAGGCACCAAACACTTTGTTTCCTCCGACGAGATTTGCACTGGCGGCAACCAGATTGTCCAAATCTCCGTAAGTTTTAGCTGTAGCCGCAAAGGCAACTGCCGCCATCAGAACGAGGCAAACATAAGCGCTCGTCATAATGCCCTTCATGAATACCGTGTCAAAGTCCTTGATTTTGATTGCGCCGGTCACCACCAGCATGCCAATCATCGTCAACGCGGCCAGAGGCATGGATTTTGTGGTGACCTGGACCACAACGACTGACAGGGCGGAAATCAGGCAGGCAATATGGCGGAACTCAATCGGAGGAAGTTCTTTATCTGCAGTAACTTCAGCATCCAACAACTTATTCTCACCATCAGCTACTTTGTAATCTCTTGGTTTCCTGTAATGGAACATTGCCAAAGCGAGCGCCACGAGCATTGCGATAGCGATGACCAGATTGGCCTTCCAAATCTGGTTAATTGCAACCTCCAGACCGTTATCTGCTAAGGCCCCCTGAACAATTCCCATAAAACCTGCGCCATAACCCACAGGGAAGCAGCAATAACCCATCTGCAACCCGCAGCAAGTGGCAACCACCAGCAATCTCCGATCCACTTTATAGTCAGTCAACAAGCGCAGCAGAGGCGGCACAATGACCAGAAGGAAGGATACACCAATCAAAACAAAAGTTTCTACCGTAATTGCAAACAGAAGCAACACAATGGGAATCAGCCAAACTTTTTTCCCGACAAGCTTCGCCACTCTCGGTGCCAAAACTTCGCCTACATTATTATACTGCATGGTGGCTGCCAACACACCTAACAGCAACAGAAACAGCACCATCCGGTTATCGTTGCCCATGTTGGTGTAAAATACCTGTATGCCTTCAACAAGAGTGGCTCCTCCCAAGAGAGAACAACAGAGCCCTGCCACAATAATTGAAAGGAATACATTCACTTTCATCAAGCAAAGCACCACCAGTATCGTGGTTGATATAATGACGGGGTTCGTTAAAATTGTTGACATTTTCTCACCGTTCCTTTCTTTAAACACAAACAGCCAAGGCTATTATCCAGTGTGTATCACAAGATGCTCTGTATCCGGCGCGGCGACCTTTATGACGGTGTCTGCATCCCCCTCCCTCTGCCAACTCTTGCGCCGGCGCAAAATGGATTTACCTCTTTACAATAACATGTAAGTATTTACATGTCTATGCGCACATAGAACAAATTTTGATGTCGAAATTTGTTCGAGATTCCAGCAACAAGTTGCTTGGGATTCATGATATACTGTTAAAAATGGAGGATGATATTATGGGGACGTTGAAATACGCTATTTTAGGATTGCTGATGCAGGAACCAATGACTGGTTATGACATTTATAAAGCATTTACAGGAAATCTTGGCTGTTTCTGGAGTGCTAAGCATAGTCAAATTTATCCTGAATTAAAACGCCTGGCAGAAGAAGGAATCTTGCAGTTTTCTACCGTGATTCACGGAGAAAAATTAGAAAAAAAGCTCTACGAAATTACGCCTGCTGGAAAAGAGGATTTTTTGCAGTGGCTTGCACTGGATCCTCCGCTGGATCCCACACCCAAGGACGCATTCCGGTTGCGTACATACTACTTTCAATGGCTGCCAAAAGAAACATATCTTGATCTCCTTGAGCAGCAGATAATAAAACATACTCAGAAGTTAGACTTCTTGCTTGACCAGAAAAATGAGAATTATAAAAATATTTCGATCCTTGCTTTAACCGGAGATGCGCAGGGAGACTACCTCGTCCTATCAGGAGCTATCATGCGTGAAACTACATATTTGGATTGGCTCAAGCAAAGTCGAGATCTTATAAACTGTTGGTCGAATACAGATTAGTTGGAAATACCCTTCGGATTCTGTATTCCTCCATAACCCAATCTCCAAAATGATACCATTGGCCCCTTTTTTGGGCCCTTTTGCTTGACGCTTCGTTGCGTCCCGCAAGATCATTTCATTGATTTCACCCGGCACTTCCGGCGTCAACCGCTTGCGAAAGTACGCCATCAATATGTCGTCTATGCCGCCATCTGTCATCTATGAAGGAGAAATGTCAGACTCAAAGTCATCTGGGATAGGGAAGCAGTATTATTCCATATATCGATCAGAATCTGCAGCTCCGTCAGGAAACGTATATGGGCCATTGTGCTACGACGGTGATTGGAAGTATGATGTGTATGATGGATTGGAACACTGTATGACGATATGGGAACCCTCAAATACGAAGGAAAGATCAGCAACGGAAAAATCAAAAACTGAGCCAGCCCGATGGAATGGCGAAAGTCCAGTTGACGTTGTACAAAAAATACTGATCTCGGGAGGTGCGTTGCGCCCCTCCCTTTCATCTGTTACTTTTCCGGCAACGCCTCAATCATATGGGGCCTCTTGTGCTTCTTCGAGCATGGCCATCAACTCTTTTGCTGCTTCTTCTCTGTCCATTTTTATTCACTCCTTTTCGTTGGCAGGAGTTTGGATACTCCCAATACCACTTACGGATGACAGGATTGCTTAACAACAGAATCAAGCGAAATTGACGCGGCGATGGAGCTACCCATTGCCGCGCCTTTCTTACTTAACCCATTACCAGCTCTTGGCTTTGGTTGTCCTTGGCAACAATCTCTTCAATCAACTTGCTGTCATGGCGCATGATGTAATCAAAGGTATCTTTGAGGGAGAGAAAGAGACGGGGCTGTGTATGGAACTTCTTTGTATTCCCGCGCTCGGTGACGAGATTGATATGCTCCAGCCGAACGGGCCGCAAACTCATGTCGATACGCCACTTGCCGGCCATGGTCTGCAGCGTGAAATATCGCATGTCATATTCGAAGGGCAAACAGTGCTGCGTACAGAGCTGAATCAGGGGGTCCGTAGTCTCGCCGTGTCGCTCCTTATTGGTGATAGGAATTGAGAATTTTACATCCTGCTTGGGACTGGGTCTGCAATGGCGGCAAGGAGAATAGCCGGCTCGCACAGCGTCCTGATACCGCGCAAAACCCCTGAGCTGGTTGAGCCCGGTAATCTTAGAGCAGCTTCTTGTGTGGAAGGTGCTATACCCCTTGCTTGCCCAGAAAGCAAGACCGGGTTGCGAAAGGGCCATGACGGTATTGCGCTCAGCCTCCGTCAAATCGCCGCGCTTGAAAGCTGTTTCGCGTTCTTCCTTAGCTCGCTTGAACCGACCAAGGGCCTTTCTTTCTTCGCCGTTCAGATTGCGGTTTTCCGCTTTCTGCGGCTTGTTTTGCTTTATCGGCAAAGAAATACGCTTGCGCTCTATCGGCTCGGGCTTACAATGCTTACAGGGCCGGCGTCCGCTCTTCAAACAGGTCTCATAGGATACTGTGCCCTGAATGTCAAAGGATAGCAGCACATGGGAGCAGTTTCGTGTATGAAACACCTTGGACTGCTTGGAATACACATAATTGTAATCAGATCGGGTGATGGAGTCCTGGTTACGATCCCAAAGCGCATCCAGAAATTCATCGTGGCAGCAGGCGCAGGGTTTATACCTCTTCCGGATCGGTGCCTTAAACGAAGTGTATGCTGGCAGGTAACGGTTATTCGGAAGCAGCTCGCAATCGGAGTGGTGCAGCAGCTGGGTTGAGGTATCGTAGAGAAGCGGAAACACCGGTGTTCCTTTCAGAGCAGTGGTGTCCTTTACCCACTTCTTGGGTGGCGCCTGCAGATTTCTTTGCTGGAAGTCGATGCTTTGAACGAGAGCCTGTATCGCCAAAACATCATTGATGGAACAGTGTGCAGGTTCTGGCGTCGGGATATCTCTTGCCGCACAAATCTTGTAGGGGCTTCCTACGGCACCTTTCTGACCGGCCAGGAACCCGTAGATGTAGTCGGAGAGGAATACTACCTTAGAGGCCCGATCACGGATCTGTGCTACCTTGGTGAACATGGTATAGAGGTCATAGGCCCCCTGGTGCCACCAGCAGAGAATGTCCTCGGGCTGTAGCCAGTGCTCAAAGGCGTCAAGTGCCGGATAGAGCAAATCTGCATTCAGAAAGTTGTCACGAGTCCAACCGGAGAAGGCCATGTGATCCTACTTCTGGAAGGTGATATCCTTGGGCCGAAAGAGTACAGAGAAGAAATCCACCGTCTGCCACTCTTCATCTACACGGATTGCTGCAAGTTGTGTCGGCCAGTGGTTTCCGTGCCGATTTGTAACCCACTCCATATCGATCAGAACATACATCTCTGTCACCTCTCCTTTGTGAGACCCATCGGATTATGGTCATAGCATACAACAGGGGGTGTCCAAAAGAACGGACAGCACATAGGCGTACCCTGCGGGAAGGTAGTAATTACAGTACACCGCCGTGATTTTTTCAAAACCTATGTTGCACTTTCTCTGTTTTGGTGTCTCTTATATGGGGGATCAAAATGGACATATTGCAAAAGCTGTATCAAGGAAAATGTGTTCCTGTTTCAGAGCATGGCGGGAACTCATCTTGTGAATATGAGGTAGCCGTGGAAAAGCTTTGTAAGACTGTGGAAAACCTGCGACAATATTGCGTGCCGGAAGATCTGATTTCTGCGCTTGATAAAGTGGAGAACGAGATCCTCGCGTTGGAAGAGGAGCGGATGTTCCGTTTTGCAATTCGATATGGAGCAGAATTACAGCGAGAGCTTATGCGAAAGGGACAGGTCATTGCGGCCTGCCCCTTTCGCTATTATGCGGTTTTCTTCTTCCGTTCCTGCTTCCGTTCAACCTGTTCATAAGAGTCGATGTACCCAAGTCTGTACTCCAGAAGAAGCGTGTGGTCGATCATACCCGTGCTCTCAAGCCCTCCGACTGTGTCAATAACCCTCAGAGCCGCACGATAGCCAATAGAAAGCGTGGCAGGTAAAGAAGTGAATGCATTGGCCCAAAGCGCATTCCAACGAGACAACATGTTCCTTGTTTTCATCCATCAGCTCCTCGCCCAGCTTCTTCCCCAGGCGGAGAATCTCGTCATTGCGGGCGTAGTAGTCTACATGTCACATGTGCAACAGTCCCTTTTGTATTTGACGAATTATGTTAAAATGTGCAGTAGATGTTCCATCTTACCATCCCATTCTCTGCTGGAATCAGCGCACTCTTTCAGTTCGGTTTCGATTTTTGTATTTATCGGCAGATTTTTCTTATAGCGGATGGTGTGCTCAAGGCTTGCCCAGAAG
>ENA-OWRJ01003357-OWRJ01003357.1-human-gut-metagenome-genome-assembly--contig:-NODE-3357-length-11880-cov-21.543763_pt1 | contig 11880 bp, 8 predicted proteins | sample MGYA00248269_ERZ651897 | MGnify/ENA primary metagenome ERZ651897 (study PRJEB26924, sample SAMEA4378252) | human gut metagenome | biome: human gut; feature: human-associated habitat; material: faeces...
CCAGCACAAAGTCGGCATCGAAGCCCGGCTCCAGCTGACCCTTGGCAAGGCCCAGGATCTCGGCGGGGCGGGTGCTCATCAGGTGCACCAGCAGCTCCAGCGGCAGACCCTCCTGCTTGCAGAGCTTGGTGTAGCACACGCCGAAGGCGGTCTCGCTGCCCACCATACCGGCCATGCCCTTCAGCTTATCTTCCTCAGAGTGAGGTGCATGGTCGGTGGCAATGGCGTCCACGATGCCGGTACGGATGCCCTCCACCAGCGCCTCCACGTCGTCGGCGGTGCGGATGGGCGGGTTGACCCGGTAGTCGCAGGTGTCGTTGTTGAACCACAAGTGGTGGGGGGTCACCTCACAGGTGACGGGTGCACCCCGCAGCTTTGCCATGCGGATGGCATCCAGCGCGCCCCGGGTGGACACATGGCACATATGCAGCCGGGTCTGGTAGTACTCGCTCAGCCAGCAGTTGCGCACCGTCTCGATATCCTCGGCCAGACGGTAATCCCACGGACTGATCTCCATATCCTCGGCGTGGCTCATGACCGTGATGTCCTTCTGGGTGCAGATGGCAAAAGCCCGTGCCATGGTGGCGTTATCCTGCACGCCGTGGCCATCCTCGGTGATGAACTTCACGCTGGCGGGCAGGGTCTTGAGGTGGTCGATGCTCACACCGTCAAAGTTCTCGGTGATGGAGACGGTCTGGTTTGCATCGCACAGCCCCACCTCGGCAGCCTTCTGCTCCACCATCATGGCCTGTGCGGCAGAGGAGCAGACGGGTTTGGTGTTGGGCATCAGGTTTACAAAGGTGTAGCCGCCGGCGGCAGCGGCGCGGCTGCCGGTCTCGATGTCCTCCTTGTACTCAAAGCCTGGGGTGCGCCAGTGGCAGTGCAGATCCACAAATGCGGGCAGCACAGTCAGCCCACCGGCATCCACCACCGTCTCGTTCTCGGCGGCAAGGGCGGAAAGATCCTGCCCTACGGCAGCGATTTTGCCATCCTTTACATAGATCTCCAGCGGCCGTCCCTCGGTGTTCACAGCGTTTGTCAGCAGCATCGCGGTTCCCTCCTGTAATGATATTTTTGTGTGTCAGGTGCCCGAAAACGGACAAAAAAAAACTTTTCCCCGCAAAGGGAAAAGCTCATTGCGCAAAAAAAGGAAACAACGAAGCCACGGCAAAACCGGACGCGAACTGCTTGTTCAGTTTCGGGTTCTGGGCGCTGCACAGCATGGTGTTTCTCCTTTTCTTGATGGTTGCGTTTTCATTCGTATTATTTTATCATAGAACCGCAAAATATGTCAATGGCTGTACGCAAAAACAGGTGTTAAAAGGTTTCTGGCATCTCTCGCCGAATTTTGGATACTCTACCCAAAACCCGAGTCACGCGGCAAAATAACTGCCATTTTGTTCCACAATCCCTAGTACAGCACTGTACTTTCGTCTCCTGCTGTGCTATTATAATACGGTAAAAGGGAGAGCCCCGCCGCGTGGGCGGGTGTTTATGGGAAAGAGAGGTTTTCCGCATGGGTTTACTTGAGGACGCGCGGAACATCCAGCGCAAGGACCCCGCTGCACGCAGCGTGCTGGAGGTAATGCTGCTGTACCCGGGATTCCACATTCTGGTGTATCACCGCATTGCGCACTGGCTGTACCAGCACAAGCACTTTTTTCTGGCACGATGGGTCAGCCAGCATGGCCGCCACCGCACCGGCATCGAGATCCACCCGGGTGCCACCATCGGCAAGTGTCTGTTTATCGACCACGGCATGGGCATCGTGTTCGGCGAGACCTGCGAGATCGGGGATAACTGCACCATCTACCACGGAGTAACGCTGGGCGGTACCGGCAAGGATACCGGCAAACGCCACCCCACCTTGGGCAACAACGTGCTTATCGGCGCAGGCACCAAGGTGCTGGGCCCGGTGTTTATCGGAGATAACGCCCGCATCGGCGCAGGCAGCGTGGTGCTGCGCAACCTGCCCGCCAACTGCACCGCCGTGGGCGTACCCGCCGAGGTAGTGCGCATCAACAACAAGGCGGTGAACCCCGCCGACGATCTGGATCAGCAGGATCTGCCGGACATCGTCTCGCAGCGGCTCACCGATCTGGACCGCCGCCTGAGCCAGCTGGAAAAGGCCGCGCAGGGCGATATCCCGCCCACTGCCGCACAGATCGCCGCCCGGCAGCGGAAATAAAAGATTTCTTTGAAAAAAAGAGGAGACAGGCTTCCCGGAAAGGTCGCCTGTCTCTTTTTTTGTTGTCAGCTGCGGTTATAACACCGGCTCACCGTTTTCTTTATTGCAATACATCCGGGCATCGGCCTGCCGGATGGCCTCGGTCAAGGGCTGCACATTGCACACGCCGCCAATGCTTACCGAAAGCCGGAGCTCCGGGTGGCTGGGCACCCGCGCTGCCTGCACAGCGTTCTGCACTCGTCGGATGACGCTTTCTACGCCGTCAGGGCAGTTCTGGGGCATCAGCAGCAGAAATTCATCGCCGCCATAGCGGATCAGGATATCAGTCTGACGCAGACAGCTCTGCATGGCTGCGGCCACGGTCTGCAATGCTTCGTCTCCCACCAGATGTCCAAAGCTGTCGTTGACCGACTTGAACTGGTTCACATCGATCATCGCCACACCGCCGTGCATCTCGCCCCCGGCAAGGAACTTATCAAAATAGCGGCGGGTGTAGGCCCCGGTCAGAGGGTCTACGAAGGCGCTGCGCTCCATGCCGTTGCAGCGGTCCAGCAGCAGCCGGTGGCCGCCCATATCCAGCCAGCGGCCATCCGTCAGCCGGGTGACCATTTCCAGCATACAACCCCTGCCGCCTACCTCGATATACTTGGAAATGACAAAATAGGCTTCCTCGTCCTTGAACTCGATCTTATTCAGGATGGTCTTGCGGGCGTAGGCTTTGGCGGAGATGCAGTTTTCGCACCGGGTATCCTTGTTCCATACCATGTGGCAGTTGCCGGGCTTTTCGGTCAGGATGCCGTCACTGTCCAGCGCAAGCACCTTGCGGTGCTCCGGGTCTACCAGACGCACCACATCAAAGATGCCCTGCAGCCGCCGTAGGAACCGGGCGGAATCTTCCTCCGGGTCGATGGCGGTCAGCAGCTCTGCCTGATGCTCCACGCGGTGCTGTTCATCGGTGAGGTGCCCCAGCACGTTCACGCAGCGGCGCACCCCGGCACCGCTCCAGATGGTATGCAGCGCCATCCGGTGCAGGTGCGGCTTCCCATCTCGCTGCACCATTACCGGCAGCACCACGTCCGGCGCTTCCGGCGTGGCGCGGCTGATGGCCTTGGAAAGCTTGCGCCGATCCTGTTCGTTCAAAAAGCTGAGCCCCTTGCCCTGCGCAAAATCGGTCACCGTTTTTTGCTGCAAAGGCTCGGCATGGTAGTCATACACGGTCACGTTGCCTGCCAGCAGGTCGTAGTCGAACCGGATGCCACCGCACTGGGCGGCGTAGAAATCCGTGCGCTCCTTTTCCTGCTCCAGCAGCAGCTGGGAGTGGTTCTCCCGGGGCAGCGCCTCACGGTGCAAAATCTCCTCGGAAAGGCGGTGGGTCTCCTGCCGGAAGCCCCTGTCCCACTCCGAGCGGGTCAGCTCGGTGCGCAGCTGCTCCGAGGACTCTCGCAGGCAGTCCAGCAGCAGCGGGTTGAAGGCGCCGCACTCGCCGTTCAGGATCATGCGCAGCGCGGTGTCGTGGTCGTAGGCGTGCTTATAGCAGCGCTCGCTGGTCAGGGCGTCGTACACGTCCGCCAGTGCCACCACCTGCGCCGCAATGGGGATCTCATCTTCTTTCAGCCGGTCAGGGTAGCCATTGCCGTCCCAGCGCTCGTGGTGCCAGCGGCAGATGGCGTGCGCCACCTGCAAAAGCGGCTCGTCCCGCGCAATAGCCCGTCCCAGATCCTGCAGCATCTGCGCACCCGCCACGGTATGGTTCTTGATAATGGCAAACTCCTCGGCAGTCAGGCGGCCGGGCTTGTTCAGGATTTCCTCCGGGATGACGATCTTGCCGATATCATGCAGCGCCGAAGCGGTGCTGATGAGGGCGATATCGCTTTCGTCCAGCTGATAGCGGTCGGTCTTTTGCACCAACCGGTGCAAAAGCAGGTCGGTCAGGGTGCGGATGTGCAGGACATGAAGCCCGCTTTCGCTGTTGCGGAACTCCACCACATGGCTCAGAATGCTGATCATCAGCACGCTGTTATGCTCTTTTTCGTACACCTGATCGGTGACAAGGCGGGTGAGCCGCTTTTGCTTGGCGTACAGCATGAGGATATTCTTCACCCGGCGCAGCACCATGATCCGCTCGAAAGGACGGCGGATATAATCCGTTACACCCAGATCGTAGGCGCGCTCTATGTTGGCAGTATCCTCTGCCGCCGAGATGACGATGACCGGGATCTCGTCCAGCCATGCGTGGTACTTCATCACCCGCAGCACGTCAAAGCCGTCCATGCCCGGCATCATCAGATCCAGCAGAAGCAGGGAGATATCCGTGCGCTGCCGCATCAGTTCCACTGCCGCTGCGCCGTCCTCTGCTTCCAGATAGTCATAGCCATCGCCCAGTATCTCCTTGAGCAGGGCACGGTTGATCTCGGAATCATCCGCGATCAGGATCTTCGGTTTCTCGTTCATGGCCATGTTTCTCCTTTTGCGGCGCATCCTTCTGCCCCGGCTTTGTTCCGGGCACACCGTCCGCACTGACTGGATGTAATAGGTTTTCCCTGGCATCCGCTTTATTGCATTCATTTATACTTTACTGGATTTTACAGCAAAATGCAAGACTGAGCGCAGCATTTTCTGCCATTTTCCGGTATTTTCTGCAAACGTTTTCATTCCCGGTTGTATAAATGCAATCCAATTTTTACAGTACCCTTTGCAAACGTTGTTCGAAAGCAAGCCGTTTGTCGTTACAGCCCTTTCTGTGAAAATGCGGTTGCCGCGCTCCGCAGAGCGCGGCAACCGCGAAATATAAACCTTATTTCCGCTGATGATGCGCAAAGCAAAGCGGAGCGCATTTTAAATCGTTCCACTCTGAAAGAAAAAGGACTGCTGCGCAAAAAAACGCAACAGTCCTTTTAAGATTCATTCTTGGGGCATCATGGCATCAAACCATCCCATCAGCTCCGCAGCCATCTGTTCCAGCCGGGTCTCCGGCTGCCATGCAGGCTGTGCAGGCTCCGGGGGCAGTGCCTGTTCCGGGGCGCAGAGGCTTTCTTCCGTTTCCGGTGCAGCCTCGCACTGCGGCACAGCCTCGGGGGCGGTGTCCGGCTGCGCAGGTGTTTCCGGGGCGGTCTGCCGCATGGCGGCAAGAGCAGCCTCGGCTCTGCGGCAGGCGGCTTCGGCCTTTTCTGCCCGGGCATTGGCCTGTTCCAGCTGCTCCCACGCCTGCTCACAGGCGGCTTCCAGCTCTGCATTATCGTGCTTGAGGGCAAGCAGGGTGCGCTCAAAGGCGAACATCCGGGTCTGATACCGGCGCACCTCGGCGCGTGCCGCAGCCAGCTTGCGGCTCAGCTGCTCTGCCTGTGCCCGGGCGCTTTCCGCCTGTGCTGCGGCAGATGCCTGTACAGCGGCCTGCCGGGCAAATTGTCCGCGCAGGGCACCGGTCTCCCGCTCTGTCTGCACCATGATGCCCTCCCATGCACACCTTGCACGGGGCTTTCGCTGACCGCATGGGCGCAGCTGCCAGCCCCATTGTAGCCTGTAATTACTTCCGCTTGTTCAGGATGGCCAGCAGCTCGTCGTAGTAACGATTGTCGCTGCTTTCCTCTTCCACGGTCTTCTTTTCAGCCGGAGCAGCAGCCGGGGCGGCATTGGATGCCGGAGCCGCAGCTGTGCCGGTATCGCTGCTGAACACCGCAGTGGGCACAGACTGTGCACCGCCCATGGCGTTGTTAATGCTGTTGCGCAGATCGCTGGCGCTCTTGTTGTCAAAGCCGGTGGCCACAACGGTCACGCGCATCTCATCGGACAGGTTCTCATCAAAGGCAGTACCCCAGATGATGTTTGCATCGGGATGTGCGCTCTGGGTGATGAGGCCTGCGGCGGTCTCCACGTCCTCCAGACCGATGTCCGGGCTGGAAGTGATGTTGATGATAACGCCGTGTGCACCGGCGATGCTGGTCTCCAGCAGCGGGCTGGAGATAGCAGCCTTGGCGGCGTTCTCGGCCTTGCCTGCACCCTTGGCGCTGCCCACGCCCATGTGGGCGTAGCCGGCATCCTTCATGATGGAGCGCACGTCGGCGAAGTCCAAGTTGATGAAGGCGGGCACGTTGATCAGGGCAGAGATGGACTCAACGCCCTGACGCAGCACATTGTCGGCAGCCTGGAAGGCATTCATCAGGGTGATCTTTTCCTGACTGATCATCTTCAGGCGCTCGTTGGGGATGACGATCAGGCTGTCAACGTGCATCAGCAGGTTGGCAATGCCCTGCTCGGCCAAACCCATCTTGCGCTTGCCCTCAAAGGAGAAGGGCTTGGTAACGATGCCGACGGTCAGGATGCCCAGATCGTGTGCCACCTCGGCCACAACGGGTGCCGCACCGGTGCCGGTGCCGCCGCCCATACCGGCGGTGATAAAGACCATCTGGGAGCCCTTGAGGGCGTTGGCGATCTCGTCCTTGCTTTCTTCAGCGGCGCGCTGGCCGATCTCCGGGTCTGCACCCGCACCGCGACCCTTGGTCAGCTTGGAACCCAGCTGCACCTTGACCGAGGCATGGTTCTTGGCCAGTGCCTGCTGGTCAGTATTCATTGCGATGAACTCCACGCCCTGCAGGCCATCGCTCACCATGCGGTTCACAGCGTTGCCGCCGCCGCCGCCCACACCGATCACCTTGATCGTCGTAACGTTTTCGTCCAGTTCTTCATCGAGCATCAATGCCATAACTTTGTCCTCCATCGGATTTTTATGTGGAACTGCGCAAATGCCGCACAGAAATTATCATACGATATTTATATAACTGTATCGTATCATTTTTTTGCTCCGATTGCAAGACAAAATTGCTTTTTCGTGGGTGTTTTTTTCACAACCCCACTCCGGGCGGGTATTTCCTGCCAAATCTGTGCGCCCAGCCCCGCCAAAAGCCGGTCAAGGTCTGCATATCCGCGCCGGACAAACTCCACCCCGCCAAGGCGGCTGCTGCCCCGGGCAGCCAGCGCCGCAAGCGCCAGCGCCGCCCCGCCCCGCAGGTCCGGTGCAGTCAGCTTTGCCCCGCGCAGCGTCCCGCCCGGCTGCACATACAGGGTGCGCTCTGCCACCCGGACGTTTGCCCCCAGCGCCGCAAAACCCTCGGCACAGGCAAAACGATTTTCAAACACCCTGTCCTGCAGGCGGCTTTCCCCCTGTGCGCAGAGCATCACCGCCGCCAGCAGCGGGGCGGCGTCCGTGGCAAGGCCCGGGTAGGGTGCTGTGTGCACATTTCCCGCGCCGCGCAGTGCCCCGAACCGCGAAATGGCGGCAGCATCGCGTGCCCGCTCTACGGTGCAGCCCATTTGTTCCAGAATTTCCAGCAGCGGGGCATACAGCCCGGGTGCGCAGCCCGCCAGTTCTACCCTGCCGCCCGCCGTTGCCGCCGCGCAAGCCAGCGTGGAGGCGATGATGCGGTCTGCCACCGGCATGAAGGTGCAGCCCGCAAGGCAGCGCCTTCCCTGCACCCGGATGGTGTCGGTGCCCGCGCCCTCCACGCAGCCGCCGCAGGCGTTGAGAAAGGCGGCAAGATCCGCGATCTCCGGCTCTTTTGCAGCGCCATGCAGCACGGTCTGTCCCTGCGCCGTGGCGGCGGCCAGCAGCAGCGTCTCGGTAGCGCCCACGCTGGGGAAACTAAGACAAATTTCTGCGCCCCGCAGCCCCGCCGGGGCGTACAGCGTAAGCTGTCCGGGTGCAGCGGGCAGCTGCCGCACGCCCATCTGCGCCAGCCCCTGCAAATGCAGGTCGATGGGTCTTGCCCCAATACGGCAGCCCCCGGGCAGTACGGTGCTTACCCGCCCCAGCCGCGCCAGCAGCGGCGCACAGAACAGGATGGACGCCCGCATCCGGCCTGCGGCCTCCGGTGCAAGGTCGGTGCGCATAGGCTGTCCCTGCACCACCAGTTCTGCGCCCTGCCAGCCCGCCGTGCAGCCCACGCCCCGCAGCAGGGCAAGACAGTCCTCCACATCGGTCAGGCGCGGCACATTTTGCAGCCGCACCGGCCCGCTGCACAGCAGCGAAGCTGCCAGCAGCGGCAGCACACTGTTTTTGGCCGCAGGCACTTCCACCCTGCCCTGCAAAGGCCGCCCGCCTGTAATGATCCAATCCCCAGCCATGCCAAGACCCCCGTTCTGCAAAAGATACCCCATGGTATGCAAAACGAGGGTCTTTGGTCAACAAAATGCGCCGGAAACGGCTTTCCCGCAGTCTGCGGGATTTGTCCGGTCATTTGTCCGTTTTTTTTCGCATTTCCGCGCCGCTCCTGCCCTGCCGCGGCAGGAAATGCCGGTCTTTATCAGCTTTCGCCCCGGGAGACGGAAAGCACGATGCCCATCTCGCCCAAAAGCATCATCAGGCTGGTGCCGCCGGAGGAGAAAAAGGGTAGACTGATGCCGGTGTTGGGGATGGTGTTGGTGACCACCGCGATGTTCAACACTGCCTGCAGCGCCACCTGCACCACAAAGCCCACCACCAGCAGTGCGCCAAAGCGGTCCGGCGCGTGCGCCGCCAGCGTGATGCCCCGCCACAGCAGCGTGCTGAACAGCAGAATGACCGCACACGCGCCCAGAAAGCCCAGTTCCTCGCAGAGGATGGAAAAGATGAAGTCGTTCTGGGGCTCGGGCACGAACAGATGCTTCTGGCGGCTGTTGCCCAGCCCCAACCCCGCCGCCCCGCCGGAACCGATGGCATACAGGCTCTGGATGGTCTGGTGGCCGTCACCCAGCGGGTCGGCAAAGGGGTCCAGCCATGAATTGAGCCGGTCGGCGGCGTAGGGCACCAGCTCCGGCATCAGCACGATAGCCGTGCCGATGGCGGCAGCGCCGCCTGCTCCTGCCAGCATGAACCACCGCAGCCCGGTACCACCCACGAACATGAGCACCGCGCCAATGCTCAAAATCAGCACCGTGCCGGAAAGGTGGGGTTCCAGCAGCATAAGCACCGCCACCACCCCCAGCACTAGCGCAAAGGGCACTACCCCTACTGCAAAGCTGCCCATGCGGTCGTGGTTCAAAGCGATGATGTGAGCAAACACCAGTACCACCGCAAATTTGGCGATCTCGCTGGGCTGTAATGTACCCAGCCCCGGCAGTACCAGCCAGCGCTTGCAGCCGTTATATTCCGGCATGAACAGCACCGCCGTCAGCAGCACCAGCGAGAGCGCCAACAGCGGCCACGCAAGCTTGTGATAGATATGGTAGTCCACCCGGCTGGCCATCCACATGGCCCCCAGCCCCATGGCGGCGTACAGCAGCTGCGGCCGCACATAAGCAAAGGCGTCCTGCCGCCGGTACAGCGCCACCGCGCTGCTGGCGCTGCACAGCATCACCAGTCCAAAGGCTACCAGTGTGAGCACCAGCACCAGAAAGGGCAGGTCCATGGGCGGCAGCGGCCGCAGCAGCCCTTTGCGGGCAGCAGTTCTGTGCAATCCCGGTCACCTCCGTTTCTGTTATTGTACGCGGATGCGGGGGCGGTTAGTCATACGCACCGCCCCCGGGCGCATAAACTGCCCGCAAAGGGGGTGCTGCCATGTGCGGCTCAAAACCCACAGACGCCCTGCGCACCCTGCCGGAGCGGGCGTTCCGTCTGCGGGCACGGCTTATTGCGGTGGGGCTGTGCGCCGTCTGCTTTGCAGGGCTCATCGGGCGGCTGTTCTGGCTGCAATTATGCACCGGCGGCTGGTACACCCAGCGGGCGCTGGGGCAGCAGCTGCGAGACACCGTTGTGCCCGCCGACCGGGGCAAGATATACAGTGCCGACGGCGCGCTGCTTGCCGCCAACAGCAGCTGCTGGACCCTGCGCGCCAGCCCCCGGGAGATGCCGGAGGAAAAGCTTGCCCTTGCCGCCAAGGGGCTTGCGGAGATTCTGGAGCTGGACGAGGCCAAGCTGCTGGAAAAGTTCAACGACCGGCGCTCCAACGACTGCCTTTTGCGCTACCGGGTGGAGCGGGAAACTGCCGATGCCGTGCGGGATTTCTGCGCAGAGAACGGCATTACCGGCGTGCGCATCAATCAGGACTCCAAGCGCTGGTACCCGCAGGGAGAGTTTTTGGCCTCGGTGCTGGGGTTCACCAACGTAGACAACGCCGGGGTCAGCGGGCTGGAACTGAAATACAACGACACCCTTACCGGGCAGAACGGAGTGGTGCTGACCGCCGTGAATGCTTGGGGCTACACGCTGGCGCAGAGCTACGAGACCGAACTTGCTCCGGTGGAGGGCTGCGGGCTGCGGCTGACCATCGATGCAAATATTCAACATTATCTTGAAAATGCGTTGAATTATGCGGTGCAGGAGCACCATGTAGCCGCCCGCAGCGTGGGCATCGTGATGGAGGTGAATACCGGGGCAGTGCTGGCCATGGCTACCACCCCGGCCTACGACCCCAACCAGCCCCGGGTCATCGCCGACAAGGCCGCGCGCGCCGCCGTAGATGCCCTTTCCGGTAAAGAGCGCGCCGCTGCCTTGCAGCTGGCGCAGCAGACCCAGTGGCGCAACAAGGCAGTGAGTGACTTATACGAGCCGGGCAGCGTGTTCAAGCTGATCACCTGCGCTGCGGCGCTGGACGCCGGTGCCATTACCCGGCACTCCACCTTTTACTGCGGGGACTCCATCTCGGTGGCGGGCACGCGGTTCCACTGCGCCAACCACAAGCGTCACGGCAGCCAGACCGTGACCCAGGCACTGGAAAACTCCTGCAACCAGAGCTTTATCCAAATCGGGGCGCGGCTGGGCAAGCAGGCTTTCTGCGATTATTTTGCCGCCTTCGGCCTGCGGGAACCCACCGGCATCGACCTGCCCGCCGAGCCGAAAAAGAGCCTGTACTACACCGCCGACCGCATGGGGCCGGTAGAGCTGGCCTCCTGCGCCTTCGGGCAGAGCAGTAAGATTTCCTATCTGGAAATGGCCTCCGCCGTCTGTGCGGTGGTGAACGGCGGCAAGCTGATGCAGCCGTATCTGGTCTCGGATATTCTTGCGCCGGACGGCAGCGTTTTGCAGCACAACCAGCCGGTCTGCAAGCGGCAGGTCATCCAGCCCGCCACCTCTGCCACCATGCGGGAGATGATGGAGGCAGTGGTGCTGTACGGCGGCGGGCGCAACGCGCAGATCGCGGGCTACCGGGTGGGCGGCAAAAGCGGCACCAGCCAAAAGCTGGACAGCGCCGACGAGAAGGCGCGCATTGCCAGCTTTGTGGCGGTAGCGCCCATCGATGACCCGCAGTTTTTGTGTCTGGTCTGTCTGGATGAGCCACACAGCTGGACCACCGCCGGCGGCAGTCTTTCAGCACCGGTCTGTGCCGAGGTGCTGGAGCAGACGCTGGTGTACAAAGGCGTCCCCCGGGCAGCAGACACCGGCAGCGCAGACGCGCAAGCCGCTGCCCTGCCCGCTGATGGGGACAGCTTTGACGGGGCGTGACGATTTTGAATGGCCTCCGCTTGCGCTCTGGCCATAGTCAGCGGAAAAATTATTTTAAATAAAGCAATGCCGGAGCGTCTGCGGACGCTCCGGCATTGCATTTTCACGGGAGGGGTCGTGGCGGCAAACGGTAGGTGCAGCGCCGCTTTCTGCGAAAGCGTGGCGCTGCGGGCGGGCGCTTGCTCCCCCTCGGGGGAGCTGTCGCGCAGCGACTGAGGGGCTATGGATGGAGAAGCGAAAAAAGCGTTAAAGCGATAGCGCCGACTGGCGCAGCGCTAGC
>ENA-OWRJ01003358-OWRJ01003358.1-human-gut-metagenome-genome-assembly--contig:-NODE-3358-length-11875-cov-4.091878_pt1 | contig 11875 bp, 10 predicted proteins | sample MGYA00248269_ERZ651897 | MGnify/ENA primary metagenome ERZ651897 (study PRJEB26924, sample SAMEA4378252) | human gut metagenome | biome: human gut; feature: human-associated habitat; material: faeces...
GCGGGTTCAATCGCATCGTCTGGCCGACAATGTTCGCCGATTTCGTCCGGGCTCCTGTGAGAAGCCCCATTTTGTACATCGTATACAGCAGCTTTCTGTGAGACGGCTTAAAGCCGTCAATTTCCGGAATCGCGCGCGAGACGATGACCGACATCGCGTAGGGCATGTAGTTCTGCTCAAGCGTCTGGCAGATGGGCTGCTCCATCACCTCTGCCCGCAGTCCCTGCACGTGCGGATCCATGCGCTTCGGCGCATCCGGTTGTTTTTTCTTCGCCATAGTTTCTTCGTCCTTCGTTCTGCGTCTTACGATACATCGAGCTGATCGAGATATTTATATCCGTTTTCAGCGATATGGTCTTTTCTTCCCTGCAAATTGTCTCCAAGCAGCAGATCGAACACCTGCTGCGTGAGCGCCATGTCCTCGGGCATGACCTTAATGAGCCGCCGGGTCTCCGGGTTCATGGTCGTCATCCACATCATCTCCGGGTCATTTTCGCCAAGGCCCTTCGAGCGGTTGATGGAGACCTTCTTGCCCTCGAGATTCTTTAAAATCTCGCCCTTTTCCTGTTCTGTGTAAGCGAACCACGTCTTGTCCTTGCAGTTGATTTCATAAAGCGGCGACTCCGCAATATACACATACCCCTCTTCAATGAGCGTGGGGCAAAGCCGGTAGATCATGGTGAGAATGAGCGTCCGGATCTGATAGCCGTCGACGTCGGCATCGGTGCAGATGATAACCTTGTTCCAGCGCAGGTTCGCGAGATCAAAGCTCGTCAGATCCTTCGCTTTCTTTGTCTGCACCTCAACCCCGCAGCCGAGCACGCGGATGAGGTCTGTGATGATATCGGACTTGAAAATCCGCTCATAGTCCGCCTTCAAGCAGTTTAAAATCTTGCCGCGCACGGGCATAATGCCCTGAAATTCCGCGTCGCGCGAGAGCTTGACCGAGCCCAGTGCCGAGTCGCCCTCGACGATGTAAATTTCGCGTCTGGCTACATCCTTCGTGCGGCAGTCGACAAATTTCTGCACGCGGTTCGAGATATCGAGATTGCCCGTGAGCTTCTTTTTGATGTTCAGCCGCTGCTTTTCCGCCGACTCGCGGCTTCTCTTGTTGATGAGCACCTGATCGGCGATGCGGTCGGCCTCCTGCTTGTTCTCAATGAAATACACATGCAGGCGCTCTCTAAAAAACTCCGTCATCGCGTCCTGCACAAATTTGTTCGTGATGGCCTTTTTCGTCTGATTCTCATAGGAGGTCTGCGTCGAAAAACAGTTTGTCACCAGCACCAGACAGTCGGCCACGTCCTGAAACGTGATCTTCGATTCCGACTTCGTGTATTTGTTCGTCGACTTGAGATACGCGTCGATGGCGTAGACGAACGCGTTTTTGGCCGCCTTTTCCGGCGCACCGCCATACTCGAGCCACGACGAGTTGTGATAGAACTCCAGGCGGTTGATCTTATTGGAAAAGCACATCGCCGCCGAAATTTTCACCTTGTATTCCGGCTTATCCTCGCGGTCGCGGCCCTTGCGCTCGGCCTCCCAGAACTGCGGCATCGTGAGCGCCTGATCCTCGGTCAGCTCGCGGACATAATCGAGAATGCCGTTTTCATAGTAAAAGTCCGCCGTCTCAAACTTCCCGGGCGCGGTCTCGTTGCGGAAGCGGAACGTCACGCCCGCGTTCACGACCGCCTGCCGCTTGAGCGTATCTTCGTAGTATTCCTTGGGGATATTGATGTCCGTGAACACGTCGAGATCGGGAAGCCACCGGAACGTCGAGCCGGTCTTTTTCCGGTCGGCAGGCTCCTTTTTGAGCTGCCCGACAATTTCGCCCCGCTCAAAGTGGAGCGTGTACTTAAAGCTGTCTCGCCGGATGACGGCGTCAAAATAGCGCGAGGCATACTGCGTCGCGCATGCGCCAAGGCCGTTTAAGCCGAGCGAAAACTCATAGTCGCCGCCGGCGTTGTTGTCATATTTGCCGCCCGCGTAGAGCTCGCAGAACACAAGCTCCCAGTTGTACCGGCCCTCTTTTTCGTTCCAGTCGACCGGACACCCGCGTCCGAAGTCCTCGACCTCAATGGAATGATCTTCATAGCGCGTGACGATGACCAGATCGCCGTGCCCCTCGCGCGCCTCGTCAATCGCGTTCGATAAAATTTCAAATACGGCGTGCTCGCAGCCGTCTAAGCCGTCGGAGCCGAAGATGACGGCCGGACGCTTTCTCACCCGGTCCGCGCCCTTGAGCGCAGAGATGCTGTCGTTGCCATAGGCTTGCTGTTTTTTCATTGCGTTTCCTCACCAGTTTTCGTGCGTTTGCTGGGGATAATTACCCATTATATTGATATAAGTATATCGTTTTTCAGCCGTGAAGTCAAGTTTCCCCCGGTTTTGAAATTCTTGTGGAAAACCGTAAAATTGGGAGCAGAATCTTTGGCTTATTTTCAAGGCGGCAGGCAGTTGCATTCTCACCCGATTCACGGTATCATATCAGACGATAGTTATTATGGCCGGGTGTTTGATTTTTTTCGCACCACCCTCGCATTGGAACAGAGAAACAGAGGTAGTATATGACAAAGATCGGATTTGACAATCAGAAATATCTTGAGCTGCAATCGAAGAAAATTCTCGAGCGCGTCGACAAGTTCGGCGGCAAGCTCTATCTGGAGTTCGGCGGCAAGCTCTTCGACGACTATCACGCCTCGCGCGTGCTCCCCGGCTTCGAGCCGGACAGCAAGATGAAAATGCTGCTGCAAGTAAAAGATCAGGCGGAGATCGTCATCGCCATCTGCGCCGAGCATATCGAGCTCAACAAGCGCCGCGGCGACCTCGGCATCACCTACGACATGGACGTCATGCGCCTGATCGATGCGTTCCGCTCCATCGGGCTCTATGTCGGCAGTGTCGTCATCACCCAGTACCGCGGCCAGCACGCGGCGGAGCTCTTCCAGCATAAATTAGAGAACCTCGGCGTGCGCGTCTACAAGCACTATCCCATCGCGGACTATCCCTCGAACATCCCCCTCATCGTCTCGGACGACGGCTACGGCAAAAACGACTACATTGAGACCTCCCGCCCCGTTGTCGTCGTGACCGCGCCGGGCCCCGGCTCCGGCAAAATGGCGACCTGCCTGAGCCAGCTCTACCAGGAGCACAAGCGCGGCATTGACGCGGGCTACGCCAAATATGAGACCTTCCCCGTCTGGAACCTCCCGCTCAAGCACCCGGTGAACCTCGCCTATGAGGCTGCGACGGCAGACTTAGCGGACGTGAACATGATCGACCCCTTCCATCTGGACGCTTACGGCGTGACGACGGTCAACTATAACCGCGACATTGAAATTTTCCCGGTCCTCGAGACCATGTTCCGCACCATCTACGGCGAGTGCCCCTACAAGAGTCCGACGGATATGGGCGTCAACATGATTGCAAGCGCGATCGTCGACGATGAAGCCTGCCGCGAGGCCTCGTGTCAGGAGATCATCCGCCGCTACTACGCGACCGCCGTCGGTGTGCGCAAGGGCACATCCACGCCGTCCGAGCTCCACAAGCAGGAAATGCTCCTGAACTCGCTGCACTTGGACGTTTCGATGCGCAAAGCCGTCCCGGCAGCGAGAGCCAAGGCCGAGCAGACCGGAAACCCCGCCGTCGCCATCGAGCTTCCCGACGGCAGAGTTATTACCGGCAAGACCTCGGGGCTCATGGGCGCCAGCTGCGCCGCGCTTCTTAATTCCCTCAAAACGCTCGCGAACATCCGCGACAACGTAAACCTCATTTCCCCCATGGTGCTCGCGCCGATTCAGCACTTAAAGGTCGAGCATCTCGGAAACACGAACCCGCGGCTGCACACCGACGAGGTGCTCATTGCCCTTTCGATGTCCGCCGTCACAAATCCCACCGCGGAGCTCGCCATGGAGGCACTCTCCTCTCTTCGCGGCGGAGAGGTCCACTCGTCGGTTATCCTCTCGGATGTTGACGTGAACGTCTTCAAAAAGCTCGGCATGAACGTCACGTGCGAGCCGGTCTATCAGTCGCATTCGCTGTATCACAAGTAACACGCGCCTTCTTTGGAAGGAATTTTAGAAAGGAGCCTGCATGAAGCGCAGAACAAACCGTATTTTATCCATCCTGCTCGTCGTGCTCAGTCTGGCCCTGCTGGCGGGCGCGGGATTCCTTCTCGTGCAGGTCCTGCCGCAGAAAGCGCCGCAGGAGGTCACATCGCTCGAAACGAACTCCGTCTTTGAACGGGACGATACTGTCGTCGAACCCGAGCGTGAGCAGGCCTATGAGGGAGAAATTCCCCCGGCGGCGGAGACGCAGCCCGAGCCCGACACGCAGCCATCTGTCGATCAGCCCGAGCAAACAGAGCCTTCCGACACGGGCCTCATTTCCGCCGAGGCGGACAAGCGTGCAAGAACAACACTTGCCTCTATGACGGCGGACGAAAAAATCTGGCAGCTGTTTTATGTCACACCCGAGCTTCTCACCGGTGTGGAAACCGCGACGCGCGCGGGCGATTCGACCAAAAACGCGCTGGAAGAGCAGCCGGTCGGCGGCATCATCTACTTTGCAAAGAATCTGGAAAGCCGCGCGCAGACGCAGGAAATGCTCCACAACACGAAAGCCTACACGAAGATCCCCCTGTTCCTCGGCACAGACGAGGAGGGCGGCACCGTCAGCCGCGTCGGCTCGAACCCCGCCATGGGCGCGCAGGAATTTCCCTCTGCGCAGTCTCTTGGCGAGCAGGCAGATCCGGCGGCCGTCTATCAGGCGGGCCAGGACATCGGCGGCACACTGCACGCCATCGGCTTTAACATGGACTTTGCGCCCGTGGCGGACGTATCATCAGGGGCTTCGGCAGTCATCGGTTCGCGCTCATTCGGAACGGACCCGCAGCTCTGCGCGTCTCTGGTATCCGTCATGACGCAGAGCCTGACAGCAGAGGAGATTGCCCCCTGCCTCAAGCACTTCCCCGGCTACGGAAGCGCCATCACCGACGATCACTACGGCACCTCCATCCTGACCAAAACGCAGGAGGAGCTCGAGGCCTGTGATTTTCTCCCCTTCTCCTCCGGCATCGCATCCGGCGCGCCGTTTGTGATGGTGAGCCATCTGAGCGTGCCCGAGGTGGTGGGCGACGAAACGCCGTCCGATCTGTCCTCCAAAATTGTTTCGGATCTTCTGCGGAACAAATTGGGCTTTACCGGCGTCATAATTACAGATTCCCACCAGATGGCCTCCATCACCGACCACTACGCCCCCGGCGAAGCGGCAGTCAAGGCCCTGCAGGCGGGCGTCGATATGATTCTCATGCCGCAGGATCTGCAGGCCGCGTTTGACGGCGTGAAGCAGGCCCTGAGCGATGGCACGCTCACGCAGGCGCGCATTGATGAAAGCGTCCTTCGCATCCTGCAGGTCAAGGCGGAATACAACATTTTGCAGTAGCCGCGCGTATTTGCGGCAGAAAGGAAGATTTCCATGGAACCCAAAAGACTTTGCCGTGCTTCGATCGATAAGAAAATCTGCGGCGTGTGCGGCGGCATCGCCCACTATTTTGACGTTGACTCCAACCTCATCCGCCTCATCACGGCGGCGCTCATGCTGGCTGGCGGCTTGAGCATCTGGCTCTACATCATCGCCGCCATCATCCTCCCCGAGACAAACGCGTTTTAAGCGGCAGAAAAATCCGGAACGCGTGGCGTTCCGGATTTTTTCGTATCTGAATCAGTTTCGCCTGAAACCCGTAGGGGTCGATGCCCACATCGACCCAAGGGCACCAACGAATTCGCCGTAAATTTTCGAAATAACAGGTGCATTTTGCCGGGGCGATGTAGGCATCGCCCCCTACGCAATATTGGCCAGTCCGATTATAGTGCGGCGACCTCGAAGAGAATGGTGTCCTCCGTCTCGGCCATGGCCTGAAGCGTTTTGGAAAGGAGCGTATCGAGCTCCCAGCCGAGCTGCTCCGCGCCCCGGGCGATCACATCGCGCGAACATCCGGCGGCAAACTTCTTGTCCTTGTACTTTTTCTTGAGCGACTTGAGCTCCATATCCTTCGTGCTCTTGCTCGGGCGCATGAGCGCGGCCGCCCAGATGAGCCCCGTCAGCTCGTCGCAGGCGAAGAGTACCTTCTCCATCTCGCGCTCGGGCGCGGTATCGACGCAGATGCCGTAGCCATGACTGACGATCGCGTGGATCATGTCCTCGGGCACGCCGCCTTTTTGCAGCAGCTCCACGCACTTGACGCAGTGCTGCTCGGGGTAGAGCTCAAAGTCGATGTCGTGCAGCAAACCGATCATGCCCCAGTAATCGGCTTCTTCACCGTAGCCCAGATCGTTCGCGAACCAGCGCATCACGGCCTCGACCGTCAGCGCGTGCTGCAAATGAAAATGATCCTTATTATACTCCCGCAGGAGCTCCCATGCGTTTGCGCGTTCCATAAAAGACCCGCCTTTCAAAATGGATTTGCTTTCATCTTACGCAGGAATTCGCGCCTGTCAAGAGAAAATTCGGCGCTCGGGTTGACAGACGGCGAAAAATGGCGGATACTGAGCACAAAGGAAGGAGGGACAGGTATGCGGAATATCCAGAAGCAGCTGTGCGGCATTGCGGTGATGCTCTTCGGGCTCATTATCACAATAGCTTCGTTTGTATTGAGCGGATCGCTGGTGCTAATCGGAGGCGCGGTCGGGCTGTTCGGGCTCGGCATGACGTTCTGGAACCAGGATGACGACGAGGAAAAAACCGACGCGGATGACAACGGCAAATAATCCCACAAAAAACGTCCTGTTTTGCAAGTCCGAAGGTGTTTGCTTGCGAAAACGGGACGTTTTTGTTTGAAAACCGGCGGATTTTCTTTGACATTCCCGCACCGGCATGATAGACTAGCGGCAGAAAAAACCATGCAGGAGGCATGTATGACACTGTTAGAGCGTTACTTAAACTACTTATCCCAAATCTGCGAGGGCTCGAGAAAGGCGCCGGACGGCATCACGCTCACAAAAACCGGCGACATGGAGAAGGCCATCGAGCTTCAGCAGCAGATCGCTGCCATCGGCATTCCGGAATTTGTGCGCCTGTGCGCCGCGCAGGACGGCGAGACGATTCCAGAGGAGGAATTGGAAAGCTTCGACCCCTCGCAGATGCTTGCGGCGCTCTCCAATCTGGAAGCCGCGCAGGAAACCGCAGAAGAACCCGCACAGGAGGAAACGCCCGAGGAGCCCGTGAAGTCCGAGATCCGCGACATTTACGAGGTGTTTTTGGACAGCGTTTGTCTGGAGGATAACCTTCTCTCCTATCTCATCGATATTGCCAAGCGCGGAGCGAAGGACGAATTCCAGACGCTTTCTCACGCGGCGGCCAGAACGCTGCTTAGCTTGGACGAGTTTTTGCTCTGGCTCGGGAACAAAGAGGCTCTGGCAGGCCCCGACGAGCGGGCGTGCGCGGCAATTATGGACGCGGCCCTCACGCGGCTCATGCAGGAGGGGCAAAAAGAGCTTGCCGCGGCACTTCTCTCCGGCGATGAGACGACGTTCAAGCTTTTCCGGACCGAAGCGCCGGAGCTCGTGCATTTGCCGGACGCGACGTACGAATGGTACGTGCAGAACTATCTCGACCGCTATTATCCCGTGCGGTTTATTATGAAGATGAACGGCGTGGAATTTCCCGATATTCCGACAAAGGAGGCATAACGCATGGACCCCATTTATGTCACCGGCCACCGGAACCCCGACACCGACTCGATCGTCTCCGCGATGGCCTACGCGGCGCTTCAGAACGCGCTGGGAAACCGCGAATATGTCGCGGCAAGGCTCGGGCATATCTCGGACGAGACGCAGCTGGTGCTCGACCGCTTCGGCTTTGAGCCCCCGGTCCGCATCCAGACGATGCGCACGCAGGTCCGCGATCTGGACTACGATACGCCGCCGGCGCTTTCTCGCGCGGTGACGATCAGCAGAGCGTGGAACGCCTTGCAGTCCGACCGCAGCGTCCCGGCCATCCCCGTGACGAACGACGACGGCACGCTCTACGGCATGCTCTCGCCCTCTGAAATCGCGGACTACGACATGCAGACAATCAAAAATACCTACGCCGAGAATCTGCCGATCTTTAATCTCTTAAACGTGCTCGACGGCAAGGTCATCAACGAAGCTGGATACCTTGTCGACCGGGTGAGCGGCGAGGTATCGATCGCGCTTCCGCAGCAGAATGAAAATCTGCTCTTTTCCGGGAAGAACTCCATCGTCATCTGCGGCGACCAGCCCGAGATGGCGCGGCGCGCAATCGAGATGAACGTCAACTGCCTGATCGTGTGCCAGGCGGAGCTTCCGAAGGAGCTGCGCGAGCTGCCCACCACAACCTGTATCATCGCAACGCCGTTTGACGCGTTCAAGGCCTCGCGTATGATCTATCACGCGATCGAGGCCGGGCGCATCTGCCGGACGGAAGAACTGGACGCGTTCCATCTGACGGACTTTGTTGACGATGTGAAGGACGTGATGCTGGAAAGCCGCCACAGAAGCTACCCGATCCTGGATGAAAACGACAAGGTCGTCGGCACAATCTCGAGATATCACCTCTTAAAGCCGCGCCGCAAGCGCGTCGTGCTCGTCGACCATAACGAAATGTCCCAGTCCGTGCCGGGACTCGAGCAGGCGGACATTCTGGAGATCATCGACCACCACAGGCTGGCCGATATCCAGACAGGTTCTCCCATCTACTTCCGCAATGAGCCTGTGGGCTCCACCGCAACGATCATCGCGTCCATGTACCAGGAGCGCGGCCTGCTTCCGTCTGACCGCCTCGCAGGACTGATGGCAGCTGCAATTGTCGCCGATACCGTCATGTTCAAATCGCCCACGGCCACACAACGCGACCACCGCATGGCAGAGCGCATGGCGCGCATCGCGAACATTTCGCTCGACGAGCTCGGACAGGCGATCTTCTCCGCGTCGATGGACAATAAACCCACCGAGTCGCTTCTTTTCGGCGATTTCAAGGACTTCCACATCGCGGACCACGACTTCGGTGTCAGCCAGATCACCTGCATCGACTCCAAGCGCATGATGGAGCGCAAAGACGAGTTCCTGGCAATCATGAAAAAGACAATGGAGGAGCGCGGCTATACGCTCATGATTCTGATGCTCACGGACGTACTGCTGGAGGGCACGCAGATCCTCTATATCGGAGACGAAGATATTTTCGCCCACGCGTTCAACACGCAGCTCAAGGACCACACCTGCTTCCTGCCCGGCGTGGTGTCCAGAAAAAAGCAGATCATTCCGATGCTCTCCGCGCTTTGGGGCTGAGGCCGCAAAAAATCGAATTCAGGCGCTCACAATCTCAAGCCGCTTCCGGGCATTTCCCCGGAGGCGGCTTGCATGCTCTGCGGATTTACGGTAGAATAGAAAGGCAACACCGCACAATTGCGTCGACGCGCCTCGCCGAATTGTGCGGTGCTGCCGGAAAAAACGCCGGAGCTGTCCGGTCTCTGGAGGCCTTGCCATGAAAAAACGCCGCGCTGCGAAAAAAGCGTCCCCGCTTCTGTCTGTCCTGATCGTTGTCTTTTGCCTGCTCGTCTTCTTCGGCAGCCTGTATCTGGAAAGCCAGCCTGCCCACGCGCCCGCCGAAAGCGCCGGTTTGTCCGCAGCTGACGGCTCGTTGGAGGTGCACTTTCTCGACATCGGACAGGGCGACAGCGCGCTTTTGTTCTGCGGCGAGAAAGCGATGCTCATTGACGGCGGCAAGGTCAAAAACAACCAGAAGCTCATCTCCCGTCTCAAGACGCTGAACGTCACGCATCTTGACGCCGTCATCTGCTCTCACCCGGACGAGGACCACTGCGGCGGCCTTGCGGCGGTTCTGGCCGGAACGGAAACGGACGCATTTTACTGCTCGGTGGACAGTTGGCACACGAAGGCGTTTTCCGACGTCGTCAAATATGCGGACGAGCAGGGCGTCTGCGTCACCATCCCGAGCCCCGGCGACAGCTTCTCCTTTGGCGGCGCAAGTGTTGAATTCTTAGGCCCCGTGCAGGATTACGGCGACGACCCCAATGAAGGAAGCCTCGTCGCGCGCGTACGATACGGTGAAACGAGCGTTTTGTTTACCGGCGACATGGGTTTTGAGGCGGAGGACGATATGCTCTCTGCAAACGTCGACGTGTCCGCAACTGTTCTCAAGGTCGCGCACCACGGAAGCGCGGGCAGCTCGTCGTCCGAATTTTTAGAGGCTGTGAATCCCCAGTACGCCGTCATCAGCGTCGGCGCCGATAACGACTATGGCCACCCGACCGAGGCTGCGCTCAACCGCCTATCCGCCCTCCATATCCCGGTCTACCGGACGGACCTTCTCGGCGAGATCGTGGCCAGTTCCGACGGGAAAACTGTCACGATCACGTGGGAAACAGAAACCGCCGCCTGGGAGGAGCCCTCCCAGACGGCAGATCATTACGAGTATGTCGGAAACGCGTCGTCCAAGGTCGTCCATCTCGCGACCTGCGGCAAGCTGCCGGGCGAAACCAACCGCGTCTATTTTGAAACGCTCGACGAGGCCGTCGCCGCCGGATACCGCAAGCACGCAGGCTGCCTCGGAAATTAGCCAAACGCCTCCAGAACGCACCGATGCACCAGATCGTGTCCCTTCTGCGTGGGGTGGATGCCGTCGTTTGAAATGAGCGTCGGGAAGGCCGGGTTCTTGAGAAATTCGGGCCGGAGCTCTAAAAGCGGGCAGGAAATCTCGCGCGCAAGGCGGCAGACGAGGTCGTTATAATACTCCTGCCACCGGAAAATCCGGTCCGCGTCCCCGAGCCACGAGAGGATGTTCTCCTTGCTTCTGCCCTGCGACACGTGGTCCAGAAACCGGTGGGCCTCCAGCGGCACGAGCGACGTCATCCAGACGCTGCTGCCGGCCTGCCGGAGAAGCTTCACGAGCGCGCGGTAATTTTCCGCGAACGTCTCCGCCGCGATTTTGGGAAGGTGCGCCTCTTCGGGATGGTCGGATACGGCCTGCCAGTCAAAATCGCAGTCGTTGCCGCCGAAGGACAAAATAACCTGCGCGCCCTCGCACGCGTCCAGCCGCTTTTTCGCAATCGCGAGCACGGTGTCGCTGCAAGCGCCCATCTTCGCAAAATTGGAAACCACGATCCCCTTCTGCGCAAGCGCGTCAAAATTGTGTTCGCTGCAAAGATGGTACCGCCCGTCCTGATACGTTACGCCCTTGGCAATCGAGTCGCCGAAGATCACGAGCCGTTTTCCTTCCGCCATCGGTAAAGCCTCCTGTGTCGTTCTGCCAACAAGTTTACGGCAGCGGCGGCGAAAAGTCACCCGAAGCCGCGAAAAGCCGCTCCCCTTTGCCGGGTGAATCACTCTCCCAACGATAGAAAAAGGACTCTACCGGGAGCAGAGTCCTTGATTTTCAGGCATTTTTCGCGTGCCAGTTGCGTTTTACAGAACCTTCCGCTATAATAGCGTCAGAATTTCAAAGAGAGAAGAATGTCTATGCTATACTACCTCCTGCTGCTTCTGGCGGGCGCGCTGCAGGGCGTGATGGTCTCGCTCAACGGCCAGCTTGGAAACTACTATTCCCCGTTTGCCATCTGCTTTTTTGTGCATGGTATCGCGCTCATTTTGCTGCTCGCCTACCTTCTGGCAAAGAAAACGCCGCTCGGCTTCAAAGGCGCGCCTTGGTACGTGTATCTCGTCGGCGCGCTCGGCATCGCGATCGTCGCGTCCACGAGCTGGTGCACGCTGCGGGTCGGCGCGAGCGTCTTTCTCGCGATCTCGACGGCGGGACAGATCATCTCCTCGCAGCTCATCGATCAGTTCGGCTTTTTTGGCATGCCGGTACAGAAATTCAATGTGAAGCAGATTCCGGGCTA
>ENA-OWRJ01003363-OWRJ01003363.1-human-gut-metagenome-genome-assembly--contig:-NODE-3363-length-11854-cov-7.894228_pt1 | contig 11854 bp, 9 predicted proteins | sample MGYA00248269_ERZ651897 | MGnify/ENA primary metagenome ERZ651897 (study PRJEB26924, sample SAMEA4378252) | human gut metagenome | biome: human gut; feature: human-associated habitat; material: faeces...
TACGGGGCGGTAATGGCAGGGCTGCGGGCCGGGCATGCCCGGCCCCTACAGGGTGATGGAAAGAGGCGGGAGGGGTGAATTTTCCCACTACAACAAAAGAGGAGAGGCGGGCCTCTCCTCTACTTATTTATATAGCTTACTTTTTATGGTACATCCTGTCGTCTTCCTCATAGGTCGGTTCGCAGGTCAGGTACATGCCGAGTTTCTTTAAAGTGTCAGCATCCACGCTGGAGAGGATGACGGTGGAATGGATGTCGCAGCCCTTCAGGTTGGGGATCTGCTCCATGGCCTTGGCGGCGTATTCATTTTCGGAGACCGAGCTGGACAGGGCGATCAGAATCTCGTCGGTGTGCAGGCGCGGGTTCCTGCTGCCGAGGTAATTCGTCTTGAGCGTCTGGATCGGTTCGATGGCGCGGGCGGAGACCAGATCGGTCTCCTGATCGATGCCGGCCAGCTTTTTCAGAGCGTTCAGCAAGGCCGAGGATGCCGCACCCAGCAACGGGCCGGTCTTCCCTGTGACAATCGTGCCGTCGGCCAGTTCAATCGCAGCGGCAGGCTGACCGTCAGTGGCTTCGGACATGGCATGGGCACGCTTTTCGACCTCACGCTCACCCAGGGCAATGCCCGCCTGGTTCATGAGCAGCTCGAGCTTGAAACGTTCCGGTTTGACAACACCGCTGGCCTTCTGGTCGCAGAGGCACTTGAAATACCGGCGCACGATCTCATTCAGCGACGCTTCACGGCAGACATCGTCATCAATGATGCAGTTGCCTGCCATGTTGACGCCCATATCTGTCGGAGAGCGATAAGGGCTCTTGCCTGCGATCAGCTCAAACATTGCATTGACGACAGGGAAAATCTCCACATCGCGGTTGTAGTTGACCGTCGTCTTACCGTAGGCTTCCAGATGGAACGGGTCGATCATGTTGACGTCGTTCAGATCGGCGGTGGCGGCCTCGTAGGCCAGGTTGACGGGATGCTTGAGGGGCAGATTCCAGATGGGGAAGGTCTCGAACTTGGCGTAGCCCGCCTTGACACCGCGCTTGTACTCATGGTAGAGCTGGGACAGGCAGACCGCCATCTTGCCGCTGCCGGGGCCGGGGGCCGTGATGACTACCAGCGGGCGCTTGGTCTCGATGTAATCGTTCTTGCCGTAGCCGTCATCGCTGACGATGTGGGCCACGTCGTTGGGGTAGCCGGGAATCTTGTAGTGGCGGAAGGTGCGGATGCCCAGGCCGTTGAGCTTCTGCTCAAACGCCGTGACCTCGGGCGCATCGGTGTACTTCGTCACGCAGACACTGCCCACAAACAAGCCGACGCCCTGGAAGGCATCGATCAGGCGCAGCACGTCCACATCGTAGGTGATGCCGTAGTCACCGCGCATCTTGTTGGCGACGATGTCCTCGGCGCTGATGACGATGACGACCTCGGCCTGCTCCTTGAGCTGCAAAAGCATCTGCAGCTTGGAATCAGGCTGAAAGCCCGGCAGCACGCGGGACGCATGGTAGTCGTCAAACAGCTTGCCGCCAAATTCCAGATAAAGCTTATTGTCAAACTGGGCGATACGCTCCCGGATATGGGCGGACTGCATCGCAAGATATTTGTCGTTATCAAATCCGATCTTCATCTACATTCCCCTTTTCCTGTGCTTAAACCATTATGAAATCAGTATACCATTTTTCGCGGCGGCTTGCAATGGGGTGGGCGCGCTTTCCTGGCCGGAAGAGGCCCTGCGCGCCAACATTATCGCTCAGGTCAGTCTGGCGCTGAACCGCATCTGGACCGAGTGGTACCCCAGCCGCGGGTACAGCTTCAACATCACGGGGTCGCCGGGGTACGACCAGGCCTATGTCAACGGGCGCACGGTGTTTGCGGTCATGGAGCGGCTGACCGCCGAACTGTTCAACACCTTTGTCCAGCGCAGCGGTGACGCCGAACCGTACTTTACCGAATACTGCGACGGCAAGACCGTGACCTGCCCCGGCATGAAGCAGTGGGGCACGGTGGACCGCGCGCGGGAGGGCATGAACGCGCTGCAAATCCTGCGGTACTACTACGGAAACCGCGTGCAGCTGGTAACAACCGACAACATTGCCGCCATCCCGTCCAGTTATCCGGGCAGCCCGCTGCGGCGCGGCAGCACCGGGACGAATGTGCGCATCCTGCAAAAGCAGCTTTCCCGCATTGCCAAGGATTACCCGTCCTTCGGCAAGCCCGCCGTGACCGGCACCTTCGACGAGGCCACCGAGAACAGCGTGAAGAAATTCCAGAAGCAGTTCAGCCTGGCGGCGGACGGCGTGGTCGGCAGGGCAACGTGGAACAAAGTGAGCTTTATTTATGTCAGCGTCAAGGACCTGGCCGAGCTGACGAGCGAGGGCGAGACTGCCGAGGGCACCCAGAGCGCGGGCGGCTGGCCGGGGACTGTTCTGCGGCGCGGCAGCACGGGCAGCAGCGTGGAGCAGGTGCAGTTCTGGCTCTCGGATTTAGCGCAGTTTGATTCGTCGCTGGTGCGCGTGACGGTGGACGGCAGCTACGGCGCGGCGACTGAGCGGGCCGTGCGGGCGTTCCAGCAGAAGCAAAACCTGACAGCGGACGGCGTGGTCGGGCAGCGCACATGGAACGCGCTGTACGCCGCGTGGGTCGACGCGCAGAGCGACCTGGGCGGTACAGCGTGGCCGGGCACAGCGCTGCGGCGGGGCGCCGCCGGCATGGAGGTGCGGCTTGTGCAGTTCTGGCTGCGGCTGGCGGCGGACAACTACAGCGCACTGCGCACCGTGACCGTGGACGGCAGCTACGGCGCGGCGACGGTCAGCGCGGTGGAGGCATTTCAAACGCTGTTTAGGCTGACGCCGGACGGCGTCGTCGGGCGCAGCACGTGGAACAAGCTGAAGGAGGTCGGGCTGGCCGTGGCAAACAAAATTGTGGCTGCCAACGTCGCGCCCGGGCAGTTCACGACCACCACGCGGGCGGGCAGCAGCGGCACCGCCGTGCGGGCCGTGCAATACTATCTGCGGCGGCTGGCGGCCTACTACAGCGATGTGCCGCGCGTGGCCGTGGACGGAAAATTCGGCGCGGCGACGACGCGGGCCGTTAAGGCGTGGCAGTCCCGCGCCGGACTGACGGTGGACGGCGTCGTCGGGCGGCTGACGTTCCAAAGCCTGTACGACGCCGCGCAGGCACTCGAAGCCAGCGGCCCCGTTGTGCGCACGGTCAGCCTGCCTGCGCCCGCCGCCACGCTGCGCCCCGGCGACACCGGCGCGGCGGTGCTGCGGCTGAATCGGCTGCTGCTCTTTTTGAGTCAGTGGATACCGGAAATCAACTTTACGGCCAGTGACACGCCCGACAATACCTTTGACCTCGAGTTGGAAACTGCCGTGCGCAGTGCGCAGCGGTACTTCGGGCTGACCGAGACCGGCGCGGTGACGGCGGCGGACTGGAAGGTGTTCCGCGATGCCGCCGAGCAGCTGTTAGCCGCGAACCCCGCCGGGCCCAGCCCCAAACCGGGCGGCGTCTGGCCCGCCAGTGCGCTGGCACTGGGCAGCGCCGGGCCCGCGGTCCTGCAGGTGCAGAAGTGGCTGAACATTATTGCCGCCGCGGACCAGACTGCCGATTTTGTGCCCGAGACCGGCCTGTTCGACACCGAGACCCAGGCCGCGCTGGAAAGCTACCAGCTGACCGCCGGGCTGGAAACACTGGGCGTCGTGGACGCCGACACATGGGAGAGCCTGCGTTTGGCCGCGCAGGGGCTCTGCCGCGAATGTCAGGAGGGATAAGCTATGCCAAAGGTCTACGTGTATGACTCCTATGACAACAAGTTTTTCCGCTATACTTTGCGTGAGAACGACCCGATGCCCTACAGCACCGATACAACGCTGCGGGTGCGGGAGTTCCGCGGGTCCAGCAAGAGCAACGTGCTCTGGACGACCACCGCTGCCATGGAGGCGTGGAACCTGACCCGCCGCACCTACGGCAGCGGTATCCCGGTGGGGTACGCCTTCAAGCGCATCTGGGAGGGCGGCCACGGCACGACGAGCCAGCACTATGCGGGCGTGGCGTTCGACGTGGGGCAGAGCAGCACTGCCGCAAAGCGCCGCAAAATTTACAACGCCGCTGTGCGGACCGGGGCGTGGGGTTACGTGGAGCCGCTGTCGATGACACCCACCTGGGTACACTTTGACCGGCGGTACGGCAAGCCCGCGTGCCGCAGCACGACGGCAGGCTACCCCACCGTGCGGCGCGGCAGCCGCAACACCTACGTGCTGATTTTGCAGGACGCGCTGAACGCGCTGGGTTATTCGACGAACACGCTGGACGGCATCTTCGGCCATGCGACGGAGAACGCGCTCAAGGCGTGCCAGCGGCGGTTCGGCCTGACTGCCGACGGCGTATGCGGCTGCGCCAGCTGGAAAAAGATCGCCGAGGCGACGGTGGGGATCGGCAAAACGGCGACGGTTATTGATTCTTGATTTATCTGCTGGTATAATAAACTTGCCTCCTCCCAGAGGGGGCCAAGGAGCTGCACTATATTATATAAGGAAGTGTTCGCACATGGATATGCTGGAGTTTTTGCGCACCCGCCGCACCTACCGCCGCTTTGAACAGCGCCCTGTTGCGCCGGAGATCCTGACCGAGGCCGTCGATGCGGCACGGATAGCCAGCTGCGGTGCCAACCGCCAGACCGTGCGGTACATCGTTGTGCAGAGTGCCGACGCCGTGGCTGCCGTGCAGCCGCTGGTACACTGGGCCGCCTACCTGCCGCCCGAGCAGGGCCAGCCGAAGCCCGACGAGCTGCCCACCGCGTTCATTGCGGTTTTGCAGGACGACAACCTGCCCGGCGCGTCCGATGTGGACGTCGGCCTGGCACTGGGCAGCCTGACCGCCGCAGCCTGGGCACACGGTGTGGGCAGCTGCATCATGGGCGCGATTGACCGCCCGGCCCTGACCAGGCTGCTGGCCCTGCCCGATGGCGTGCGCCTGTGCTACATGGTCGCACTGGGCTACCCGACGCACGCGAGCAAGCTGGTCGAAATGCAGGACGGCAGCGTCAAGTATTATCTCGATGAAAACCGCGGCTACTGCGTGCCGAAGCGCAGCATGGACGAGGTGCTGCTGAAAACGCTGTAAAAGTAAAAATCGCAGTCCCGATGATGAAATCGGGGCTGCGATTTTTTGTATCCGTCAGAAGCGGCGTCTTTCAGCCTTATCCCAAAATGGCAAAGCTCTGTGCGCCCAGGGACAGCGTGTCGTTGACGATCTCCGCCTTGCCGATCGTGTACTGAATTTTCAGATCCTCGGCCAGCTCCAGCGGCAGCTCGATGGAGACACCCGCCGGGTTGACGGCGCAGATCAGATCGCCGCGCTGCCAGACGAACGGGCGGTAGTCGTCCTTCGCCTTGGGTGCGTACAGCACCTTGAACGGCGCGTCTGCGTTCAGGTCGGCGTGTGCATGACGGAAAGCCAGCAGCGACTTCACGCTGTTCAGCAGGCTGTCGGGGTCGTCCGCCTGGGCGGCCACAGTGGGCGCATCGGCGGCAGTGTCCACAGGCAGATAGATATCCTGCGCGTCGGCGGTGGAGAAGCCGTGGTTGGCCGTGTCGTCCCACTGCATCGGCGTGCGGGAGCCCGTGCGGAAGTAGCCGCCCTCCTTGGTGGGCAGCGGCAGATAGCGCATACCGATCTCGTCACCGTAGTAGACGAAGGGCGCACCGGGCAGCGTGAAAATTGTCGCGTAGGCCAGCCGCAGCTCGTCAGTCGTCAGGCCCGCGGAGGGGCGGATCGTGTCATGGTTGCAGGTGATGAAGCACCACAGACCGTCCTTGTGGGTGGCCTTGTAGGCCGGCAGGTACTCGTCCAGGAATTTGTCAATGCCGGTGCCGGAGTTCTTGCAGAAGTACGCCTTGCCGATGTTATGCGGGTTCGAGTCCATCGCACCGTCATAGTTGCGCATGAGCCAGCTGTAGCCGTTGCCCTGCCAATTGAGATAAAAGTCCATGTCAAAGCCGTTTTTCAGCGACATACGCGGGCCGTTCCACTCGGCGATGAGCGCGGCCTCGGGGTACTCGACGTCCAGCATATCCCGGATATTGCGCCAGATTTTGCAGGTGTACTTTTTGTTCTTAGTGTCATTCTTTACAAGGCTCGACGCCATATCGACGCGGAAGCCGTCGCAGCCCATGTCCAGCCAGAACCGCATGACGTCCTTCATGGCCTCCACCGTCGCCACGCAGGCGGGATCGTCGGTGGGCTTCTGCCACTTCTGGTTGATCTTTCCATAGCCGTAGTTCAGCGCGGGCTGGCACTTGAAGAAGTTCAGGATATACGTGCCGTTGCGCTCGGTCTCGCCGCCGATGAACGGCATACCGTCGCCGGAGGCAAAGCAGGAATCCGTCCAGATAAAGCGGTCCGAGTATTCGTTGTGCCCGGGCTTGCAGCTGGCCTTGAACCACGGGTGTTCCTCGCTCGTGTGGCCGGGCACCAGGTCAAACAGCACACGGATGCCCTTCTCATGCGCGGCCCTGAACAGCGCGGCGGCGTCCTCGTTCGTGCCGTAGCGCGGGGCGATCTTTTTGTAGTCGCGCACATCATAGCCCGCATCCTTGAACGGCGAATCAAAGCAGGGGTTGATCCACAGGGCATTGCAGCCCAGGCCCCTGATGTAGTCGAGCTTGGCAATAATGCCCTGCAAATCACCGATGCCGTCGCCGTTGGTATCATAGAAGCTCTGGGGGTAGATTTCATAGAACACTGCGTCTTTCAGCCACTGTTTCATGAGATGTCTCCTTTACTGTAATAGACAGATAGAATATCCACGGCAGCCCGCAGGGGCGCATTTCCTGTGCGCTCGGGAGGTTTTTCCCGCCGCGCACGGCCACGGGCGGATAGGAAATCCGCCCCTGCGGCGCTCCCTGTCAGTTTGCCGCTTCATGAGTATGGAAACGTTTCATCCGTTTCTACCCCTATACTATCCCCTTCTTCTCCCTTTGTCAACGCAGCAAAGCAGACAAAATAAACCACAAATTTTCTACATTTTGCATCAAAAACTAACATATTGCCAATTTGTGAACGTTTCATTGACAAATTACGAACATCGCGCTAAAGTAATAGGCACAAGCGATTGTAAAATTTAATAGGAAAGAGGGATTCATGTAATGAATACGCTTGTAATCGTTCTGATTGCCGCGGTTGTCCTGGTATGTGCGTACGCCGGATATGGCCGCTGGCTCGCCAAGACCTGGGGTGTCGACCCCAACGCCAAGACTCCTGCTGTGCGGCTGGAGGATGGCAAAGACTACGTTCCCACCAACGGCTGGACGGTGTTCGCCCACCAGTTCTCCTCCATCGCAGGTGCAGGCCCTGTCACCGGTGCCATCCAGGCTGCCGCGTTCGGCTGGCTGCCTGTCCTGCTGTGGGTCCTGATCGGCGGCGTTTTCTTCGGCGCTGTCACCGACTTCGGTGCGCTGTACGCCTCCGTCAAGAATGACGGCAAGTCCATGGGCCTGCTGATCGAGAAGTACATCGGCAAGACGGGCCGCAAGCTGTTCCTGCTGTTCTGCTGGCTGTTCTGCGGCATCGTCATTGCTGCTTTTGCAGACATGGTTGCCGGCACCTTCAACGCCTTTGACGCCGACGGCGCACAGGTCGAGGCCGCCTTCACCAACGGCTCTGCGGGCATGGTCTCCATCATGTTCATGGTGTTCGCCGTCATCTTCGGCCTGATCCAGAAGAAGTTCAACTTCTCCGGCTGGAAAGAGGCCGTCGTCGGCATCGCCTTTATCGTGCTGTCCTTCGTGGTCGGTATGAACTGCCCCATCATCCTGGGCAAGGCTGCCTGGAGCTACATCACCTTCATCTACATCTTCTTTGCGGCGGTTCTGCCCATGTGGCTGCTGAAGCAGCCCCGTGACTACATGACCACCTTCATGTTCGGCGCTATGATCGCCGGTGCGATTGTCGGCCTGCTGGTCGCCCACCCCACCATGAACCTGCCCGTTTTCACCGGCTTCAACAATGAGAAGCTCGGCACCATGTTCCCCATCCTGTTCGTCACGGTTGCCTGCGGTGCGGTCTCCGGCTTCCACGGCCTGGTTTCCTCCGGTACTTCTTCCAAGACCGTTGAGAACGAGAAGGACATGCTGAAGGTCGGCTACGGTGCCATGGTGCTCGAGAGTCTGCTGGCTGTCCTGGCCCTCTGCGTTGCCGGTGCTGCCGCTGCTGCGGACGGCACCCCCGCCTCCGGTACCCCGTTCCAGATCTTCAGCCGCGGCGTCGCGGGCTTCTTTGAGATGTTTGGCGTGCCCGTTTCCATCGCTACCGTCTTTATGACGATGTGCGTTTCCGCTCTGGCCCTGACCAGTCTGGACGCCGTGGCCCGTATCGGCCGCATGAGCTTCCAGGAGCTGTTCAGCGTGGATGACATGGAGCACGCCGAGGGCTGGCGCAAGCTGTTCTGCAACGTCTACTTCTCCACCTTTGTCACGCTGGTGTTCGGCTTCCTGCTGACCCAGATCGGCTATGCCAATATCTGGCCTCTGTTCGGTTCCGCCAACCAGCTGCTCAGCGCTCTGGTCCTGGCTACCCTGTGCGTCTTCCTCAAGGTCACGGGCCGCAACAACAAGATGCTGTTCCCGCCGCTGGTCATCATGCTCTGCGTCACCTTCACCGCTCTGGTGCAGCGACTGATTGCAATGGTCAAGGCCATCTCTGCCGCTGCCGCCACTGCCATTCCCGCCGGTGAGACCACCTGGGGCGCTGTCTTTATCGCCAACGGTCTGCAGCTGATCCTTGCGATCCTGCTGATTGTCCTGGGCCTGAACATTGTGTTCCACAGTGTCAAGAGCTACAAGGCCAGCGAAAAGAACAGCGAAAAGGCTGCTGTTTAATCCAAACAGCACTTGACAAATATACCGTATTGAGGTAATATTTATTCGGCCGCAATGGCGCGGCATTACACTGCACCATTCGGCAGTCATAAGGCATTTGGCCCCCGTGATCCGCACAGTGGAACACCGGGGCTTTTTGCATAAAAATGAGGGAAATTTATAAAGGAGACCATGAACCATGAAGCTTAAAAACACGCTGGCCCTGAGCCTTGCCGCTGTGATGGCCGCCGGTCTGACCGCCTGCGGCTCCGGCGCCGACACCGCCTCCCCTGCTGCGGATTCCACCGCAGCCGAGAGCACCGAGGCCGCCGCTGACACCGCCGCCCCGGACGGCGACGGTGACCCCACCACTCTGACCGTTGCCATGGAGTGCGCTTACGCCCCCTACAACTGGACCCAGAACGATGATGCCAACGGCGCTGTGGAGATCCGCGGCTCCAGCGACTACGCCTACGGCTACGACGTCATGATGGCCAAGAAGATCGGCGAGGCGCTGGGCCAGAAGGTCCAGATCGTCAAGCTGGACTGGGACAGCCTGATCCCCGCCGTCATGAGCGGCGACGTGGACTGCGTCATTGCCGGTCAGTCCATCACGGCGGAGCGCGCCGCGCAGGTCGATTTCAGCGACCCGTACTACTATGCCTCCATCGTCACCCTGACGAAGAAGGACAGCGCTTATGACAATGCTGCAAGCGTGGCTGACCTGGCCGGTGCCACCGCCACGAGCCAGCTGGGCACCATCTGGTATGACACCTGCCTGCCGCAGATCGAGAACGCCAACATCCTGCCCGCGCAGGAGACGGCCCCCGCCATGCTGGTAGCCTTGAACAGCGGTGCGTGCGACATCGTCGTCACCGACCACCCCACCGGCCAGGCTGCTCTGACCGCCTATCCCGACCTGGTCATGCTGGACTTCGGCGGCGGCGACGGTGACTTCCAGGTCAGCGACGAGGACATCAACATCGGCATCTCGATGAAGAAGGGCAACACCGCCCTGAAGGACGCCATCAATGAGGTGCTGGCCACCATGACCACCGACGACTACAACACCATGATGGACGAAGCCATCAGCGTACAGCCCCTGAGCGAGTAATTTTGCCCGCCTGCCCCTGCCGTTTTGCGCGGCAGGGGCCTTGGTGTTGGTGAAGCTGAGGAATCATAAAGGAGAATCTCATGCAAGACTTTTTCGCAAACTGTGCCACAGTGCTGCAAAAGTACGGCTTCTCGTACCTGCGCGGCGCGGGCACGACCCTGCTGCTGGCGCTGGTCGGCACGTTTTTCGGCTGCCTGATCGGCTTTGCGGTGGGCGCTTTGCAGACCATCCCCATTGACAAGCAGCGTGCCCCCGTGTGGAAGCGCGTGCTGCTGAAGATCCTGCACATCTTCCTGCGCTGCTATGTGGAGCTGTTCCGCGGCACACCCATGATCGTGCAGGCCGTGTTCATCTACTACGGCCTTTTGCAGGTGTTCGGCATCAAGATGGGCATGTGGCAGGCCGGCTTCTTCATCGTGTCCATCAACACCGGCGCGTACATGGCCGAAACGGTCCGCGGCGGTATTGTCTCCATCGACCCGGGCCAGACCGAGGGCGCGAAGGCCATCGGCATGAACCACTGGCAGACGATGCTGCACGTCATCCTGCCGCAGGCGCTGCGCAACATCATCCCGCAGATCGGCAACAACTTCATCATCAACATCAAGGACACGTCTGTTTTGAGCGTTATCTCGATCACCGACCTGTTCTTTGTCCACAAGAGCGTTGTCGGTGCGCTGTACACCTATTTTGAGAGCGCTGCCATCGTCATGGTCATCTACCTGACGATGACGATGTTCGCCAGCTACCTGCTGCGCCTGTGGGAAAAAGCGCTGGACGGCCCGCAGAACTACGACCTGAACACGACTGACTCGCTGGCCTACACCAGCGGCATGTACAACGCCCCGGACCCGAACCATGAGTCCCAGAATCTGGATATGAAGGGAGGCGCAGCCCATGTCTGAGCCTGTTATCGAGGTGCGCCACCTCTCCAAGAGTTTCGGCACCCATGTTGTTTTGCGTGACGTGGACTTTACCGTCAACGCGGGCGACGTGACCTGCATCATCGGCGCGTCCGGCAGCGGCAAATCCACGCTGCTGCGCTGCATCAATCTGTTGGAGACGCCCACGAACGGCAAGGTGCTGTTCCACGGCAGTGACATCACGGCCAAGGGGAGCGACCCTTGCGCCTACCGCGCCAAGGTGGGCATGGTGTTCCAGAGCTTCAACCTTTTCAATAACATGACCGTGCTGGACAACTGCACCGCGGGCCTGCGCTACGTGCTGCACCAGGACAAAGAGACCGCCAAAAAGACCGCACTCGAGAATCTGGAGAAGGTCGGCATGGCCCCCTACATCCACGCCAAGCCGCGCCAGCTTTCCGGCGGCCAGAAGCAGCGCGTTGCGATTGCCCGCGCCCTGGCGATGCAGCCCGAGGTGCTGCTTTTCGACGAGCCGACGTCCGCCCTTGACCCGCAGATGGTCGGTGAAGTGTTGGCCGTCATGCGCCAGCTGGCCAAAGAGGGCCTGACGATGATCGTCGTCACCCACGAGATGGCCTTTGCCCGCGACGTTTCGAGCCACGTCGTCTACATGGCCGACGGCGTCATCTGCGAGGAAGGCACCCCCGCCGACATTTTTGAGCACCCGCAGAATGCAAAGACTGTGGAGTTCCTGAGCCGGTTCCGGCAGGCGTAAATTGGTATAAATACGAAAGGTCGTGCTGACGATGGATCGTCGGCACGACCTTTTTGTTTGTGATATTGGGATACGGCCCGGAAGGGAGGAATTTTTCCCTGCAAATTCCGTAAGCGGGAGGACGTAGGGCGGCCTGCCCTCAGGCCGCCGCACCCGTTTGCGGTTGTGGAAAAGTTTCCGTATTGCCGTTGTAGGGGGCGGCGTCCTCGACGCCCCGCGGAGGGGGCAAGCCCCCTCCCTACGA
>ENA-OWRJ01003366-OWRJ01003366.1-human-gut-metagenome-genome-assembly--contig:-NODE-3366-length-11847-cov-3.716164_pt1 | contig 11847 bp, 8 predicted proteins | sample MGYA00248269_ERZ651897 | MGnify/ENA primary metagenome ERZ651897 (study PRJEB26924, sample SAMEA4378252) | human gut metagenome | biome: human gut; feature: human-associated habitat; material: faeces...
TGAGACAAATTTGCTATTACTCGCCACCTAAAGAGGTGGGAGTCTTCTCGACTGAGATAAAAACTGCCGCAGAACACCTGGTTTTCAACGGACCCTGCATTCTGCGGCGGATTTTATTCCATACATGGTTCACTGTCTGTCCTTCGCTGTCCTGCTTTCTATTCACACAGTCGGCTGCATATCCCAGACAGTCATCGCTCCCGGCTTATTTATTTGCTGTGAAGCCATACTCCGCAAAGAAGGAGAGCGCATCATCGGTTCCCAGATAATCTACAAACTTCTGTGCTGCATCTTTCTTTGTGCTTGCGCTTACAACACCAACCGGATAGATAACCTTCGATACGCTTCCTTCCGGTGCATATCCGATAACCTTTACCTGGTCAAACTGATCGCTGGTGGTTGCATCGGTCAGGTATACGATACCTGCATCTGCGCTTCCGGCTGCTACCCAGCTTAAAACCTCGGTTACGTTGGTACCAAAGCTTGTCTTAGCCTCTACATCATCCCACATACCCAGGTTCTCAAAGGCTTCCTTGGCGTACTGTCCAACCGGAACACTCTCCGGATCGCCGAGTGCAATCTTCTCTGCCTTTGTGATATCCTCAAAACCGGTAATTCCCAGTGTGGAATCCTTCGGAACGATCAGGGCGATCTTATTTTCCAGAAGCTCTACGACAGAATCTGCATCAACCAGTCCCTCGTCCTCCAGCGCGTTCATCTGCTTCATCGCTGCGGAGAAGAATACGTCTGCATCCGCGCCCTCTTCGATCTGGGTCTGCAGCTTTCCTGAACTGTCAAAGGTAAAGCTCAGCTTGATGTCCGGATTCTCTTTCTCAAATGCCGGCTGAATCTTGTCTTCCATAACGTACTGAAGGCTAGCTGCTGCCGCTACCAGAATCTCCTGCTGGTCGCCGGTTGCCTCTGCTTCTGCTTCGGTCTCTTCTGTCTCAGCTGCCTCTGCCTCCGTTTCCGGTGCTGCTGTCTCAGCCGGTTTGCTGGATGAACATGCGGTCAGGGATGCTGCCGCCATCGCTGCTGCCATTACAAGTGCCCACGTTTTTCTCATATCTTGGTTTCTCCCTCATTTCACGCACACGTTTCCGGCATCCTCCTCGTTTCGATTCCTTACGCCATAGCAATGTGGTTTTTACCCTTCCGTTATTTTCGGAAAATTATAATGATATTTGCTAATCAAATAGTAGCACGTGGCACTTTTTTTGTCAATCTTTACAATGATTCTTATTGAATGCACATGGTCATTATGTGCACCAAAAAATAACGTGGCTTTTTTCTGCATTTTCCCTTTATTCTTATGAATTTTCCAGTTTTTCTTTCCAAGCCCTTCCGTCTATTTTCGTGAAATTATTATGATGATTTTTCATATATTTTATTTTTATCTTTTTATTTTTCATTTATTTGAAATTTTGTATCCAAATACACCGGTGCTTCGGTTTCCTTACCGGTCACACGGTTCCCGATCCGTGGCAAAGTCTTCCACCAGCACATCCATAATGCCGCCGCAGACCATTCCTTCATCTTCCGCTGCCTCGCCGGTCAGATCTACATGAACTACTTTGTACCTGCCGCTTCCGATCAGAGAACGTGCCTCGCCCAGCACGGCCGCCTCGCTGCAGCCGCCGCCGATGCTGCCGAGAATCCGTCCGTCCCGGTAGACAATCATCTTCGCGCCTGCCCCGCGCGGGGAGGAACCCTTTGATTCAATCACCGTGACCACTGCTTTCGGCTCATCCGGCTCCTCTGCCAGGCGTTTCAGCACATCAAAATCCAGATCGGAACGGTTTTTCACACGTTTGTCTTCCCGATCCATGCGCTTTACCTGTATGATCTCCGCCAGAATCGAGATCGCGATCTCCTCCGGTGTCACACCGCCGATCTTTAAACCGATCGGGCTCTTTAAACGGCTCATTCGCTCTGGATCGTAACCTTCTTCCAGAAGCTCCTGTTTCACGATACCGACGCGGCGTCTCGAACCAATCATGCCGAGATACGCCGGTTCTTTTCCTTTTCCAATCATCCGCAGGCAGTCCGCATCGTGGCGGTGTCCGCGCGTAACGATACAGATATAGTCGCTCTCCTGAATCTTGAGTTCTTTGATCGCATGCCCAAAGTCATCACAGATCACCTTCTCTGCCATCGGGAAACGTCCCGGATTCGCGAAGGAAAGGCGGTCGTCCACCACAGTTACCAGGAATCCGACGCGCGCGCCAAATTCTGCCACCGGAAGAGCCACATGGCCGCCTCCGAGAATAATCAGGCGCTCTTTCGGGAAAAATGGTTCCGCCACATTCCAACTGCTTCCGGCGCGCCCACAGACCGGCTGCCCCTGTGTCAGGGCTTCTTTTCCAATCTCCGACGCCTCTGCGCCTTCTTTCAGTTCACAGCGCATATCTGTGAGATTTCCCTCTTCTCCCACAAAGCTTCTCTCGAGCGCCAGACACGGCGTCCCTTCCAGTTTTTTCAGAATCTCCCCATACAGATTCATATCACGCACTTCCTCTCTTTTATACTGCATGAGCCATCCATTTCTCATTTCGCAGTTGTGCCATCGCGGTTGCTGCCTCATCGCCTCTCTCTGGCTCGATTATTTACCAAAACCGCAGTTCGGGAAAATACAGGTTGGACAATTTAAGCACAGACCACCTGCGCCCATTTTCGCCAGATCCGCTTTTGTCACTGGCACATCTGCCATCACACGCGGCAGCACCAGATCAAAGATGGTCCTCTTCGCATACATCACGCAGCCCGGAAGTCCCATGATCGGCTTTCCGTCCTTCGTATATGCCAACAAGAACATCGCTCCCGGAAGTACCGGCGCGCCGTAGGAGACAACCTCCGCTCCGGTCTGCTTGATCGCGCTCGGTGTCGTATCATCCGGATCGACGCTCATGCCGCCGGTACAGACAACAAAATCGGCGCCCTGATCCAGCCATTCCTGGATTGCCTCCGTGATTTTATCCGGATTGTCCCCTATAATCTTCTGTCCCAGAACTTCCACACCAAATTCCTGAAGCTTTTCCCGGATGACCGGGCCAAATTTATCCTCAATCCGTCCATAGAACACTTCATTTCCGGTCGTCACAATGCCCGCTTTCTTATTTTTATACGGAAGCAGCTTTAACAGCGGCTCTGAACCCGCTACCTTCTTCGCCTCTTCCATTTTTTCTTTTTCAATTACCAGCGGGATCACACGGGTTCCGGCTAACTTATCACCTTTTTTTACCGGGAAATTCGTCCGGCGGGTCGCGATCATCATCTCCGGCAGGCTGTTGACCTTTAAGAGGCGTTCTTCATCGACCTGAAACAGACCGTCCGACTCCGCAATCAGCTCAATCTTGCCTTCCTTCGGATCGGTTGCACGCATATACTCATTCTGGCAGATGCCGCGCAGAATGTCCGCCGCCTCGTCCTCATGATATTTTGTATCGTCCTTTTCCCAGACATAAATATGATCTTTTCCAATCGAAAGCAGTACCGGGATGTCCTCCTCACGCACGATATGTCCCTTGCGGAATACGGCGTCCTTCGTCACGTCCGGAATAATCTGCGTCATGTCATGGCAGAGTACCTGTCCGACTGCCTCGGTTGTTTTCATTAATTTCATATGATTTTCCTCTTTTCCTTTTTACAGTAATGCCTCCGCACGCTTTGCCAGCTGATACCGCCGTTCCACGCCCTCCAGCGCCTCCGGGTTATCCTTAAATTTCTCCCGTTTTGCCGCAAACCGTTCTTCGATCGTTACACGCCGTTCTCCCTGTACCTGCTTGTCCGCCAGGTACACAATCAGGCTTTCATTCAGATATCCCAGCTTTTCTTCCGGCAGATCCATATGATCCGCAACGATATCCGCGATCCCGGTATGTCCCAGAAGCCGCAGCCATCTCGCCCCTGTTTCCGGATGTTCGGGATATGCTTTGGCGATGTCGTGAAGAAGCGCCGCCGCGTAGATTTTATATTTATCAATTGGGGGGCTTTTGTATGTCATCTCCACACACGTTTCCGCCCTATGCTTTAGAACTCTATCTGCCAATTTCACGGCCAGCTCCGCAACCACCCGGCTATGGCGCACCGTCGCCTCCGGCGTGCGGAACCATGCAAGCAGACGTTCACACTCCTCTTTGTCCGGGACAGGTCGTTTTCTCTCCCAGTCACGCAATTTCTGAAACTCTTCCTGGGTATCCGCATCAAACGCGCAGCCCGGATCCGGCACATCCAGGGAAATCCGGCGGATTCCCGGCTGTTCACAAGCACCTTTAAGCCCCATCGTCCCGTCATGCTGCAGCAGTTTTGCGATCACATCTGCACGGATCAGAAGCGGATGCCCCGGTGTTTTCTCATACTCCGGGAGATAGACATCCCAATCGCCCTCCGCAAACCGGTATTTTTCATATTCCAGCGTAAATGGCGTAAACAGCGGCACATCCACCGGGAAAAAGAAAATGCCATCCAGCGTCTCTTTTCCTGCCGTTTTCCGCTTTTTCTCATAATAGGAAAGCCCCAGGCAGACGGAATCAAACATTTTCGTCTCCGCATACGCCGGATTGTGGATGAAATGGATTCCCGTTCCCGCAGCCGCCGCGCGTATATCTTCCGCCCGGCGTCCGGTAATGATCGTGATTTCATGTACGCCGCACGCCCGCAGCGTCTGTATCTCACGTTCCAGGACCGTCTGGGCGCCAAGCTTCATGAGCGGTTTGAAATCCCCCATCCGCGAGGATCGCCCCGCCGCCGAGATCAAGGCGTCAAATACATAATCCTTTCTTTCATACACCTGTCCGTAGCCAAAGGGAATCTGCAAAAGTTCTGCCTTTTTCCGCTTCTCCCAGCCGCTGATCAGTGTCCGGAACCAACCCGCGTGCCCGATTACCAGAATATCGCCCCGGCTCTTCATCCGGAGTTCATTCCAGGTTGTCCTGGCGCGCCCTGCACAATCTGCAAAACTCTCTCCCTGCGGCGGTCGGAAATCGTACATATCTGCCCCTCGTGCCACATACTCCGCTGGAAACTGTTCCCGGATTTCATCGAAGGAATGACCATCCCATTCCCCCATGTCAATCTCCGCCAGACCATCTACGACCTCAATCGGAATACTTCTGTCAATCACTTCCTGCAGGATCGCGGCTGACTCCCGGCAGCGCTTTAACGGGCTGGTATAAATCTTTTCAATTCTGCGTCCCGCAAATGTCTCCCCCAGCGCCCGAATCTGTGTCCGCCCTTCCTCTGAAAGCGGCAGATCCGTCCGCCCGATGCAATATTTCCGTTCATCTGGAAATTCCGGCTTTCCATGCCGGATCATATAAATCGTCCGCATTCTATCCTTTCCTAGTGCTCGTGTTCCTCTTCTTCCCCACACTCGCAGCTGAAATCATGGCTGTGTCCAAATGGTCCCGGTCCGCCGATGTAATCGCGGATCAGCTCCAGTTTATAACGGTTCATATAGCTATATGCCTTCTGAACCGTATGCCCGCTTCCCAGATAACGGGTCACGCCCGCCTTTACCAGTATCTCAAACGGTTCTTTCTCGATCGGTCCGCAGATGACTGCCTCACAGTCATGTTCTACCACCTTCTTCGCAAATACCAGATTGTCCGGATCCTGTTTTCCATAGACATGGAAAATCTGGTTCTTGTCCGCGTCAATAATCATCAAAAACGGACTCTCCTTAAAAGTCGCCGGCACCAGTCCGTCGATCTCCTCTGTCTCTGATGCAATCGCTATGTTCATTTTTTTCTCCTTGTTCTTGTCAAATTTTACTGATTTTTTTCAAAATTTCTCGATTATTTTTAATTTTATGATACTGCAATTAAAACTTATCGTCAAGTTTTTCATGATATTGAATTTTACCACTCATTTTTCATTTTTCCTCGATGATTAGCCGCCTTTTTCCCGAACCGATATAGGGGGAAATTTCTTTTTCTATCACTGAGACGGTCAGGCAGTTCCCAAAGTATTCCGTTAATGCTGCTTTGACATTTTTCACTCTGCTTCCTACCGCATCTGCATAACCCGCTTTCTTCATAACAGCCACCGTCAGATGCTTCTGCGCCGCATTGTAAGATGCCTGAAAATCTTCCACCTCATCCAGGGCAAATAAAAGCTCATCTAATAGGTGCATGGAAAGCACCTTGCCGCCGGACAGCCGGACGCTGTCATCCAGCCGTCCCTCAACCTTATCAAGTCTAGGCTTTAAACATCCGCAGGCACACGGTTCTGCAATCATCCGCCCCAGATCGCCGGTCCGATAGCGCACAAGCGGCATTCCCCGCCGCCGAAGCGTTGTCAGAACCAGCTCGCCGTATTGCCCTTCCGGAACCGGCTGTCCCGTCTCCGGATCCAGAATCTCAATCAAAAGGTCCCGGTCCCGCATATGGTAACCCGCGCGCGCCCCACACTGTACGCCGCCGCCGTAACCAGTTTCCGTCATACCCCAGTGCGTAAAGACCCGGCAGTTCCAGGTTCTTTCCAAAAAACGCTGCACGCTGACCGGCACATAATCAGCACTTAAGAGCACTGTTTTCGGGCGGAGTCCCGGCGCATGGGCTGCCAGCGCATACATCTGGCTTGGGACACCGATCAGGCAGTCTGCCCCCTCGCCGTCCCGCGCTGCCGCTTCCATATCGTGAATCAGTCCGTGAACCTTCGTCTCCACCCGGATGCGCCCCAATCCCTCTTTTAAAAGTCCTCCAATCGAAAAAAATCCCGGTCCTTCCATATAAACCGTGACCCGATCGCCCGGCTTTACCATGTACTGCATCCCTGTTTCAAAGAAATCCGCCGTCTGCATCAGATCATCTTCGGTAAAAAACAGGCGCTTCGGTGCCCCTGTACTGCCGGAGGTTTTCAGCGTGATGATCCGCGCGATCTCCTTGGCTGGAACACATAAAAATGTTTCCGGCTCCGCTTTCAGTTCCTCCGGGGTTGTGAGGGGAAGTGTGCGGAAATCCGCCCATGAAAACGAATCCGGCGCGAGCCGTACATCGGAACCTGCCATTTCCCCAAGCTGTCCCCAGACGGATGTAAATTTCTTCTGATAAAATGGACTTTTCTCCTTTACATACGAAAGTGTCCGCCATAACCCGGACGGCTGCGCCGCTGCAATAAAATAACCGCAGCCCGCTTCTTTTAAAATCTTCCGTTCCGCCCCCAGCGCCGCGCAGACGGATTCCAGATTTCCATCGAAGATCTGCTGCCCGATCCACTCCGCCAATGTTCCCGACGCGTCCTGCATCTTTGCAAGCACAAATCCCGCCTCCGCCAGCCGGTCACGGATTGTTTTAGCAGACTCCAGCCGTCCCAGCATCCCGTCTAAGAAAAGCTCTTTCTTCCGGGCATACATATCGCTCATCAAAAGCCATCCTTCCGGTTTTAACACCCGGTACGCCTCCCGGAGCGCCGCCGCCGGTTCCGCAGCCTTGGAACAACTGCATTCCATCAGAATGATATCCGCCGTCTGATCTGGATATGGCAGTTTCTCCGCACATCCAGTCTCTATCCAGCCAGGTTCATGCACATCCGGATTCTTATCCAAGCCGGAAATCTGCCAGTCTGGGAAATGCTCAGAAAGCCATCGCATCGTGCCGCCGGTTCCGCAGCCGATGTCGATGACGCGAAGCGGCACTACAGGGTCTGTAGACTCCGTCTCTGCCGCTCCCGCCTCCGGTATCTCAATTCCCGCAAACTGGAACATCTGCCTCGTCAGCGCAAATCCGCCCGGTCGGCAGAGACTGCTCTCATTTGTATCCATTTTTTGCACCTCTCCTTTCTGCGCTTCTATTATCTGCCTCTTTCCATCGGAGACAAGTAGTATGCACAGAACGGAATCTTCTTCCCGTCTTTATACACATGCAGGCTGCACTGGCGCAGGCGCTCGATATCGAGATTTCCGGCATCCTGAAACGCCATAGATGTGATCGTGAAGCCATGGCTTTTTGCACGCTTTAAGAAGTCCTCCATATTTGTTATGTCAACCGACTCTTCTCCACAGCAGCAAGCCTCACTCTCTGGCTCTTTTTCCCCGCAGCAGCAGGTCTCTTCCAAATCGCGCCGTTCCCAGCGGCGTCCGACAAATTCACGGTTCTTCTCCGCCGGATCCGGACCACAGCAGCAGCCTTCGCCCTCCGGTTCTGTCTCGGTTTTTCCACTATAATTTGTCAGCGGCATCAATTTATCCCCAGGCATCACAATGAAATCTCCGTGAAATCCACACATCGGGTGATCGCAGCAGGATGGCGCGATCTGTTCCTCTTTGATAAGCCCTCCGCTCTGGCTGACAACCGCCTCCAAAAGTTCATCCAGCGTATAGCGGTCATCATTCGCCGGAAGCTCCGGGATACGCCCAAAATAGCTGACCGGCTGGAAATGCACGCCCCGCACATACGGCGACCGCTGAATGGCAAACCGGAGGATGTCCCCGATCTGCTCCGTATTGACCCCCGGAACAATGACCGGAACAAGCGTCACGCCGATTCCATACCGACCGCACTGCTCGATCGCCCGTTTTTTCACTTCCAGCATCGGACGGCGGCGCAGTTTTTCATATACGGCATCGTCCACACCGTCAAACTGCATAAATACAAACGAAAGTCCCGCATCCGCCAGACGCTTTACAAATGCCTCGTCCTCCGCCAGGCGCAGACCGTTGCTGTTTAACTGCACATATTTACAGCCAGCCTGCTTCGCATACGCCACGATCTCCGGCAGATCGTCCCGCACTGTCGGTTCCCCGCCGGAAAGCTGCAAAAGTGTCTTTCCCGGCTCCGTCAGATCGTCGATCCAGCGTTTTACCGTGTCTAAGGACGGATCCTTTGCCCCGTCCGGCTCCGCAAAACAGAAGGTACAGTTCATATTGCACCGCGCTGTGATCTCCAGCAAGGTACAGCAGGTGGCGCGTCTGTGCTCCGCACACAGACCGCAGCCCGCCGGGCAATTTAGATTTTCATTTTCTCCCACCGCCGGACGTTTCCCGCGCCAGTCGGCAAACTTACGCTTATTTCTCCAGATTACACTGGAAAACGTCCCGTGAGCCGGGCAGGTTTTTACCAGATATATCTGTCCGTCCCGCTCTTCCCGCTTTGCCGGAATCCGTTTTAAACAGACCGGACAAACACTGTATGTATGGCGCATTTCTTCCGGCAGGACGCCTCTATCCTGCGAATCCATTATCATCTTCCTGCATCCCCTTAATCTATATATATCTTCTATATATCCTCTATTTATCTTCCAGCTCTCTCTCCACATCCGCCATACGTCCCTTTACCAGCGCTTCCGGCAGATATACCTCGCCGCACTTCGGGCAGCACAGGATCTCGGTGTGGAAATTGTGCCCCAGATAGTCAAAAAATGTGGATTTCGGCACCATCTCCACCTGACACCGGCGGCAAATGACTTTTTTCTCCAACGCCTCTTTGATCCGCTGATCTCTTCCGCCTCCATCAATCGTCGGCATACTCATCACTCTCCTTCCAGATTCATGCGGTGGCTGTAGCCATTCCAGAGCTTATAACCGCCGTCCGGCAGCACCTCGTACTCTGCCCAGTAGGTCATATGCTGGATCTTCAGATGCCCGATCCGATGTCCCGTCTCCGGGTCGATAATACCGCGGTCTTCCCGCTCACAGTGTTCAATGACCTGCTCCATATCTTCGATCAAAATCTGACCCGCTGACAATTTGCGTTCCAGCTCCTTCTCAACTTCTAATTTCATATGTGTTTCCTCTTCGATCGTCTCATTCCAGTACGTCTTAAGCAGTTCCCGTTTCGCCGCCAGGCGGTTGTGCCAGCGCTCCGTCACCGTCGCCGCCGGGCGCCCCGCGCCATTTAACCCAAACAACAGATCGAGGATATGAACCGCCTCCTTGCCCTGTCCAGCAAAGGACTCCCGGCAGTTGACGCAGTAGGTCACATACGGCAGTTCCTCCTCTTTTGCACGGGAAGTTGTCATATAGCTTGTGTGGCTCGGAGAAGCAATCCCGATATGTCCGCCGTATCCGCAGCAGCGCGCCTTTTTCCCGTCATACGGCAGATTTTCCCACGTAATCCCCGCCGCATCCGCCAGATGGCGTACACTCTCCTGCAATTCCGGGTAATAGCGGCTGGCGCAGGGATCAAACAAGGCATACGACTGCGCTTGCTGGGTACTTCCTGCTTCCATTTCACCCTTTTCAGCATTGTCCGGTTCCAAAGCAGCATCTTTCTCCACGCCCCACTCTTCCATCACTTCCGCCAGAAAGACAACCGGAAGCTCCGGCAGGTATTCTTCAAACATCTTCCGGCAGTTCGGGCATGCTAAAACCACTGTCGGTTCGCCAAGCTCTCTCCACTGCCGCCGCATTTCCTCCAGATGTGCCGCGTGGATGTCCACTTCGCCTGCCCACTCGGCAGGCGCACCGCAGCAGGTCATCCAGATCGCCGCATCCGGCTTTTTGGAACGCAGCCACTCATACGTCCGCGTCACATAGCGCGGATCCGAACCGGCGAGCTGACATCCCGGAAAGAATGCATAGGAACTCTTTTTAACATTCTCCGGTTTCCGCGTAAGCCCCGCTTTTCCGGAGGCATACGCCATGTCACGCAGCCAGAAATCGTGGAATGGCCACGGCATCGCGCCTTTTTTTTGCATTGCCCGCATACTGTCAAGCAGAAACTGGCTGAAATCGATATGCTGCGGACAGACTTCCTTGCAAAGCCCGCAGTGGTCGCAGGTGCTGATCAGTCTGGTCGCCCACGTACCATCGCGCGATAACGTACCGGGATGGATTGTTATGTAAACCTCTTCATACAAACGGCGCGGTGTTTTCTCATGCAGGCGCATCAGATCACAGGCACGCATACAGGCATCACACGAACACTTCTGGCAGCGCGCGATCTCCTGCATCGCCTCTTCCTCCGTATACGATTCCCCGTTTGCCGGAACCACCCGATCGGCACGCTCGATCCCATTCGTTTGAAGCTTTAAAAGTGTCCCTTCCTTTCGAAATGGCTCATTCATGCCGCCCGTTTTCAGATACCGTTCGATCGCAAGCGAAACCGCCAGCCCATCTGCCAGCGCCTTCATGCTGTCGCCGCCTGTCAGGGAACCTCCAATGAAAACGCCCGGTGTCCGGGTTGCAAATGCGCCGTCCGGGTCCATTTCCAGACCAAAGTCCACGCCATCTGCCCCAGTTGCCACATACACGGCATCATAGTCCGCCCGGAGTGCCTCCAGATCCGTTACCGTTTCACCGAGATGGCATGAAAATTTCTCAAACTGGAACTGTGCCTCGATCTCCGCATCAAATTCCGCCGGATCCATCTGGTTTCTCGCCTGACCGCCCAGAACCATTTCCCGCTCATAAACCGTTACCTCGTACTTTTTATTGCAGAGACGCAGTGCACAGCCAAGCCCCGAAAGACCGCCTCCGACGATCGCGATCTTTTTTCCTTTCGACGGCAGGTTATACGCATTCGGTGCCTTCCGCTTCGCGTACTCGACCGTCGCCCGCTCTAAAAGCCCCATCGCGATTCCCCCGTCCAGCTTCGCGCGCAGACACGCCTTCTCGCACGGATGGCTGCACAGCTTCGACACAATATCCGGAAATCCCACCGTATTCTGATAGGTTCGGTACGCCGCGTTGAAACGTCCCTTTTTCCACTTTTCTTCCAGCCCCTTGATATCCAGCCGGAACGGACAGGCTGCCTGGCAGAACGGCGGCTCGTTCTGATGGCATTTCTCCGCCAGCGTCTTTTCAAAATCTTCCAAATAGCTCACAGGGCGGACCTCCCTTCTTTTCTCCTGCATTTATCGTTACTGTTCACGCATACGTGCCCAGTAACGGAATTTGCCGTGGCTTCG
>ENA-OWRJ01003371-OWRJ01003371.1-human-gut-metagenome-genome-assembly--contig:-NODE-3371-length-11827-cov-4.267499_pt1 | contig 11827 bp, 1 predicted proteins | sample MGYA00248269_ERZ651897 | MGnify/ENA primary metagenome ERZ651897 (study PRJEB26924, sample SAMEA4378252) | human gut metagenome | biome: human gut; feature: human-associated habitat; material: faeces...
TGATGATGGACATTCTGGTAGTCTTTGCACTGTCGCCGCCGTTGCGTTCCATCAGACCGGCACAGTAGCGGTTGTTGATCTCCACGATGATCTGGAAGATACGCGGCACGATCTGCTTGACCAGATTCACGTCCCACTTTTCCAGAGCCTCTGCCATAACGGTGTGGTTGGTGTAGGCAAAGGTGTTGGTGACGATGTGCCATGCACGATCCCATGTATAGCCGCAGTCGTCCAGCAGCACACGCATCAGTTCTGGAATTGCCAGTGTCGGGTGTGTGTCGTTGATGTGGATCGCTACCTTTTCATGCAGGTTTTCCAGTGTGCCGTATACGTTCATGTGGTGGTTGACGATGTCGCCGATAGCTGCGGCACACAGGAAGTACTGCTGACGCAGACGCAGGGACTTGCCCTCCAGATGGTTGTCGTTAGGGTACAGTACCTTGGAAATCGCATTTGCCATGGAGTTGCGGGACAGAGCCTGTTCATAGTTACCCTCGTTGAATTCCTTCATGTCAAAGCTGGGTGCCTGTGCCTTCCACAGACGCAGGGTAGAAACGCCGGCACTGCCGTAACCGGAAACGTACATGTCATACGGGATCGCGATAACGGTGTTGTAGTTGACATGGGAAATATAGTGATAGGAATCCTGCCAGTATTCCTGTACGTTGCCCTCGAAGTGGACTTCAATGGCTTCGTCCGGCTTCGGGTCCAGCCATACGCTGCCGCCCGGCAGCCAGTTGTCCGGTTCTTCGGTCTGCCAGCCGTCTTCCAGAATCTGCTTGAAAATACCATACTCATAGCAGATTGAGTGACCGGTTGCAGGGATTTCCTGTGTTGCCATTGCGTCCAGATAGCATGCTGCCAGACGACCCAGACCGCCGTTGCCCAGACCAGCGTCCGGTTCGCACTCGAAAATGCTGTCCAGGTTGATGTGATAATCCTGTAAGATCGCACGGACATCATCTGCCAGTTCCAGATTGTACAGGGTGGTCTTCAGGGAACGACCCATCAGGAATTCCATGGACAGATAGTAAACGTTCTTTCCGCCGACGGAATTGGTTTTATTGATAAAATGCTGCCGCTTGTGCTTCAGCTTTTCGACCATCAGGGCAGACAGCACCTGATAGATCTGCTTGTCAGAAGCTTCGTCCGGAGAAACGCTGCACTCCAGCTGAAGTCGGTCTACGAATTTTTGTTTTAATTCTTCTCTCTGGGGATTTTCTGTTGTTTTTGCTACCATAATATCCTCCTCAATGCATTTGGCATAGGCGTGCCATTTATTAGTGCTGGCTTCGATTTGCCATACTGCGGACTGTTCCGTTTCCTCTGGAACATCCCCTACTATTTATTATACCGGATTTTGGGCAAGGTTGCAATAGCTTTTTTCACGAAATATTTGAAAAAACAATGGCGTGATTCGTCATATGTGATTGAAAGAAGTTGCACGCGGGTAAATTCGGACAGCCATTCGTCGGAGATGCCGCTGCAAAATTTGGAGAATCAGAAAGCAGTTTGAACAGACTTCCTGATCCTTCCCTTTACTTTTCGAATATTACATAAAAAGTGATATAAAACTTCACAGATAATCAGTATAATAAAGTTGTATCAGAGCGATTTCCGTGATTTATGCCAAAATGTTCTTTTGATTGTGGAAACAATTGAACAGTTAAAAAGCGGCGGAGTTAGTGGAAATTGCCGTAAAAAATGTGGTATGTATATCGTTTTTGTCGATGTTGCTGCCACGGTGCAAATCTGCACAGGGAACCGGTTTTCCCGTGCAAAAAATCTGAGGAAACGCCGCATAAAGTTTGCACGAAAGAATGCAAAACAGACTGCGTGCAGCGTTCCCGCAATGAGAGGAGTTTTTTTATGCAGACAGAAAAGACAAGACACCTGCGTACAAGAGTCATCAGTGTCTTGCTGGCAGTCCTGATGATCGTGACCTGCCTGCCGTCGATGCTGTTTCCGGTATCGGCGGACAATAACGGACGATCCGGCGGACCGCTGGTACTGACAAACGCCAGTGTCGAATTTCGGGACAGCAAGTATAATCCGATTGATGAAGTGAATACGGGAGATGTGTTCTATCTGATGTCGACGATCTCCGGAAACAACGTCAATGAAGGAGAGATGGATTCTTATCGGATCGAGATCACCGACAAGAATCTGCTGCTGCCGAACTTTGCCGGAAACGGCTTCAGGGACGGAGCCGTTTATAATGGGTATACCCTGCATGTCAACAGCGACGGCAGCCGGTATATCGCCTTTGATATTGACAACGGTCAGACCAAACAGGTCCGGCTGCAGGCGAAGTTCCAGAACGGAAAGACCCCGGGCGGAACGATCTCGACCGTAAAGATCGTACAGGACAGCACAGGCAAGAATGCCAGCAGTACAATTACTGCCAAGGCAGAACGGCAGTGGAGTGCGTCCAAGTCGGAGGACAGAAACGCCATGACAGCGGCACAGCTGGCTGCCGGCACCACGGTAAATTATACCCTGAGTGCTTCGGCGAACAACGCCTCCAAGAAAAGCGGCGTGGAATGGGTACAGTCCCTGAAATTCGAGGACACCATTTCACTGTCGGAAATGACCTTTATCGGTGATGCACAGACCGCGGTGGAAAACGCCGTCAAGTCTGCCATTGCGGCAGCAGGCTACACCGCCGGCAACCTGAGTGTAACGGTCAGCGGCAGCACTGCCAAGATCAGCTTCACCGTGGACAGCAAGAACACCAATGCCGAGATGCCGGCGGTTAATCTGAACGTGGCACTGCCTCTGAACAGCAACACCGTGAAGATGAACGGCACCGCGGACGGCAAGGTCACCAACAGCCTGACTGTTTCCGGCAAGCCCTACGGTGACAATGCCAGCTACTCGACCATCGGCGGAAACAGCGTGGAACTGAAGGTTTCTGCTCCGCAGGGGCCGAAGTTCAGTATTGGAAAAACCGTAAAAAATGGAAAAGCATACTACGTGAACGGGGATACTGTAGAATTTGAGATCTCCGCTTCGAATACCGGTGATGCTGCCGGAAATATCACCCTGAAAGATAACGTTCCGGACGGCATGACACTGGAGAGCATCACAGCCGCGGACGGTACTGTTTCCGGAAACAGCGTGACATTCCAGAATGTCGCTGCCGGTGCAACGGTGACAGCAAATGTGGTCTGCAGGGTTTCCAAAGACCAGACTGCAAACCTGACCAACGAAGTGACCGACGGTAACAATACAGCCAAGGCAACGATCTCTGTCAAGGAAGACAAGGCAGTGATCGAAACGCCGGTGAAGAGCGGCTATGTAACTTATAATGGTAAGAATCTGGGACAGAAGTACTACCCCCACATTGCCGGACAGACTGCGACCTATACCATTTCTGTTACCAACTCCGGTGCAAAGGACGCGAAAGGTGTTCTTGTTTCAGATGATAGTCTGTCATACAATCTGGAGAATATGACTTATACCGTAGATGGTGTTACAAGATCAGACTTTCCGGATAAAATTGACGTTCCGGCAGGAAAAACGGTGCAGATCACGGTAACTGGTACAATCAGAGACGACGTGGCCGGAGAAATTTCCAATGTGGCAAAGGTAGACGGCAAGTCTTCCAATAAAGTGAAGTTTACACCGGATGTACCGAAAGCACAGCTGGGGATTACGAAGACGGCAGATGTCGGCAATTACACATTTGGCACGGCAAAAGATGTTGTTTACACAATTACAGTAACGAATAATGGTGAAGCAGATGCTGAAAATGTGAAAATAGAGGACATCTTGCCGGACGGCATGACATTCCGTGAAAATAGTGGTGCATATGGCATTTTGACCTTATCAGACGACACCACAGAAAATATTACTTCCGTTGATACAAAAACATTGACTGCCGGCGGAACGATTACTGTTCCAAAAGGAAAGTCAATTACTTTGACAGTATATGCAAATGTGGAAGATTCTGCAACAGCCGCAGCACTGACAAATACCGCAAAAGTATATGAAGGTGCGGAAGTAAAGGGTACTGCGACGCATACTATTTACGGCGGTGAAGATTTAAGCAAATATAGCTTGCAAAAGAAAATCATTGCAGTAAATGGTATACCAGCAGATGATACAACAGAAATTGTAAATGGTGATAAGCTGACATATCAGGCGACTTTTACCAACAACGGAACCACGACCATGGAAAACCTGTACTTATATGATTATGGTACAACGTTGAAATGGGAGGCTTCTGATGTTCTGAAAGTCGTTGCAATTAACGGCAATGCGTCTGACTCCAGAATTCAGACTGTTACTGTAGAGCAAAATAAAATTGATGGTGGAGGCTATGCGGTTGAAACCTTTAATATTATGGGAATCAATCTGGCGGCTGGCGAATCAGTGACAGTGGAATACGTGGTACTTGGAAACGATGTTACTAATACAAATAATGACTACGATTCTGAAAAAAGGGGAATTCAGGGGTTTGGTGATGGTACTGATCTGAAAAATAGTGCATTGATGCAGACATTAAGTGCATTTGAAACAAAGTTCGGAACACAGAGAGGTGTCTATAACTATACCGCAGTAGGCGGTCTGACTGTAAACGAACACGGAAACAAAACTGTAACTTGGTATGCACATGACATGATTTTGAATCCAGTAAGCAATACTGTTTTTGAGGCGAAAAAGTCACTGACAAATAGTGCGGACAAAACGACCAATATCGTTGATATGACAGCGGCAGATCTGGAGCAGAAAACATTTAGTTACAGCTTGGCACTTTCTGGTTCAAATAATGACTATGCTGGGAAAAAGATCGTTGTAGAAGATACGCTGCCGGACGGCATGAAATATGTGCCAGATAGTGTAGAGGGAACTGCAAATTTTACAGCTTTGAGTGGCATTCAGGCAACTCAAGTTGGACAGACGCTGACCTTTACATTTGTTTCCACAGAAAAATTTGCAAATCAGTGGGGCAGTGGCGTAAAGTTGACTTACCAAGCCAAACTGACCGCCGACAAGGCACAGGAACTGGCAAACAGCACAGCGAAAAAAGTCACACTGACCAACACTCTTTCCAAGGTGACAGTGGTGGAGGGCAGAGATGACGGCAGCGACCGTGTGATTTTGCCCAATAGCAAGGTGGACATCAGCTTCACCAAAACCACTCCCGCCCCCGGCTTCGCCAAGCTGGCAGTAGCTTCCTTTGCAGGACAGACCTATGATGACACTGCTGTACAGCCGGTAGGAAACGGCTACATCACCGCCGGTGATACCCTGATCTGGCAGACTGTCCTGTACAACGGCAGAGGCGATTCCACCGATGTGGCAGACCTGAAACTGGACGGCGTGACACTGACCGACAATCTGCCGGCAACCTACCAGTTCAGCAACGAAACCGGTTTGCAGATGACCTATCAGGTGCTGGATCTGACGCATAACGGCGACGGCAGTTCTACATTTCAAGTAAACGACAAAACTGGTCTGCTGGAAGGCGGCACGAAAGTTCCAGATACCGCCTATAAGATCGACGGCTCGAAACTGATTATCTCTGTAGACAAACTGGCAGCGAAACTGGCAAAGAACAAGTGCATCGTCTTCCAGTTCGCCACCACTGTCAAGGACGGACAGGAAAGCGAGGGCGTTATCACCAACACCGGTTACGCCACCATTGACCAGCCGTTCACCGCAGAAGATACGGTTGCCGGCGAAAAGCAGGACAACCAGATCTGGAGCTATGCAAACTACAATATCGTTGGCCTGACCACCGAATCGTGGAAGACCATTACCTACACCAATCAGAATCACACCGGCACACCCCACACGGACCCGGCTACCGATACCGGTTACAGCCGTGAGCCTACCCACAACTATGTGCAGGGCATGCAGGGCGAAGATGTGACCTATGAACTCCACATCAAGAACAACTCGCCGGTAGCTCTGGAAAACATGACCATTATTGACCGTCTGCCCTATGTGGGTGACTTGGGTCTGGTTTCCGGCTATGAGCGTTTCTCCGCATTCGGCGTGAAACTCAAGAACATTGATTCTGTTATGGTAGGCGGAACAGATGTAATTGATAAAACAGCACGTAGCTATTCCACCGACAAGACCTCTGTCCTGAATGAGTACTCCAAGGACTGGCTGGGACAGAACGATGTCATGAACTGGACAAACATCAAGTCTGACGATACCGTAGACTTCCGGATCCAGCTGCAAGATACGACCGTCGAGGTTGGCGACGAAGTTGTTGTCAAAGTTACCGCAACCGTTCCCGGCTATGTGGCAAAGACCGGCGAGGAAAACATCGCATGGAACAGCTTCGCGTACTCCTATCAGAATCCTGACATTCTGGGCGATACTGTCATGGTAGCAGAGCCGGCAAAGGTCGGCGTCTGGGTACAGACACCGGACACCACCGTTGATGTGACGGTCAACAAGACCTTGACAGAAGCAGAAACCAAGGACGCAACATTCTACTTTGCACTGTTTACCGATGAAAATTACACCACACGGTTGAGCGATGTGATTTCCGCCACCATTCTGGCAGGACAGACCAAGGCTTCTGTCACCATGAAGGACGTAGACCTGTCCTCGATCAAGCAGCAGATGATTGATGCACATATAAGCAATGCAGATAACGTTTACCTGCTGGAAACAGATGCCAAGGGCAATCAGATTCGCAACTACACACTGGCATATACCGGCAATAAGATCTCCACTGATGCCACAACGAACCAGACTGTCGGCGTGACCAACACCAAAAATACAGGTGAGATTACACTGACCAAAACTCTGGCAGGTGAGAACGTCACCGGTGATACTTTCTATTTTGCCCTGTTTACCAAGAATGCGGCAGGCGATTATGTTCGCTATGAGGAAGCACCGGTGCAGTCCCTGACCTTTACCGAGGCAGGCTCGCAGGACGTGAAATTTGAAGGTGTGCCCAAGGGCGTGGATTTCTACGTGCTGGAAACCAATGCCAACGGCGTTCTGGCAGATACAGACTTTGCAAAATACACCTCAGACAGCGGTATCCGCTATACCTCCGAACCGGCAGCACCGGCGGCAGTACAGGCAGGCGGCAAAACTGAGATCACCAACACCGAGGAGATCGACTACAGCATCACCGTCAGCAAGGTGCTGATCGCAGATGATGTCAAGAGCACACCCGTATTCTCCGTGGGACTGTTCACCAAGAACGGAAACGATTACACACAGGTCGGCACAACTCAAAAAGTCGCTGCCGGTTCTGAGGTGAAATTCAGTACTGAACTGAATGAACAGAACAAACGGTACGATTTGAAAGAAGGTATCCCGTACTACATTTTTGAAATGGACGGTGACAAGCGTGTCGAAAACGGTGCTTCTTTCCAGATGCCTGTTGTTCTCGATCCCAAGAATTCCACTACAAAAACAGATACGACATTCTACGTTTCTTATGACTGCTGTGATGATGACAGTAAGGTTGCGGCACTTACCCTGACCAAGGACGCACCGCAGGCAAACACCATTATCACAAACACCACCAAGAATCCGGCTCAGATCAAGGTAACGAAGATCGCTACCATTGACGGCAATCCGGCAGACAGCCATGAAGCGACCGTTGCTCTGTTCACCATGGACGCAGACGGCAACTATCAGGAAGTTTCCGGACAGAAGAAAACCATTACCATTGCAGCCGGCGACAAGGGCAAAAAGTCTGTCACCTTTGACGGACTGGACAGCAGCAAGACTTACTACGTCTTTGAACTGGACGCAGACGGCAACCGCGTGGAAAATGGCAGCACAACCACAGTAGGATCGGCAGGTAGCAGCAAGACCTTCCTCGCTACCTACTCCGGCAACAGCAATCGGGTAGACCTGCTGCCGGGTATTCCGGGCGAAAAGGTCATTACCGATGCCAATACCACACAAGTGGAATTGTCTTTTGCAAAGGTCGATGTCAAGGGCAACGCTATGGCGGGCTGTGAAATGACACTGACTGGTTCTAACGGCTACAGCGTTTCTTGGGAAACCACTGCGGATTCTAAGAAACTCACAGGACTGGCAGCAGGCGATTACACCCTGACAGAAAAGTCCATGACAGGCTATGCACCGGTAAGCATTTCCTTTGCAGTCAATGCAAACGGTTATATTGTCACCACAGATGCACAGAGCAACCCGATCACCGGCAGCAATTTCTCACTGACGGAAAACGGACTGACTGTCATCAACCGGTCGCAGATCAGCGTCAGCAAGAAAGACATCACCTCTCTGAAGGAACTGGCTGGTGCAAAGATCACCATTACCAAGACAGACGGCAGCTGGAACGAAGCTCTGGTAGAACTCTCCAGAACGGAAACCACCTTCACCAAGTCGGACAGTGTGGACGACGAATCCCAGTACCAGCTGACCAGCAAGGAACTGACCTTTATTTCTGACGGCAAAAACAAGACCGACATTATCGGTCTGCCGGACGGCACCTACACCATGACGGAGGTAGTTGCACCGGACGGCTACAACAAGGTAAGCACAGACTTCACCTTTACCATTAAAAACGGTGTAGTTGATGCAACGGGAACCACAGAATATGACGTTTCCGGCAACGACATTACCATGAAGGACGGTCAGAAGCCCAGCGTGACGATCAGCAAGCAGGCAGTCGGCGGCGGAGAAGAACTCACCGGAGCCGTACTGAAACTGACTGCACCGGCAGGAACAGACCTGAGCAAGGTCAAGGGCTCCTACAGCGACGGCAGCACTGCTGGAATCGAAACCAGCGGCAAAACCATTACATGGACTTCGGACAAAGCCAAGGGCGGTGTGACACTGGAAAATCTGCCGGCAGGCGTGTACACGCTGGAAGAAACCACCGCACCGGACGGCTTCACCAAAAAGACTGAGGCGATGAACTTCGAGGTCGGAGCTGACGGCAAGGTCGGAACGGTAAACGGACTGACCAAGGACGACAACAAGATCGTAATGGAAGATGACACTTCCAAGCTTACCATTGCCAAGAAGGACATCACCGGAAAGCAGGAAGTCACCGGAGCAAAGCTGACCCTGACCCTGACAAATCCGGACGAAAGCGGAGCAACGCTGGACGATGTGACAGCAAATATCCGTGTGGACAGCAGAGATGCAAAGTCCATTACATGGACTTCCGGCAAGACAGATGCTATTTTGAGCAAGCTGCCGGACGGCAAATACACACTGAAAGAAACCGGCGATGCCTTTACAGACGCAGAAACCAAAAAAACCTACACGGTAATCGAATCGACAATGACCTTTACTGTGGAAAACGGTGTTGTCACAAGCACCACCGGTGACGCAGACAAACTGAATGACAAGGCGACCAAGGGCTATTACTACTGCGACAAGACCAAGGAAGAAATTCTGGTCTGCGATGCGGAAGCTGTCAACGTTGTACCGATCAGCAAGCAGGACGCAGGAAGCGGTGCGGAAGTAGCCGGTGCAACACTGGAGATCACCGCAGAAAACGTGCTGGATACCACGAAACTGGAACTGTCCAGAACCGATAAGAACGGGAACAAGACAGTACTGGTCAAGGGAACGGATTACAGCATCAGTACAGACGGCAAGACCATTCAGTTTGTTTCCGGAGAAGATGCAACGATCATCACCGGACTGCCGGCAGGCAGCTATCAGCTGAAGGAAACCAATGCACCGGACGGCTATCAGCTGTACACCGCAGAAGAAACCTTCACCATTGGAACAGACGGCAAGGTGACTGGAACCACAACTATTCAGGACGAGGTTTCCAAGCTTACCATTGGCAAGAAGGACATCACCGGAAAGCAGGAAGTCACCGGAGCAACGCTGACCCTGACCCTGACAAATCCGGACGAAAGCGGAGCAACGCTGGACGATGTGACAGCAAATATCCGTGTGGACAGCAGAGATGCAAAGTCCATTACATGGACTTCCGGCAAGACAGATGCTATTTTGAGCAAGCTGCCGGACGGCAAATACACACTGAAAGAAACCGGCGATGCCTTTACAGACGCAGAAACCAAAAAAACCTACACGGTAATCGAATCGACAATGACCTTTACTGTGGAAAACGGTGTTGTCACAAGCACCACCGGTGACGCAGACAAACTGAATGACAAGGCGACCGAGGGCTATTATTACTACGATAAGACCGCAGGACAGATTCTGGTCTGCGATGCGGAACAGCCTGCGATTACTACAACATCGACTTCGGAAACGACTACAACGACTACAACAACTACTTCAACCAGCGAAAGCAGTACAACATCTGACACAGAAACCACTACGGGAACTGGTACAGTTACCACAGTTTCAACTGTAACAACTACATCGAAAACCAGTGGAACCACCACCGAAGTGACAACAGACACCACACTGGTAACCAGTGGAAACACTACGGAAACCAGTGCAGGCCCGACTACCACTTCTACCAGTGAAACCACCACCGAAGTGACAACAGACACCACACTGGCAACCAGTGGAAACACCACGGAAACCAGTGCAGGCCCGACTACCACTTCTACCAGCGAAACCACCACCGAAGTGACAACAGACACCACACTGGCAACCAGCGGAAACACCACGGAAACCAGTGCAGGCCCGACTACCACTTCTACCAGTGAAACCACTACCGAAGTGACAACAGTTACCACACTGGCAACCAGCGGAAACACTACGGAAACCAGTGCAGGCCCGACTACCACTTCTACCAACGGAACTACCACAGATACCACAACCGCCAAAACCACTGTTACAACAGCAAGTGCTTCTACGGAAACCAGTGCAGCATCGACCACCACAACTGCCGCAGGAACGACTGCGGAAACGGTGACCGAAACCAGCACTACCGCGGCAAGCACAGTGACTACCGCAGAAACAACTGTCACAACAGCAGCTACGACAACCATCGAAGCAACGACTACCACGACAGAAAAAACCACTGTTGAAACTACCACAGAGGAAACCACAGAAGCCACCACGACAACGGAGGAAACGACAACTACAATTGTCACCACCACCGAACAGCCGGACGGCTATGTGATCCGCAAGTGTGACGTGGGCGGCAATGAGATCGGCGGAGCATCTCTGAACATTACCGATCAGAGCGGCAATGTGATCGATCAGTGGGTATCCGAAGAAGGCGTATCGCATGTCTTTGCCGGAATCCAGCCGAACACACCGTACTGCCTGACCGAAACACTGGCTCCGGCAGATTACCTCGTTGCAGAACCGATCTACTTCCAGCTGAACGAAGACGGTACACTGGTACTGTTTGTTGGCGTCAGCCTGAATGAAGACGGCAGCTGGAGCGTGGAAAATGCTGTGGTAACGGCAAATCCGGACGGCAGAGCCATTGTGATGATCGATGAGTACGTTGGTACTGAAACCACCACAACGGAAACTACCGAAGAAACCACAACGACTACGGAAGCAACCACAACTACTGCGAAGAATACCACCGCCGGCAACGGCGAGCATACCCCGTCCGTTTCCACCACGACCACGGCTTCTACGGAAACCACGACCGTGACTGGAGAAAGCGGCACCGGTACGACCGCAGGCAATGGCGGCTCCGGCACAACAACAGCAGCTGGCGGAAGCCAGACGACCACAGTCATCAGAAGCAGTTCCGGTTCGTCTTCTTCCAGCAGCAGAAGCAACACAAGAATCTCCTCCACGCCAAAGACAGGCGAAGCATTGCCGGTAGTCATCATTCCGGCAGGCATTGCACTGGCAGCGGCAATCGTGGCAGGCTGCAAGCGTAAGAAAAAGTAAACCGGCTGTAACGGAACAGGTGAAATTGTTCTGATGCCGCAAAACCCGCCCCGACAGGTACTTCTGTCGGGGCGGG